>Ga0209777_10000685_pt1 | contig 53536 bp, 38 predicted proteins | sample FrelakmetHBP12HB_FD_187147 | JGI IMG/M metagenome (GOLD analysis project Ga0209777, IMG submission 187147) | Freshwater lake sediment microbial communities from the University of Notre Dame, USA, for methane emissions studies -HBP12 HB (SPAdes)... | ecosystem: Environmental > Aquatic >...
GAGGCCTCCTGCTGGCTGTCGTCCGGAAACCTGGGATCGGAGCCGTCCAGGCAGTAGTAGATCACCCCCGAGGTGTTCGGGTTGACCATGGTCAGCACCGCCCCGGACCGAACGTGGCCTCCATACTGATCCTTGCCGTCGATCTGAAAGGACGGTGCCTCGGCGGAGGGATACCACCCCTTGGTCCTCAACTGGTTCAGGACCGTCTCGGTCCTGCCCGAGAAGTACTCATTGAGCAGACGATCCACCTCCACCTGCCAGTCCGCCCGCGTGTAGGCCGACGTTCGCAGGACGTCACCCCATCGGGCCGACTCGCCCACGATCGCCCCATAGATCTCGGCAGCCAGGGCCGTGTAACGCTGCGTGGCAGCGTCCCGCGTCAAGGCCCCGCCATGGTGGAAGTGCCGATGGATGTGGTCCGCCAGGAGTATTTTGAACTCGGAATTCGCAGCCAGACGGTCCATCAGGACGTGCGGGTTCCACACCCCTACAATGTTGAGACGGTTGATGCCGGGGTCCTCCAACGACCACTCTATGTCCCACGGCACAAAGACAAACGGTCCTGCCGGCTGACTCGAACGAATGGCGTAGAAGTTTCGCGGCGTGCTCTGATCCCCCAGGAACACCGGGCCATCCCGGCTGCCCGTGTAGTAGATCATCAGCATGTAGTCGATCAGGGCAGGAATGTCCACGTATTGCTGGATGGCCTGATAGGCCTGCGCAGTGGCCAGACCCGAACCGGCCATGGCGAACAGGGTACTCCACTCGGGAGGCGTGGTCTTCTTGTCTCCAGTGAGGACCTTCATGGTCGTGCCGCCACCCTGGTTGCTGGGGGCCTCCAGGATATCGTAGTCCTCCTTCGCACCGCCCAGGTAGTCGGCGGCAAAGTCGTCATTGATCCTCTCGGTCATGATGTACAGGCCCCAGTACAGCCCGTTGATGTATACGCTCACCGGCCTGCCGTGCGGCGTCAGGCCCCCCATGTCACGCGTGGTGTCCCGGGCGAACAGGTCCCGGAGGTAGTCTGCACCGTACCCCCCGCTGTCCCCTATCCACGAGTAGTTCCATATCTCCCGAAGCCCAATCCTGCTGAAGACCTTGACCGCAGTGTCCGGAAACAGGGGATACTCCAGTCTCGACAGACCGTACTTGGCCCTGAAGAAGAACTGCAGGCCGTCCTTGGGATTGCCCGTCCTGGCCCTGGCATAGGCCCCTCCCTGTATGCGCAGGCCGGCGTTGACGCCGAAGTGATCGCCCGTGTTCGGGTCAATCCACTCCATGGAGGCGGCCCGCTCCCACTGGTTCCCAGTCGCCGTGGGATTGGCATAGATCCCGTTGCTGCCAAAAAAGTCGGCGTTCGGGACCACGATGCACACACACGGGATCGATTTCAGGTCGTCCTTGATCTCGCCGCTGTACGCCGTATCGTTCACCACCCGTTGATCCATGGCGTAGTCCGCCGTTCGGCTGCCCCAAGTGGTCGGGAAGCCCGCGGGACTGGACGACTGCCGGATCACGTCGTCCAGGAACAGGTAGCTGTGGCTGGTGACTGCGGAATCCCTCCACCCGGTCTTGAAGGCCACGGCCCGAATGCACGTCGTGCGGGTCACTCGGATCGCCCCTGCATACTGCTGACCGGTCCAGGACACCTCCCCTCGGGCATTCACGAACTGCGTGTGGGGGACACTGGAGTCCGTTGTATACCAGATCTCTGCCCCCTGGGTATCCGTTGTCAAGGTCACGTCGATCGGCGCGTCGTAGAAGCCGCGGTGCGGGCTGACCTCCACGTCGGCCACCACGCCCAGATACCCCTGCTTGTTGGCCTTGCCGGGTGTGGGTGTCGCCATGTACTGCCAGGCATCGTTGCCGTCAGGCCAGCGCCCGTACGACACATCCGCGAATTGACCTCCAAACACGATCCCGTCGATCGCGGTCCCATTGACGTCGAACAGACCTAGCTCCTCCCCCCCGCTGGAGAGGCTGAAGCCCGCGTGGAGCCCTGCGGCCTGTGTGTCGCCGTTGGCCCAGATCAGCAGGTATCCCAGGGCGGGGATTGTGGTCAGAGAGGGCTGGCCCTGTGGGAACTGCCACTTGGCCGCCGCGCCCAGGTCATCGGTCAGATACATCCCCGCCACGTCCACCGGCTGACTCGACGTGTTGTACAACTCAATCCAGTCCTCGAACTGGCTATCAGGATCGGCGAGGGTAGCGGTGTTGGAGGCCATGAACTCGTTGATCACGACCGCCTTGGGAGATTGGGCCAGACCCTGGCGCCACGCCAACAGGAGAATCGAAGCCCAAACGATACGACGCTGCATCCTTCCCATCATGAGTCACCCATCCTGCCAAACACGTTCAATGGCATGGCCCCACCCCTTGGTTGGAGTCAACTGCGTGCGTACCCCTTGCATGAGAGCACGCTGGCCATTATAGCACAATCGTGGGGCGGGGAACAATGGGTGCCCTTGATGCGATTGCCCGTTTCGGGAGGAGGGACAGCAAAAACCTCCCCTGTGCTTGCAGAATCAGAAACTGCCACGGCCCTGCATTGCCGGGTGGAGGTCCGGCTGGCAGTTATCCCGTCAGCTTTGAACTGACCACCCGATTCAGGCTTACCCCTTCAGCTGATGGACACAATCAACAAGCGGATGGATGCAGCCAGCAGCGAGGAGGATCAGCCATGAGGGATCGTCAGAAGAACACATTCCTTATCGACCCGCGAGACGGAATTGTGCGAGCGGTGGCCTGAGCATGTGGTTTGCGACTGGATCGGCAACAGTCGGTTAGTGGCCCGCAAGCCTTACCTCCAAGTGACCGAAGAACACTTCGAGCAGGCCGCCGGCCCTGCGCCTATAAATGCGACTGGCTGCGCCTCAAATGCGACTGAGCCAGCGTCCGCCACGACTCGCCACGACCCGCTGTCAAACCATACTGACGCTATCGAAAACGAGGATGGGCTTGTGTTGGCAGGTGCGGGCAAATGCCCGCAAAATGGCCAAGTGGGCGATGCAGGACTCGGACCTGCGACCTCCTGCGTGTAAGGCAGGCGCTCTAGCCGATTGAGCTAATCGCCCAACAGACCCAGCAGGATAGCGGTCCTGGCCCCTTGCGTCAAGAGACCTCCCGCCGCCCGTTGAATATCAACAGGAGGGCTTTACTTATAACCCGACATATGGTATAAGATGTAGTTTTGCCGCTTGGCCAGCAGCCTGACGGTAGGCAGGAGCGGCCAGCGACGTATGATGACGGGACGTGAATGACATACGCTGAAACCATTCGAAATGTGGCGATCATTGCCCACGTGGATCACGGCAAGACCACGCTGGTCGATCAACTGCTTGTCCAGTCAGGCATGTTTCGTGCAGAGGAACTGACCAGGATGGCCGGCGGCCAGAACAACCTGATCATGGACTCCAACCCGATCGAACGGGAACGGGGCATCACGATCTTCAGCAAGAACTGCGCGATCCAGTACACCGACCCCCAAGGCCGGCACTACAAGATCAACATCGTGGACACCCCGGGCCACGCGGACTTCGGGGGTGAGGTCGAGCGGGTCCTGAAGATGACCGACGGCGTGCTGCTGGTGGTTGACGCAGCCGAGGGCCCCATGCCGCAGACGCGGTACGTGCTCAGCAAGGCCCTGGCCCACAAGCTCAAGCCGATCCTGGTGGTCAACAAGGTCGATCGGCCCGAGGCCCGTCCGGACGACGCGGTCAACGAGGTCTTCGACCTGTTCGTGGAGCTGGAGGCCCACGACGAGGCCCTGGATTTCCCGGTGATCTTTGCCTCGGCCCGCGATGGCTGGGCCACGCTGGATCTGGCCAAGCCCAACGCCACCATGCAGCCCGTTTACGAGGCGATCATTCGACATGTGCCCCCGCCCGTGGCCGATCCGGACAAGCCCCTGCAGATGCTGGTGACGACCCTGGAGTACTCCGACTACGTGGGCCGGGTCGCCATCGGAAAGGTCTTCGCCGGCAAGATCACCCAGGCCCAGCCCGTGATCGTCATCGGCAGGGACGGACAGCAGACCCAGCAGAAGGTGCTACAGCTCTACGCCTTCGACGGTGTCACCAAGGATCGGGCCGAGGAGGTCTGGGCCGGCGACATCTGTGCGGTAGCGGGCCTGGACCCCGTGGACATCGGCAATACCATCGCGTGCCCGGAAAACCCCGTGGCCCTGCCGATCATCGCCATCGACGAGCCGACCATGAGCATGACGTTCCAGGTCAACAACGGCCCGTTTTCCGGCAGGGACGGACGATACGTCGCCTCGCTGCAGATCAAGGAGCGATTGGCCAAGGAACTGCAGACCAACGTGGCCCTGCGGGTCGAGCCGGGCCAGACAGCCGATGAGTTCATCGTGTCCGGCCGGGGCCTGCTGCACCTGGGGATCCTGCTGGAGAACATGCGCCGGGAGGACTTCGAGGTGTGCGTGGGCAAACCCCGCGTGATCCTCAAACAACAGGACGGCGCCACGTGCGAGCCAGTCGAGCGTCTGGTCATCGAGTGCCCGGTGGATTGCCAGAGCGCAGTCATGGGTCTGATCGGCACGCGGAGGAGCGAACTGGTCAAGGTGGACGCCAAGGGCGGGACCGGCGAGTATATCCACATGGAGTTCTCGATCCCATCGCGGGGGTTGTTCGGTCTCAATGCCCGACTGTTGACCGCAACGCAGGGCAGGGCCGTGATGTATCACACCTTCGATCGGTATGAGCCGATGCGAGGCTCCATCCCGGGTCGCCAGGCGGGCGTGCTGATTACCACCGAGCCCGGCACGGTGACGGCCTATGCCCTGGACGCCCTGTACGACCGCGGCATCTTCTTCGTCAAGCCCGGCGACATCGTGTATGAGGGCCAGATCGTAGGCGAGCACTGCAAGGACAACGATATCCCGGTCAACGCCACCAAGGCCAAGCAATTGACCAACATGCGGGCAGCCGGCAAGGACGACGCGGCCCGGGTCCGGCCGCCGCGGGTCATGAGCCTCGAGGGCTGCCTGGAGTACATCGAAGACGACGAGCTGGTCGAGATCTGCCCCAACTCCATTCGCATCCGCAAGCGGCTCTTGAAAGAGGGCGACCGCCGCAGGTCCGCCCGGCGTCAGGCCGCCTTGGACCCTGTGTAGCCCGTATGACCGAGAGCCCGTGAAATGGGCGAGCCAGGCTAGGTCCTCAGAATCGGCCCCATATCCTCAAGCTCCTTCTCTGCTGCTGTCTTGACTGTAGCCAGTTTGGCCTTGCCGCCCTTCATGGCCGCGATCTTGGCCTTGGCCTTGTCATACAGGGTACCCGGCTGCCGAGCCTTCTCCATCATCTCGTCGAGGGCAATCCGGCCGTCATCGTAGAGATGCCACAGGTGCTCATCCAGGAGCTGCATGCCCAACTTCTTTCCAGTCTGGATGCTGGAGTCGATTCGATAGGTCTTGTTCTCGCGGATGAGGTTGGAGATGGCCGGCGTGACCACCATGAACTCGTAGGCCGCCACTCGTCCCTTGCCTGTGGCGAGCGGGCATAGTTCTTGAGAGAGCACGGCAATGAGATTGCTGCTGAGTTGGATACGAATCTGTTCCTGCTGGCTAACAGGGAAGACGTCGATGATTCGGGTGATGGTACCTGCTGCACTAGTTGTATGAAGTGTACTGAAAACCAGGTGTCCTGTCTCCGCCGCCCTGAGTGCAGCCTCAATTGTCTCCAAGTCTCGAAGCTCACCCACGAGGATCACATCAGGGTCCATACGCAAGACCCTCCTCAGGGCCTCGCCAAAGCTAGGAACATCTGTGCCTACCTCACGTTGGTTGATAATGCACTTCTTGTGATTGTGGTAGTACTCGATCGGATCTTCAACGGTGACAATATGCCTGTCCACGGTCTCATTGATATAATTGACCATGGTGGCCAGTGTGGTCGTCTTGCCGCTACCCGTCGGCCCCGTGACCAGGAACATCCCTCTCGGGCGACGGCACAGGGCGGAGATGATCTTGGGTAGACCAATCTCATCGAACGTCATGATCTTGCTGGGGATCTGACGCAAGACTACGGATGTATTGCCTTTTTGCTTGAAGACAGAGACTCGAAACCTGGCCGCATCACCAAAGGCAAAGCCAAAGTCCGAACCCCCTTCCTCCTGAAGCTCCTGCTGGCAGCGATCCGGAGTGATGCTCTTCATCAGCCCCACGGTATCATCCGGTCCCAGGACCTTCGTTTCAAGAGACCGCAATCGCCCGTGGATCCTGAAGACCGGGGGTCGTCCCACGGTGATGTGAATATCCGAGGCCCCCTGCTCAACGCAGGCCTGGAGCAATCGATCCATGTTTACTGTAGGCATCTAGTCAAACCTCGACAAGATAGATAGGTAGTTAGTCCACAACGTCTTCCACCTGGGCCGTGGTGGCCACCTCCGACAATGTGCTGATGCCCTTGAAGACCTTCAGTTTTCCGTCTTCCACCAGCATACGCATCCCCGAGGCCTTGGCCGCCAGCCTCAACTCCGTACTCGTGGCCTTCTTGAAGGCCAGCTCTCGCAGACGCGTGTTCATCTCGACCATCTCAAAGATGCCGAGTCGACCCTTGTAGCCTGTTCCTTGGCAGACGCTGCAGCCGGCACCCTTGTAGAACGTCTGCTTCTTGGCCTCTTCGGGGGTGATACCCAACAGTTGCATCTGTCTCGGATCAGGGTCCGGATCCACGGTCTTGCACTTCTTGCAGATGACCCGGATCAGTCGCTGAGCCATGATGGCCTGAATGGAACTGGCCACCAGGAAGGGCTTGACCCCCATGTCGATCAGACGGGTAATGGCGCTGCACGCATCGTTGGTGTGCAGCGTGCTGAAGACCAAATGCCCCGTGAGGGCCGCCTGAATAGCAATATCGGCCACCACGCCGTCACGGATCTCTCCGATCAGAATGATGTTGGGTGCCTGTCGAAGCATGGCTCGCAGGATTTTATCGAATGTAAGCCCGATCTCTTCCTTGACTTGACACTGGTTCATCCCGGCGAAATTGTACTCCACGGGATCCTCGGCCGTGATGATCTTCTTGTCCGGCTTGTTCAATTCCTGGAGGGCCGCATAAAGGGTCGTGGTCTTTCCGCTCCCCGTGGGGCCCGTCACGAGGAAGATCCCATTGGGTCTGCGGATGATCCGCTGAAACTGCTCGTTGTTATCGTGCTCGAAACCCAGGGCGCTGATTCCGATGTTGACTGCATCCGGCCGCAAGATACGCAGCACGACGCTCTCACCGTGACTGGCCGGCAGAGCCGACACGCGGAAATCAATATCCTGGTCCGCGATCCGGCGCTTGATACGGCCGTCCTGCGTCAGCCGCTTCTCGGCAATATCCATGCCGGAAAGGATCTTCAGACGCGTCATCAGCGGGGCCTGCATGTTCTTGGGAAGGTTGTCCTTCACCAGGCAGACGCCGTCAACGCGGTATCTGACCCGCACGCGGTCGGCCATGGGCTCGAAGTGAATATCGCTGGCCCGCATGTGGTAGGCGGTATCGATGATCAGATTCACCAGCCTGACGACGGGCCCGTCATCGGCCGTGGCCGCAGCCCCGGCACGCAGGATCTCCTCCTGAAGGGCACGGCCGGATTCCTCCAGCTCGCTGGCCGTGGCGTCGATGCTATGCTTGAGCTCATCGCTCTGCTGCTGCGTGTCCTGATCCAGGGTCTGATCCAGGGTGGCCTGAATCCTCGATGCGCTGGCCAGATGGCACTCCAATTCGGCGCCGGTGCGAAGCCGAACCGCATCCATCATGTCCAGGTCGAGGGGATCACCAATGATCAGTTGGAGCTTCCCATTCTCCAGCTTGAATGGAATGATCTTGTGACGCTTGATCAGATCCTGAGGGATCAGATTCGCGTATCCAGGCGGTATCTGAACCTGGTCGAGACTGACGTACTTCAGGCCGAACTGCTTGGCCAACGCCTTGGTGAGGGTCTCCTCATCGATGAGCTTCTTTTCGAGCAAGACCTGCCCCAGCCGCTTGCCGGTGGCCTTGGCCGTCTTGATGGAATCGATGATGGCCTGCTTGTCCACCACGCCGGCCTTGAAGAGGATTTCACCCAGATGTTTGCGACTACTGGTCATGGAGTCCTCAAACTCTTGACGCCTCCCCACACTAGGATTAGGCAGGTTTCAGTATAACATACATGGACGACTAAGTCAAAGCCCCAGCCTCAGACGCACCATGTTCAGGGCGGTCTGGGCCGCCCGCTGCCGTATGAAATGCCTGTCTTTCGAGAACTGGAACCGCTCAGCCCTGGCGCCTTCCTCGTCCTCGACGGCGATGAACACCAAGCCCACGGGCTTCTCCTCCGTGCCCCCGGCCGGTCCGGCTATGCCGGTTATGCCGATCGCATAATCTGTGCCGGCTTCGCGTCTTGCGCCCCTCGCCATGGCAAGGGCTACCTGCTCACTGACGGCCCCGTACGTGTCCAACGCGTCCGCCGGGACCCCCAGCTCCCGGATCTTGGCCTGGTTGCTGTAGGTCACCCAGCCGCATGTGAAGTACCGACTGGACCCGCCCACATCCGTCAGCATCTTGGCCAGGAGGCCGCCAGTGCAGGATTCAGCCACTGCGAGGGTCTTGCCTGCCCTGGCCAACTGCCCCCCCACGACCTCGGCCAGGGTCTGGTCGCCCGTGCCAAACAGGAGTGACCCGAGCCGGGCTCGCAGGGTCTCCACGTCACGGGCTGCCCTCTGCCGGGCCTCGTCCAGGTCTCCGGCAGTGGCCACGATGTGCAGTGTCACGACCCCGCCGTCCACCGTGCAGTTGACCTGCGGATTCCTGCCCCGCTCCATGATCGAACCTATCCTCTCGGCCAGCGAAGACTCGCCCTCGCCAAAGCACCGGAGGCGATGGACCACGACCACTTGGCCGGCACAGGCCTGCCGCAGGATCGGCACAAGCGACCGGCCGAACATCTGCCTCATCTCGAACGGGACCCCGGGCATAAGGGCAATCAGCCTGCCCCTGCATCGGGCCAGGACTCCCGGGGCCGTGCCCAGATCGTTGGGAATCGCCTCTGTGCCTGCGGGTAAATGGGCCTGGATCGCGTTGATCTCGGGCATGACCACGCCCCGGCGGTCAAAGAAGGCCTTGACCTGCCTCAGAAGGTCCTCACTCAGCCTGAGCTCCACCCCCAAGAAACGAGCCAGGGCCTGGCGCGTCAGGTCATCCGCCGTTGGCCCCAGGCCGCCCGTCACCAGGACGACGTCCGCGTCCTCGCACGCCAGGGCCAGGACCCGCGCGATCCGGTCGATGTCATCGCCGGCCGTGAACTGGCTTGTCACGGGCAGGCCAAGCGATACCAGCTCACGGCCAAGGAACGCCGCATTGGTGTCCACGGTCTGGCCGTCCAGAAGCTCATTACCTACGCTGATGAGACTTGCCTTCATAGCCTACTCCAGACACATGGACCATCGCCTTGATCACCCCGTCCTGATACCCGGCAACCCTCTCGAATGCCTCCTGGCACCGGTCCAAGGGAAAGGCGTGCGTAGCCATGAAATCCACCTTCACCCTGCCTTGTTCGATCCACTCGATGGCCCTGTGTGTACAGCGATTCTGGCGCCTGACGTTGAGGACCGCGATCTCCTGGCGACGCATCCTGTGGATGTCCAGGCCGATCCGGTCGGTCCTGGGGATGCCGATCAACAGGAGCCTGCCGCCCGGCTTGAGCAGTCCTGTGGCCTGGTCGATCGTCTCCTGTTGGCCTGCACACTCGAACACGGCATCCACGCCGTTCGGTTGCAGGGCCCGAATCCGAGCCACCACGTCTTCTTCGTTCGGATGCCCGGCCCAGACAGCACCCTGCTGCCTGGCCGCCTCCAATCGCTCCTTGACCAAGTCCGTCACGAAACATCGTCCCGCCCCCGCCGCCCTCGCACTGACCAGACAGCCCAGGCCGATCGGCCCTGCCCCCAGAATGGCCACCTCGGCACCGGGTGCCAGACCGGCCATCTGGACGGCATGGATCGCAATCGCCAGAGGCTCGGACAAGACGCCCTGTTCAAGGGTGACACCTCCTCCCAAGACGTAGCAGCAGTCCTGGGGCATCACGATGGACTCGCACAGGCAGCCCTCTCGCTGGCCTGGACAGCCCAGAAACCGCAGGTTCCTGCACGTGTTCTCGCGGCCACTTCGGCACTGATCGCATCGGTGGCAGCAGATCGCAGGGTCCACGGCCACGCGATCGCCGATCCTCACGCGATCCACCGCATCGCCGACCTCCTCGACCACGGCTGCACATTCATGGCCCACGATGAACGGATATCGGATGGCATCCGGCCCGATCCGTCCGGTCTCGTAGTAATGGACGTCGGAACCGCACACGCCTACCCGCTGGACCCGCAGCAGGACGTCCGTATCCGACTGCAATCTGGGCGTGGGCCGGTCCTGAACCTCGAACCGCCGAAGACCGGTCAGCACGGCTGCCTTCATAGATACCTCCCCCGGCACGGCCGGAACCAACGGTCAGTCCCTTCGCCTCGCCGAGACACTAGACATTGAACCGGAAGTTGATGACGTCGCCGTCCCGGACCACATAGTCCTTCCCCTCCAAACGAAACTTGCCTGCAGCCCTCAACTCCTTCTCGCCGCCGTGGGCCTTGATATCGTCATACCCGAATATCTCGGCGCGAATGAAGCCCCGCTTGATGTCACTGTGGACCTTGCCTGCCGCATCCACGGCGACCGTGCCGCTGTGGATCGGCCAGGCCCGGACCTCGTCCGTTCCGACTGTCAGGAAGCTGATCAGGCCCAAGGCCGTATAGCAACTGTTGACGAACTTGCCCACGCCGGAGGTCCTGATTCCCATATCGGCCATGAAATCCGCCCGGCTCGACGGGTCCAGTTGCGACAGCTCATACTCGATCTTGGCACAGATCGACACCACCGGCACCGAGGCCTCCAGCGTGCCCGAGAAATCGAACGCCTTGTCCCATTGGCCCTCACCCACGTTGACCGCCACGGCCATGGGCTTGAGGGTCAGGAACGCCAACGACTTGACCATCTCCCTCTCGGCCTCATTCTCGATCACGGAACGGATCGGCTGCTCCGATTCAATGGCCTGCTGCAGTTTCTTCTGCAGGGCCAGCTCCGCCTTGTCATGGGCCTGGGTCGGGGTCGGTCTGAGGATCTGCTTCTCGAGGCGATCGATCCGCGTAGTCACCAGCTCCAGATCCGCCAACAGCAGCTCCGTGCGAAGCTCCGACAGGTCCCGGGCCGGATCGACCCGACTTCGGTACATCGGTACCGTGGGATCCTCAAAGGCCCTCACCACCAGGACCAGCATGTCCACGGTCCGGATCTGGCTGACCAGGCGTCTGGCCGCTGCCCGACCGCGGTCATCCTCAAAGCCGAAACCCGGCACGTCCAGGCAGTCGACCGTGGCGTAGGTGGTCTTCTTCGGCTTGTAGTGTCCCGAGAGCCAGTCGATGCGGGCGTCCGGCACGGGTACGATCGCCTCATCGATGGCCGGCGTGCCTACAGGCGCCAGGGTCTTGCCGCTGATCGCGGCCAGCAGCGTGCTCTTACCGGATTCAAGTAGTCCTATCAGTGCAACCTTCATTCCATATCCCCTAACCCGGACAGGCCGGTGCTAAACTACAAAGGTTCCGAACGAAAAACCCCATCTCATTCACAAGAGGCGTCCCGGGCATAGACGCTCTTGCCGCAGCTATCATAGGCCACTATGGCCGGAAAGTCCACGACCGCGAGCCTCCGGATCGCCTCGGTGCCCAGGTCCTCATACGCGATCAGTTCCACGCCGACGATGTGCTGACTCAACAGCGCGCCCGCCCCACCGATCGTGGCCAGGTGTACCGCACCGCATTCCACCAGGGCCTTGCGGACCTGCTCGTTGCGATAGCCCTTTCCGATCATGGCCTTCAACCCTGCGGCGATCAGCCTGGGGCTGAAGCTGTCCATGCGAGACGAAGTGGTAGGCCCGGCTGCCCCGATCACCCGCCCCGGCCTGGCGGGTGTAGGCCCGACGAAGTAGATAACCGCCCCTTCAAGGTCGAAAGGCAGGGCCTGCCCCGCCTCCAGGGCCTGGCAGATCCGCCGGTGTGCCATGTCGCGGGCCGTGTACACCACCCCGTTGATCCGCACCCAGTCCCCTGCCCGCAACGAACGGGCGGTCTTCTCATCCATCGGGGCCTTGAGTCGAATACCGTCTATGGTCTTCATCGGCCGCACAGTCTAGTCGCAGGCCGGCCCCATCGCAACCCATTTGCCGTGCCCACGTCCTGCAGTTCGATGGACCCCTCGCTGGACCTCGGGCCTGGACGGACCACGATCCACGTGACGGGCAGGCTGCTAGTGCCCGACTGTGAACACGGCATCCACCAATGCGCTCCACCTTCCGTCAAAGGCCCGCGCCTTGACCTCAACGTCCTGGGGCAGGGTGATCGGACCGGTGTATCGAACCGCGCTCGGCGATATGTCGCCCTGACTGACGGTGGTCCCCGTCATCTCCGCGGACAGGAGCATGTCATCATCGGCAGCCGCATGATTCAAGGCCTGGATAGCCAGCACATTCTTGCCGTCCTGCAACAGACCGAGGTACGCGGTCAGGCCGAAACTCTGGGCCTGGACCGCCTCTGCATCCGCCCGGCTGGTCCGGGCAACGGAGTCCCAGGCGGGCAGGGCCTTAGCGTCGAAGTTGGCCCGCAGGACCTCCGCGCCATTCAGATAGGCGATAAACCCGTCGTCATATCTGACCTTCAGTGTCACGCCCGCCAGGTCTGTGGACGTGACCGTAAACGGGATGCGGATGTAACAACTGGAACCCTTGCCCCAGATGTCATTGCCGATGTCCAGACCGATCCACTGGGTGTAGCGGATTGCGCCCGAGGCCTTGCGGTCATAGCCCACCCCGCCTGTGCCCGCTCGCCAGGTCGTGTCCGTGAACTCCGGCGTCACCCAGCCGATCCCGGCCGGGGAGAGGTAGTGCCCCGGGATGACCTGGCGGGAGATGGACGGACCCTGCCAGGCCACGGCCAGGTTATCTCCGCCCCCGCCTTCCTTTTGCAGGGCCTCGATGTAGTATCTCTTGCCCCCCGCCAAGGTGATCGCCTTCGACTTCTGCTCAGGGTACTTGGTCCACTCCTGCGAGCTGGTCCAACCCGAGACCTGGGCGATCTGCACCTTGTTGGCCGGGTTCTCGTCCGTGCTCAACCACAACTGGCTGGCGTCGTCACTGGCAATCCAGAACGTATAGGCTCCGCTATTGGGCGGGTACAGCCACCCACTGACCCGGGTGCCGTAGTTGTCATACCGATCCGTGGGTATCTCGAAGGAACTGAGGTGCTCGGTGGCACCGGGCCGAAGGGGGAAATCGGGGCTGCTGGTCAGATCCGTGACCGCGGTCCCCGCGATGCCAAACCAGTACTCGGCAAGGATGCTGCCTGGAGTCGACGGCACCGGGGCCACGGGGACATAGACCCGCTTGGCCGCGGCCTCAGCGATCAAAGTCACCGTGCCTCCCGGTGAAGACAACGCCACGGGTAGTCGAGGATCGCTGCCGTCGAGGGTGTAGTAGATCGAGCCCTTGGCAGCGGTCATGGAGACGGTCTGTCCCTTGGCCACGGTTCCCCCGGGCTTACTCAACGTGGGCGGGTCAATGCTCGGGTACAAGGGTGCCAGTGAACCGTTCTGCAGCAGGGTCTGCTTCAACTCACCGATCAACGTCTGCGTGCGTGAGGGGAAGAAGCCCTGGACCTCGTTGTTGATCGCATCCTGCCATGTGTTCTTGTTGAGGGAGGCGCTGCCCCAACGTGCTGATTCGGCTATGATCGCCATATTGATCTGCGAGGCACGGGCCTGGAATCGCGCAGTGGCCTTGGTCGCCGTGAGCAGACCGTCGTTGAACAGACGCTGGTACGCGTGATCGGCGAACCGGATACGGTAGTCCGGATGGGCCATCAACTGCTGGTGAATCCACTGGGGGTTGCTGTATGAGAGCTGATCCCCGCACGGGAAAGGCCCGGTTCGGTCCGGCAGGCCGCGGGAGAGGATGTGCTCTGCATCGTGGATGAAGAAGTAGAACCCCTCATCGTCCATTCGATCATAAAGGCCATACCAGTTGTTGGGACGGGTGTTGCTCAGGAACCACGAGATGGGGGCGTCACGGTCACCGTCATAGAAGACCATCAGCATGTAGTCGATCAGATCATCCACGTCCAACAGCACCGGATACTTAGGATTGCGAGTCCCATCCGGGTTCAATCCCAGGGCCCGATAGAAGTTGGCCGTGCTGTTGAATCCCAGGATGGACAGTCCCCAGAGCTGCTTCCATGCATCCATGGTGCCATCCGTGGCCTCGATCGTGTAGCCGCCGTCGGCAGCGACCTTGATGCAATCATAGTCCTCCTTGGCCCCCCCTGTATAGGATGCCCCATAAGAGGCCTGCGGACGCTCCTCGGTCATATAGAGGCCCCAGTACTGGCCATTGAGATAGACGTGATAGTAGCGGCTTCGCGTGTAGGGCCGGCCCATCTGACCCTGGCTGTCCCTGGCCCACACGTCGCGGCAGAGCGTATTGGCCGGATCGTGTGCGAAGGCCCAGGAGTAATTCTCGGAAGTCCTTATATCCACCCGGTCAAAGTGGCCCACGCCCTCGTCTCCAAAGAGGCGGTACTGGAGCTCCCCGTCTCCGTACTCCCCTCTGAAGAACACCCGCCAGGCGTGCTTGGGATTGTCGCCGCTGCGACTGTAGCCCCCGCGTATGCGGAGACCCGCGTTGATCTGGAACCCCCCCTGCATGTCCGCAGGCAGCGTCCACTGCATCCCACCGCGACCATCGGGCACCTGGACCAGATCCGGAAACCCGGGCCCCTGCGGATCGGAGGGATAGATCAGCTCCAGGGACGCGGGACATTCCCAGGTCAGGCCGTGGCCGCCTGCGTTCACGTAGATCCCCTTCTGCGGATCGAAGAGGTTCGCCAGGTCCGTGACAATCGAAAGGGTCGGGATCGCGACCAGGGCCTGCCCCATTTGGGGGCCCCAGGTGGGGTCACGGGTAATGGCCGGGTCCATGCCGTATTCGAGCCGTTGGCCGTTGACCGGTCCGGTGGGCCAGTCCAGGCTAGGAGGCTCCCCGTTTGGGGACTGCAAGGCCACGTCATCGGTGTAGATGTACGTGTGAGTCGCGATTCTTGAATCCAGGTACCCGGGTTTGACCGCCACAGCGCGGATCGCACAGGTCCAGAACAGGAAGATCGGCTCGGTATAGAGATCGCCGTTTGAGGCCGAGGGCTGAGAGCCGTCCTGGGTGTAGTAGATCTGGGCCCCACTCGTCTGCGTGGATAGCGTGATCTCGATGAAGTTCTTGTAGAAGCCCCGCTCATGGCTGAACCGAACCTCCTCGACCCTGCCCATGGCACCGGCGATGTTGGCACGGCCCGGCGTCGGCTTGGTGAAATACTCCGGTATCCAGGTCCCACCTGCAGCGATCAGCCCATACGACACATCGTTGATCTGCTGCGGGTAGCTCGGCGAATAGCCGTGCATCACCGTGACGCCGTCTGCTGCCACCAGGGCCAGGTATTCCCCACCCCCGCTAAGCTTGAAGTTCGTGTGCAGGGAGCGGGCCGGATCGCGCAGGTCCTTGCCCGAGGCAAACACCACCAGAAAGCCGTTCGGCGCAAGTGCCACGCCCGATGGAAACGTCCACTTGGCCAGGTCACCGGCATCGTCGGTCAGGTGCCAACCGTCCAGGTGCACCGCCTGCTTCGTGGGATTCTGGATCTCGATCCAGTCAGAGAAGTCGCCGTCCCCATCTGCCAGGGTCTTCTCATTCATGGCCATGAACTCGCTGATCAGGGGCCCCGTCTGAGCCGCAGCAGGCATGCCGCTCCAGATAGACAACCACAGCATCGATCCGAGTAGCGACAACCTGACTGTTCCACCCATCCTTCTTGCCCCTTTCTGGCCTTCTGCCACCGATAGCCCCGGTGCAGACCACGCAGACCAGACGATGACAGCACGCCCATTATAGCAGAAATGGCCTGCCCGGATCAACCTGTAGCAGGGGGGTGGACGGTAGCTTGGAAGGCAGGAAGAGTCTTCCCCAGCAACTTCTACCACAAACTCGGAGATCTTCTGAGCGGTTGGCGTGCTATCACGGCCCACTCAACCAGCTCTCGCTGTCAGATACTGGCCTTCGCCACTGAGGCTTCCGGCTGGCTGCAGGTCCGCCATGGCCCTCCCCAGTGCCTGCGAGGGAGGCCCGTGGCTGTGCGGCCAAGGTCCCCCCTACTTCACCTCCAGCTCGAAGCTCTCCGAGTGGCTATTGAACTCAGGGGCGTACATGCACTGGATGGTCGTGATCCCGGTCTGGTATCTGCCCTTGAGTTGGACACGAGTGCTGTACTCGAAGACGTACACGCCCTTGGGCAGATAGTCCATGAAGAAGTGCGTGGCCGTGTCACGGGTGCTCTCATAGTAGCCCAGGCCGTCCTGGAACCGGTACTGGCTCAGGACGTTCACCGGCTCCGTGCCGCTGCCCCGCTGGTCCTCCATGTGCACGTATTCCATGTCCCGGTCCACGCGGAGCTCGATCCGGACCACCAATTCGTCACCCACGGCCAGCGGCCCTTCGATCGCACGCAGGACCTGACCCTGCTGGGTCGTGTCCTTGATGAACAGGGTCTTCTTGAGTTGTAGCGGTGTGCCTTCGTAAGGCGTGACCTTCGACATGTCCTCCAGGTATTGCCAGTGCACGGATCCCCAACTGACGCCCTCATCCGTCTTCTTGACCGTGATGTGGCCCATGGCTGGCTGGATCTCGCTGCCCGTGAATCGCTCCTCATAGAAGCCCGTGCCAGCCTCGACCTGATCGGGCTCGATCCACTGGCCGCCGAGTGCGACCTCCACGACCGCGTTGGAGGCCAAGAGGTTCGTACCCCGTATCAGCAGGCCGTAGATCGCGTCGGCCGTGGCCTTGGTGGTCTGCCAGGCCTGGGTCTGTTTCTGCTTGAGCAGCCAGACCTTGCAGTCCTCCACGGCCTGGACGTCGTTGCTCACCTCATCGAAGGCCTCGATCATCATGGCCTCGGTCTCGATGGGGGCACGGTACCACCACCAGCTCCGCTCCGTGTCCAGCCAGTACATGCCCAGCTCTTCGCTGGACACGCTGTACTCCTTGATGGAGGCCATGATCTGGGCGGGGGTCTGCTTGTCGCCGAACCGCTTGAGGCCAACAGCCAGTTGGGCCTGGGATTGGCGCCAGAGGGAGAGCCAATACTGCCGGCCCTGACCCAGCCAGTAGTCTCTGGCCGCCTGGTACTTCGCATCGATGGGTTTGTCCGCCAGGAAGAAGCTCCGTCCGTAGAGATAGAACGCGATGGTGGCGGTCAGGTGGTTTTGGTCCTTGTCGCCGTACGTGACGATCTCGCGGTACTGGTCGTCCACCCACTCGTCGAGTGCCCCGATGGCCTTGACGGCCAGACTGACGTCCACGTCGTGGACGCCCAGATGGCGGAGCCGACCAAAGCCGGTGACGATGTAGAGGGTGATGACCTCATTGCCGCCGCAACCCGGCAGCCACGGCCACAGGCCATCCGATCGCTGGGCCTGGCCCAGCTTGTACAAGAGCCGAGCCAACTCGTCGTTGAGCCGGTTCTCATCGAACAGGATGCCTACGTTCCTGCGGGCCTGGGACTCGGCCTGGGCCTGTCTGACCCACGGGGTCTCCTCCAAGGCCACGGCCTTGAGGTCCGCATTCTTCTCCAGCGGGCTGTCCAGAGCAGGCGTGGCCTTCCACTGCTCGAAGATCCCGCGGATCTTGGGGTCGGAGTTGGCGATGGTTCGGGCCAGGGCGTTGGCATAGAGCCGGTTGAAGACCTGCTCGCTGCACTCGTACGGATACTCCATCAGGTACGGCAGGGCCATGACCGCATACCACGCGGGCTGCGAGACCATCTGCACCGTGAGGGACTGGTGCCGTAGCGTGCTGGATTGGCCCGAGTCCAGGAGTTTGGTGAACTCGAACTGCTTGGTCTGCGGGCCACGAACGGGCAGGGGCAGCGACTCGGTCACCAGGATACGCCTGCTCAAGACCGGCAGGTAGCCCTCCTGGCCGTCACTGAGCCGGTCGCTGGCCGCCACGGCCTTGTACACGAGGAACCCGCACCCATCCGGGATGGTCAACCGCCACGAGAGCGTCCGCGATTCCTGGCTGGGCACGTCAAATGACTGCACGGCCGACGTATTGCCGAGCGCCGCGTCCCTGGACTCCATCGTCCAGGCATCCGCCAGGGTCAGGCTCACCTGCCCGGTCTGGCGGGTTGCGGACTGGTTGCTGACCTTGACCGTGAACTCGATGACGTCGGCCTCCCGCACGAACCGAGGCGGGTTCGGCTGGACCATCAGGTCCTTGGCAGTGACGGCCGTGTCGGTCAGGAACCCGCTGCGGAGCTGTCGGTCATGGGCAAAGCCCATGAACTTCCACTGGGTCAGGGCCTCTGGGCTCGTGAACTCGATCCGCACCACCCCATCGGTACCGGACATCAGGTGCGGGTAGAAGAATGCCGTCTCGTCGAGGTTCTCACGCACGGAGACCTGGCCGAGGTCCGGACTCGAGGCCTGGGTCGATGTCTCGGTATCGGTCGTATTGCCTGTGCCTCCCGCCTTGTCCTCAGCGCTCGTATCGGGTCCCCTCCCCCCCCACGCATAGCTCACCATGATGCCGTCCGGGAATCTGCGATACGACAGTTCCACGGTCTTGTAGTCCACGGGCCATGAGCCCAGGATGTAACTGAACGCCACCGCCTGGTTCTCGAACCGCGTAGTGACGTGGCCAACCTCCTGCCGGAACACGCTGAACCCCTGCATCCATGGGTGCGCCAGGTACTGGTCCAGGGATGCGTCATACATGCCGGCGACCATCTCCGCCACGGCCTTGCCTGCGTCGGGCCCTGTGATGACGGCCGTCCAGGTCTGCTTTCCCCCGGGTTCAAGCAGGGACGTAAAGTGCTCCCACCGGCAGGTGAGTTGCTTGTTGACCCACGGCACATCCACGATCCGCTCCGTGACATAGGCGCGGTTCTCCCGCACGTACGTGACGCGGACCGTGAAGCCGCCCCGCATCTTCTCAGTCACCGCCCGCTCGAAGACCTCCTGGGTCCGGCCGGAAGAGGTCCATCGGGCCTCCAGGACCTGACCTCTGCACTCGACCTCCACAAAGGCCCTGCCCGTGTCATAGCCCGTACCCCACAGGGCCAGGAAGGTCCCTCCAGGCTCCACGGACCACGTCGGCGCAACGACGCAATTCGCCAGGCGGATGCCGTACGTCTTGGCTGCGGGGTCCACGACCTGGAAGGTCAACCTCGCCGCAACGGGTCTGCCGAACCGATCCTGGGTGGCAAGCATCGCCCGGTAGATCCCGGCCCCAAGGGCCACGGAGAGACCGGCCTGGCCCTGGCCGTCGGTCTGGAAGGCCCCATCGAAGACCTGGTTCCCGAGCTCCCAGGTATCCGGATCAGAGGCATCCTGCCCTGTGCCTGCCCCTGAAGAGGCCGACCACAGGCTGGCCCTCGCGACCCTGTCCGGCTGTCTGAGGGCGTACACCCGGAGGGACCCTTGGGCCTGCTCAGGGTCGCCGTCGATCGACTCGGTCCGGATCGTCAGGTTCACGGGCACCTCCGGGGTCTGCCACTCGTCCGAGGAGATCGTGGCCTGCAGGACCGTGTATCCGACCCTCACGGTCCGTTGTTGCGACCGGGTCTCGCCCGTGGCGTCCGTCACGTCCGCATAAACCTGGAAGCCGAAGGTCGGCTCATCGGTCTCAGGGATGGACAGGTCGGGCCTGGCCACAAACTGGATCGAGAAGGTCCCGTCCGAGTCGGTGACCCCAGACCCGTACGCGATGGCCTGTGCCGTACTGGAGGCCCCATACCCGCGTGACCACCAGCACCAGGGAGGGAACCTCGCCTGGCGGACCACGTGCCACTTGACCTGGGCCCCGCCCACGGCTGTGCCCGTGTAGGCCACGGCCTTGCCCGGGATCAGCACCTCACTGCCCAGCCTCGGGGCATCCGCGGGTGAATCCAGTTGCACCAGGAACGTGGGGCGCTTGTACTCCTCCACATGGAAGGACGTGCCCCCCCCGGGTCCGTTCTCCACCTGGAGGAACATCGTGCCCAGTGCCCGGTCCTGCGGGGCCGCGACGCTGCCACTGAAGGAGCCGTAGTCGTTGCAGGTCTGCTGCTGCCGGGTAATCTCCTGACCGTTGACGTCCCTGAAGACCACGGTGACCTGCCTGCCTGCAAGGGTCTGGTAGTTGTCTGAGGCCTGGTCAATGCGGATGCAGATCCCCTTGTACCGGATGGTCTGGCCCGGCCGGTAGAGCGAGCGGTCCGTGAAAAAGACCGTCTGCTCGTAGGCTGTGATGGGGGTGGACCCACCGGATACAGAATAGCTCGATGCGCTGGCGAGTCTCCGGCCGTTGTGCTCCACGACAATCAGGAAATCAGTCCCAGGCCCAAACCGAAACATGCCATTGGCGTCGGACTTCGTCGTGCCATACCGCGTGTACCGACCGCCACGCCAATCCCATGCCCACCTTGTGACCTTCGCATCGGCCAGGGGCTCACCGGTCTTGGCCGTGAGCACGAAACCCTCCACCTGACGGGAGTCCCGCGTCCGCACCACCAGGGCCAGGTCACTGACCCAGACCGGCGCGCAACTGACCTGGTTGTGGCTGCCGCCGAATGTCGGATCGTGGCTGGCGATCAGGTAATAGAAGCCGGAGGCCAGGCCTGCGGGTGCAGGCAGGGACACGATCCGCTGCCTGTAGTCCGAGGTTGCGGGTAGATCCGCACTCCAGGCCAAGGCGGGCTGGACTGCCAGCAAGGCCTTGACCTGGTCTTCACTGAGGCTCCATCCCCAGGGTAGCGATCGGCCGGCCAGATCGAAGTCATAGGGCACGGCACGGAAAAAGACCTGCGTCACGTTCCGGTAGGTGACCTGGATCTGGGGCAGGGGATCGTTCCACACGCCCTCGGTCCGGATCGTGGCGGACTTGGCCTCGATCTGCTGGATCAGGTTGTAGCACGAGAGGCCGCCGTAGCTCTTCGGAAAGGCGTTCCATCCCTGCTGGGCCACTTGATGCCCCTGGAGAGGATCATCCTGCGCATTGAGGACCTGGGCCCAGTCAAACAAGGCCCTGGCTGCGATCTCGTGGCTGATCCACTGGTCCGCGAACCGGTGAAGGGCCGCGGTGTAGCGATCGACCCGGTCAGGCCCAACGGCCCGATTGTAGCCGAACTCGAGCCTGTGCAGGTCCGCGTCAATGAAGGCGGTCTGGTCCGGGTCGGCCTGGTGGAAGATCAACAGGGCCTGGTACAGACGCACGGCCTTGAGCGTGGCCGACTGGGTGTCCGTGGTCTGGGGCTGCCACTGCAGAAAGTCCTCCACAGGGCCGAAGATCGGGCCGTCGGCGGTCAGGTCATAGGCGTCCTGCGGCTTGGCGCCGGCCTGCTCACCCGCGGAGTAGAACGAGAGGGCGTCAAAGGCCAGGAAGTCATAGAGCGTGGGCCTGTAGGTGTCCGGCACATTCCCCGGCTCCAACAGGTCATTGAACTGGGCGATGGGTGTGGCCTTGAGGACCTGGTCTGCGGCCAGGGCCGCAGTGAAGTGCCTGTCGATCTCGGCGAGAATCCTGGCCAGGTCCCAGGTGGTGATGTCCTCACCGGACGGCTCCGCTGCAGCAGTACGCTGCATGAATCGCCAGCGATTGGCCTGGAAGTATTGCCAGTACCAGTGACCCAGGATCGCCTCCAGGCACGGCTGCATGGGCGAGGGAAGCGTCGCCATCTCGGCCTGGAGTCGGACGATCAGCTCCTCAGGCTGCCCCCCCTGGATCTGGGCCTCATACACGATCTTCAGACACACGGCCCGGGTGGCCTCGGCATAGGCCTGGTCCTGCAAGGCCCCGGGTATGATCTGGTCCAGGTACCCAATAGCCGTCTTGGGTAACCCCTGCTTGATCGCGTCATCGGCCTGTTTCCACAGCGCGTCCCTTGGTCCAGCCTTTGTCATACCCGCTGCCAATCCCAGGATCGCCACAATGGCCAAGAGCATCTGTCGCATGTCAAGTCCTCCTGCTTCACTGCTCACGTCGCAGGTCGCACAATCACTGTACCAATCCTGCCGGGGGCTGTCAATCTGAACGGCGAGAAAGGGTGTCAGTGCCCGTTGAGACTCGTCACCTCACAACCCCCAGGGCATTATACCCTATGCAAGGGTCTTTTGTGCGCAGTGCTGTCTGCGTCTGAGCGATGGGAGGGCGATGATGGAGTCGCACAAGAGGGGTCTGTCAGCCGCACGAGCACGTTGCCTTGGCCGGAAACGTGAACAGGAAGGTGCTACCCTCGCCCACCTTGGACTCCACCCAGATCCTTCCGCCGTACATCTCGACGATCTTCTTGACCACTGCCAGCCCGACGCCGGTGCTTTCGCACGTGTCCCGGGGTGCAAGGGTCTGAAACAACTTGAAGATCCGCTCGAAGTACTTCTCTTCGATGCCAGGGCCATTGTCGGACACGCGGAAGGTGTACGCGCCGTCGGCTTCGGTGTATGCGATGTGGATCTGGCCCTGGGGTTTGTCCATGTACTTGATGGCATTGCTGATCAGATTCTGAAAGACCTGGGTCATTCGGGTCTCTTCGGCCAAGAGGGTGGGCAGGCCGCTTTGGAGGCTGACGTGGATGTGTTGAGGTGGCGCGAGCATATCGACGATGCCAGGGAGGAGTTCACTGAGATTGATCGCAACCCTCTCCTCGGTCTCCCGGCCCAGACGCGAGTATTGAAGGATTCCATCGATGAGGCCCTGCATCCGGTCCACCCGGCCGGTCAGCAGGGACATCTGGTCCTTGCCTTCCTGACCCAGTTTGTCGGCGTAGTCCGCAGTGATCCAATCAGCAAGGGCCTTGATACCTCTGAGGGGGGCCTTCAGGTCGTGTGAGACGATGTAGGCGAACTCCTTGAGCTCTTGGTTGATCCGCATCAGTTGCTCGAGCAGGTCGGTCTGTTGCTGCTCAGCCTGTTTGCGTTCGGCGACCTGTCGGGTCAACTGCTCATTGGCAACAATCAACTCGGCGGTCTGCCTGTGTACGGTGGCGTCAATCTCGGCGTTGACGCGGCGGAGTTCTGCCTCAGCAGCGGTGCGTTTCTGGACCTCCAACTCCAGGCGTTCATTCGCCTCTTCAAACTTGGCCATGAGTTCGGCCGCATGGGCGTTGGCACGGGCGACATCCTGGGCCTGGCGAGAGAGGCGATGGATCTCCTCCCGGAGACGACCATTCTCAACCACCAGAGACGGGTCCTCGTCCACGACCACCCTTGCACCGCTCACATTGTCGGACATACTACAGCTCCACGGTGTACCTTAGATGAACAGCGTGATTCTCGAGTCGCGGGCGTCGGCCAGGTACGTGGCAACGCCACCGAACTCGACGCCCTCGATGAGTTCCTCTTTCCTTATGCCCATGACATCCATGGATGTCTGGCAGGCGACCAGACGCACACCCGCCTCACGGGCCATGGCCACGAGATCGGGCAGGGTTTGCACGTTCCGTTTCTTCATCACGTATCGGAAGAAGGCCGGACCTGCGCCGAGCATGTTCATCTTCGATGTACCGAGCCGGGCCGGGCCGGACGGCAGCATCAGGGCCATGAGCTTCTCACAGAGGGTCTTTCCTCTGAGTTCGGCCTTTTGCCGTATCGCGTTGAGGCCCCAGAACGTGAAGAATATCGAGACCTGCATTCCCGTTGCCGCGGCTCCAGTGGCAATGACAAAGGTGGCGAAGAGCTTGTCCATGTCCCCGCTGAAGGCCACGATCGTGGCTCGATTGGAGAGGGCAGGGTCAGCGGCCTGGCCGCGTTGGGACAGAGGCTGCTCCCGTTGCTGTCGAAGGGCATCGAGGTGCTGTGAGAGCCGGGCCGTGATCATCGCGTCGATGTGGGCCAGCATCGCCGGGTCAACGGGTCCAACCGTTTGTGGACATATCGGGCACACCAAGGTCTCCCTCATCCATCATGACTTCCTGAGCACGGCCTGCTGGACAGGGCCGTTGGAGAATTCGACGAGTTCATGGCCCATGATCTGGACCCAGGCCTCGACGTCCGATTTGAAGGCGGGGTCATCCGCTTCGACCGACAACGTCTGACCCGATGACATGTCCGCCAAGGCCTTGCTGATCTTGACAATGGGCGACGGGCATTTGAGCTGTCTGCAGTTGAGATACTTGTCAGCCATTCCACTGCTCCTTTCACGCACGGGCAGCCCCCGGTCTCTTCATCAGCCTGCGTGCACTCTCTTGGCAGACCCCAATAGAAGGTGCCCGGGGACGCCTTGCGGTATATTTCGACTATTCCGCGGGCCGGTATTAGCCCAAGTTACGCTGCTGAGGGGTTTTTTGGGGGGAAGTCTCGAGAAGGAATGCCCGTTGGCAGAGCGTGCAAGGGGTCTTCCTGCCCGAAACCGGATGTGGTGAAGACCTACCCGCTTGCATCATAAGTGGTGGCGGCCATCCTGACGATCGCGCGATTCTGTGAGCCGTCGAGCGAACTGCATATCGGAGATCATTGGTATGGCCGCACGGGTCAGTGGGCTGACCCCGAAGCTACCGAAGCTATGCTTCAGGGAGGAATACGACTATGGACGGGTCACACAGTGCCGGCCTTGTTCAGTGCCTTGAACTCCTCGTCCATCTGATCTGTGTCCCATTCGTAGTGTTTCCGAACCGTCCACAGTATGATGTGCTGGATCGCCACCCAGTGTTGGGCTAACCGCTCAATACTCTCGTCACTGTCGCATTCGACCGCAAGCCCGTGGTTTTTCTTTTTGACTCGCCTGCAAAGGCTACCGATGTCAAGATGCACAGCGTTATTGAATTGCTGATAACAACGGACGTAGAAGTCTCGCCCCCACACATCAGGCAGTTCCCTGACAATGTCGGAGAATGCTGGCACCGGTTTGCACGTCAACGACTGATCTCGCTTCCGAAGATGTGCGATTTGCTCCTGTATCCTCGGTTGATCCTTTGCTGGAGCCAGAGCCAGAAAACCGTCTGTAAGCCGAATGTCCTGTGCAATGCTCCCCTTCTCCCACCGCAAGACCTTTTGCTCAATGATCTCCCTGGCAGATTTGGCTTCTTCTGTGGACGTGCCGATGGACTCGTCTTCAACCGGCTCCCTCAAACACCAAAGCAACTTAACACTCAGTTCAAAGAGTACTCGCAGCAGGGCCTTCGTGGGCATCCTCAGTCCATTTGCCAACAGAGTCATGATCGCGTTACAGTAGGTCGAACTGACTGACAGAGCTGTGATGCATAGGCGGTCAACAGGCTTGTCAGTCTTGACGTTTCTCTCGAACAGTGACACAGTGTCACTGCCCCACTTTGCGATCACTAGGTTGCGAACTGTCACTACTTCTACTTGTCGGCGTTCTGGGACGGTCTGAGACACTGCGAGAACCTCCACCAAGTCAGCGAACGGGCATTCGCATTGCTCATCAGGACTATCGACCTCATTCAGCCACGACTTCATAGTCCGGGGGTACACGGGGTCAACCTGTGAGGAGCTCAACTAGAGCCATCACTGTCGCCGTGCACTGCATCCACCGGTCTCTTGCCGGCATACCCAGCTACCGCTTCTTCAGCCGCGCGATCACGCGGTCGAGTTGTCTGGTGACCTCCAGCCAGGCAGCGTCACGGTCCCTGTGCTGCTTGATTGGTTTCCCTTTTGGCAGGATGGCCTGAATCTGGCCGAGTTCCAGTTTCGTGAAGGGACAGGCCCTCACCACGATTGGTACGATCGCGCATCCCCCCGCTGCATCCCTTTCGAGTGCCCGCTTCATCTCTATCTGAATACAGTAATCCGACCGGATGAAGTCATTGCTCAATAAGAGAATGATGATGTCCGCACGCTCCAACTTCCCCAGGGTCTCCGGCTCCCACTTCCGGCCAGGCACAATGCACGTGTCATCCCACGCGGCAAGCTCACCCTTCCGTTCGTAGGCGATGAGCGCTCCTCGCAACTCATCGCGGAACCGCTCGTCTTTGTGCGAGTAGCTGATAAAGAGCGAGAACCGCTCCCGTCGGTCACGCCGATCTTCTCCAAACAGCATCACTTGTTTGAAAGCTCCCCTGGGGTGCGCGCCTGGAAGATCAAGGCCATCCAGTAGTTTTTTCACTGGGAAGTCCTTCAACTCATCGCCGATCTCCACAGCGATCTTTCTCCGCCCTGATCGCTCATATTTCAGCAGCAAGTCGTGCTTCACGTGGGCGTCGGGATAGCCTTGGATCGGCACCATCTCGGTGACCGGCAACCTCTCGTAGCTCCGATGGATCCGCTCGAAGTGCTCGCGGATAATGCCCAAGAGTTCGCGCCGGCCGTTGCCGACGCCGGCCACGCAGATGGTGACCTTGCGGCCCTGTACGTCTCCTCGTACCAGGGCGCGGCAGTTGGCTCGCTCTAGCACCACGCCCGTGCGCCACACAAGTTTCGGCTCGCAGTGGACGTAAGTCTCCACGATGAACCGGGGCAGCAGGCCCTCGGGTAGGACCGCCTCATAACGGTAGATGAAGCCAAGGCACCTTTCCGGAGGGAACTCCGTCTCCAGTTTCGGCTCCTCCTTGGTGAGCAGCTCGGGGATAAGGTACCTCTCACCCTTGTCGTCAAGCGGGTGGCAGAGCCGGAACTTACGCATGAGGGCGAGCAGAAAGGGATGAAGCTGTGCTGGATAGGTCCGGGCCGGCAGAACGTCTGCGAAGGTCTTGACCGTGAACCTGCCGCCCGCCTCGCGGAACAAAGGTGAGTTGAGCATCTTGTAGATGCCCTGGGTCACCCACTGTGGATTCAAGACGCCGAAACCGCGGAGTGCCTCCTCCTTGCGATACGACAGCATCAACCCCAGGTCATGCAGGCTCTCAGCCAGGGCCTCCTGGTCCTTTGGATCGGCGATCTGGTGGTCGCGGCAGAATCCGCAGAAGTCGTCGAAGGTCAGCCAGCTCTTCTCCCTGGCGGGCAGTTCGTCCTTGATCGTCCGCCATACAGCGGGCCAAGCGGCCTTGAGCCCAGGCAACCTTCTGGCGTGCTGGCAGATCTGCTCGCGGAGTTCATCGATGCCGTGACCACTCTTGCTGTCGGTTTCGAGGAAGACCAGGTCTCGCCCGTACTTCTCCCGCAGCAGTTCGCGGTTCAGCTCGAAGTGGAGGTCGTCCCACTTGTGCAGGAGGACCAGCACGGGTGCGTCGCCCCCAAACGACCTGACCAGGGAGAGCCAGTATTCAGCGTCGTGGTCCTCTGTGCCCTCCCGACCGGAGACGAGCACTAGATAGAGTGCCCGCTCGGTCATGAAGAAACGGTGCGTGCCGTGCATGATCTCCTGGCCGCCGAAGTCCCAGACGTGGGCACGGACATCGTCCGCCTCGATCTGCACCGGCCACTTGGTGATGTTGACGCCGGGTGTGCGTTTGAACTCCTTGTACTCGTCCGTGATCAGCCGGTGGACAAGCGTGGTCTTGCCCACACCGCCACGACCTACCAGGATAAGCTTGAATTCGTTGAGCGGCTGGCCCTCGCCGGGCGCGGCGGTGCGGAAGTAGTAGTCGAGGATCTTGCGGGCATCGTGCGAATCGACGATCTCGGCGGGCAGGCGGAGGTCAGGATTGACTGCAACATACAGATCTCGCAGCGAACTGAGTTGATGTAGGGACGGTGGAAGCGAACGGAGGCAGTTACCATCCACGTCCAGGTCTTCAAGCCGAGTCAGTTCGCCCAACCAGTCCGGCAGCTCAGTTAATCGGTTCTCCCATAGAACGAGCAATCTGAGTTCTCTAAGCTGGCGGACCCAATCTGGGACCTTCGTCAAACCGAGACTGCCGATCAACAGGCTACGGAGACTGACTAGAGACCCGATGACCTCATCGGCAGCCGAGGTGGAGCCGCCAGAAATCCATAAACTCTCGAGCCGGAGCAGTCGGCCGAGACTCGCCGGGATGGTTTGCAGGGGATTGAATTGCAGGTTCAGTACACGTAGTTCAGTCAATTCCCAGAGCCAGTCAGGAAGGTGGGTGATCTGGTTGTTGGAGGCATTCAACTCCGTCAGCCTCTTCAAGGCACGCAGCTCCTCCGGGAGGCAGTCAAGACCAAGGAGTTCTAGGTCCAGTTTTGCAGCCTTGGCTCGTCGGCACTCAGCAATGCGACGCTCGGCCTCGGCGAGCCTTTCTTGCTGATCACGATCCGGCTTGAACATGGGCCCTGGCATACTCCCTACTCACCTTCTCCGCGGCTATGACCTTTGTCTTCCTGCATATCGCGTCCGACCGATTCAACCACCTCGTCAATCGCTCAGTTGTCAAAAGGGAAAACGCCCTTCTGAGGAGCAGGTTACAGACCGCAGAGCCGGTTTTCAAGGGGAAATAGGGAAAGGCCCATGGCGGCTGCGCCGGGTTGTCACGGCTGCGGCGAGCATACAGGCCATGCACTGGGCAGCCTGCAAGACAGGTCCTGAGGGTGGCTTGCCGAAGTCCAAGGTCTTCGGCTGGATGCCGATGACGATGATCTCGCAGCCCAGGAAGTGCCTCAGATAGTCCATCAGCAGCGTGAGGGAGGCGTTGTGGGTGGAGGCCATGGCGCGAGAGCTGATTTCATCGGGCCCAATGAGACGAATGTGACCCGGCTCTGCGCCGATATCGACCGCGTCCAGAATGATGACATGGGTGGGCCTGAATCTCCTGATCTGGCCCGTGAGGTTCTCGGGTGCCGTCTCGCCGAAGAAGACCTCCACCGTGGGCTGCCCTGTGGGGCGATCCTGCGGGTCCTTCAGGATCCGGTCCAGTTCCTGGCCTGCCAGCAGGCCCGCTGCGTCATCGCCCCTCAGCGATGAACCTACGGCCAGGACGGCGATCCGCTCGGCTGCGCTAAGGCTTCTTTGCAGGCTCGCCTTCAGGCTCGGCTCCGGCGGGCTTGGCCGGCGTGGCTTTGGGGTCCGCACGATACGTCACCCTGAGCTTTCCGTGCTCCAGTTGCGCCAACTCGAAGTCGCCGGTCGCCTCCAAGGCCTTCTTGGGGCATACGTCCACGCACTGAGCACAGTAGATGCACTTGGCCAGATCGATGTCCGCCTCGAACTGCTTTTCGCCCACCTTGCGGATCTCGATGGCGCCTGTGGGACAATCCCTCATGCAGAGCTTGCAGCAGATGCACCTCTCAGGATAGAAGGCGAGCTTCCCCCGGAACCTGGGGGGCATCTTCACCTTGACGGCCGGGTAGAGGACCGTGGCTGGCTTGCCCAGTGCCGACTTCAGCACCTGCCGCATCATCTTTCCAATCCCTTTCATGACGCGAGAAGTCCCTTCACGATGAGGTTGCTCAGCACTTGCAGAAAGGCAAAAGGAGCTGCCACCTTCCAACAGAAATCCATCATCTGGTCCAGACGCAGCCGGGCGGCAAGGCTGCGGAACAGCGAAATCACGGCCACGATCAGCAGGACCTTGAGGAGGTAGAGCAGGAAGGCCCATCCGGCCCCGAGATCGAGTCCAAAGGGCAGGAACGCAGCGGCGATCAGACTAGCCCCCACGATCATCTCAATGCTGATCGCCAGGCGGAACAACGCCAGGCGCCGTCCGCTGTACTCGGTGAAACTCCCTGCCACGATCTCCGTCTCCGCCTCCGGAATATCGAATGGCACCCGTTCCAGCTTGCCCAGCAAGGCCACCACGGACAGCACCAGGCCGATGACGTTGAAGATCATGTACCAGGGGTGATTCGCATAGTACAAGGACACCGTGCTCAAAGACCAACTGTTCGCCAGCAGACAGGGCGCCAGGATGCTGAGAAACAGGGGGATCTCATAGGCAAAGAGCTGCATGATGGACCTCGCAGCGCCGATCATCGAGAAGACCGATCTCGAATACCAGCCGCCCAGGAAGAACGTCATGGTCGGGATGGTCAACAGGTAGAGCACCACAATCACGTCGCCTTCAAAGGAAAAAAGGGCATCATGGCCCCAGATGGGGATGTAGAAGATCGCCGTCACGGTCGAGGCCAGGGCGACCACCGGCATGTATTTGAAGATCGGCTTGTCGGCCTGTTCCGGGACGATGTCTTCCTTGGCAGCCAGCTTGATGAAGTCGGCAAGCGGCTGAAACCACGGCGGACCGACACGATTCTGCAGTCTGGCGCAGAGCTTTCGGTCCACGTATTCCGCCACCAGTGCGAAAACCGTCAGAAACAGAAATCCCGGGAAGACCAGGATGTACAACAACGAAAAAACCATCAGTGGATCCCTCTGCCGGCGAACCGCCGGTTCAGATCGGCAAAATCAAGGCCTCGCTCACGGTGCCACTCAATGCCATGCATCCGCGCCTGCTCCCATGTCAACGTGCCCGGACTGGCCCGGCCGTCCGCCACGGCGATCATCCTGTCCGTGCAAGAAAAGCACGGATCAATGGCAGCCACCACGATCGGCATGTCGGCCAGATACCCGTCCTTCAGCATGTGCGATACCACCTGAACGTTCGCCAGGGTGGGTGCCCGGATCTTCACCCGCTCCGGCTTCTCGGTGCCATTGGCGCGGACATAGTGCACGTCCTCGCCGCGGGGCGCCTCGTACCGGCTCAGGGCCTCTCCGGCCGGGATCTTGCGAGGGGCCTTCACGGTGATCGGCCCCTCGGGCATGGCCCGGACCAACTGGCGGATGATCTTGTAGGACTCCATCAGCTCGCCTGCTCGCACGAGCGTCCGGCCGTACACGTCGCACCGGTCGCTGGTGACCACATTGAACTCCACCTCCGCATAGACGCCGTAAGGATCGTCCTTGCGGGCGTCGCGTTTGACACCGGAGGCCCGGCCCGTGGGGCCTACGGCCCCCAACCGGATGGCGTCCTCGCGGGACAGCTTTCCGACCCCGGACAGGCGGTCGATCAGCGTGATCTCCTCAGTCGCCACGCCGATGTAGTAGCGGGTCCGTTCCTCGAGGGCATCCACGGCCTTCAGGATCTCGTCTTTCTGTTCGGTCGAGATGTCCCGACGCACCCCGCCCAAGGTGTTCAGGCCGTAGTTGACGCGGTTGCCAGTCAGTGCTGCCAGCAGGTCCATCACGACCTCGCGATCCCGCCAGGTGTACATCAGCAGGGTGTCGAAGCCCACCTCGTGGCCCGCCACGCCCAGCCAGAGCAGGTGGCTGTGCACTCGCTCCAGCTCTGCGATCAGCGTCCGGATATACTGCGCCCGCTTGGGGACCTCCAGGGCGGCGATCTCCTCCACCGCCTGAATGAAGCAGGTGGAGTGCGAATGCGAGCAGATGCCGCAGACCCGCTCGATGAGATAGAGGTCCTGTACGTAGGAGCGACCCTCGGCCGCCTTCTCTATCCCGCGATGGTTGTAACCGAGCCGGACGCCAGCGTCGCGGATGATCTCTCCTTCCAGCGTCAGGAGAAAGCTCTCGGGCTCTTTGAGCGCAGGATGTTGCGGCCCAATAGTAACTTGTACTCGTCTTGACTTAGGCATTCACGGACTCCTTTGTGTCCGCCGGGCGAGCCGGTTCATCCGCGGGCTTCCAGTCCTTGCGAAGCGGGTACTGACCGGCCGGCCAGTTATCAGGCAGCGGATACCGATTCCCTGGCGCAAGACCCTCGACCTGCATACCAAGCAGGTCCACCATCTCTCTTTCATACGCATCAGCCGCCGGGAAGGTGCTGGTCACGGTACGGATCACGGGTGCCTCTTTTGGCACCGCGATGGCCACGGTGAGCACGATCCCACTCTCCTGGGCCAGGTGGTACAGGGCCCCAAGCGTGGCGCCAAGGTCCAGCCCCGTGATGGTGCACAAGATTGTAAAGCCCGCTCGCTGCACGAGATAGTCGAATACCTCGCCGAAGTGCTCGGCCTCGACGTCCACAAAAACCCGCCGAGCCCTCTGAATGCGGATCTTGCCCTGCAGGTAGGGGAACGTCTTTGCCAGATTCAACTCGATCTGTTGCTCGGGACTCATGGTTCACCTTCTTCCACGCTTCTGATGAGTTTGACCAGACCGTCAATCAGGGCCGTGGGACTGGCCGGGCACCCGGGAATGAAGGCGGACACGGGAAGAACCGTGTCAATACCGCCCATGACGTTGTAGCATCCCTGGAACACGCCGCCGGAACACGAGCAGGTCCCCATGGCCACCACGAACTTGGGCTCCGGCATCTGCTCGTAGATGCGGACCAGCCGGTCCCGGATCTGGCGAGTCACCGGCCCCGAGCACAGCAGCACGTCCGCGTGACGCGGGGTCCCCTTCAACTGCACGCCGAAACGCTCCAGGTCAAACTGCGGGGTCAGCGCAGCGATGATCTCGATGTCGCAGGCGTTGCATGCACCCGTGTTGAAGTGCAAGACCCAGGGCGACTTGAGGCGAGCCCATTTCACGATGTGCGTGATCAGTTTCATGTCTTACTTTCTATACAGGACCGACAGACCCACCACGGCACCCAGGATGTAGAGACCGGCAAACGCGAGCGTGCCATTGGCCTCGACCGGCACGGTGGTGATCGTCAGCGCCACTACGTGCAGGATCGTGAAGAAGAACGCGAAGGGGAGGAACTGGCCGTAGTTGGGCTGGATCATCTGATCCAGGCTGTCCTCGCCGCACGCGTACGGCTCGGTTGCCCCGCCAGTGCGGGGTCTGGCCCGCAGCGACAGGCGAGAGAGGGCCGCGGACAGGCCGAACGCAGCCAGCAGGACGATCCCAAACGTAACGGGCGGTATCAGGAGAAACGTCTGACTCATATCCAATCCTATCCCGGACAAGCCGGAATCAAATGGTGTTGGCTCTCAGCAACATTGTACCCGCGAGCATTATCCCTTGAGATTCCTCAACAGCGTGGCATCCAGAGACCGGTTGTGCTGATACAGGCGAAGGATGATCCCTACCGCCACCGTGAGGACGACAACCTCCACGATGATCACCGTGATCACCAGGGCCTGCGCCAGGGCCGTCTGCCCGACCATGTTGCCGGCGACGATCAGCAATAGCGTGACGGACTTCGTCATCAAGACCAGGCCGATCACCGCCCGGATCAGGTTCCGGGTCGCGATCACGCAGTACAGACCGATCACCAGGATCAGAACGGCCCCGATGCCAAAGACCGCGAACAACTGGAACGGTTCACTGTTCATGGCTCCAACTCCTTGACCAGGACCACCACACCGAACGCCCCGCCGAGCAGAATCAGGATCTGCCCGATGAGGTCCAGGTGCCGGAGGTTCCAGAGGATCGTTTTCACGTCACCCGCCATCGGCGGCGCAGAGGGCGGAGGAAGCCCGGGCAGGTGGACCCGGGTCAGGGCCACGCCGACCACGACCAGGATGACCGGCAGTGCCCAGTAGAGCCTGAGCTTCTCCTTTCGCCGCTGCAACAGGGCCTCCGGGGTCAACCGCTTGGTCATGCCGATCACGCTGAGGAAGATCGCCGGGATCAAGCCTGCACCGACGGACAACTCAAAGACCGCAGCCAGCGGGGCGTGCAGGCGGAACAGCACCAGGGAGACCATGACACTGGTGACCGCCAGGCCAATGACCGATCGAATCAACTGGGCGGTCATCACCGTGGCCAGGGCCGCGAGGATCAGCACGATGAGGATCACGATGTCAAGGGTTGTCATAGACCGGCCTCACATGATCCCGCCCACGGGGCATAGGAACGTGTCGAAGATCCACGGGAAGAGCAGTCCCACCGCGATCGTCACGATCGCCAGCACCAAGGCGGGCAGGACCACACCCATCCTCGCCTCGCAGACCTCCCGGAGGTGCTCCGCCGTCTTGCCGAAGAAGACCTGCCTGTGCATGGTCAGCAGATAGGCCAGGGTCACCACACTCAGCAGTGCGGCCAGGACCGCATACCCGTAGAGGTGGGCCTGCCAGAGGGCGATCAGCATCACCAGCTTGCTCCAGAAACCGGAGAAAGGCGGGATCCCGGCCGTGGACAGCAGCCCGATGACCGAGGTGGTGCTGGTATAGGGCATCCTGGACCCCAGACCCCCGAGACGCCTCATGTCCGTCGTGCCGGTGCATTGCTCGACGGCCGCGGCGTTGACGAACAGCAGCGACTTGAAGAGGGAGTGGTTGAACAGGTGCAGAACGGCCGCCGCTACGCCGAGCGGGGTCCCGCAGCCCAGAGCGAGAATGATGTACCCCACCTGGCTGATGCTGGAATAGGCGAGCAGGCCCTTCATGTCCGTCTGCTTGAGGGCGGCCAGTGCGCCGATCACGATGGATACAGCGCCGGCCAGGAGGAAGACCTCGTTCAGCGACGGGCTGGGTGGGAACACGGAGACGGCCAGGCGGATGATCCCATACACGCCCGAGACCTTGGTCACGATGCCCGCCAACAGCACGGACACCGACGAGGGGGCCGAGGAGTAGGCTCCGGGCAGCCATCCGTGGAACGGGAACACGCCGCCCTTGATGAAGAGCCCGCACACGAAGGTCCCTACGGCGATCCGGGCCACGAGGTTCCCGCCCGCCGCGCGAAGGGCCGTGGATACCGCTCCAAACGAGGTGCCGCCTGCCACCAGCAACAGCAGACCCACGGACAGGAGCATCATCACCGTGGCCACGGCACTGAGGATCAGGTACTTGAGCGATCCCTCGAGCCCGTCCCTGGTCCGGTCGAAGGCAATGAGGATGAACGAGCAGACCGAAGTGACCTCCAGGAACACGTAGAGCGAGAACACGTCCGTCAGGAGCACCGTCCCGTTCATGCCGGTCATGGCCAGCAGCAGGACGCTCACGAAGTTGAGCCGGCCCTTATCATGGGAGAGCGTGGACTGGGCCACCGCAGCGGCGCAGAGCACGACGATCCCAATCGACAGCAGCAGGACCAGGGAGAGGCTGTCCGCCCTCAATCCAAACCCGAGGAAGCCCTCCAGGCGGCCCGATCCGCTGAGCACCGGGCTGGACGGCCACAGCACCGCGGCGACCTGAAGCAGCCCCAGCAGGAAGACGCACGGAAAGGCCAGCCTCCTGACCTGCCTTCCCAGCGGCAGGTTCAGGACCAGCAACCCAAGAAACGGTACCAACACAAACAACGGAAGCACGTCAATTCCCCTTCGCCAAGAACCACAGAATCACCGTCGCGCCAGCCAGGGACCAGACGATATATCCGGCGTAATCCCCGTTGTGCGCAAAGCGGATCTCCTGCGACAGCCCTGTGCCCAGGCCCGGCACCACGCGGTCATAGACCCAGTCCACGAGGCGGTCCAGGCGCCACGCGATCCTCGACAGGCCATGGGCGATGGAGACGCCCCAATGGTACGGATCAAAGGCCCCCTTCTCGGCCTTGTTGTAGATGCCCGCCAGACCGGGGGCGTGGTGGATGTGGTCTACTGCGCCAAGTCCGCTCCCGGAGGCCCGGATGCCCTTGGCGTGGTTGAACATCGCACCGGCCAGCACCACCAGGGTCATGACCACCAGGAGGGCGTTGGTGGGCAGGCCGGCGAAATCGCGGCCTTCGAGCCGGTGCTCGCCCAGGATCGGCTGGATCAGACGCTGCAGGGGAAGGGCATTCCACAGCCCGAACAGCACGCACGTGCCGGCAATCGCGATCATGGGCACGAGCATCGAGACCGGGGCCTCCTTCACGCGGTCGTTCTGCGCACGGCCCTCGCCCAGGAAGGCGGCGTGCCCCAGCTTCAGGAACGAGGCTGCGGTGAAGAACGATCCCAGCACTGCGGCGAGGTAGAAGACGATGCCCCGCTCCATCGCGGCGTCGTAGATCAGTTCCTTCGAGAAGAACCCGTTGAACGGCGGAACCCCGGAGATCGAGGCGGCCGTGATCAGGAAACAGGCGAACGTCACCGGCATGCGCCGGCCCAGTCCTCCCAACCGGGCCAGGTCCGTGGTGCCGGCCTGCCTCTCCACTGCGCCGGCGGTGAGAAAGAGCCCACTCTTGTACAGGGCATGGTTGATCATGTGGAAGAGGCCGCCCACGATCCCGACGGGCAAGGCCGTGCCAATACCGAGGATCATGTACCCGACCTGGCTGATGGCGTGATAGGAGAGCAGCCGCTTGTAGTCCTTCTGTACCAGGGCCATCATGACCGCCAGCAGGATGGTGACCACCCCGACGGTCATCAGCACCGGGCTCATCCAGGAGTCGGGCCTCAGATCGAACATGTCCAGCGAGATGCGGGCAAGGAAATAAATCCCCAGGAGTTTCTCCAGGCTCGCGGGCAGAAACGCCATGAAGGGCAAGGGGGCATCCGTGGCGGCATTGGGGATCCAACTGTGGAACGGCATGGAGCCGGCCTTCGAAATGGCCCCGATCGTCAGGAGGATCATGGCCACGCAACTGACCGGATCATCGAGCCGTAGGTGGATCTGGGAGATGGTCAGGGTCCCGGCCTTCCACCCGGTCAGGGCGATGCCGAGCATCATGCACAGGTCCGTGACACCCACGATGATAAAGGCCTTGGTGGCCGTCTTGAAGGCATCCCTCGACCCAATGGCGATCATCCCGAACAGCGTCAGCAACAGTCCTTCCCAGAAGAACAGCAGCACCAGGAGGTGGTCGGCCAGGACCGCGCCATTGACCAGGGACAGGGACAGGAGCAGCAGACCGTAGAACAGGTTCTTGAACGGCCTCTCGGCCATGGCCTGCCAGCAATACAGGGCCACGGCTGCGGCAAAGCCGGCAGCAGCCAGCAGGATGAAGCCACTGAAGTGATACAGCCTCAACGAAAACTCCAGGCCGAATCCGGCCCAGGGGACAGACCACGCACAGGTCTTGTCAAAGGCGAACACGGCCAGGCCGAGGTTGACCAGCGTGGCCAGGAGCGTCAAGGCCTCACCGAGGCGGCCCACCGCTCGCCGGACCGCCAGCACGACCAGGCCTGCCACTGCGGGCAGCAGAATCAAGAGCCACAGTATCTCGATACTCATGGAACCATCCCCAGCATCTCACGGGCCGCCATCGTGGCAAACCCCGAGGGCAAGAAGATGAGAAGGCCCCCGGCCAGTGACAGGACGGCCAGGGCCGCCACGCTGCCCACCATGATCGGGGACTTCTCCCTGATCCCAGGCATCCGCTCCTCGCCCAGAAAGACCAGACTGAAGACGCGGAGGAGGTACATGATCGTCAGAAAAGCGCCGAGCAGAAAGACCATCGCGATCCACGGCGAGCCGCCTTCGATGGCGCCGGAGATCACCATGTACTTGCTGAAGAATCCCCCAAAGGGCGGGACTCCCATGACCGAGAACGCACAGAGGAGGAACGAGACGGCGGTGACCGGCATGGTGCGGATCAGGCCTCCCAGCTTGGTGATGTCCTTGGTGCCCGTGTTCTGCTCCACGATCCCCGCGCACAGGAACAGGCCGCCCTTGGCCAGGCCGTGCATGAGGATATAGAGAAGGGCGCCTGCGATACCGATCGGGCTGCCGGAGGCCAGGCCCAGGAAGATGAAGGCAATCTGACTGACGGTGCTGTACGCAATCAGTCGCTTGAGGTCCGTCTCGAGCAGGGCTGCACCGGCCGAGACCAGGGCGCTGGCAGCGGCGATCACCAGGACCGCAGTCTGCCAGAACGGGCCGATGTTGAACGTGGCCACGAACAGGCGGGCGAAGACGTACACGCCGATCTTGACCAGTACCGCGGCGTGGAGCAAGGCCGTGACCGGCGACGGAGCCACGCCGGCGTCCGGCAGCCACGTATGGAACGGCAGCGTCGCAGACTTCGACAGGATGCCCAGGAGGATCATGCACACGGCAAACCCCGGAAGCGGGGCCCCCTTCATCGCGACCCGCATATCCGCCATGTCGAAAGAGCCGGTCTGGACGTAGAGGCTGATGAAGCCGATCAGCATGGCCAAGGCGCCAAAGGCCGTGACCAGGAAGGCCTTGTTCGCCCGCCGGACCTGGTAGTCCTCCCGGAAGAATCCAATCAGCCGCCAACTGGCGATGGCGGTGATCTCCCAGAAGACGTACAGCAGGATCAGGTTCCCGGAGTACACCAGCCCCATCATGGCGCCCAGAAACAGCACCACCATGAAGTAGTACTCGTCCTGGTGGTCGTAATGGCTGATGTAGCTGGTGGAATAGAGCACGATGATGGCACTGATCAGGGAGGACACGATTGCCATGAATACGGCCAGGCCATCGGCGTAGAGCACAAAGTCGACGCCGACAGGCAGCGCCACGCGGACCGTCGTCGCGTGCCCGGCCATGGCCGATGGGACCAGGGCGAGCGAACCGACCAGCGATGCCCCAACCAGAACGAAGGCCAGGACGTGGCGGAACCGCGTAGATATCCGGCCTATCAACGGCAGGGCAAGCGATCCCACGGTCGGGATCAAGACAGCCAGTGTGACTATTGTTTCATTGCTCATTCCGTCGCCCGGGCCCATGGCGTGGCGGCTCGCCATGGATCGCCCTTGATGACAAAAGATACGGAATATTAGAGCCCAGGCCGGCAGATGTCAAGGCCTGTCCCACCAGAAAACCTAATCCTGCTCATAGGGAAAACCCGAACGGTTGCCCCGTTCTCATCGATGTTCCTCATGGGGTGGACGACCTGCGGCCCCGCCAGTGCCGGATGACCTCCACGACCATCGGCATCAGTGAGAGGATGATAATGGCGAAGATCACCAGCGTGAAGTTCTTCTTCACCAGCGGCAGGTTGCCGAAGCAGTAGCCGCCCCCCACGAAGGCCGGCACCCAGAGCCCGCCGCCGATGACGTTGTAGGCGATGAACCGGCGGTAGGACATGCTGCCCACGCCTGCGACGAATGGCGCGAACGTCCGGATGATCGGCAGAAAGCGGGCAATGATGATCGTCTTGCCGCCGTACCTCTCGTAGAACTCGTGAGTCCGCCGCAGGTGATCCGGATTGAAGAACATCGACTTGGGCCGGGTAAAGACCTTGGGGCCGATCAGGGCGCCGATCCAGTAGTTCACGGTATCGCCGAGGATCGCAGCGACCGTCAGCGACAGGATCATCCCCCACGGGTTCAGCTTGCCCGTGGCAGCGATGGCCCCCGCAGCGAAGAGCAGGGAGTCACCCGGCAGCACCGGCGTGACCACCAGGCCTGTCTCGCAGAAGATGATCAGGAACAGGATGCCGTAGACGTATAGGCCGTAGTTCTGGACCAGCTCCTGGAGATTCGTATCCAGGTGCATTACGAACTCGACGAACCACTGAACGGTCGCCATTTCCGGTGGTCTTCATCCTATCCCGGACAGGCCGGGTCTGCCCAACAGGGACGTCCGATGCCCCTTGCGTAACAGTGGCAAGGGACTGCATCGCGCACAAGGCCCCGCAGAGAGGGCTAGCCTTGCTGGTCGACCTCCCGTTTGCTCTGCCACACGGCCCACCCAATGGCCAGGATGCAGACCACGGCCGCAGCCAGGCCGACCATCCTGAGACTGGCAAGGGGCTGCCCGGCCGTCGAAGCACGGGGCGAGATCACGTTGTAGTGGAGCACCAGGCCCAGGGTCAGCAGACTGACCATGTTCATGACCTTGATGAGTGGGTTAATCGCCGGGCCCGCCGTGTCCTTGAGCGGATCGCCGACGGTGTCGCCCGTCACGGCCGCCTTGTGGGCCTCGGAGCCCTTGCCGCCGTAGATGCCGTCCTCGATCATCTTCTTGGCGTTATCCCAGGCCCCCCCGGCGTTGGCCATGAATACGGCCAGCAACTGGCCGACCAGGATCATGCCCGCCAGGAAACCGCCCAAGGCATAGGGCCCCAGAAGCAACCCGACCACGATGGGGGTCATGATCGCCAGCAGTCCCGGACCGATCAGCTCTTTCTGCGCGGTATTGGTGCAGATGTTCACCACGCGGCCGTAGTCGGGCTTCTTCGTGCCGGCCCAGATCTCCTTGTCCCTGAACTGGATGCGGCATTCCTCGACGATGTAGTGGGCGGCCCGGCCTACGGCTCGGATCAGCATGGAACTGAACAGGAACGGCACTGCGCCGCCGATCAGCAGACCGATGAAGACCAGAGGCTGGGCCACGGTCAGCTTGCCCGCCTCCGTGGCATATTGGGCCGTGGTCATGAGGTTGATCTTGTCCTCACTGCCGACCGCGATGACCGCGATGAAGCTGGAGAATAGCGAGACAGCCGCAATGACCGCCGAGCCGATGGCAATGCCCTTGGTCTCCGCCTTGGTCGTATTGCCCACGGCGTCCAGGTCTGCCAGGATCTGCCGGGCCCGCTTGTAGTTGGCCTCACCCATCTCCTTCTTGTCATAGCCCATCTCGCCGATGCCGTTGGCATTGTCGGCCACTGGACCGAAGACGTCCATGGAGATGGTGTTGCCGGTGAGCGTCAACATGCCGATACCGGTCATGGCCACGCCAAAGGCGATGAACATCGGCGGTGTGCCGGTATAACAGAGCACGGAGAGGAGGATCGCCGTCGCAATCACCATGATCATGGCAACCGTGCTCTCATAGCCAACAGCGAAGCCCTGGATGATGTTCGTGGCGTGGCCCGTGGTGCAGGCCTTGGCCAGGCTCTTGACCGGCGAGTGGCTGGTGTGCGTATAGTAGCTGGTGACCTTGTTCAGCACCACCGCCAGAAACACGCCGATCAGGCAGGTGAGGGCCGGACGCATATCGAGGTCGGCAACGCCGAAGTTGGCCCACCAGGGCAGGTTCGCAGGGCTGCCGCCGGGGAAGCCATTGGCCGCCATAGAGTTCATGCCAAAGTAGGCGGCATCGAACCTCAGGTAATAGTAACCGAGCACGATGAAGCCGACGACACTGATCATCGAACCGATCCAGAAGCCGCGGTGCACGCTCCGCAGGGCCGTGTCGGAGGTGTCGTTGGGCCCGGCCTTGACCGTGTACGTGCTGATGATGGAGCCGAGCACGCCGATGCCTCGAACCAGCAGCGGGAAGATCACCCCCTTGTGACCGAAGCTGGCCATCCCCAGGATCATCGCCGCCACGATGGTTACCTCGTAGCTCTCGAAGATGTCGGCCGCCATACCCGCACAGTCGCCGACGTTGTCGCCGACGTTGTCTGCGATCGTGGCCGCGTTGCGGGGATCGTCCTCAGGGATGTCCTTCTCGATCTTGCCCACGAGGTCCGCACCGACGTCCGCAGCCTTGGTGTAGATGCCGCCGCCGACACGCATGAACAGGGCCAGCAGCGTACCGCCGAACCCGAATCCCAGGAGGGCCTCGTAGGCCTTCTCACCGAAGATCAGAAAGATGATGGTCCCGCCCAGTAGGCCCAGGCCATCGGTCAACATGCCTGTGACCGTACCGGTGCGGTATCCGAGCTGCATCGACTCGCCGTAGCTCCGCTTGGCGGCCGCCGCGACGCGGAGGTTGCCGACGGTGGCCAGACGCATGCCGACAAAGCCGACCGTCCAACTGAAGAGCGAGCCGACCAGGAAGGCACCGGCCCGGCCGAAGGCGAAGGGCCAGTTGCCGTACTTGGTCATGAACAGGGCGAGCGTGATCAGGATGATCAGCGGGCCGATCTTGCGGAACTGGGCCGCCAGATAGGCATTGGCCCCTTCCCGCACGGCCGCTGCAATCTCCTGCATCTTCGCAGTGCCTTGGTCGGCCCTCCTGACCTGGCCCGCCAGCATCAGGGCATAACCCAGCCCGGCGACAGCGATGACCAGCACCGACAAGAGGCAGACCCTTTCCATCGAGCTGTACTTCGGGTCTGAGAACACCGCGAAGGGCTTGAACGACTCGGCCGCGACTGCCGCGGCCTTGGGCTCGGCCCCTGGCAGTTGGCCCCACGCCGGCTGCCAGATGAAGACACCCGCAAATGCCAGCATCAGCACAAAGAGATAGGCCCGACGCATGTTGCCCAGACTGGAGAACACCCTGCGAATGGTCGACATATGCTGCTCCTACTAGAAACCCATGAACACAGGATCACGTCGGTAACGGGTCTGTCGCCGCTGGCCTGTTGATCCCCTGCGGCCTAACCACACCGACAGCAATCCTGTACCACAAAAACGAAGGGGCAATTCTACGGGATGTCCGGAACAGAGTCAATGCCCGCTGTGCAGGAAGTTAAGATGGAAAAGGGTGAGAGACGGGAGTCGAACCCGCGACCCTTGGAACCACAATCCAATGCTCTATCCAACTGAGCTACTCTCACCACGAAAAGAAGGGTGCGTCGAGGGTCGCTCGACGCACCGGACTATTCTACCAACAACCGGCCTTGTGTCAAATGAACATCAGACCTGGGGTCATGCCCCTACCAGAGGCACAACCTCTCTTCCAGGTCTTTCACCGGCAAGAAAATGGTACGTCTTGAGGATCAACGATCGATGGCGGATCTGCTTTGAGTGGCGTGGCAGGGATGCCCACAACGTGGAAATCGTGGATTATCACTGAAATAGGTGTACTATGGTTCAGAGACGACTGCCTCCCATCCATCCCGGCGAGGTCCTTATGGAAGAATTCCTCAAGCCTATGGGGATCAGTCAGTATCGCCTGGCCAAGGATATGCATGTGCCGCCTCGCAGGGTCAATGAGATCGTCCAGGGCAAGCGAGCAATCAGCCCTGACACGGCCTTGCGCCTGTCACGGTACTTCGGCCTATCAGAGCGATTCTGGGTCAACCTACAGAGCCGGTATGACCTGGAGGTGGAAAAGGACCGGCTGGCGGGTCGCCTGGAACGCGAGGTTCGGATCTATACGGCAGCCTCATAGCGCAGCCCAAGCAAGGTCCCCAGATAAAGGAGTCGCACGTGATCATCCGTAACGAGATCGAGTCGGATACCAAGGTGATCGCCGAGCTCACCAAAATGGCGTTCGAGACGTGTCCGCACGGCCATCACACAGAGCAATTCATCATCAACGCGTTACGGGCCGCCGGTGCACTCACCGTGTCCCTGGTGGCGGAGATCGGCCAGGACGTGGTAGGCCATGTAGCGTTCTCGCCGGTCACCATCTCCGATGGCAGCCCTCACTGGTACGGCCTCGGTCCTGTCTCTGTATTGCCCATACACCAGAGACAGGGCATCGGGACGGCACTCATCCACGAGGGCCTATTCCGGCTCAAGGCCCTGGGAGCCCAGGGGTGTGTCCTGGTGGGGGAGCCTGCGTACTACCAACGGTTCGGCTTCCGGAACCTCTCGGCCCTGACCCTTGAGGGAGTCCCTCAGCAGTACTTCCTTGCCTTGCCGTTCGGGGAGGAGACGCCCAGGGGCACCGTCGTGTTTCATAGTGCCTTCTCTGCTCGTAGTTGACGAATCCCAAGGCTCGGGGAGACGGAATCCCGTGTGCCTGATCGCAGCAACATGAATCCTGAGTTTACATCACACGTAGATGAACGGCCGGGAACCATCGCCGCACTGCTGCGCGCGAGCTACGCGGAACTCCTCGGGCTTTGTCCTGCCTGGGAGCCCGAGCAGGCGAAGTGGGAGGAGTATGATCGCCAGGTCTTCGCGTGTCCCGAGTCTGTGGGCGCCTGTCTCTTCCTGACTCGGGTCCACGGGCGGATCGCAGGCCTCGGATCGTGGGACCCCCGGCAACGTCCGGAATATGGAATCGTGGGACACAACTGCATCCTGCCTGAGTTCAGGGGCAAGGGACTGGGAACACAACAGATTGAGGAGATCCTGCGGCGGTTCCAGATGTTCGGCATCAAGACCGCCAAGGTCTCAACCAGTGACCACCCTTTCTTCGTCCCAGCACAGCGAATGTACATGGCCTGCGGCTTTCGAGAGCTGCGGCGAACTCCCTGGGATCTGGACCCAGCGTTCAAGATGATCGAGTATGAGAAGGTCGGCTTGTGACACAGACGTCCACCCATCAGAGATTGGGGATTGAGGATTGCGGGTTTTTCGAGGGGGCGAGGTTGACCTGCCAGGGTGTGGGCACTATGATGACGGTAGAATGGTGCGAACGAGGGTTTGGTCTCCCGTTGGTTCGCACCCTGGGAGAAAAAATGGTCATAGCGGCAGCGAGTGTGTTGGGGAGCACAGGAGGCGTGAGCCTCACATCGAGGAATGTCCGGGCTTGTAGAGGAAGTGCATCGAGGCCACAGGTGGTGCCCGCCGGCAGAGTGGTTGTTCCACGACGCCAGTCAGCCGCGACCGGAAGGCAGAAATGAGCATGGTGTCTTTGAATCGTCCGTGGCCTGCCATACATCGACCTTGCATGATGTCCATCTATTTGATCCTGGGCCTGCTCACAACTCAAGCGGCAGTCCATGGCCAGGAACGCCCGGAGCGACCCCAGCCACGTCCGATTCTATTGACGACGGACATCGGGGCGGACATGGACGACCAATGGGTGCTGGCCCACCTGGTCCTCAGCGTGGAGTTCGACCTTCGCGGCGTAGTGACCACCCATACCGGAAGCTATCCCGCGCTGGCGGCGCCGGCAGCGGAAAGCTCCGCTCGCGTGGCCGAAGAGGTCCTGGACCACCTGCCGCTCTCCAAACGCCCAAAGGTCATTGCCGGTTCCAGCGATCCTCTTGGTGCCAAAGCCGAGCCTCGCCTTGGCCAGGGGGTGGATTTTATCCTGAGGGAATCCCGGGGCTTTAACCGAACCCGGCCTCTGACCGTTCTAGTCATCGGCGCGGCCACCGATCTTGCCTCGGCCCTGCTGGCCGACCCTAACCTAGCAGAGCGGATCGAGATCGTCGCGATGGCCTTCAGCAAATGGCCGGAAGGGGACGACTCGTTCAACGTTAAGAACGACGTGAAGGCCTGGCAGGTGCTCCTGGAATCTCCCGCGCCCATCGTGGTCGCCGACGGGGCCGTCGCGCTGGAGCATTTGCGCATGACCCGGCAGCGCGTCCGGAGCCTGTTCGAGGACCGAGGCAAGCCCGGCCGCTATCTGGCAGGCCTTCTCACTGACTGGCTGGAGCGGCATGGAGACTTGGTTCAGATGCTAGCGGGTGACCGGAGCTTCTGGCCCGTTTGGGATGAGGCCACCGTGGCCTACTTGCTCGGTCTGGCCAAGAGCGAAGTCCACCCCCGGCCGCGGCTGCGGGATGACTTGAAGTTTGAGCACCCGCCCGCTGGACAATCCTCGGGCCCCACCATCGGGTGGGTGACTGGGATCAATTCCGAGAAGCTCTGGGAGGACTTCGGCCTCAAGCTGGACCGGGCTCTCAGGGAGCAAGGGACGAAATATCGATAGAACCATGAAACCGATGAACTCGATGAAGAGATACCCGACGATTGGCGTATGTGGCCTTGATTGTGGCTTATGCCCGAGATACTACACGGTAGGCCCTTCAAGGTGTCCCGGATGCGGAGGTCCAGGTTTCCCTACCAAGCACCCCTCGTGCTCCTTCATCACCTGCTGCGTCAAGAAGAAGAGCCTTGAGGTCTGTGGCCAGTGCCCGGACTTCCCCTGCCCCAAATTCAAGAGCGAGGAAGGGTATCGGCAGATGAAGGAATCCTCTTCCTATCCGCCGGCCAGGAAGATCCTGCCGAATCTGAGGTCCGTGAAAGAGCACGGGATCGAGAGGTTCGTGGAGCAACAGAGAAGACGAATCCGGTTGCTGGAACGGATGATAGCCGACTTCGACGACGGCAGATCGAGGAGTTACTACTGCAGGTCAGCGGCTCTGCTCGATCTGGCGGGTCTTGAGAGGTCATTGGATGCGGCAGTCCGAAGAGTAAAGGCAGACCATGTCAAGCCGAACGACGTTAGAACCAAAGCCAAGATTCTCAGAGGCATCCTCGACGAACTCGCTCTGAAGGAAGATATGACTGGATGACCTAGCTTGTGGAAGAACATCGTCGAGGCCACAGGTGGTGCCGACTGGCAGAGTGGTCGTACCGCGACACCTGTCATCCACGTCCGGAAGGAGAAATAAGTAAGGTGTCCCGAATGGCGGTCCGTTAAGCGGACAGTCACGTCTGTAATCCCCGTTTCTGATCTAAAAATGCGGCTCAGCACGACAAGAATGGCCTTAACGGACCGCCATTCTAAGGTGTCCCCAGAATTCTAGCTTCCCTGCGAAGGATTTCACTGTTTCAATGCGACGTACCAGTTGACGGCGTGCGATATACAACCACGACCGCAACGAATGAATGGGCTCCGACTACAAAGACGACCTGGATTTGGCAGCGCGAGTGGCGCAGGGCGACGCCAACGCTTTCAACGATTTCTACGCCCGCTATGCCGATCTCGTGTTCGCCTTCATCTACCACCTGCTGAATGGTGCACGAGCGGACGCGGAGGAAATCTGGCAGGATACTCTTGTCGCCGCGTTGCGTGCCATGCCAGGCTATCGCGGACAGAGCCAGCTTTCGTCGTGGCTGTGCGGCATAGCGCGGCGCAAGGTGGCCGATTTTCACCGTCGCAGGGGAGGGATTCGGGAGCCGGTATCATCGGTGCCGCCCGAGCAACTGCTGGACCTGATGGACAGCGGGCCGTTGCCCGACGAAGTGCTACAGCAAGGCGAGGCGCGTGCCCGAGTCGTGGAGGCGCTGGCCGGATTGCCTGTGGATTACCGCAACGCATTAATAGCACGGTACGTGGACGGTCAACCGGTCGACGAGGTGGCGCGGCGGCTGGGGCGGAGTTACAAAGCAACAGAATCGCTTTTATCGCGCGGACGGACGGCGTTGCGCGACCTATTGAGAAGCATCCCGCACGAATTCTATGAATGATCACGAAACCAACTTCGAACAGAACCTTGGGCGATTGATTAAAGCAAGTTGCGGCCCAGAAACCGGCGCGAGCCCCGCTGCACGGGAACGCCTTCGCCGCGAACTTGCTGCTACGCTGCGTCACCGCCTGCAGCCTGCGGAATTCCCGGCAACCGCCCTCGGACTCCTGACTGCTTTAGTGTTGCTGCTGTTCGCAGCTTGGGGCGCGTGCGCGTGGCCGGGCGCCGCCGGGTTGGCTGGCCGTCTTCCGAGCGGCCCGATCTTGGCCCTGGTCGTTGTGAACCTGGTCGGCATTCCCGTCGCCGGTCTTGTCATTGTTTTACGGAGGAAATATGCGTGAACGAATTAAACGTAACCTGCCAGCGATCGCAGCCGTGGCGCTTGCGGTCGCAATAACCAGCCTTCTTGTTGTGGACCGCAAGCTCAAGGAGTTCAAGGTCGAGTCCGACGAAACGCGACGGGCAGTGGATGCGGCTGTTGCCCAGTTGCAGTCGTTGCAACCGGCTTCACTGGATGAGCCGGGCTTCCGGCAGGCATTGGACAAGTTCAGCCGGTCGCGGTATGTCAACGGCGTTATGCTCATCCGTCTGGATGGGCACATTGCCTTTTCAACCGTCCGCTTTGTCAACAGTGGCTCTGTGCAGGACTTGGCGCTGGACGAGACGCGCCGGGTTTTGTCTGAGATGCCCGAAGGATTCCTGAGCACGCAGCAACGGATTGCCCTGTTGGCGGCGTCCACGATCCAGCGCGAAGGCGAGCACAATGACATTTTCAACCAGATGATCCGCCCATTGCGGAACGGCAATGATGTCGAAGTGGGATTCATCGGTGTGTACTATGCTGCCTCTCCTGACGCGGGCGGCTTTCCCGGTATCGGCTATGCCATCACGCTATTCCTCATACCCATCGGATTGCTGGTGTACTGGCTGGCATTACCTGGGTGGGTGTTCCTGGATGCAAAAGCCCGCGGAGAGAGGGCCTGGGTCTGGGCTATGTTTGTCCTGCTGGGTAATCTGGTCGCACTCTTCGCCTACCTGCTGACTCGTTGCCCTTTGTCTGCACCCTCCGCGCGCGATTCAACCCTTCATTGAAAGGATCCTATGAAATCCATATTGATCGGGACCGCACTCCTCGCGTTTGCATTCACCACGTGGGCGGCCGACCCGGAGCCCAAGACACAACCGCAAACAGCCAAAAATGGGAGCATCCTCGAAATGGAGGACGCATTTCCTCATAAAACGTATGAAGAGTGGATCGATCATGGGCACGGCGATATGAAATCTGATGTAGCCCGCGTTCTATCTCGATTTCCGCCCGAGAAATTTCAGGAATTCAAGGACAAGTTGCCCACAAAAGTTGGCAGCTACGAAGAATTCATCGCGTTAGTCAAACGTCGCATTGAAACAATGCGCGAAAAGAGGCCTGAGATCGACGCCGAAATGCGGCGTGCATGTCCGCCCGAACTGTTCCGTGACTTTAAAGAGACGGTTGACTGCCAGCGGATTCGCTATGCCAGCGATGGTCTGAAAGTCCAGGGTTTCATTCTGAAGCCACGATCCCTCCCAGCCGTGCGTTCGCCGGTGATCATTTACAATCACGGCGGGAACCCTCGAGTTGGAATCATAGACGATGCGAAGTTGATGCATTTGACGTGGCTCGTGCGCGCCGGCTATGTGGTCGTCGCCAGCCAATACCGGGGTTGCGGCGATAGCGAAGGCAACGACGAGATGGGTGGGGCGGATGTCGCTGACGTGCTCAACCTCATACCTTTGATTGAATCGTTGCCCTATGCCGACGCAGGCAGAATTGGAATGCTCGGCTGGAGCCGAGGCGGCATGATGACTTATCTGACATTGTCTCGATCCAGCCGCATTGCAGCGGCGGTGATCGGCGCAGCCCCGACGGATCTCTTCGCGGAGATCAAACGGCGGCCCGTAATGGAATCTTTGCTTCAGAGGAGCGTGCCCGCTTACGCTGAGAACAAGGAAGCTGCGCTGAAGGCCAGGTCTGCCCAATTCTGGCCGGACGAGCTCTGCAAGACAACGCCGATCCTCCTGTTGCAGGGCAGCGACGATCAGAATTGCGTTCCGCGGAGCGCCCTGGAAATGGCGCTGCTGCTTCAGCAATCCGGACGGCCCTTCCGGCTGGTTTTCTTCGAGTCGGGCAGCCACGGCCTGCAGGAGCATACGGATGAAGTAAATCAGCAGACGCTTCTGTGGTTCGGAAAATATCTCAGGCAAAAGGCGACGGAAGGAGACCTACGCAAGCCATAACTGTCACCGGTGCCGGTGGCTGCTCTTGTGATGGAAGGCCGTCCGGCAAATCTGTGGTCGCCCCAATTTCGATGGACCATTGATCGTTGGGGGCTTCGAGGGTCAGACCTGGGGATTTCGGATTGCGGATTTTGGATCGCCTGGGGAGGCAGGGTTGGGGTGCATGACCGCTCCTGCGTAGTCGCGTGTCTGGGTACATGATCCTTCAGTCGAATCGAACTGATCTCTTCGCCTCTGATTTCGCTGATTTCCGCAGACACAGGTATGGATGGGCGGACGCAGCAATGCACGGATCAAGAACCAATGGGTTGCGGCCGGGACGGAGCGGCGAGAACGTGGGAAGTGCTCTTTGAACCACGAACCACACTAAACCCACGAACGCTCGTGAGCAAGCAGGGCTCCGTGGAGCAAGCTTGCTTGCAGAACGGAGACCTGCGCAGCTCACCCGGCAGGCGCAGCCTGACGGATGGACGCGACAGCGTCCGCGTAAGGCGGTGCCGAAACCGCAGCAAGACTAGCACCACGGCGACAGCCTGTTCGTGGGTTTAGTGTGGTTCGTGGTTATGAATCTCCTCTCAACCGCAAACCGGCTGCCGTGCGGCGACCGGCGTCCGTACGAATGGGCCCAGCGCCCAGCCCAGCGTCAGTGATCCGCGCGAATCCGCGTCCATCTGCGGCTCGAAGGAGGCATTTTGGGAGGGTTACCCAGCCACGCAAGTACGGTCATGCACCCGCAGGGTTGAACTACCAGGACAAAGTCGTTATGATGACAATAGAATCGTGCGAGCGAGCAGGTAGCTTCTCCGTCGATTCGCACATCTGCCTGTCTGCCCTGTCTGCCGACAGGCAGGGAGAGTATGAAGACAAGGATCAGCACGCTTCGGATCGGACTGGTGATCCTGTGGATTTCCGCGGGCGGACTGCCCATGGGCCGGGATACCCACGCCGAAGCCGCAGTCCCGAACGCCGTGAGGGTGTACGAGTGGCTCCTCCTCCAACAGGGCCCCACGGGGATACTCGGCAACCAGGAGAACGACGATTTCGCGGGCCTGTATACCAATGCAGTAGCGGCCCTGTGCTACATGCACGAGGGGGACGTGTCGCGCGCGGAGCGGATCTTCTCCTTCTTCGACCAATACGTGCAGTCCGTGGCCGAGGCGCCCCCCGGGGGATTCTGCCAGTTCTGGGACGCCAGGACCGGCCAGCCCCACCTCGACACGGATCGGTGGGTGGGTGACAATGCCTGGCTTCTCATCGCCCTGAATACCCACTTCCAGATGACCGGCAAGAACACCTTCGCCCGGATGCGGAGGACGATCGCGGACTGGATCGTGAGCCTGCAGGACAGGGACGGCGGGATTCGGTCAGGCTTCAGCCAGGGCAGCCCCATGGACTGGAAATCAACCGAGGCCAACCTGGACTGCTATGCAGCGATGATCGACTATCCGCGGGAACGAAGGCGGATCGCGGACTTCCTCCAGTCCAAGATGTGGATTCCCGCAGAGGGTCGATTCCGGATGGGCTCCACGACCGCTGAATCCGCCCTGGACTGCTGCTCGTGGGCCGTCGCGGCCCTGGGCAACAACTTTGCGCAGGCCCTGCAGTACGCAGAGGCCACGTTCTCTCGGCAAGAGGTCTGTCAGGCAACGGGCAACCTAGTCCGGGGCTTCTCGGATTTCGTGTCTCTGGACCGAATCTGGCTGGAGGGGACCGGAGAGATGGCCGTGGCGTACCACACCGTCGGCCAACACGAGAACGCGCAGCAAGTGCTTGCAGAGCTGGACCAAGCCATGATGCCGAGCACTCGCTGGGCCGGCACTGTGGGCCTTGCGTGTCACACGAACGATCCGGCCTGGGCCACTGGGGCAACGACGATCTTCGTACCTTCCCAGGCCTGGTACCTGTTCGGGACGTGGCAGTACAATCCCATGGCGGATCCGCGTGATCCCAACCGGCCGGTGTTGGTCGTGGACTTCAACGGTGATGGATGGGTGGATTTCCAGGACTTCTGCGAACTGGCTGGCTACTGGCGGGACCCAGAGTCTGAGGCCGACGTTGCCCCAAGGCCCTGGGGTGATGGTCTGGTGGACTTCAGGGATCTGGCCCTCCTGACAGACAACTGGCTCACAAGCCACCCCAGGCCCCCCACGGTATGCCTCACTGGCCCCCTGGATGGCTCCGAGGTCTGGATCGGCACTCGCGTCCAGATGGGCGCCGAGGCCTCGGGCGCAGGGGCCAGCCTCATCCGGGTGGAGTTCCTTGTAGACGGGGACAAGATCGCAGAAGACATGGATGGCACGGACGGCTGGGCAACTACGTGGACACCCAGGGAGGCTGGTCTCCATCTGCTTGGGGCAAGGGCCATCGATGAGGAGGGAAGATCGGCAGCCTCTGCCTCGGTGCTCGTCACAGCCAGGAGCCTATCACGATAGCGCGGCCGCCCCGTTGGTTCGTACCCGGAGAGAAAGGAATGGCGACAGCGGCAGCGAGTGTGGTTGGGAGCACGGGGGCTGTGAGCCTCACATCGAGGAATGTCCGGGCTTGTGGAAGAAACCCATCAAGGCGGTAGGTGGCACCCACCGGCAGAGTGGTCGTACCACGACGCCAGTCTGCCGTAACCGGAAAGGCGAAATGAGTACGGTGGGCCGAATGGCGGTCCGTTAAGGCCATTCTTGTCGTGCTGAGCCGCATTTTTAGATCAGAAACGGGGATTACAGACGTGACTGTCCGCTTAACGGACCGCCATTCTACGGTGGGCCCAGATTACTGGGGATTGGGGATTGCAGATTTGTGATTCCGGATTGCAGGTTTCTTGAGGGGGCCAGGTTGACCTGCCAGGGCATGGGCACTATGATGACGGCAGAAATGTGCGAATGAGCGGATGGCCTCCCACCAGTTCGCACACTGGGAGAAGAGAATGGCTACGCTGGCAGCGAGTGTGTTTGGGAGCACATGGGGAGTGAACCTCTCATTAAGGAATGTCCTGGCTTGTCGAGAAAGTACGTCGAGGCAACAGGTGGTGCCCGCTGGCAGAGTGGTCGTACCTCGTCGCCAGTCAGCCGCGACTGGTATGCAGAAATGAGATGTCCCCAGATAACAGGTTTTCAGGAGTTGAAAATGCGAGCTGCCACTAACCAGAGGCGCGTGTGTAGGCAAATGTGCATCTTCTTCTTGGCCTTTTTGGCAATGACTATCGGGGTGGGTTGCAGTAAGCAGTTGGCAGGTCGGCCTGAGCGGATACATCTGGTTGACAATAGGAAGCCGAGCCAACTCGAGCAGAGCCTTGTCGCTCTGGAGAATAAGTATGCTGGAGCCGGCTTGAATCCACAGAACCGTCGGGACATCCGGGACGAATATGCGGCCAAGATGATTGCAGCCATTGACGAACATTTTGAGGATTTCTTGGACGATCTGACTACCCAACGCAAGGGTTTTGACGCTTCTTCGGATATCATGGCGATTAGCCTGGACACGGCATCTGTGCTGTTCACTCCGACCTCCACAAAATCAATACTTGCGGGGTTCTCTGGACTGACTACGGCCAGCAAGACGGCCGTCAACAAGGTCTACTTCTACGAACAGACCCTTCCGGCGGTGATGAGTCAGATGGAGGCTAATCGCCAAGCGATCCTTGCGGATATCATGGAAGGGCTGACTACTTCAGTGGATGCGTACTCGCTCCAGCGGGCTCAGCGGGATCTAAGGCGGTACTACACTGCTGGCACAATTGATGGGGCAGTGACAGAGATTCAGAAGCAAGCGGCCAAGAAAGCTGAAGATGCCCAGTCGAGAATCCGTGGGGAGGTTGAAAGTGACATTAGCGCTGCGCGCGAGCGGCGTACGAAGGCTTATGATTACATGACTGACGAGGCTCGCTTTGACGGGATGCGCTCCACAATCAAGAAATGGTGGGAAGACCTGTCGGAAGAAGATCAGTTCGAACAGATCGACTTGATTGTGAATTGTGCATCTAAAGACGGCGTGTCCGTAGACGGCCTGAAAAAAGAGGGGAAGGTGAATCCAAGTCTCATGAGAAGCTGGCTAGACACCTTGGCTTACAGCCCGGCCAGCCGGTTGTTGCTTGCGGACATCGTGCGTAATGCACGCGGTATCGCGATCCCAAAGTGACCAAACCAGGAAACTGCCCACACGTGAAACATCCGGTGAGTAGTTCGAGCATTTGGAGTGAAAGAGATGGCATGCGTTGAATCAATTCATCTGGCTGGCCTAGATTGGCCTCTATACCGAACGACGGAGTCCGGACAGTGTTGTTATAAGGTTGTTGTAGACAGTTCTGAGGCCGCAGCGAAGGTTGCCGCGGATGCCGAGACGAAACCGAACTACGTCAAACGATCGAAGTTCTATGACTTGCCCTACGACAAAATCCAATTCTATGTATATTTCAAGCCGGAATGTGGCTAAGAGCAGAGGTTATGTTGAATTTCGTGGGATTAAGTACCATTGAGGCTTCGAGGGTCAGCCCTGAATGGCACTTCCATAAGCCCTACGCTCCCTGGAGTAAACGTGCTCTGGCGATCGGGAGAAAAGGGGTCAGTCCGCGGAATTAAGTATTGACGGGGCGTCACGGTGGAGGGTATCGTTTGAGGCATGCCAAGACCGCCGCGTATCGAATATGCCGGCGGGGTGT
>Ga0209777_10000686_pt1 | contig 53500 bp, 39 predicted proteins | sample FrelakmetHBP12HB_FD_187147 | JGI IMG/M metagenome (GOLD analysis project Ga0209777, IMG submission 187147) | Freshwater lake sediment microbial communities from the University of Notre Dame, USA, for methane emissions studies -HBP12 HB (SPAdes)... | ecosystem: Environmental > Aquatic >...
AGTTCGTCGACACCAGTGGTCACTCCTCGAACGTTCAGTTGCAAGCAGATGGAACCTATCTTGTGGACCTGAACGGGGACGGAGTCTGGGATCACGTCTATAACCCAGCCAACGGCACCTTCACCGCGTATACCGCAGGCGCAGCCGGAGGCGGACCCGACCTGATGCTCTGGGGCGGTCTCCTCCTGATCATCATCATCATCTTCTTCCTGATCTTTTTCATCGTCTTCAGGCGACGCAGGAAGAAAGACGACGATGAGAAGAAGTGATCCATAACCACCATCAAGGAGAGAAAAAAATCTCTCCACCCCTTTTTCTTTTTTATTTCTTCTTTCTTGCATGGTTTATGCGTCCTGTTCAGAGAAGACGAACTCTTAGAGAGTCTCAGAGGAAAAACAAGAATATTTAAGGAGAACACCATTTAACCCTCAAAGAAACCCCAAGGAGGCTGTCCCACGTGAGCATGAGAGAACTAGAAAAAACCACCTCGGTCTGTCCCGCTTGTTTCCAAGAAGGAAAAATCACGAAAATCGAGGCGACGATTGCAGAAGAGGACGGCCGCGTATGGATAACTAAAACCTGCAAGAACCACGGGTCTTTCAAAGACATTTACTTCGGCGATATCCATCTGTATGATCGGTGGATGAAGTATGCCCAGCTCGGCGACCCCTCCCCTGACGTCAAAACCACCCTCTTTGGAGACGCCCCCCTCTACCCGGAGCACCGCTCCCAAAGCGTCCTGACCAACCTCCTTGTCACTAATCGCTGTAACCTGCGCTGCGGCTACTGCTTCATGAATGCAGGGGCCGCCGGCTACGTCCATGAGCCGACTCTTGAGGAGATCAAGACGCTCCTTAAACAGGCCCGCGACGAGAAACCCATCGGCTCCAAAGCCATCCAGATCACCGGCGGCGAGCCGACCATCCGTGACGACATCCTGGACATCATCAAGGCCGCCCGCGACCTGGGCTTCTCGCACATCCAGCTCAACACCAACGGCATCAAACTCGCTGATAGTGTCGACTACTGCCGCAAACTCAAAGAAGCCAAAGTCAACACCGTGTACCTCAGCTTCGACGGCGTCACCAAAGAAACCAACCCCTGGATCGACCAACTGCACCAGGCCATTAAGAACCTGCGTGAAGTCAACCTCAAAGCCGTCCTCGTCCCCGTCCTCATCGGCGGCAAGAACCTCCAAGAGACCGGCAAGATCATCCAGTTCGCCCTCGACAACATCGACATCGTCCGCGGCGTCAACTTCCAGCCCATCTCGTTCTGCGGCCGCGTCACCAAACTCAAAGACGAAACCCGGGAGAAACAACGCGTCGACTACGTCAAGATGATGGAAGTCATCGAAAAAGAATTCAACGGCCAGATCACCCGCGACGACTTCTACCCCGTCCCCTTCGTCTACCCCGTCTCCGAACTCATCGCATCACTCAAAGGAGAAAAACAAGTCGAGTTCACCGCACACCCCGGCTGCGGCGGCGCCACCTACCTCTTCTACGAAAACGGCAAAATCATGCCCATCACCCGCTTCATCGACGTCGAAAAATTCATCCAGTTCATCCACGACCAAAGCAAAGTCTCCGGACCCCTAAAGAAAGTCCGCGTCGGCGCCAGCTTCCTACGCAACATCGACAAGTTCGTCGACAAAAGCAAGGCACCCCAGGGCTTCGACCTTAAAAAGATCCTGATGGACGCGGCCGTCGGCGGCAGCTACGACTCACTACGCGGCTTCCACTACAAAAGCCTCTTCGTAGGCTCGATGTGGTTCATGGACAGCTTCAACCTCAACATCGACCGCCTCCAACGCTGCTGCATCCACTACACCACCCAAGAAGGCATCGTCCCCTTCTGCAGCTACAACGGCCTGGGCTACGGCGACCGCATCAGAGAGAAATACAGTATCCCCATCAAAGAATGGGAGAAAAAAGTCGGCCACCCCATGAAAGACGACCTCTGGAAAGGCGGATCCGTCTCCTAAACCCCCCGCCCTCTCTTTTTATCCTGATACCAACTGTACTGGCAAGCTTAATAAACAACAAACCCACTCCTGAACCATACCAAGAGCTTTGATCTGGCTCGAAAAGGAGGATATTATTATGAAAACCATCTCATTCAAAGGCATTATCAGCACCCTCATCATCCTCATTTTGTTCCTCAGCTTCAGCCAAACAATCACTGCACAGACCGAGCCCACACCTTGGGCTGTCCACAACCCCGTCGATGTTCCCTACACACGACCCACCACACCAGTTCAGCGGCCCACCGCCAAGATAATGCAGCCGACCTCCTCAGACCCCTACATCGTCGACCTCATCCAGCACCTCAACGAAACCCTCCTCCTCGGCTACCTCCAAAACCTCACCAGCTTCGGCCCCCGCGTCACCGGCACCACCAACTGCACCGCCGCAGCAGCCTACCTCTACGCCACCTTCCAAACCATGGGCCTTTCCGTCCGCTACCGCAACTGGACCGACGGCTCTCTCTCCGCCAGCAACATCGAAGCCACCCTCCCCGGCACCAGCACCGGACCACTTCTCATCGTCTGCGGCCACTACGACAGCGTCCCCACCAGCCCCGGTGCAGACGACGACGGCTCAGGCGTCGCCACCGTGCTTGCCGCAGCCCACCTCCTCAAAGACGCTCAGCTCAACCACACCGTCCGCTTCGTCTGCTTCAGCGGCGAAGAACAAGGCCTCATCGGCAGCCACTACTACGCCGAAGACCAAGCCCTCCATAACGTCTCCATCCTCGCCGCCCTCAACGCCGACATGATCGCCTACACCGAGACCCACGACGACGGCCTCCTCGGCAAGATCTACTACGACGACGCCTCCCAATGGATCTGCAACTACGCCGCCAACATCAGCCTCCTCTACGACCCCTACATCGGCATCCAAGTCGTCCCCAGCGGCTACACCTGGGGCAGCGACCACAACAGCTTCTGGGACTACGGCTACCAAGCCATCTTCTGCCACGAATTCAAATTCAACGCCTACTACCACTCCAGCAACGACACCATCGCCCACATGAACCTCACCTACCACGCCCACTTCGCACGCCTCATCCTCGCCACCCTCATCGACCTCGCCGCCCAACCCCACCCCATCCTCACTCTCACCAGCATCAAAGGCGGACTCGGCTGCACCGCCACAATCACCAACACCGGCGACGCACCAGCCACCAATCCATCCCTAAACATCGAGATCTCGCCAGGCGCCTTCCACCTCTACGGAGCCAGCAGCGGCACGACCTTCATAGTCAACCTCCAACCAGGAGAAACCGTCACACAACGCTGCATCTCCCTCGGCATCGGCACCGTCGACATCACCATAACAGCCACCGCCGAAAACCTCAGCACACTCACCCGAACCGCCACCGCCTTCGAACTCGGACCCTTCCTCCTTAAACTCACCGTCTCCTAACCCCAATCCCCCTCTCGAGCAAGAATACTTTAAAAACACGAGGCGCGTACTGGAGATGCCCGCAACCCCCCTAAGGTTGCGATTGAGGATCCTCCCTATGACACTGCCCATCACCGGCTCAGGACTGACCGTCGACAAACTCGTACACGTCGCACGACACCACGAACCCATCACCCTCCCACACGACGCCATCCAACGCATCACCGACTGCCGCACCATGCTTCTCAAAAAAATCTCTTCCCACGAAATCATGTACGGCGTCAACACCGGCATCGGCGAATTCTCCGAAGTCGTCCTCAACGACACCCAAACCAAAGACTTCCAACGCTACCTCATCTACAACCACGCCGCCGGCATCGGCGACCCCGCACCCCTCGAATACGTCCGCGGCGCCATGCTCGCCAGAGTCAACGTCCACGCCCACGGCAACTCCGGCTGCCGACCCGAAATCACCCAGACCCTCGTCGACCTACTCAACAAAGACGTCACCCCCTTCGTCTGCCAAAAAGGCAGCGTCGGCGCCAGCGGCGACCTCGCCCCCATGTCCCAAATAGCACTCCTCATGCTAGGCGAAGGACAAGCCTACTACAAAGGAGAACTCCTCCCCGGCAAAGACGCCATGCAAAAAGCCGGCATCACCCCACCCGGCATCGAAGCACGCGACGGCCTCGCCATCATCAACGGCTCCAACATGCTCACCGCCATGAGCGCCATCTTCTGCCACGACGCCAACCTCCTCTTCAAACACGCCGAAATCGCCGCCGCCATGTCCCTCGAAGCACTCAAAGCCAACATGAAACCCTACAGCATCAAAATCCATGAAGTCCGCGGCTTCCCCGGCGCCGTCCGCAGCGCCAAAGCCATCCAACGCTGCATCAAAGGCGGCGACCTCATCGACGGCAAAATCAAATGCAAAATCCAAGACGCCTACTCCATGCGCTCCACTCCCCAAGTCATCGGCGCCGCCCATGACGCCCTCGCCTACGCCCGCGCCCAAGTCGAAACCGAACTCAACGGCGTCGGCGACAACCCCATCTTCTTCCCCAAAGAAAACCTCCAGCTCTCCGGTGCCAACTTCCAAGGCTCACCGGTTTCCCTCCCCATGGACATGGCCGGAGTCGCCGTCACCATGGTCTGCGTCCTCTCAGAACGACGCATGAACCGACTCAACAACCCCGCCCTCAGCGCAGGACTCCCCGCCTTCCTCACCAAAGGAGCAGGCATGTTCTCCGGCATGATGCTCAGCCAATACACCGCAGACCACCTCATCGTCGAACAACGCATCCTTTCCGCCCCCGCCTCCATCCAATCCATCCCCGCAGCCGCAGACCAAGAAGACTTCGTCTCCATGGGGATGAACACCGCGATCAAAAACATGCAGATTCTCGATAACGCCTATGGGGTCCTCGGCATCGAATTCATGGCTGCAGCACAGGCCCTAGACTTCCGCGACTACAACGTCGGCAAAGGCGTCACCACCGCCAAACACGTCATCCGCCGCCACGTTAAATTCCTCGATGAAGACCGCCCCCTCTACCCGGACCATACCGAGATGAAGGAACTCGTCAAATCAGGGGAAATCCTCCACGAGGTCGAGACCGCAGTCGGCAGCCTCGAATAAAACAACAGGGGCTCACGAAGGAAAGAAACCTTTGATAACAACCACGAACAACCACAGGTTAATCAGCGTCCGTGCGACCACATAATGCGACCCTTGAGTCCTTTCGTCTCCCATACCATGTTACTATTTGTCACTGCAGGTATTTATGTCTTTCGACACAGAATAAAACAACCGCAAAAATACCAGCCCCTTTTCATTTCTTCTTACAGGCAAGCATCGGGAGATGTAGATCAGATTTTCGGACCAACTCCAGCGCCTCAGGATACCCTGCATCCGCATGCCGTGCGACCCCAAGCCCAGGGTCGGTGGTGAACACCCGAGAGATCCGTTCATCGGTCTCCGCTGTCCCATCGCAGACCACGACCATGCCTGCATGCGTTGAAAGACCAATCCCGACGCCGCCGCCGTTATGGATATGGACACTGTCCGCGCCAGCGGCACAATTCAACAAGGCGTTCAGGAGCGGCCAATCCGCGATCGCGTCACTGCCATCCCGCATCCCTTCCGTCTCCCGGTAAGGGCTAGCGACACTCCCAGTGTCAAGATGATCTCGGGTGATGGCAATCGGCCCGATGTCCTTCGACCGTACCAGAGCGTTGATGGCCAAGGCAAATTTTTTACGCTCACCGTACCCAAGCCAACAGACGCGCGCAGGCAGCCCCTGCCAGGGGATATATTTCTGCGCAAGGGAAATCCAATTCGTCAGCACTATATCCTTCGGGAACAACTCCAAGACCAAGGCATCCGTCCGTTTGATGTCCTCAGGGTTTCCCGTGACCGCAATCCACCGGAACGGTCCCCGGCCGACACAGAACAACGGTCTGATGTACTCCGCGACAAACCCGGGGTACTGGAATGCATTTTGTAGACCGGCGCGCAAAGCCTGGCCTCGCAGATTGTTTCCATAATCGAACACCACCGCGCCTCGATCCTTAAAATCAAGGAGGGCTTGGCAGTGCCGTTTCATGCTCTCCAGAGAACGAGTGATGTATTCCTTTGGGTCTGTTTTTCGTAGCTTCACGGCTTGCGGAAGCGTCGCACCTGAGAACCCTGCAGGCACGTAGCCGTTGAGTTCGTCATGAGCAGACGTCTGATCCGTGACGATATCGGGGATGAAACCATCAGTGACAAGCTTGGGGAGGATGTCCGCGCAGTTCCCCAGCAACCCAATAGAAAGGGCCTTGTGGTCCGCTGCGGCTTGTTTGGCGAGATCGATGGCTTTGGTAAGGTCCGTTATTTTTTTGTCACAGAAGCCGTCTGTGACACGGCGGTCGATGCGTTGCTCGTCACATTCGACGGCGAGGCAGACTCCGTGGTTCATGGTGACTGCGAGTGGCTGGGCGCCGCCCATGCCACCCAGACCTCCGGTGAGAACGATTTTTCCGGTGAGGTCGCTGTGGAAGTGTTTGTGGGAGCAGGCGGCGAATGTCTCGTAGGTCCCTTGAATGATGCCTTGGGTGCCGATGTAGCACCAGGAACCGGCGGTCATCTGCCCGTACATAGTGAGGCCCATGGCTTCATATTTTCGGAAGTTATCCCAGGTGCTCCAGTAAGGGACAATGTTGGAGTTTGCGATGAGGACGCGGGGTGCGGTGGTCCATGTGCGGAAGACGGCGACGGGTTTTCCGGATTGGACGACCATGGTCTCGTCGTTGGCGAGAGAGTGGAGTGTGGTGACTAAAGCATCATAGCAGTCCCAGTTACGGGCGGCTTTCCCCGTGCCTCCGTACACAATCAGATCGTTGGGGATCTCGGCGTTTTCAAGGTTGTTTTCGAGCATGCGGAGAATGGCTTCTTGTTTCCAGCTTTTACAGCGAAGTGTTGTCCCGCGGTGCGCTTTAATCGTCCGTGCCATAGTGTCGCCAAAGTGTTCTACATCATTGGGTGTTTTAAAAAGTTTGCAAACGTAGTATAAGGTAAGAAAAGGGAAGGACGGCTGGCCTCACTAGGAGGGGATGGGATGCACTCTAACAAAACAACAACTACCAGCCCAATTCCTTCCAAGCAACAATAAGCATATCCCCTTTATATTAGTTTCGTCAAGAGTGGACTATATAAAGGATACACTGACGACATTGCTGCCGCGCAGGATGATTCTGCCGAGGCGTTTCTTGGTCTCCTCTTTGCTTTCTTCCACGTCGTCGAGGACGAGGTTCATGTACTCGTCGAAGCCGAGGAGTTTGCCTTCAATGTGGCGACCGTCTTTGAGGAGGAGGTTGACCTTTTGGTTGACCGACTTCTCCAAGACATCAAGAGGAAGCGTCATGGCAAACTGTAAGATAGTACCCTTTTTTAAATCTATCCGTAGACCAGGAGAAGGAGAGTCTAGCTACAGATTATGTGTATCCGCCGAGTTGTAAGCTAGGGTCTCCGAGTAATGCCCAGGAGCTGATCACCTTTGCGTCGATCCAGGAGTCTGAGCCGCCGACGGCCGTGAGGTCGATTGGGTACTTTGTGGCGTACCAGGTGATAGCAGCGGCCCAGGCGTCGCCGAGGCGGAGGCTGTGGTTATGCCCGAAGGCTTGGAAGAATGCAACCTCGAGTTCGTTGATACCGCCTTGAAACGAGTGTTTGTCTTCTTTGGTGTAGCCGAGGCCGGTGACGCCGATGGTGGCGACTGTGCCGCCGTTGGGTGTGGACAGTGAACGTTCGCCCCAACATTCGGGGACGTATTCTTGTCGCCAACGTAGGGTCCGGTTGAAGAGGCGTGCGAGGCAGACGTCGAATTGATTGTTGTGGCAGCCACTGACGATGCAGACGGGGAGGCGGTCTTGGTTCTTGAACTGGCGCATGTCGTTGGTGTTTGGTCCTTGGATGAAGGCGGTGTCGTTGAAGGGGTGGTTGCCCCATTGTTTGGGGCTGCCGTGGCCGACGAGGTAGACGAACCCGTAGCCTTGACGGAAGGCGGTGATGATGTCGTCTTTGTTGGTGAAGGTGTTTTCGGAGGTGTAGAGGCGTGTGGCGGTGAAACCTGTCATGTTTTCGATGGCGCGGTCGCCGTAGTATTCTCCTTCTGCTCCGGTCCAGTTCGGGTTTTCGCTTTGTGGGTAGGTGTCGCCTGCGGCGACGAGCATGGTGGGGTACCAGGTGGAGTGGGCTGCGGTGTTTTCGTAGGTGATGATCTTGTTGACTTCTATTTTGGCTTCCCGGAGGGTGCGGCAGGGGAGTCTGCCGACGGCGACGTCGGGGGTGAAGTCGATGGCGGTGTCGAGGGCGGGCTGGCCGGGGTGCCATTCGTCGTAGAGGCCGTTTTCGTTGGAGTCCCAGGTGGAGAAGCCGCCGGTGGCGTTGGTGATGTCGGCGAAATAGAGGTCGCTGAGGAATTCGTGGTCCCAGTCGTCGCTGGAGCTGAGGTAGCGGACGGGGGTGTGCCAGGTGTTGGTGAGTTGGCTGTCGCGGCCGCCGACGAGGAGGATGTAGCGGACGCCCCATTCGTGGACGGCGTCGGCGATGAAGTACTTGATTTTCTCGGCGTGGTCTCTGCCCTGCCAGTAGGTGTTGTCGTAGATGGTTTGCAGTGTGACGAGTCTGGTCTTGAGGCCGTGGGATTCTTTGTGGGTGACGAGGGGTTGGACGGCTTTGGTGAACTCTTTTGGTGTGATGATGAGGAGGTCGTAGACGCCGGGGTCGAGGCCTCTGTATGGGATGGTCGTTTGAGTGGTGTTTTGGTGTTGGGCGATGGTGGCGGCTGGGGTTAGGACGAGTAGTGTGGTGAGGGTGAGGAGGAGGATGGTGGTGGGTTGGTGGTGGGTCATGGTGTGTGCTCCTGTTTTCATGGGTTTGTGGGTTTTATGAATTTTTTTTGAAGATATTTGATTGCTTGTTTTTAGGAGGGTGGTGGGTAGCCGCCGATCTTGAGGCTGGGGTCACCGAGGAGTGCCCATTGTTGGACGGATTTGGCGTCGATGGCGTAGTCCCAGGCGGCTCTGGTGTTCCAGTCGATGGGGTATTTGTGGAGGTAGTCGGCAATAGCGTTGCCCCAGGCTTTGCCGAGGGTGTCGGTGTGGTTGGTGCCGATTTCGTAGAAGAGGGTGGGTTCGAGGTAGTCGCCGGCGCCGCTGAAGGATTGTTTGTCTTCTTTGGACATGCCCAGGCCGGTGCAGCCGATGGTGGCGATGGTGCCGCTGTTGGGCATGCTGATGAGTTTCCAGCCCCAGCATTCGGGGATCCAGGTGTATTTCCACATTTCGGCGAAGTGGGTGCTGTTTTTGAGGAAGTAGTGGAGTCCGAAAGTTCTGAGGCCGGTGAGGATGTTGCGAGGTGAGACGTCGAATTCGAGGTTGTGGCAGCCGCCGACGAGGCAGATGGGATATTGGTTTCTGTTGCGGAGGCGGTCCATGGTGCGGGTGTTGAGGCCTTTGAGCCAGGCGGTGGAGTTGGTGGGGTGTGTGGTCCAGGCGTAGGCGCTGCCGTGGCCGGAGATGTAGAGGAAGCCGCAGCCTTGGTTGACGGCTTTGACGATGTCTTTGTAGCTGGTGAGGGTGTTGTCGGAGACCCAGAGGGTGACGGGGGTGACGTCGGTCATGTTTTCGAGTGCTTGGATGGTGTTGACTTCGCCTTCGTTGCCGATCCAGAGGGGATTTTCGGAGAGTGGGTAGGTGTCGCCGCCGGCGACGACCATGCGGTGGGACCAGGTGGTGCCGAATGTGGTGGTTTCGTAGGTGATGATCTTGTGGACGACGGTGCGGACTTCTTGGGTGGTGCGGCAGGCGAGTCTGCCGACGTAGACGTCTGGGTAGAGGTCGATGTTGGGGTCTGTGGCGGTGGTGCCGAACCATTCGCCGTAACGGCCGTTGTTGTTGGTGTCCCAGTTGGAGAAGGTGCCGTCTTGGTTGTAGAGGTCGGCGTAGTAGAGTTCGGAGATGAAGCGTGGTTCGTTCCAGCCGGTGTTGTTGTCGGCGTTATAGACATAGCGAATCGGCATTTGGGTGAAGTCGCCGACGAGGAGGACGTAGGTGATGCCCCATTCTTCGTGGGCGTGTTTGATGAAGTACTTGATTTTTTCGGGGTTGTCTCTGCCTTGCCAGAAGGTTTGTTGGTAGACTTCGTTGAGGGTGACGAGCCTGGTTTTCATGCCGACGCTGTTCTTATGGGTGACGAGCGGGCGGAGTTCTCGGGCGTAGTTTTTGGGTGTGATGATCAGCAGGTCGTAGACGGAGGCGGCCTGTGGTGGGTCGGTGGTTGGTGTGGTGGTCTGGGCGATGATGATGGAGGTTGGGGCAAGGAAGCAGAGGCTACAGAGTACTGTGATGAGAATTCGTGTTTTTGCATGGTTCATGGTTTATATCCCCCGGGTATCAATATCCCTGCTATTTAATAAATATTTGTACTGTTGTGCGAAGGAATGCTTTTTATAGAGGTGGTGAATAGGCCAGGCGTTCACAGTATGAAGCAGCAGTGTTCGTATCCGTGTTATCGTCTGGGTCGTCTGCCGGTGCAGCGTCCTGTGCGTCATCCGTCGTCGGTGCGTCTCGTGGTCTTCGATATGGACGGCGTGTTGTTGGATACGCCGAGCTCGTGGCGGCATATTCATAATCATTTTCATACGACGAATGATGAGTCGGTGACGACGTATCTTCGCGGGGAGATTGATGACGCAGAGTTCATCCGCCGTGACGTGTCGTTGTGGCGTGATCATGGTCGGCTGGTGAAGAAAGAGGTGGTGGAGCGGATCCTGGATGGGATTCCGTTCATGCCTGGGGCGGAGGAGTGCGTGCGGACGTTGTCGGCGCAGGGTGTGCAGACCGCGATTGTGAGCGCGGGGTTGGATTTTCTTGCGGAGCGGGTCGCTCGTACGCTGGGGATTGGGTTGGTGCAGGCAAATGGGGTTCGGACTGACCGCCATGGGCGGTTGACCGGTGAGGGGATTGTGGTCGTCCGGTTGACGTGTAAGGAGGAGAACGTGCGGTGGTTGTCGAAGGAGACCGCGGTGCCGTTGTCGGAGGTCGCGGCGGTGGGGAACTCGTGTTTTGACATCCCGATGTTCGAAGTCTCAGGGTTCGGTGTGGCGTTTGACCCTGAGGATGTGTGTGTGCGCACTGCCGCGGATGCGGTGGTGACGAGCAAGGATCTGCGTGATGTGTTGTCGGTGTTGCAGCCGTTTGTGAAGGTTCCTGGGGAGCGTGCCTCAGCGGTCTGAAATCGTTGTTGTCTGGGGTGGGAATAGGTTTTTAAGAGGGTGTCTTCATTTGTTGGCGGAATTGGTATGGTGCTCGACAACCTCGGGGATTCGCTGAAGCGGACGATGAAGAAGATCGCGAACGCGGCGCATGTGGACGCGTCGTTGGTCAAGGAGGTCGTCCGTGATATCCAGCGTGCGTTGCTTCAAGCGGATGTGAACGTGAAGCTTGTCTTGGCGTTGTCCAAGAAGATCGAGCAGCGGGCGCTTGAGGAGAAGCCGCCGGCGGGGATGAGCAACCGGGAGCATGTTATCCATATCGTGTATGAGGAGCTCGTCAACATCCTAGGTGCGTCCCGTGAACTTCCTGTTAAGAAACAAGTTATTATGATGGTAGGTCTCTATGGCCAGGGTAAAACTACATCCTGTGGCAAGCTTGCGATCTACTTCAAACGCAAGGGTCTGCGTCCTGCGCTTATCGCCGGGGATATTCATCGTCCGGCTGCCTATGAGCAGTTGCAGCAGATCGCCGCTCAAGTCGAGGCCCCGTTCTACGGTGAGAAGGGTGCGAAGAACGCGGTCAAGGTCATTGAGAACGGCATGGATAAGTTCAAGCGGGCCGCGGATGTCATCATCGTCGACACCTCGGGTCGGCATAAGCTTGAGGGCGATCTCATCGACGAGATGAAAGGCATTTTCAAGGCGATTAAACCTGATGAGAAGCTCTTGGTCATGGATGCCGCGATGGGCCAGCAGTCCGGGCCGCAGGCCAAAGCCTTCAATGACGCTATTGGGATCACCGGTATCGTGCTGACGAAACTGGATGGCACAGCGAAGGGCGGTGGCGCTCTCAGCGCCTCAAGTGAGGTGGGTGCGCCTATCGTGTTCGTCGGCACCGGGGAGCATTCTGCGGATTTCGAGAAGTTCGACCCCTCCGGGTTCATTTCTCGGCTGCTGGGCATGGGTGATTTGAAGTCCCTGCTGGAGCGTGCTGAGGAGTCCATGAAAGGCCAGGACGCCGAAGCCACCGCACGCAAGATGATGTCCGGCAAATTCAACCTCAACGACATGTGCACGCAGATGGACATGGTCGCGAACATGGGGCCCTTGTCCAAGGTCGCGGAGATGCTGCCGTTAGGCCTATCTGGCAAGGTCAAGGACTCAGACATGGAGGAGACGCAGCGTCGTCTCGCACGCTTCAAAATCATCCTGGGGTCTATGACTAATGAGGAGCGTGAGAAACCGGAGCTCATCCAGGCGGCCCGCATCAGACGGATTGCGAAGGGCGCGGGCGTCGAGAACAAAGACGTCAAGGAAGTCATGAAGTATTACAACCAGATGAAACGGATGATGAAAGGCTTCAGCAGCGACCGCAAGATGCGCCGCAGCCTCATGCGCCAGCTGGACATGGGCAAATAAACCTCCTGACGGTTGCGAGGGGTTCGGATGCGGTTCACAGACCAGGAGACGTTAATTGCGAACGGCTGCACGCCGTCCTTGCGGACGAAACGTCGGGATATCCTCACGATGCTGGCCGCAGCCATCGACGCAGCAGACCCCTCAATGGTTGTTGCACAGACACTAGAAAAAAAGACCGTGTCATATAATGGTGTAACTGTTGATTTCTCTTCATTTGCTCACATCGACCTGGTCGCGTTCGGTAAAGCGAGCCTGAAGATGGCACAAGCAGCCCTTAAGGTTCTTCCCATTCGACGCGGTACCGTCATCTCTCCGACGCCCGCACCACCTTTCACCGACACCATCGAAGTCATTGTCGGCGGTCACCCGCTCCCGACTCAAGGCAGCATCCAAGGCGCAGAGAAGGCTTTGACGATCCTGTCACAGGAGGGAGACACAGACCTTGTCCTTATCCTCATCTCCGGTGGCGGGTCCTCACTTTTTGAAAAACCATGCGTCCCCCTCGAAGACCTACGAAGACTCACCACAACGCTCTTGGCTTCCGGTGCCACCATCGACGAACTCAACATCATCCGCAGACACCTCAGCTTTGTGAAAGGAGGTCAACTCATCCCCAAGACCAAGGCCACCATCGTATCATTAATTATCTCCGACGTCGTCCACGATCCGCTCGAATCGATCGCCTCCGGTCCAACCGCACCAGACCCCTCAACGTTTCAGGATGCCGTCGACGTCCTCACAAAATACGATCTTCTTTCGAAAATCCCGTCGAGTATCACAGAGTATCTCTCCAAAGGAGTCTCCGGTTCTGTTTCTGAAACACTCAAACCCGGCGACCCCGCCTTCGCATGCGTCCGCAACCTGCTTATCGCCAACAACAGCTGTGCCTGCCACGCAGCCGCGACCACCGCCACCAACCTCGGCTACACCGCCCTCATTCCATCCTCGACCACAACCGGCGAGGCACGGACGATTGGAGACATCCTTGTCCACAACGCAAAAGAACACCCCATGAAACACCTCGCGATCATCACCGGCGGGGAGACCACAGTCCGTGTCACAGGACAAGGCCAGGGTGGACGCAACCAAGAGCTGGTGCTCGGCGCCGTCCGACAGCTGACAGGAACCGACTTCGTGCTCGCCTCGTGTGCCACCGACGGCGTCGACGGCAACTCCCCCGCCGCGGGGGCCCTGGCAGACGGCTGCACACTCACCCGTGCACAGAAAGCAGGACGGGACCCGGACGAGGCGCTCCGCCACAACGACTCCTACCCCTTCTTCATCCACCTGCACGACTCGCTTCACTGCGGCCCCACCGGCACCAACGTCATGGATCTCAGCATCCTACTGGAGTAAACCCCCAAGAAGCGAGAAGCACATCCCTTAAATTTATAAAGACCCTTCAAGATATCTTCCCATCAAAAAAGCACTCCACAAATAATATATAAAGACGTTCAATAAAATAAATGGGATGACACTCACCTTACACAAACCGAAAGTATATAAGGAGTAAAAGAAATATAAACCGAGCCAAATTTATATCAGGAGAACCTATGCGGGCCACACATAAATTACAACAGGTCATGTGTATTGTTGTCGTCTGCCTCTTCTTCTTCAACTTCCTTCCGATGACCGCGGTCGCCGCCTCCCCCAGCATCGACGACGGGATCTGGACCGATGACTTTACCGACCAATCCTCAACAACCCGTACGAACTGCACCTGGGAGAGCACCGGGTTCATCCATCTCGCCACCAACCCGGGACACAAATACAACTTCGCCGATGACACAGCCCACCGAGCCGCCTACTACCGCTCCATCGTCTCACCCATCCGCTTTTCCTTCCTATTCTCACCAACCCGAAAACCCGGCGTCGAACTCATGCCCCTCGGCTACGACGCGCTGAAAAACACCCACACCCACGAGGAACAAAACCAATACGTCAACACCTCCACCGTCGGCCTGGCACGCTACGCCATCCAACTCTTCCGCTTCCAACTCGATGTCACCGCGGACACCGTCGGCAACATCACCATCACTTGGAAAGGACGCATCCAAAGCGCCACCAGCCTCTCACTCTGCTACTGGAAGAAACAATTTGACAATCTCCCGGGAAAATGGATTATTTTCAACAGCACCACCACGCCCGACAAATACCTCACCTTGAAAGGAACCCTCATCAAGAATGATTCGAAATACGCCGTCGACACTGATCGGTACTTCTACGTCGCCGCCATCCTGCAGACACCCCAAGGCGCGGTCGGCAAACTCTCCACCGATTATATTGAGGTCGTCTCACAAAACGAAAACGAATACGTCAAAGGACCCGCGTACGTCACCAGCGTTGACGCCATCAACTACAGCGGGACAAAACCCTATTGGGAGCTTCTCGCCTGGGAAGGCTATCACAGCAATAAATCCGAGATCAGACTGCAAGTTCTCGCGCCCAACGGCACCGGCGTCTACGTCCCAGTCAGCAACTCCACCCTGCCTGGAAACGGGGTCGGCTTCCTCACCTCTCCCGTCAATCTCAGCTCCCTTTCCTACAACACTATTAGACTTCGAGCCATCCTGACTACCGACGACACCACCCAATCACCAGAATTATACAGCTGGACCCTGGTGTGGCAACGGGACAAGACACAATGGCAAGACCTGTTCAGCTCGGAGTACCGCATCGACACTAAGAAATCTCTGAACATCGACGGCAAAGTCAACTTAAGCACCGTCAAAGGCGAATGGCCTATGGCGGGCCAGAACCCAGCCAACACCCGCGCCGCTGAAGGACGCGGCCCACTGAACGACACCCAATACTGGTACAGCAGTATCCACGAGTCTACTAATGTGCGCATGCCTGCTCCTGTCCTCGACGGCGACAGCCTTTACCTTGCATATACCAACGTAGTAAAAGGAAAAGGCTTCGTCTACCGTTATGCCCCTGTCGTCGTCCCCACGGAAAACATCGGTAGCTACTTCCGCGAAGCCCACGTGAAAAACTTCACCCACTACACAATGGAACCCATCGTGGCGTCATCTGCCGTCACAGACAACTATCTCATCGTCCCTACCGGGCAAATCGGCGCCGGAGGCGTACCAAACAAGATCTACTTCTTCGACAAAAACGACCCGACCAAGACACCGTTCTTTTACCTCCACGGCAGCAGCCTGAGCTACTGGTCATCGCCTATCGCCGTCGGCAATACCCTCTACATCACCACCTGGAGCGGCGATCTCTCAAAACCCAACGGCCACAACATGATCCTCGCCGTGGACTTTGCCAGCACCGCTGCGAACAAAAAATGGAACCAGACGCTACCCGCCTGGAGCTTCTCCACGCCTGCGTACAGCGATGGCATCGTCGTCGCCGGATGCCACAACACAACCGGCAACAGCCTTTTCGCGTACAACGCCACCACCGGTCACCTCGAATGGTCCGCTGACGTCGGCGCCATCGACCGCGCCTCACCAGTCGTCGCCAACGGCGTCGTCTACATCGTCAGCGAAGTCGGCACCAAAACACGCTTCTCCGATCAAACCCGACTCAGCGCCCTGCGACTGAACAACGGATCACTCATCTGGAACAAGACCTTAGGCAAAAAAGTCTCACAGCCCTTGTTCTTGGACCTCAACGACACCCTCGCAGACTGCACCCCCGCCTATGCAGACGGCATGCTCTACCTCACCACACCCGACGGGCAACTCATCGCCGTCAACGCAAAAAGCGGCACGATTACCTGGCCGAAATCAGTCTACAGCTATAGCCGGACCTACGGGTATTTGAAATCCTCACCAGCCTTCGCAGACGACGTCCTCTACATTGGCACACCCGACGGCTACATGGCCGCCTACAATGCAGGCAACGGCTCATCCCTTGGTTGGACCGCACGCACCTACTCCACCGACCAGAACATCTACCCTGTCGTCTCCAACCCGGTCGTCTCCAACGGCCTCGTCTACTACTGCGCAGCCAACGGCTGGGTCTTCACTTACGGCGGGTACATCCCCCCCAATGAGCACCTCTCCGGCAGCCTCATCAGCATCCCTATCCGCCTGCCGACCAACTACTGGTGGAGCCGTTTCTTCGTCAACGACAACTACACCATCAACAAAAACAACATCACCTATTCTATCCTGGACGGCAACAGCCAGTTCATACGCACCATTAAAGACGGCGAATACATTAATTCCGCCACCATTACGCTGCCCCGGACACTCCGACTCAAGGCGGAATTCAACGCCCTCAATTACACCGTCAACCCGACACTCTACAACTGGACACTTACCTTCACCACCGACACAAACAAGCCGTTCATCAACCGCAGTACACTCCAGCCACCTATCCCGAAGGGCGGCTGGATCCATGAGATCATCCCTGCCTTCTCCATGAAAGTCAAAGATAACGGAACCGGCCTGCTCGTCACTTCAGCTTCCTGTACGCTTGGCTACTATCACAACGCGACAAACGTGACCACCACACGCCGCGCGCAATTGTCAGGCACGAACTGCACCAATGGCACGACGAAACTGCAGAACTTCACCGTCAACCTCACCCAATGGCCTGAATACGCCAACATCACCAGCCTGAAAAACATCAGCTTCAACATCATGGACCTAGCAGGCAACAAAGCCTTCTACAACATCTCATTCTTCCAGGACAACCTCAAACCCAAGTCCTGGGTGTGGAAGAAGTCCCTCAACCAGACCTACACCAAACCGGTGTACATCAACGCCACCGCAGTCGACAATAAAACCGCTGGTTACAGCGGGATCGCCTCGGTCACCTTATATTACCGCTCCTCGCCGACAAGCTCCTGGACGAAATACGCGACCTTCAACGGCAGTAAAAACCCACACTGGACCTTTGCCCCGTCCACAGGGAGCCATTATGAGCTGATGACGCGCGCTACCGACAACGCCAGCAACGTCGAGGACGAACACAAGACCGCAGACGCGAATTTCACCTATGATGCAAAGGCACCAGACGTTCCCACCTTCCCGAATATCTCCTGGTACCACGATGCACCCACATTCTCGGTCATCTTCCATGATGACTATCGACTCAACACTATCCAATACGCTTTCTACGATCCACCCCGGCTGATTGCGAACTGGACCATCATCGCCAGCCATATCAACCAATCAACCTACATCGGCGTCTGGACTCTACCCGATTTCGATTGGAACATCATGCGAAGCAACACGTCGTACTACCTCTTCTTCATGATCAATGACACCCTGGGGAACATGCGACTTATCGTAAACACAAACGAAGCATTGCAGTTGCGACGTGACACCGATAGCCCGTCCGTCTCCATCGATCTGCCCTCCACCCAGACCTTCAAAAGCACAACCCAGCATTTCAACATAACAGCGCTCTCCAGTGATACAGGTGGCAGCGGGATCCAATCCCTGCAGCTCTTATACCGGTACTCCTCTGATGACCGCAACTGGACGGATACCTGGACGCAATATAGTGAGAACCTCAGCAGCCGGCCCTATCTCTGGGACTTCGAGCCACCCAACGGTGAAGGCTATTACCAGTTCCAGATCGTCGCCACCGACAAAGCAGGCAACACCGCGGAGTCGCCCGTCGCCTCTATCGACATCCAGGTCCTCCCGACCTCTTGGCTTGTCATCCTTGGAGCCGTCATCGTCCTCTTCGTGATCATCTCCCTCGTCCTGCTCATCAAATGGAGAAAGAGATAAACAAGAATCGACCTCCTCTCCTTTTTCTTGTTTCTAGTAAAAGGTCCTTTATTCGATGAAGAGGGCGGGTCGTCGCGGCACTGCATTCTTGACTTTGTTGCCAGGGTCTTCTACCGCGGGGTCGTCCGCGCTCCAGACAGACACGGGGCAGGAGAACGTCGCCTCCAGGAACGCCTTCGCCTGATTGAGGTACTTGGCTTCGTCAAGATCGACTTGGTACCGCTGCCGGTCTGCCTCCGTCATTTTCTTGACGTCGCCGGCGGCCTTCCCCGCGTACTGGGACACCAGTTTGGCATGGGTTTTCAACGTCGGGTCCGCCATGACGTCTTTCATGAGGCTGTTCATGGAGAGCTGTCCTTTTCCTTCGAGGGAGAGCGCGAGTCGGAGCACCTGATGCTTCCAGGATGGAGCCGTGTACATGGAGATCTTCTTCGGAGTGATGTTCGTCACCTTCAGGATCTCAGCGAGATCGTCAATGACGTTCGTCAGGAGCAGCTCGCCGACCTCGTGGTACACAGAGATCGTGTCAGGGGCTTCGCTGGGGAACGGCTGGGTGGAGACGAACGGTTCATGGCCAAGGAATGCCCAGAGTTCCTCGCCGAGGTGTGGGGTGATGGGTGTCGCAAGTCGGACCCAGGCGTCTAGATAGCTGGTCATGAGGGTCGCGTTCTTGCCGCCGCGTTTTACGTACCACTGCAGGTCTCGCGGCATCTCAAAGAACGTCTCGTTGGAAGCCACGCGTAAGTCAAACGTCTCATGAGCTTCGCGGATGGTGTGCAGTCGACGGGCCAGGGTGCTTTGCAGCCAGGCGTCAAGGTTCTCATCCGGCACGTCGATGGTCCTGTCGAGACGGGTGAAGAGTCTCCAGATCATCTGGATGCGGGTCTTGTATTTCAGGACGGTCTCTGAGTCCCATTCGATGTCGACGAAGGGGGACCCGATATGCGCGTAGTACAGCCGCATGGCGTCGACGCCGTAGGTGAGCGCCGCCTCCAGGATTGGTTCGGCTCCGCCTTTGGATTTGCTGATTTTTTCCTTGCCTTTCTGTGTCACCCACCAGTGGACGAACAGGCCGCGGGGTCGTTTCTGTTCCGGGAAAACCGCGACATGGTTCATGATGTAGACGGGGAAATGCACGGTTTTGTGTTCTTTGCCGCCGAGGTTGATGTCGACGGGGTACCAGTAGTCGAAGTCGTCTTTGATCTTCCGCCACAGGTTCGTCTTGGCTGTTCCTTGGCCGAGGAAGACGTAGTCGAAGAATGCGTCCGTCATCTCAGTGGGTTCGAGTCGGCCGTCGTTGACATATTTGGATATGATGTAGTAGGCGGGATACAGGGTGGAATCTGAGATGGGTTCGATGATCCAGCCTTTCTTATAGGGGAATTCGGTGCCTAGCCAGGATCCCTGGCGGATGACGGCGCGGTCGCCGAACCAGTCAAGGATCTTTGGCAGCTCTTCCCAGTACTCTATCGGGTACACGATCATGGTTTGCGCGTGTTCTTTGGATTCCCTGGTCAGGTCTGGGTCGCTGTATTTGATGAACCATTGGTCCGGGATTTTCTTGATGACGACGCGTGCGTTGCAGCGGCAGATGACCTGCTGGGAGAATTCACGTAGGATGCTTGCTTCGCCTTTGCTGATGAGGTCGTTTTTCACTGTGTCCTTGATTTCTGAGACACGGATCCCGGCGTAGGGGCCGGTATGTTTGTTGAGGACTCCGGTGTGGAACTCTTTTTTGTAGACCAGTTCGGTCGCCTCGTCCAGCTTATCTGTTTGAGTCTGGCTTGTCACGTGCAGCTGGTCGCAGGCCTCTTTAGCAGGGTTGTCTCCGAACCCGGGGACGTCGATGATCTTGATCGGAGCGATGGGCTTGTGCGTTTCTACCAGTGCGATCCAGTCGTACGGTGCATGGGCGGGAACGGACATCACAATCCCGGTGGCGACATTAGGGTCTGCGAACACGCCAGGAAGGATAGGCACCTCGCGGTTCACCATGGGGACGCGACAAGTCTTGCCCACCAGGGACGCGCCAGGGATTGTCTCCTGTGTGGGATGTACCTCGTCGTATTGACAGGACAGCTTTTCGATGCATTCCTTGGAGCAGATCCATCGTTGGCCGTCGACTTCGACGATTTGGTATTCGACGGTGGGGTTCACCCACATGTTGGTGACGCCGAAGATCGTCTCCGGCCGCAGCGTCGCTGCTGGAAGGATGGTGCCGTCAGGGAGCGTGAACTTGATGACCGTGAACTCCAGGATCTCCGCTTCGCCGCCCGAGGAGACGTCGGTCTCCGAGCGGTCCACGGCCACTGGCCCGCAGTTCGGGCAGTACGGGGCGTAATGAGGCTTCTGCGTCAGGAGATGCTTGGCATGTAGTTGATGGAACTGCCATTGGATGAACCGGTTGTAGCCAGGCGAGATCGTCGTCATGATCCGTGAATAATCGATGAGGAATCCGAACCGTTTCCAATAATCGTCGACATAGACAGAACTGAAGTATTTCACGACCACGGCTGGATCTGTGAGTGTCTGGATGAAGTCGTCAGAGCATCCGTTTTGTTTCAGTAGACGGATGGTGTCAGCGTCGCCACGTTGTACCTTCTTTGCAAAACCTACTGAAGGGATGCCGGAGGCATGGAACCCTGCGGGGAACAGGACGTCAAAGCCGGTCATCCGCTTGTATCGGGCGATGATGTCGCAGTAGCTGAACCCCCGCATATGGCCGACGTGCAGGTACCCAGAGACGCCTGGGTACGCGAAATGCAGGAAGAACTTCTCGCCCTTCCCTTTGGTGGCTTCTTCGATGTGGGCGTCGAACCAGGCCGTCTGCCATTTGCGCTCAGCACTTACGTAATTGTACAAGGATTCATCCATATTGAGGTGCCGCTCGGACATAAGGATAGTTTATTATAAGACTTATTGTCCGCTAAAAGTGTTCAATCATAAGGAGGGTTTTCGAAAATAAGAGGCGAGATTATGTAGCCTCTGACGGTTTCATGGTTCTTTTTTTCTTTGAGATGGAAATCAATTATCGGCTGAATCCCTGTCGTATGAAGTTACCTGCAAGATCGTTGACAACAACCGTGAGACCATGGATTTTATGATGCTGACGCCAGGTGACCGATTGTTCTCCAGAGGGATAGTAAAAGTTATGTTCATATGTCATTGATGAGCCTTCCCAGAACTCTACATTATCCAGACCACTTGTATTATCCTGGGTTCTTACCGTATATTCAAAATCAATCCAATATCTAGGCCAACGGTTTAGTAATCGAAATTTTTCACTTAATGTTGTTGTCGGAGGTGTCTTATCGATTTTAATGAAGATAGGGTTAAGAAGCGTCACGTTTCCATGCTGGTTTATAATAACGGCTGTGTAAGGATGAATACCATCTGTGCATAGAGTTATTGGTGAAGTGTAGGATTGCCAATCTCCGTTTTCCTTGCTGTAAAAAACAGATTCATTGCCTTGTAACCCTTTGATGGTTAGGGAGACGTTGCTTATGTACCAGCTGTTATTTCCCATCGTCCCATTGAGGGTAATGTTGTATCCTCTTGACGTTGTTTTGGTGTTCGGTTCTTGTTGTTGACTTTCCTGGATGCCCTGATTAATCTGTTGAACGCTGAGACGTCTTAGACTCTGGCTTCTACCTATTGGGGTACTATCAGGAAATGCCCATGCCCTATTCCCTGCGAGGTCATAGGCTTTTTCTATGACCGAGACATTGATGTGTGGAACAGGATGTAAAACCCATGTCGCTTCTTGTTGTCCAGAGGGGTCCTGAAATTTATAAGTATATTGTAAGAAGGGCCCTATCCAGAATTCTGCACGGTCCATACCACTGATATTATCCGAAGTGACTGCGGTGTATTTGATTTTAAACAGAAGAAAATCAAAGTTCATTACTATATATGGCATCGTCTTATCTATCTTAATGACGATAGGGTTGAGAAGCGTCACATTCCCATGTTGATCAATGACTACAGCCGTGAAAGAGTAATTGCCGTCTCTACTCACAAGAATCGGTGAATTGTAAGATTGCCACGGACTATTCTCAAGACTGTAAAAAACAGATTCATTGCCTTGTAACCCAGCTATGGTGACCCTTACTTTGCTGACGTACCAGCCGTTATTGCCCTTCGTTCCATTGAGACTGATACTGTACCCTCTTGACTCTGCCTTGGTGCGAGGTGCCTGTATTTGACTTTGATAATTTTCTGGGGAGGCTAATGTAGGAATACTTGAAACAAGAAACAGCAGGAGGACTCCAACAACCAGCATCTTTTTCATTTTTCCTTCTCCCTAGAATATGAATCCTGGAAGAAAGATATCAATGTATCGTAGCATTATATAAGCAGAAATGGACGTTTCCGTGGCTCGGATTTAATCGACAGAAACCTAAATAGCGGTATACTCGCTTTCGTATGCGATATGATACAACTTAGGCGAACCTGGAAAATGATAGGCTGGTTGTATTTCGTAGCATTGGTTCTCCTCTTCATCACTTGGCTTACTTATGGTCCACTTATTTTTATCCTATTGTTTTCAGTTATTTCCTCGGGGTTCTTAATTGGAGCGCTGATAATATACTACGTGGATAAGAAAAAGTCCAGATAACATTCCAAAAAGACACCCCTCTTTTTGTCTCAATCTTTGTCTTGAAGGGCATGGATGTTAAAGACGTTAGGGAAACTCATTTATAGGAGCTCCTTATCTACATTCTCATAAGGGGGATTTTCCCATGAAACACCTCAACGCATTCTTCATCATCCTCATGCTACTCGCCTCCAGCATCGGCGCCTCACAAGCACTCACCACCTCACCGGTGCATACCAGCTCTGACCGTATCACGGCCTCCACACCCGTCGTCAAACTAACCATGGACGGAACCGAGGTATCAATCGCCGAGGCCACCTCCTACGCCAACCTGCCCGGAACACCCCTGCTGCCACGGATCACCAAGGTCTTCACGTTCCCCCTCGGGACACGCATCCAGTCAGTACAATTCGTGACGTCACTTTCGACGACGATAGCGTTGCCCGCACCCCTAGTGCTTGCTTCAGAGTCAACACCATTAGATGGTTCGCTTCCTTCATCGACGCATGAGGCATCACACGGTAACATCCAAGTCCAATGCTCGTATCGACTCGGCGCAGGGCTGCAAGGCACACAGCATGTGCTTTTCGTCCTCGTCGACTTCTACCCCTGCATGACCCTATCAGAAAGTAAGACACTCACATTCACGCCCTCGGTCCAAGTGACCATCTCTTATGAGCCTCCCCAGCAAACCCCGAAGACCACGGGTGCGTACGACGCCGTCATCATCGCCCCGCAAGCCTACAGCACCGCCCTTCAACCGCTCATCACCCATAAACACCTCATGGGTGTCGAGATGCTCCTGCTCACCGTCGAGAACATCACCGCGTCCTACCCCGGACGAGATGTCCCTGAGAAGATCAAGTACGCCATCAAAGACACAATTGAGACCGATGGGGTCACCTCCGTGCTGCTCGTCGGCGGCGTCGACGTCCTCCCCATACGATCATGCCAGGGGATGGAATGGATGGGTAACGTCATCACCGACCTCTATTACGCAGATGTGTACGACGCGAACGGCAGCTTCAGCAGCTGGGACGCCAACAACAACAATATCTTCGGAGAGGACGCCGACCACATGGACCTCTTCCCCGACGTACGACTCGGCAGGCTCGCCTGCGCCTCCACCACAGAAGTCAACACCGTCGTCGACAAAATCATCCAGTACGAAACCAAGACGTACGGCAGCGACTGGTTCAAAACCATGATCTTCATCGGCGGCAACACCTTCCGCTGGAGCCCCGGCAACGACGGCGAACAACTCAACCTCATCATCCACAACATCATGACCAACTTCACCCCCATCTACATCTGGACCTCCAAAGGCAACTTCAACCGAAAAACCATCTCAAACACCATCTCCCAAGGAGCCGGCTTCGTCGACTACTCCGGCCACGGCTTCGAAAACGGCATGGGAACCTACACCCCCCTCGGCACCCACATGGAAACCTACCTCATCCAATACGTCAAAGACCTCAAAAACGGCAATAAACTCCCCATCATCTTCTTCGACGCCTGCCTCACCGCAAAAATCGACTACATCCTCCAAGACCTCCTCAACTACCGCATCTACTCCCCCTTCAACCTCCTCGCCAAAATCATGCACGTCAACACCTCCGTGCGGAAAACCTGCTTCGCCTGGTCCTTCCTCACCCAACAAGGAGGCGGCGCCGTCGCCACCATCGGCGCCACACGCACCGCCTTCGGAGGAATCGACGACGGCGCAGGCAAAATCGCCATCGAATTCTTCCAGTGCTACAACACCAGCACATACCTAGGGGAAATGATCACCGGCATGCAAGAAGGCTACATCAGAGACGTCCCAGGAGATAACTTCACCGTCCAAGAATTCATGCTCCTCGGCGACCCAACTCTCCGCATCGGCGGCTACCCCAACTAACCCCACCCATCCCTCCTGGAAGAACCCCCGGCAAATCCTTAAATCCTTCCGAGCGATTCGACACAGCCAATGCAGTATCAAACCATACAAGTGACCACCCGGGATGCGGTAACATACATTACCTTAAACCGCCCTGAGCGCCTCAACGCCTTCGACCTCACCCTCGGCGACGAACTCCACACCGCACTACGAACCATCACCGCAGACCCCACCATCCACGCCGTCGTCCTCAAAGGCACCGGTAAAGGCTTCTGCGGCGGCGGAGACGTCAAAGAAATGCACGCTGCCACCGACAAACCCCGCTTTCTCCGAGACCTCACCAGAGCCATCCACCGCTGCGTCATCGAACTGCGCACCATGGAAAAACCCGTCATCGCCGCCGTCAACGGCGCCGCCTACGGCGCCGGACTCTCCCTCATGCTCGCCTGCGACATCATCATCGCCGTCCGCGACGCCAAAATGAGCACCGCCTTCATCGGCATCGGACTGGCACCCGGCTGCGGCACCCAACTCTTCACTACCACCGTCGGCTACCACCGCGCCTGCGAATACATCCTCACCTCCAAGACCTTCACCGCCGAAGACGGCCAACGACTCGGCATCGTCAACAAGACCGTTGACCCCGCAGACCTTGACGCCGCCGTCGAAGACTACGTCAACGCCTTCAGGCACCTCCCACCCATCGCCGTCGGTAAAGCCAAGATGCTCATCAATAAAAGCCTGACTAACGCCCCCATAGACCACCTTGAACTCGAAAGCCAGACCGCAGCCTGGTCCGCCGGCACCCAGGACTTCACCGAGGGCGTCAGCGCCTTCGTCGAAAAACGCAAACCGATCTTCAAAGGAAAATAAAGGAGAAAACGGTTTCGAGAGGTTTATAAATAGCAGACCCATAGGCAGGTTGATATGGCCTTGACCATTGCCTTCGGGGAGGCACACCGATGACACAAGGGACGATCCTAACCGAACACAAGGAAGGGACACTGACAATCACCCTCAACCGCCCTGAAGTCCACAACGCATTCTCAGACCAGCTCATCACCGACCTCATCGCCTGCTTTGCCACCCTGCAAACCGACACAACGGTACACACCGTCGTCCTGACCGGTGCAGGCAAATCCTTTTGCGCAGGCGCTGACCTCAACTGGATGAAACAGATGAGGCACTACACCAAGGAACAGAACATCGAGGACAGCCGCAAGATCCTCAGCCTCTATCAGACCATCGCAGCCTGCTCCAAGCCCGTCATCGGCAGGATCAACGGCCCAGCCTTCGGCGGAGGCGTCGGCCTCGTCGCCGTCTGCGACCTCGTCGTCACTGTCCCCGACGCAAAATTCGGGTTCACCGAAGTCAAACTCGGGTTGATCCCCGCCGTCATCAGCTCCTTCGTTGCCCAACGACTCACCCCAGCCGCCATGCGACGGTTCTTCATGACCGGCGAACGCTTCGACGCCACCACCGCCCACACCATAGGCCTCGTCGATGCCATCGCCCCAGCAGAATCCATAGACCAGACCATCCAAGCATGGACCACCCAGCTTCGCTCCTCAGGCCCCAAAGCCATCAGCGAAGTGAAAGCCCTTATCACTGCTATGCATAACCTCGACCCCGAAGACTACCGGGAGTTCACCGTGGAGAAGATAGCAAGTTTACGAGTCTCGCCGGAAGGCCAAGAGGGCATGGGCGCATTCCTTGAGAAACGCAAACCCGCGTGGAGTGACTAGGAGTGTTCAAAAAAGTCCTTATCGCGAACCGCGGAGAAATCGCGGTGCGCGTCATGAAAGCATGCCAGGAGATGGGCATCAGCACCGTCGCCGTCTACTCCGAAGTCGATAAACATTCTCCTCACGTCCACCTCGCGGACGAATCCGTGAACCTCGGCGACCCGACACCTTCAGAAAGCTACCTGAACATCAAGAAGATCATCGAGGCAGCCCAGACCACTAGTGCTGAGGCCATCCACCCCGGCTACGGGTTTCTGGCGGAAAACCCTGACTTCGCCCAAGCCTGCCATGACTCCGGAATCGTCTTCATCGGACCCAGCGCCTCCGTCATCAAACACATGGGTGACAAGATAGCTGCAAAGACCATGATGCAGAAGGCCGGTGTCCCGGTTATTCCAGGATATCATGGGTCGAAACAAGATAATGATTCCCTGATAAAAGAAGGAGTGCACATCGGGTTTCCTCTCCTCGTCAAAGCGACGGCCGGCGGCGGCGGCAAAGGCATGCGCATCGTCCACAACGAAGACGAGCTGCCGCAAGCCATTGAAAGTGCCAAGCGCGAATCACTCTCCGCGTTCGGCAGCGACTCCGTCTTCTTGGAACAATATCTGGACAAGCCCCGACACATCGAATTTCAAATCCTTGCGGATGAACATGGACAAACTATCCATCTCTTCGAACGGGAATGTTCCATCCAACGACGCCATCAGAAGATCATCGAGGAGACGCCTTCACCCTTGATGACGCCGAAATTACGGGAGACCATGGGGAAAGCTGCGGTCGCAGCGGCCGAGGCTGCTGGGTACACCAACGCCGGAACCGTGGAGTTCATGGTGGACGGCGACCTTCAGTATTATTTCATGGAGATGAACACCCGCTTGCAAGTCGAGCATCCGATCACCGAGGCCACCACCGGCATCGACCTTGTGAAATGGCAGCTGCGTATCGCCAGTGGCATGGAGCTAGGTCTCAAACAGCATCTCTTGTCGCAGCGTGGCCACGCGTTGGAGTGCCGTATCTACGCGGAGGACCCGACGAATGGGTTCCTCCCCAGCATCGGGACGCTGAAGAAAGTCCAGTTGCCTCATGGTCCAAACATCCGCAACGACACCGGCGTGGAAAGCGATTTCGTTGTCAGCCCCTATTATGATCCGATGTTGGCCAAGCTCATCGTCTCCAGTGAGAATCGCGATGAAAGTATTCAGAAGATGATCTGGGCGCTGTCACATTATGTGGTCCTTGGTGTGACGACGAATATCTTGTTCCTCAAGCAGGTCCTGGATCATGCACAGTTCCGCAGTGGGAACATCACTACGCATTTCATTAATGATTACTTCAAGGATTGGTTGGCGACGAAACGCAGTCTTCCGTTGGATGCGATCCTGGCGTTGGCTGTGTACGATGCGTTGCATCCGCAGCGTGAGGAAGTTGTCCGTTACAAAGAAATCGACCCGCATTCACCCTGGCGGTACACGGGGCGGTGGAGAATGGGGGTGTGACGTCGTATGTTCATCAATTATGAGCATGACTCGCATGTCTACCCGGTGACCGTCGAGTACCATGATGACCGGTTTTATATCACATATGATAATAATGAGTACACTGTTCAAGCAACGGAGATCAGCCCGGGTCAATTGAAGCTGCAGCTTGGCGACCGTTTTATCAAATGTGTGATTTCAGAACGTGAGGATGTTAAATTCGTGTTCATTGACGGCGCGGTGTATCACGTCAGTCGTGTCGAATTGACTGGGAAGCGGAAAGCGGAGAAGAAGGCCGGAGACCTGAATTCGCCGATTTCTGGTACCATTGTCAGCGTCAAGGTCAAGCCCGGGGATGAAGTGGTGAAAGGAGACGTCCTCATGGTCATTGAAGCCATGAAGATGGAGTACCTTATCCGTGCGCCTAGCTCCGGGACGATTGGGAAGGTCTATTTCAAGGAGAAGGATCAAATCGAGATTGGCCAGCTCACCGCTGAGCTGCAGACGAAGGAGGCTTAAAGGATGGATATCCTGGATACGAATATTGACGTTAAAAGCAAGGAGTTTGCCGAGAACGCCGCCTATTATGAGCAGCTCGTCAAAGACCTCAAGGAAAAACTGAGTGTCGCGATGAAGGGCGGTGGGGACGAGGTTATTAAGTTGCATCGTTCGCGGAAAAAGATGCTCGTGCGGGAGCGGATTGAGGCGCTGTTGGATCCTGAGACGCCGTTCATGGAGTTTAATTCCCTGGCTGCGTATGGGATGTATGATAACAGGGCGCCGTGTGCTAGTATTGTCACTGGCATTGGGATCATTCATGGCCGTGAGGTCGTCATCGTCGCCAACGATGCGACGGTGACTGGTGGTACGTATTATCCTATCACGGTGAAGAAGCATCTGCGGGCGCAGGAGATTGCGCAGGAGAACAACCTGCCGTGTATCTATCTTGTGGATTCGGGAGGTGCGTTCTTGCCGATGCAGGATGAGGTGTTCCCGGACCGGGAGCATTTCGGTCGGATTTTCTATAATCAGGCGAAGATGTCGTCGTTAGAGATTCCTCAGATCGCGGTCGTCATGGGGTCATGCACCGCGGGTGGCGCGTACGTCCCCGCAATGTCCGATGAGACTATCATCGTCAAAGGGACTGGGACTATTTTCCTTGGTGGCCCGCCGCTTGTCAAGGCTGCGACTGGTGAGGATGTGACCGCAGAGGAGCTTGGCGGTGCTGATGTGCATTGCCGTGAGAGCGGGGTGGCTGACCATTATGCGACCGACGATGGTGACGCGATCCGCATCACGCGTAATATCGTGGAGAATCTGAACCGTCCGGAGAAGACGTTTTTGGAGATTCAAAAGCCGGAGGAACCGGCATATGGTATCCGGGAGATTTATGGGATTATATCCAAGGATCCTCGCAAACCGTTCGAGGTCCGGGAAATTATTGCTCGTATCGTCGATGGGTCGCGGTTCCATGAGTTCAAGGCATTGTACGGGACGACGCTGGTCTGTGGGTTCGCGCGGATCATGGGCTACCCGGTGGGGATTCTTGCCAATAATGGCGTCCTGTTTTCCGAGTCAGCGTTGAAGGGCAGCCATTTCATCGAGCTGTGCTGTCAGCGGCGGGTTCCTCTTGTCTTTTTACAGAACATCACAGGGTTTATGGTCGGTCGTAAATACGAGGCCGGCGGTATCGCCAAGGATGGTGCGAAGATGGTGACGGCGGTGACCTGTGCGCAGGTGCCGAAGTTCACGGTGATCATCGGTGGTTCGTTTGGCGCGGGCAACTACGGGATGTGTGGACGTGCGTATGGTCCGCGGCAGTTGTGGATGTGGCCGAATGCTAGGATCTCGGTCATGGGCGGATTACAGGCCGCTACCGTGCTTTTAACGGTGAAACGGGACCAACTCTGGCGTAAAGGCCAGGAGATGAGCAAGGAAGAAGAAAAGCAGCTCACCGACCCGATACTGAAGAAATACGAAATCGAAGGCAACCCCTACTATAGTACCGCTCGTATCTGGGATGATGGGGTGATTGACCCTGCGGATACGCGGATTGTTCTTGGCCTTGGGATTTCTGCGTCGTTGAACGCGCCGATTCCTTCTTCGAAGATGGGCGTCTTCAGGATGTAATCTTGGGCGGACGAATGATGTATGATGTCGTGGTAGTGGGCGCGGGGCCGGCTGGGTCGACGGCCGCCAAAGTTCTTCGGGAGAAAGGCGTGAACGTCTTGCTGGTGGATAAGGCGTCGTTTCCGCGTGAGAAGGCGTGTGGTGGTGGGATGCCGACGCGGGTGTGGAAGCGTTTTCCGTTTATCGAGTCGCATCTTGATTCGTTGTCGTATGGGACGACGATGTATTCGATGTCGCAGCGGTATAAGCTTCGGGTGTTGCGGGAGTCGCCGTTTTTAGGGATGGTGATTCGCCCGGAGTTTGATGCGCTGCTGTTGCGGCGTGCGGTCGAGGCAGGCGTGGAGTTCCGTCAGGCTGTGGTCGAGGATATGCAGGTGCAGGCGGACCGGGTGGTGTTGTCGCTTGTATCTGGTGAGACGTTGGAGGCTCGGGTCGTCGTGGGCTGCGACGGGTATAATAGTCTTGTGGCGCGGAAGGCCGGCTTGTCGAATCCTGAGGCTTTGCGGTGTGTCTGTCTGGTGGCGGAGCATCCGATGGCAGAGGCGGCGGTGGAGGCGCTGTATTCGAAGCAGCGTCCGGTTCATTTGTTCATTAAGGCGCAGGGGATTGCTGGGTATGGGTGGGTGTTTCCGAAGAAGAGTTGTGTGAATGTTGGTCTTGGTGAGTTCACGTCGGCGGTGCAGGGATCTGGGGATCGGCGGGGTCTGAAGGAGTCGTTTTCGTTGTTTGTGGAGAACCTCCGCCAGCAAGGGTTGTTGCCTGAGGATTTTTCTGAGGGTGAGGCGAAGGGCGCGGTGCTTCCTGTGTTTCCGTTGAAGCGGACATATGCGGATCGTGTGGTGGTCTGCGGTGACGCGGCGGGGTTCATCAACCCGATTACTGGTGAAGGGATTTATTTTGCGATGGCGTCTGGTGAGGATGCAGCGGGTGTGGTGGCTGAGGCGTTGCGGGTGGGTGATTGTAGTGCTCGGTTTTTATCTCGGTATCAGCGGCGGTGGTGGAAGGATTTCGGCAGGGATTTGAAGGTGTTGGGTGGGTTCAATGGTCAGTGGGGGAAGAATTCGGAGCAGCTGGTGAGGTTGTTGATTCGTGATAAGAAGTTGGCGAAGATGACGTTGGGGGTGACGGGTGGGCAGATCAGTATTGCTCGGTATCTTTGGTTGTTGTACGCCCGTGTCTTGTATGTGATGGTGAAGGAAGCGGTGTCGCCGTCGAAGGATGCTTAGGTTTTTGTGCGGAGTTCTCGTCTGAGGATTTTGCCTGAGATGGTCTTGGGGAGTTCATCCATATATTCGATGATGCGTGGGTATTTGTAGGGTGCGGTGGTTTTTTTGACGTAGTCTTGGAGTTCTTTGGTGAGGGTGTCGCTGGGTCGGTAGCCTTTGGCGAGGACGACGAAGGCTTTGACGACGATGCCTCTGACTCCTTCGGGGTCGGGGGCGCCGATGACGGCGCATTCGGCGACGGCGGGGTGTTCGATGAGGGCGGATTCGACTTCGAAAGGTCCGATGCGGTAGCCGCTGGATTTGATGACGTCGTCGTCTCTGCCGACGAACCAGAAGTAGCCGTCGTCGTCTTTGTAGCCTTGGTCGCCGGTGTAGTAGTAGTCGGCGCGGAAGACGCGTTTCATGAGGTCGTCGTCTTTCCAGTATTCTTTGAAGAGGCCGGGTGGTCGTATGTCGCCGATGTAGATGGCGATGTTGCCGACGTCGCCTGGTTTTTGTTCGTGGCCGTCGTCATCGACGATTCTGACGTCGTGGCCTGGGGTGGGTTTGCCGACGCTGCCGTATTTAAGGGGCATGAAGGGGTAGTTGGAGAGGACGCAGACGGTTTCGGTCTGGCCGTAGAAGTCGTAGATTTCCAGGCCGAAGGCTTTCTTCCAAACGCGGATGACTTCGGGGTTCATGGGTTCGCCGGCGCTCATGCAGTGGCGTAGTCTGAGGTTGTATTTGCTGAGGTCCATTTGGATGAGCATGCGGTAGACGGTGGGTGGTGCGCAGAAGGTGGTGACGCCGTATTTTTCCATCATGCGTAGGAGTCCGTCGGGGTCGAAGCGTCCGGGTGCTTCCCATTGGATGATGGCGGCGCCGACGATCATCTGGCCGAAGAGTTTGCCCCAGGCGGCTTTGGCCCAGCCTGTCTCTGAGACGGTCCAGTGAAGGTCGCATTTGGTGAGGCCTTGGGCGAAGCGGGCGGTGACCTCGTGGCCGAGTGGGTAGCTTTGTGTGTGTAAGACCATTTTCGGGTGTCCGGTAGTACCTGAGGTGAAGTAGATGAGCATGGGGTCGGTGGCGAGCGTCTTGCCGATGTCTTTTTGGCTGAGGGTGCGGGAGGCGGTGTTCAGTTGTTCGGTGAAGTTGAGCCAGCCGTCGCGTTTGCCGTCGATGAGCATGATGTGGCGCAGGGTCGGGCAATGGGCTTTGATGGCGTCGACTCTGTCGGCGTGGTCGAGGTCGGTGATGACCATGACGGCGCCGGCGCGGTTGACGCGGTATTCGATGTCCTTGGTGGTCAGCAGGACGGTGCCGGGGATGGCGATGACGCCGAGTTTGAACATGCCGATGAGGCTGATGTACCATTCCGGGATGCTTTGCAGGATGACGAGGACGTGGTCGCCTTTCTTGACGTCGAGGGTGCGGAGGACGTTGGCGAATTGGTTGGATTGGACGCTGAGGTCGTAGAAGGTGTGGTAGCGGGGTCGTTCGCCGGTCTTGTCGATGCTGATGAGGGCGAGTTTGGTGCGGTCTTCGGCCCATTGGTCGACGACGTCGAAGCCGAAGTTGTAGTGCTTGGGGACTTTCCAAGAGAAATTTTTGTAGAGTTCTTCGTAGCGGTCTTTTTTGTTGAAGCGTGGTTCACAGACGGGTTGGTCCATTGTCGTCACCTCACTGAAAGGGGTCTGGGGGGGTTAGAGGCCGAGGCGTCGGGCGATGACCATGCGTTGGACTTCACTGGTTCCTTCGCCGATCTGGCAGAGTTTGACGTCACGGTAAAAGCGTTCCAGGGGTAAGTCTCGCATGTAGCCGTTGCCGCCGTGGATCTGGATGGCGTCGCGGGTTGCTTTCATGGCGATGCCGGAGGCGAAGAGTTTGGCCATGCTGGCTTCCATGCCGAAGGGCTGTCCTTGGTCTTCGAGGAAGGCGGCACGTTGGACGAGGAGGCGGGCGGCGTTGATCTCGGTGGCCATATCTGCCAACATCCATTGAATGGCCTGGTTTTTACCGATGGGTTTACCGAACTGCTCCCTGGTTTTAGCGTACTGCAGGCTTTCGTCGAAGGCTCCCTGGGCGATGCCGACGCTCATGGCGCCAACCGCGGTGCGCCCGCGGTCAAGGATGGTCATGGCGCCGACGAACCCAAGGTCTTTTTCACCGAGAAGGTTTTCCTTAGGGACTTTACAGTTTTCAAGAATGAGCTCGACTGTATGGCTGCCTCGAAGTCCGAGTTTATCTTCGGTGACACCGACGGTGAAACCCGGGGTGCCTTTTTCGACGATGAAGGCGCTGATGCCTTTAGCTCCTTTGGTCTTGTCCGTCTTCGCCATCACAGTTGTGACAAGGGCGATGTCGCCGCTGGTGATGAATTGTTTACTGCCGTTGAGGACCCAGTGGTCGCCTTCCAAGACGGCCGTCGTCTTCATGCCCGCGGCATCGGAGCCGGAACTCGGTTCGGTGAGAGCCCAGGCGGCGAGGTTTTCCCCTGTTAGAAGCTTGGGGAGGTATTTGCGTCGCTGGTGTTCGGTTCCTTTCTCGTAGATGTGGCCGACGCCCAGTGAGTTATGGGCCTCGACGGTAATACCGGTGGATCCGCAGACGCGGCTGATTTCTTCAAGGGCGATCATGTAGCTGACGCGGTCAACGCCGGCCCCTCCGAATTGTGTGGGGACGGTCATGGACATGAGGCCGAGTTTCCCCATTTTTTTGTACAGGTCCCAGGGGAAGTATTCTTCTTTGTCTATCTTGGCGGCGAGAGGTTTAATCTCCTTATTGGCGAACTCGCGGACCATGGTTTGGAATTGTTTCTGTTGAGGAGTGAGCGTGAAGTCCATAGGTTTTTCCCATCCCCTGCAATACCCTCATTGATTTTAAGGTTGCGCTCCAGGTGAAGAGGCGACAATTTTTTGTAGGCTGTGACGTTATCTGGTAGTAGGTTGTTTTTATTCTGTTGGTGAGCAGGAATGGAGAGTGATGAGTCCGTGGTGCTTCAGGCGGGGTCTGGGAAGTTAGTCGGCTGGCATGATCCGGATGAGAACAGGGCCTGGATCGCGGCGAATAAATCCCGCAGTCTTGTGGATAAGCGGATGCCGACTGAGGAGGCGGTCCGGTCGTTTGTCCCAGATGGGTCTTTCTTGGCGATGGGTGGGTTTGGGCATGTGCGGGTCTCCATGGCGCTGGTGTACGAGATGGTTCGTCAGCGGAAGCGGCATTTGACCATGGCGGGGAAGACCGCGGTGCATGATCTGGATGTCCTAGTGGGCGCGGGGTGTGTGGATAGTGTGGAGGTTGCGTATTCGTTTGGCCATGAGTTGCGCGGTCTGTCACCGGCATCGCGACGAGCGGTAGAACAGGGCCGGTGCAAGGTGGTCAGTGAGATTAGTAACGCGGGATATCAGTGGCGGTTTTTAGCAGGGATGATGGGTCTTCCATTCATTCCCACGCGGGTGATGTTAGGCACCGATACGTTTTCCCATAGTTCAGCGAAGGTCATCATCGATCCTTTTACGCAGAAGCCGGTGTGTGCGCTGCCTGCGTGTTATCCAGATGTGGCGATGATCCATGTCCCTCGCTGTGACATGTATGGGAACGCGCAGATCGATGGGATCATGGTGGAGGATTTTGAGCTCGCGCGGGCGTCGAGGCGCGTCATCGTGTCCACGGAGAAGATGGTACCTTCGTCGAAGATTCGGTCGGAGCCGTGGAAGACGGTTATTCCGTTTTATCTTGTGGATGCGGTGGTGTTGTCACCGTACGGGTCGCATCCGTGTCAGATGCCGTATTCGTATTTCTTTGATGAAGCCCATATCGGTGCATGGCTGGCGGCCTCACGCTCCGATGAGGGTGTCGAGGAGTATCTTGAGGCGTTTGTGTTCGGCTGCGATGACCACACCCAGTATCTGAGGAAGATTGGTGGGCAGAAAACATTACAGCACCTACGCAGGGTCGAACATTTCAAGGAAAAGATGACGGCGCCGTGGATCAAGAGGGCTGAGGGTACACCCAAGGCAGGGTATTCGTCGACGGAGCTGCTGGCGTCGGCGGCTGCGCATGTCCTTGAGGACGGGAAGTCGGTGTTTGTAGGCACGGGGTTGCCGATGATTGCGGCGATGCTGGCGCAGCGGACTCATGCGCCGAATCTGTTATTGGTGTTTGAGGCGGGTGGGATCGGTCCGCAAATGCCGGTGCTGCCGATCTCGGTGGGTGATTCGCGGACGTTTTATCATGCGGTCGCGGCCTCCAGCATGCATGATACCATGTCGATGAGCCAGGCGGGGTATCTCGATTACGGGTTCTTGGGTGCGGCGCAGATTGATCGCTACGGGAACATCAATACAACGGTGATTGGTCCGTATGAACATCCGAAGGTGCGGCTGCCGGGGAGTGGCGGTGCGAACGACGTCGGTTCCTTGTGTCATGAGACGATTATTTTGATGCGGCAGGAGAAGGAGCGGTTCTTGTCTAAAGTGGATTTCTTGACGACGCCGGGGTATCTGGATGGTGTCGGGTCGCGTGAGGAGCATGGACTGCCCAAGAACAGCGGACCGTATCGGGTGATTACGCAGCTGGGTGTGTACGGGTTTGAGCCGGAGACCAAGGAGATGATGCTGGTGTCGCTGCATCCGGGTGTGTCGGTGGCGATGGTGCAGGAGAACAGCCGGTTCCCCATCATAGTTCCTGACAAAGTGGGTGTGACGGCGGCGCCGACGAAAAAGGAGCAGGCGATCCTGCGGAAGATCGACCCTGCTGGCATGGTCATCCAAAAATAAGCCATTGTGCAATACCAACCTTGTCTGGTGTTTTAAAAAAAAGAAATTTTTATAATTTGATAGGTGTTTACGTGTGCGGGGCATTTTATCCCACTGGTGAGAACTGAGGTGTTGCTGAGGAGAAAAGGTGTATGAGTGAACGCGTGTGTATTATCGGTGGAGCGACGACGCCTTTTGACTATGGAGCCACGGGTTTTGAGAGCATCGAGGGTGGCGCCGCGGATTGTGTACGGGAGACGATGCGGGACCTTCCGGAGTTTCGGCTTCGGGACCTGGATCTGATGATTTATTCGCATTTCTCAGTGCATTTCGGCCATCAGCTCGCCCCGGAATGGATCATCCACGACCATCTCGGGCTTGCGGGACTGCCGCATTACCGAGTCGAGAACGGTGGCAACACCGGCGGCTCCTCGTTGTACGCGGCCGCGCTTGCAGTCATGTCCGGACACCACCAAGCTGTCGGTATCGTCGGCTGGGAGACCATGGACTCTGTATCACAGTCCCAGGGCAGCGAGTTCATCGCGTTGGCTTCCGACATCCGGTACGAGCTCTTGGTTGGCGGCATTTACCCGATTTATTATGCGGCGATGGCGAACAAATGGATGAAGGAGAACCATGTGACCGAGGAGGACGTGGCCAGCATCGCGGCGAAAAACAAGAACAACGCCATGGACAACCCCAAGGCGCAATGGTACCGCAACGACCACCGGTACATCACTGTCGACGATGTCATGAACTCACGGCTTATCGCATATCCCATCAAGAAGTATGATTGTAGTCTGATGACACGTGGCGTCGCATTCATGATCGTCTGCAACGAAGCCTACGCCAAGAAAGTGAACCCTGATGGATACGTCACGGTCGATGGGATGGGGCTGTCGAGTTGCACGATTCGCGCCGGGGACCGCATCAACTACCCCTCATGGAAAGAGCGGTACGGCCCCGGGTATCCTGATATGACGGAGTTCGCTGCCTGTCGGAATTCCGCGGAGCAGGCGTACAAAATGGCAGGGATCACTGATCCACTACATCAGATTGATTTCGGGGAGATCCATGATGCGTTCTCGACGTCCGAGGCGCAGATCTATAAGGCACTGGGTCTTGTTGACGGTGAGCATGTCGCGCAGTTCCTCCGGGACCACAGCACGCATATGGACGGTCAGATTCCCATGAACCCCGGCGGCGGACTGCTCGGGTATGGTCATCCGGTGGGCGCAACCGGGTTGATGAGCTCTATCGAATGCTATTATCAGTTAGCAGGCATGATTCCGCGGAAGCATCTGAGTACAAAGACGCAGGTGCCTGACCCGACGTGTGGCATTGTTAACAGCCATGCGGGGACGGGTACGAGTATCTCTAATTTCATCTTGAGGAGGGCGTAGGAATGCCGGAGGCTGTGATGGAGAAAGCACGGAAAAAGACAAAGTACGCAAGTGCACCGAATTTCACGGACAAGAAGCAGTTCCGACCCACCGGCGTCCAAGAAACAGGTCTGGCGTTCGTCGGCTACGAAGTCTCCGAGGACCGGCAGGTGATGAACCAGTTCCTCCACTACGACCAATTGTACACGATCCGTCATGGGAAGAACAGCCCGTTCTTCATCGGACTCTTGGACGGGAAGATTATGGGGACGCGGTGTCCGCGGTGCGGGACTTCGTGGGTGCCGGTCCGGACGCATTGCTGGAGCCTTGACTGCGATCTCGTGGAGACGGATTGGGTGGAGATGCCGCTGACTGCGACGGTGCATACGTGGACGGTGGCTGGCTGGAGCGGTCGGTCGTCGCTGAAGCGCCTGCCGATTATATTGGTGTACGCCATCATCGGGGAGAGTAGTGTTGCTATCGCTAACGAGCTGCATGGTGTGAAACCCTGGGATGTGGAGTTCGGTATGCCGTTGAAAATCGTCTTTAAACCGAAGAACGACCGGCAGGGCGTCATCACGGATTTCCATTTCGAGCCGGCGGACGGCTGGCGACCAGGGCCGATGACAGAGGAGAAGAGGCGGATCAAGGAGCTCGTCGACCCTGTGTACGAATGGGTCAAGACACTGAAATAAGTAAAAATACGATCCCGGTCTCTTCAGAGTTGGGTCTGAAGAAAGTCCATGAGCTGCTGCTTAGTGAACGGGATGGACAGGCAGGCATCTGACGGCTCCTGGGTTTTGGCACAGGGTTTCACCGGGTACAGCGCGGTCATCGTGCTGCCAGGAATTTTTCGATTGATTAAAATGAGGTCGACGAGGTCTTCTATGCGGTTGTCCAGTGCCGCGACGGCCTCACGGTTCGTCGACGCAGACAAGAACGCGATCTTTTCTTCAGCAAGGAACAAAGCAATGGTCTTCTGCAGACCGGGTTCATCATTGACAATCATGACCGTCGGCACGCGTCCCATCCTCATCCTTCAAGCGTAGTCAGAATCCCCTGGGGAGTTTTATATGCTTTCGCACGACAAGGTTTAAATCACCGCCTCCTGCTACGTCCCACTTAGTATGCTCACACGGGACGAAGCACTCGTCATCCTTCAGAAGTACCTCCGCACCAAAAACCTCATGAAACACTCCTATGCCGTCGAGGCGATCATGCGTGCCACTGCCAAACGCCTCAACGAGAACCAGGACCTCTGGGGCATCACTGGCCTCTTGCACGATTTGGATTTCGATTTCACCAAGGAAGAACCGGAGAAACACTCCCTTATGACCGTCAAGCTCGTCGGCGAACTCCTCCCGGAGGAATCCGTCAACGCCATCAAAGCGCACAACTTCGAGTACACCATGCAAATCCCCCAAACCTACTTAGATAAAGGGCTCATCGCCGCGGACGCCGTCTCCGGCCTCGTCATCGCCGCCGCCCTCGTCATGCCCTCCAAGAAGCTGGCGGACGTCACCGCAAGCACCCTTCAAAGCAAATTTAAGGACAAATCCTTCGCTGCAGGCTGCAACCGAAAGAGAATTGAACTCTGCCAGGATACAGAACTATCACTGGAAGACTTCCTTTCACTCAGTCTCAAAGCGTGTCAAGGGATTTCGGATACATTGGAGTTATAAGACTATGTTACAACAAGAAGTTGGGTCACCCGGTGCCCATGGAGGCTCCGGCGGTGAAGGCGAAGAATACGTCCGCCTGCCACTCCCACGCCGACACAATAAAGAAATATTCGCTGTCGCAGACCGCCTCATGGGCGGCAGCCGCATCCAAGTCATCTGCGAGGACGGCAAAGGCCGGCTCGCCCGGATCCCGGGGAAGATGAAACGCAAAGCCCGTGTCCGCGCCGGCGACCTGTTGATCATCAAACCCTGGGACATCCAAAACGAGAAGGCGGACATCGTGTTCCGCTACAGCCGCACGCAGGCGATCAGCCTGAGTAAACGGCATCTCCTCCCAGAGGCCATTAATGTCTTCTGAAGAACCCGACACCCTGCTCAGTGACCGTTGGCTGAAGAAACTCGACCGCACGTCTCAACGACTCGCCCAGCACATCGGCCTGAACCGCAAGACGTTCGGCGAGGTCTTCGACCAGACCACCCTGATCAGGCTCAGCAAACTCTTCTCCGACGGGACCCTCCAGCAGTTAGACTTTCCTATCTCCACCGGCAAAGAAGCGAACATCTTCCGTGCCACCACCCCTGAAGGCGACTTGGTCGCCATCAAGATCTACCGAACATCCAACCTCACGTTCAAGCACATCGCTACTTATATCGAAGGCGACCCTCGGTTCACACGCAACATTAAAAGCCGCCGAGAAATCCTTGACGAATGGGCGAAAAAAGAATTCAAAAACCTCACCAGGCTCCACGAGATCGGCATCCGTGTACCAGCCCCGAGGAAACGCTTACATAACATCGTCGTCATGGACTACATCGGCACCAAAGACCGCGCCGCCCCGATGCTCAAGGACGTCGACCCCCCGGACCCTAAGGCGGTGTACACCGAGCTGATGATGTTTGTCAAGAAGATGTACAAAGACCGGATAGTCCACGCGGACCTCAGCCCGTTCAACGTCCTCTTCTACAGGAGAAAACCTTACATTATCGACGTCGGCCAAGCCGTCCTGTTGGACCATCCTCAGGCCTTGGAATTCCTCAAGCGTGACCTTAAAAACCTGGTGTTCTATTTCAAAAAATACGATATCTACGGTGATGCAGACAAAATCTTCGCGACACTTACGAAAAAGGTGAACTCGACATGAGGTACGTACGGATTCCCAAGGAACGCGTCGGAGTCCTCATCGGCCGGAATGGAGAGACCAAACAATCCATCGAACAAAACGCCCACGTCCGACTGATCATCGACTCTGAAGAAGGCGAAGTCATCATCGAGGATCAGAACGTCACAGACCCTCTGATGACACTCAAAGTCGAGGACGTCGTCCGGGCGATCGGCAGGGGATTCTCACCTGAGGCCGCCTTCAGACTCTTCAGAGAAGACACCGAACTATACATCTTCGATATCTACGACTACGCAGCCAAAACCGAGTCGCACCTGGAACGGGTCAAGGCACGCGTCATCGGCCGCGACGGCAAGACCAAACGCGTCATCGAATCCATCACCGGCTCCAGCGTCGTCATCTACGGACACACCGTCGGACTCATCGCGGACTTCGATGGCATGGACATCGCGAAACGCGCCTTGGATATGTTGCTCGCCGGCAGCCAGCATCCCACAGTCTATCGGTTCCTCGAACGAGAAATGAAGAAGGTCCGGCTCGGCATCTAACACCGTAAGATTTGAATAATCTCCTTCTTTTTTCTTATAAACCCTATCGATAGATTCATATGTTGCCGTATTCATTCCTTCGTGGGAGAAGGAAAATGAAGAAGATACTGGTTGTTGGAATCATCCTACTGTTCATTGGTTCAAGCATTCCTACCTTAGCACAAACGATGGATGACACCCGACCACTGTCTCGCACATTGTATGTTGGTGGCTCGGGACCAGGGAATTATTCAAAGATACAAAGTGCAATTGATAATGCAAGTAATGGGGATATTATCTTTGTTTATCCTGGTTGCTACAATGAGAGAATAACCATAAGTAAACAGCTCGATATTTTCGGAGACAATAAAAACACTACCATCATCGAGGGATATGGATATTTCAATTTAGTTTATATCACAGCAAATACAGTTTCCTTTCATGGATTCACATTAACCAACGCAGGTGCAGGAATCTTCCTATTTTGTACGGATAATTGTAGGATTTATAATACCGTTATAAGTAAAACTCAGGTGGGCATTGATCTTGAATCAAATCATGTTTCGATATTCGAAAATATCATTAATAATAATTCAGAGGGTATTCGGCTTTGGGCTCCCAACGCCTTCATTTCCTACAATATCATTAAAAACAATTCTTACGGCATTCGGTGTGATTATTCGATAACTGGAAGCAACATCTTTTTCAATAAAATAATTGGTAATGGAATTGGCATTGATATGGACCAAGTAGCTGGTGCGAATATTGAGAATAACAATATTTCCTTGAATAGTCTTGGAATTTATTCTTCATCATCTGATGTTAACATCAATGATAATAACATATATTTGAATGAACGAAATGCGAAGTTCAAAGATTCAAAGGGTGCTCCAGATTATAGCATATGGAATAATAATTACTGGGGTAAAATTGTGCTACCAAAAAAAATAATTTTTGGTACTCATGGCATTTTTCATGTAACGTATTATTCCCCTCTATTCCAGATTTATCTTCCTGCGTATCGGGTTGATTCTGACCCAAGATTAACTCCTATTCGAATATAAGGATGGTTTGAATGAAGAAGTTGGTCGTGACAGGATTCAGTCTCTTGGCTATTAGTCTCGTGGTTCTTGGAACGCAAACGAATGTGGTCGGGTATGAGACCGTCCAGGCATCACAACAGAACCTCATCAAAGAGAGAATCAACCAGAAAGACATTCTTTTCCAGACTATCTGTGACATAGTTAACAACAAAGACATTCAAAAAACGATACTTATCTCACAATCAGGATTCCTCGCACCATTTAAGATGTTCTTTTCGATCAAAATACCTACCATAACAAAGAGGCAGGTAGACTTTGCATGTCGAATAGGTCTGTTACTTTCCAAGACCATATATCCTTCGCGTTTACAAGCTCTTGGGAGGCAATTTCATTTCCCTAATGATTCGAAGGAGATTTTAACTATTGTCGATAGGAATCCTCGTCTCAAGAATGAAATGAAGCAATTATCCTCCGACCAATGTCACTGTGGATTTTCCAATTTTACTTGGAGTTATCCACTCTTGTGTAATCTTGTGTTGCTTCCCCCGTACTTATTTTGTCTTTTCATTATCTTGGATACGATTAATTGGTCCATCTTCACTGTAGTTTGTTTCTTAATAGCAGCTGTAATTTATGTTATAGCGTGTGAATTTCTAGGGTGTAGACTGTTATGTTCTATAAACCCGTCTCTTTAAATCCTGTTAAACAATTCAAGATATCGAAGAGTACCACCCCCTTCAATCTTCTCACCCAAGATTGGTACACCACATACCCCATACACCAACTGTCAGAAATCAATCCTCTCTCTATGAAGGTTTTCTAACTGCGTTGAACGTCCTTTTCCATCGCCAACCCCCCCGACTCTCATTGCCTTTTCAACCAGACTTAAAAACGAAGCAGGGAAACGCCTCACACAGTCATATACGGCACCTTGCGCTTATGCTAACAATCTCAGGTCTTAGTGCGGCTATATGGCTAAAAACCACAGTCTATATGTATCCCTCTCGGATATGTCTCTATAGAGCCGTAGGAGCCTCGAAATCACCCCTCCTAGCTCCTCATTTTCCCCTCTAATACCCCTCAAACCCTAGATTAGGTAGCCAACATTGGATAGCGAAAATGTTTTAATTCAGAAGGTCGTTTAGTGCCGGTTCCACCATCAGGTAGCCTATGGAAGATGCCCTCACCTTGCTTGGAGTCATCCCTTCCGACCGGAAGAAACTAGAGAGCATGGGCATCACCACTCTGGAGCAAATCGCGCTCAGCTCAGTACAATCCTTAGGCATGGGCCCCGGGAAAGGCACCATGCTCATCCAACGCGCCCGCAACATTCTCGCCAACCAAAACATCCTCGAAATCAACGTCACCACCGACGACCTCGTCGAAGTCACCATCAAGAAACGCGACCGAGCCGTCATCAAATCCGTCCTCAACGCACTTGATGTGTACGCTGTCGGCTGGGGCAACGCCGCCCTCAGCATCGAAGGCAACCTCCTCCGACTTACACGCAAATCCCCGGCCTTCAGCCACGTCATCACCAAAGCCGAAGGACTCCGCGAAATCCTCGAAGCCAAACAACTCCAAGACCACGAACGCGTCGGCATCACCCTGCCCGAAGACGAACTCCGCAAATTCGCCAAAGAACGCGGCTTCACCGGCTTTTGGAAAAACGTCTTCCACGACATCCAAGGCAACGACACCATGAAAAAAGTCCTCGCCTGCAGCCTCTTCAGCACCTACGACGAACCCGTCCACAGCCTCATCATCGGCGAACCCGGCAGCAGCAAAACCATGGCCAAAGAAATCATCAGCACCGACTTCACCGACATCATCACCATCGGCGCCAACACCACACGCTCAGGCTTGGTCTGCCACCTCGGCACCGGAGAACTCGGCGCACTCCCACACGCCGACCACAAAATCATCCTCGTCGATGAATTCGACAAAATACCAGACGACGACATCGAATACTGCTACGAACTTCTCAGCAACGGCAAATGCAGCGTCCATAGCGCCAAACTGCACCAAACCATCGAAAGCCACTTCATCATGATCGCCTTCGCCAACCCCAAAACCAAAGTCTTCACCAAACAAGCACTCAAAGACATCGGCCTCAGCCCACTCCTCCTCAGCCGCTGCGCACTAGTAGTGCGCGTCGAAAACATCAGCACACAAGACCGCCTCGAACTCTTCAGAAAAAAATTCTACGGACATAGCGAAGCCCACACCAAACACCACTACTACGACCAATGGCTCAAACTCGCACGCACCTACCAACCCACCATCACCGCCACCGACACCGCCGTCGAACGCTACCTCCAAGACATGAACGCCATCGTCGAACAACACATCAACACCACGCTACGACGCGACCTACGCATGAGCGACTACCTCAGACGCATCCCCTTCGCCATCGCCAGAGCCAGCTTCAGCCCCGTCACCAACACCATCCTCAAAGAAGCCATGACCATCACCAAACAATCCCTGGAGACCTGGGAACCATGATCCCCATCACCACCAACCCCGAAGAAGCCACCACCGTCATCAAAGACTTCATCAAAACATACGTCACACAAGCCGGCGCCACCGGCGTCGTCCTCGGACTCTCCGGCGGCGTCGACAGCGCCGTCGTCGCCATCCTCGCCACCCAAGCCCTCAGCAAAAAAAACGTCCTCTGCCTCTTCATGCCCGAAGAAGCCACCCCCGACGACGACCGACGACACCAACACCTCATCACCACCAAATACCACATCCCCACCATCACCATCGACATCACACCACTCGTCACCACCTACGTCGAAACACTCGGAGAAAAACCACCCAAAATGACCTACGCCAACATCAAAGCACGCGCCCGTATGATCCTCCTCTTCGCCCACGCCAACAAAATGAACCGACTCGTCTGCGGCACCTCCAACAAATCAGAAATGCTCGTCGGCTACTACACCAAATACGGCGACGGCGGCGTCGACATTCAACCCATCGGCGACCTCTACAAGACACAGATCTACGACATCGCCCGCTACCTCAACATCCCCACACCAATCATCACTAAACCACCCACCGCCGGCCTGTGGGTTGGTCAGACGGACGAAGGCGAACTCAAGATGAAATACGAGACCCTGGACCAGATACTCATGGGCCTTGAAATTAAACTGCCCATCGAGACCATCATGCGCGAAGCTCACGTCACCAAAGCCCAAATCAACCGCATCCGCCTGATGCGCGCCCGCAGTCAACACAAGCGACGCTCACCACTCATCCCAAAACTCGGCATCCGCACCCCCGGCCTCGACTGGCGCTCCCCCGTCCAAGAAGGATAACCTCTCCCCTCTTTTCTTAATGGAACTTCCAGACGGTGAGATTACGCATCGTGCTCATGTTCTGATTGTTATAGGCAACCACACTGAGTTGATGCTGAAGCCACGCGGGAGTCAACCATGTCCACTGGAACGGCTCCGCCGAGACCGTCGACTGTAACACGCCATCAAGATAGAACTCGACCTTATCGATCGCAGCATGCGCAGAGACCGCGGACGCCTTAACCGTCACAGGACCGATACACACTGGAGCAGGAAGACTGAACAGCCGATGATCACGCAGATACAGTCCCTTCTCCGGATTAGTGATCTGAAGGTGCACTGAGCTTGGAATGCACAAAGTCGGGTCCCCGTTCAACACCAACCCATAGTACCACTCCTTCTCCCACTCGACATACGGCGCCTGACGGTCCCACCAGAGATGATAGGACTCACCCAGGCTTTTCCCTTGGCCCAACGGAGCCGTGAAATCGCCGAAGTTCAACATACTACCACTCTTCGATGAAGCGACATCACTAAGCACCATCCCAGTATTGAACAGATATGCACCCGCAAGATAATCCGCATCCGTGAACCGACCGGGGCCACACGCGAAGAGGTTGAAGAACAAGACGGGGGGATTGCGCTCCTGTATTGTGCTGGAAAACACCCAGTCGCCATGGTTATAGAACTCCCCGATGTTGAACGGGCAGCCCTCACCGATCGCCTTCAACCAGGTGCCGAACGGCGCCGAGTCATTCTCGCTTGGAGTCACAGCATCCTCACCGTTCAGGTAATCCGTCGACAGACGCGTTTTCTTGTCCGGGTTGACATACGGCCCGTCGAACAACCACGTCCCGATATGGGCGATGGGCAATGCCTGGGGATCATAACTCAACCCAGCGATGGAATGGCCATCATGGTCGCAAAACCGAGCACTGAACCCAAACTCTCCCATCCATTGAGAGACCTTCACCAACAAACGGTTCTCACCGCTCTGCAACGTCACATTCAGACGCATCATATCCGGTGAATACCCTCCGTACCGGTTATCATACAGAATTTCTTGACCGTTTAACCAGACTCGAGCCCCGTCATCATAGCCAAGACGAAGTTCACAGTTAGTGGTACCGGAAGCATAGACGCGGACGAAGGCGTAACATGCCCCGTAATTTGGTTGATTACAGAATGAACCGAGGTTGATGTAAGGGTTCCCTGAGGTAAACGACGTCCATGTGCACCCGCCCTGGATATCACCGGCCTGCGGGTTCGCACTAGCCTCATTCATGCCCAGATAATCCGTAGTCAGATACTGCCAGAAGTTATCCGAAACATCTTGATGGAAGCCGTTCAAGAGAAAACCGCGGATGTATTCGCCGTCTGACCCGTGAGTCGCAGGATCGTTCACCTGATAGACGAGATCTGAGAAAGAGTTGCCATCGGGATCCGTGATTCGTACCGAGCTTTTATAATCCCCTCCGTCCTGGCTGACCTTGATGAGTAGTCGATTCCATCCCGCAGTCAGATTAATGGCGACGTGGAACTGATCCTGGGTCCACCCGCCGTACCGGTCGTTCCGGTAGACTTCTATGCTGTTAAGCCAGACCGCGATGCCGTCATCGGATCCTAAAAGCAGCTTTGCTTGCCGGGCGCTTGGGCTATAGACGTACACGTGGCAATACGCGACGGATTCCGTCGGCCTGGTGCTAAAGAAGTGGCCACCAGAGTAGCTGTGGACGCAGACCTGAACGTAGTGTTGACCAAGGTCCATCTGGTTAAGATAATCAGCGGCGGTGGTGAAGTACCCATAGTCGTAGCGGGTGACGTTGTCGTGGTAGATGTTGTTGAGGTTGACGTCCATATCGAACCAGTCTTCCTCGACGTACTCCAGGCCCCGCCAGGTTTGAGTAAGTGAGCCGTTGCGGTATGCATGGTCTTTGGCGAAGTAGTCGTTGACGAGGTTCGCCTCTGTGTCGTAGGAGAGGGTGGTGGCGTAGAGTCTGGCGACGTAGAGTTCGGGTGCCATGTCGCCGGTGCCGTCGGTGTGGCTTTCGTAAACGCCGTCACCGTCGGTATCGGTCCAGGTGCCGTTGAGGTCCATGTAGAAGAGGTCGGAGGGGAAGACGTCGCCGTTAACCTCGGCCCAGGCAGCGGTGATGTCGCCGATGAAGAGGACGCCACGGGCGCCTTCGTGGTAGCGGTCAGTGACCCACGCTTTGATTTGCTCAGGGGTACCACCGGTGACGGTGCCAAGGTACGCCTGGTAGCCTTCACGGTTGACGTCAGCGAGGTATTGAGTGACGGCTGGTTGGATGCTGGGGTAGAGGCTGTCGGTGACGAGGACGGCGTAGGTGCAAGCAGTCGGGTTGGTGAGGGGGGTAGAGAAGATGGCGGTGGTCCGTGGGTGGCTGGCGAGGTATTGGTGGTAGGTGCCGGGGAGGATGTTGTCGGGTGCGGTCCATTGGAGTCGGGCGATGGTGCTGCCGTCTTGTCGGCTTGGCTCTGTAGTGGGTTGGGTGATGGGTGGTGTGGTCGCGTGGATGAGTGGGAGTGGTGAGAGCATGACGGCTGTCAGGATGATGCAGTATGCAAGGTGTCTCATGGATGGTATCCCCCTGTTCTGGGTAGTGATAGAGTGGTTTGTTGATTTAAGACTTTCCCTGATGCAGGGAGGAAAAGAGAAGGGGTGGTGTGGTTAGGTGAAGGTGAATTTGTTGCCGGTGATTTTTTCGTAGGCTTCTTGGTATTTTTTGGTGGTGCCGGTGATGATGTTTTTGGGGAGGTGGGGTGGTGGTGAGTTGCGGTCCCAGCCGGTGGAGATGAGGTAGTCGCGGACGTATTGTTTGTCGAAGCTGGGTTGTGGTCTGCCGGGGGTGTAGTGGTCGGCGGGCCAGAAGCGGCTGGAGTCGGGGGTGAGGGCTTCGTCGATCCAGATGAGTTGGTCGCCGAGGAGGCCGAATTCGAATTTGGTGTCGGCGATGATGATGCCGCGGGTTTTTGCGTATTTGACTGCTGTTGTGTATATTTTGAGGGAGTAGTCTTCGAGTTGGTTGCCGATTATTTGGCCGACGATTTTGTTCATTTCGGTGGTGGAGATGTTGAGGTCGTGGCCTTTGTCTGCTTTGGTGGAAGGGGTGAAAAGGGGTTCGGGGAAGGCGTCGGATTCGTGCATGCCGGTGGGGAGTTTGATGCCACAGACGGTGCCGTCTTGTCGGTAAGAGGTCCAGGCGGAGCCTGAGAGGTAGCCGCGGACGATGCATTCGATGGGGACGACTTTGGTTTTTTTGACGAGCATGCTGCGGTATTGGAGTTCCTTGGTGTAGGTTTGGAGGGTTTTGGGGTAGTCTTTGAGGTCGGTGGAGATGACTTGGTTGGGGACGATGTCTTTGGTGTAGTCGAACCAGAATTTGGAGAGTTGGGTAAGGCAGGCGCCTTTGGAGGGGATGGGGTCGGGTAGGACGTAGTCGAACGCGGAGATGCGGTCGGTGGCGATGAGTAGGAGGTGGCCGTCGATTTCGTAGATGTCGCGGACTTTTCCTTTGCTGATGTGTTTGAGTGGTAGGGTGGTTTCAGAAATGACGGTGGACGTGGTCTTCACGTGGCTTTCCCCCAAGTCTTGTTGTTTTATGAGACGGTCGATCCGATGGCGACGGGTTGGTCTGGGACGACGATATAGCCTTTGGTTTTAAGAGGTTTCCCGTTGTAGCTGATTTCGCCTTTTGCATCCACGATCATCGGTGCTTGTTGGAACGCTGCGAATTCGAGGATTGGTGCGGGTTCGTGTGGGATGCCGTCGATGCCGACTTCGGCTCCGGGTGTGCTGTCTTTGGGGTTGAGGAGGGTGACGATGCCGGCGGCCTTGTCGGTCGCGGCGAGCAGCATGCCTTTGGATTCAATGCCGCGGATGACTGCGGGTTTGAGGTTGGTGACGACGATGATGAGCTTGCCGAGGAACTGTTCCTTGGTGTAGTAAGGCTTCATGCCGGCGACGATGGTGCGTTTGCCGAGGGGTCCGAGGTCAAGGCCTAGGATGTAGAGCTTGTCGGCTTGGGGGTGGTCTTGGACGTCGATGACTTTGGCGACGCGCAAGTCGAGCTTGGCGAACGGGTCTGACGGTGTCACGATGTCGGTTAATTCCAGTTTTTTAAATAAAGGTGCCGGTGTTTCTAGCGTAGGGTGGGCGGGGAGATCGTGGGTGCCTGCCTCCCAATGATGGAGAGGTTGGGTGTGGCCGAGCATCCGCCAGACGCGTTCTGAGGAGAAGGGGAGGTAGGGTGCGGTGGCGACGGCGAGGGCTTGGACGATGCGTAGGCAGATGTGCAGGACGGTGGCGCAGCGGTCTTTGTCGGTCTTCAGTAGCGTCCAGGGTTGGTTCTTGTCGAAGTATTGGTTGCCGAACTGGGCGAGGTTCATGGCGGCGCGCAGGCCTTTCTTGAAGCTGCAGTCGTGGATGCTGGTGCCGACGTCATGGAGGGCTTCTTTGATCTTGGTGAGGGCTTCTTCATCTGCAGGCGTGAGGGTTCCTTGGGGTGGGATGGTGCCGAAGTTCTTGGCGGTGAAGGTGAGGACGCGGTGGACGAAGTTGCCGTAGGTGCCGACGAGCTCGTCGTTGTTCTTGGCGACGAAGTCGCTCCACAGCCAGTCCGTGTCCTTGTGTTCCGGCATGTTGATGGAGAGGTAATAGCGGATGACGTCCGCGTCGAAGCGTTTGAGGATCTCGGGGACGAAGATGCCGATACCCCTGCTTTTTGAGAATTGTTCGCCGCTGAGGGTGAGGTATTCGTTAGCGGGGATGTCGTAGGGCAAGTTGAGGTCGTGGCCGTAGCCGAGGAGGATGGATGGCCAGATGATGCTGTGGAACGGGATGTTGTCCTTGGCGAGGAAGTAGTACGACTTGGCCTGGGGGTCGGTCCACCAGTCCCGCCATTTGGTCGGCTCTTTCTGCTTCTTGGCCCATTCCTTGCTGGCGGAGAGGTAGCCGATGACGGCGTCGAACCAGACGTAGATGCGTTTGTTTTCGAAGCCGAAGACCGGGACCTTGATGCCCCAGGTGATGTCACGGGTGATCGCACGATCCTTCAGGCCGCCGGCAAGCCAGTTGTTGGTAAACTTCAGGACGTTCGGCTTCCAGTACGTTTTATCCTTGAGCCATGCTTGGAGTTGGGTCTCAAAGCCGCTGAGGACGAAGAAGAGATGCTCGGTTTTCTGCTTGATCGGGGTGCCGCCACATAGCTTGCAGCGGATGTTGATCAGTTCGCTTGGGTCGAGGAGTTTGCCGCAGTTGTCGCACTGGTCTCCACGCGCCTCCGGAAAGTTGCAATGCGGGCAGGTGCCCTCGACGTAGCGGTCCGGCAGACCACGGGCGCAGGTGGGACAGGTGAAGGAATCCACGCTTTTCTTGACGATCATCTGCTTCTGATACAAATCAAGGAAGATCTCCTGGACGGTGGCCTCATGGTTCACGGTCGTCGTCCGCGTAAACAGGTCAAAGGAGATGCCCAGCTGCGCCATGTTCTCGGAGTGCTCCTTGTGGAACCGGTCGACGATGGCCTGCGGCGTGGTCTTCTCCTTATCAGCGGTGATGGTGATCGGGGTGCCATGCTCGTCACTGCCTGAGACCATGAGCACGTGGTTGCCGATCAGACGGTTGTACCGCGCGAAGATATCCGCAGGCAGATAACAGCCCGCGACATGACCGAGATGCAGAGAGCCGTTCGCATAGGGCCAGGCGACGCCAATGAAGATCTTCTCAGGGTGCATAGAGGGACTCCGGCGGAGACATACCCTGCCCGTCTTTTAAGCATATTGTCCCCCCATTCATTACGAGCAGAGTTCATTCACAGGAGAGCTTCCCAATGCGGCCTCCCTTGCCGTCATGCATTAACGGTGACCCTGGAATCTGCCTGCCTTATGCACAGATAATATTAAACAACACTTTGTTCATGGAAAAAAAATGTCAACACCGGGAAAATCCGCCAGAAGATTTAAATATCGCTAGAAACTACGTAGGTTCTATAAGGATTAAATCACCTTAGAAAAACGGTGCCTTCCGTGGAAGGGACCATCACCACTTGACATTTACCCCCCTTTAACCTGTCACCCCATATAAAAGGCCGGAAAGGAGCAAAGGATACGTCCACATCCTCTGCAGTTTACAGCAGAGGCCTGGTGCTGTTTTTCAAAGGTCGATACTCCAAAAAATAAGGTGAAACCTATGGTCATCGATCCATCTACCACTAAATACATGATTAAGGCAAAAATCAAAGCGGACGGCATCATAGAGAAATCAGACGTAGTCGGCGCCATCTTCGGCCAAACCGAAGGACTCCTCGGAGACGAACTTGACCTCCGCGAGCTCCAACGCTCCGCCCGCGTCGGCAGAATCGAAGTCGACCTGGAAAGCAAACAAGGCAAAAGCGAAGGCCTCCTCACCCTGCCCACCTCATTGGACAAAGTCGAGACCGTCATCCTCGCTGCTGCCTTTGAAAGCATCGATCGTGTCGGCCCCTGCAAAGCCTCTATCTCTGTTTCTGAAGTCGAAGACGTCCGCGTCTCCCGACGCAAGCAAGTCATCGACCGCGCCAAACAGCTCCTCAATGAGATTATGGAGAAGAACAAGGTCGAAGGCGAAAGCATCAGTGAGAACATCCGCCAGTCCATCCAAGTCGAAGAAATCACCAGTTACGGTCAGGACCACTGCCCGGCCGGCCCCAACATCGACGACAGCGACGCCATCATCATCGTCGAAGGCCGCCGTGACGTCCTTAACCTCCTGAAGTTCGGCATCAAGAACGTGATTGCGGTCGGCGGCACCAACGTGCCCCGCACCGTCATCGACCTCACCAAAGAGAAGATCACCACCGTGTTCGTGGACGGTGACCGCGGCGGAGAACTCATCCTGCGTGAACTCCTGCAGGTCGCCGACATCGACTTCATCGCCCGCGCGCCGCAGACCCGTGAAGTTGAGGAGATCCCCCAGAAACTCATCATGAAGTCCCTGAAGAACAAGATTCCCCGCGAACAGTACATCGACATGTTCAACATCAAGATCGAAGGCCGAGAACGCGGAGAAGAACGCCACGAGAACGGCGAGAAAGGCCAAAAGGTAGTGAAAAAGGAGTTCTTCCCAAAGAAGAAAGAACAGCCACAACAGCAGCCGCCGCAACGCCGCGAGGAAGACGAGGAAGAACCCGTGATTACCTCTGAGAAACAGAAGGCCTATGAGACCATCCTCAACGAGATCTCCGGCTCCCTGAAAGCCGTCCTCCTTGACGAGAACGGCAAGGAGTTGCGCACCATTCCCGTCCGTGAACTCACCGACGAAATCAAGAAAGCGGACAACATCGCCGCCGTCGTCTTCGACGGCATCATCACGCAGCGGCTCTTGGACATCGCCAACAACAAAAACGTACGAGAAATCATCGGCATCAAACTCGGCAACGTCGTCAAGATGCCCAAGTCCGTCAAAGTGTTGACAAAAAACGACTTCCAATAAACAGACCGTTGTCTGAGTTCATCCCCATGTCAAAGCTGCACACGCCGTTAGAAAAGATATAAAAACAGACGAGCCGTTGTACCGCCGGGAAGGGCAGCCAGACATGCAGAAAGATGAACTCATTCAACTCCATACCTTTTTGTACCAAATCCGCTCCCAACTCGAACAAATGTACGAGAAGAACAACGGGAACAACGGCAACAACGGTAACAACGGCCATGAAAGCAGCTACGCCAAACTCATGATCACGCCCTACCAGATCCACAAATCCAAACGCGAACACAAACTCGCAGTCTTCACCCTCAGCAAAGACATCGCCGGCATCATCTCCGACAACACCAAAGACCCCAGCCTCGAAAAAATGGCCACCCGCCTCGACCAGATGGCACTGCGCTTCATGACGGAGAAGGAACGCGAGCAGACAAAGATTTAAGCGACTTCCGCATTAAAAACGCATCCTCACCTGTCACATAAAACTTCTTCATCCGCTCCTGGATCTCAAACCCATTCTTCCGATAAAACGCCAACGCCGCCTCATTCGTCGTCAACACCTCCAAATGAATCGACAACACATGAAACGGCTCCAACGCCGCACGAAACGCCGCCAACAACCCCGTCCCCACCCCCTGCTTTCGACACCCCGGCACCACCCCCAGCATCAACACCCGCGCCGACCCCACACCAGGCATGACACCAATCAAAAAACCCACCACCCTCGCATTCTCCATCGCCACCCACATCCCCTCAGGAAACCGCTCAAAAAACGACGAAAACACACCCGACGAATACCGCTCCGGCAACACCTCATACGCCAACTGAGAAATCTCCACGATATCCTCAGCCGTCGCCTGACGAATCACAACCAC
>Ga0209777_10000687_pt1 | contig 53498 bp, 45 predicted proteins | sample FrelakmetHBP12HB_FD_187147 | JGI IMG/M metagenome (GOLD analysis project Ga0209777, IMG submission 187147) | Freshwater lake sediment microbial communities from the University of Notre Dame, USA, for methane emissions studies -HBP12 HB (SPAdes)... | ecosystem: Environmental > Aquatic >...
GCGCCGCTCGGGACGTATGCCACGGCCGAGCCCTGAGACTGACGCCGCCGCCGGATAGCCCCGCCCCGCCAATCTCGCCCTGCCGACCCTGGGGCACGGCCCTCGATACAATCTCGTGGACTCAGCTCCTCCTTCTCGAGTCGTCCCGGTCGAGCCGGCGGGAGCACTCTGCAGGGGAGTCCTGATGTTCGATCGACTCGGTCGGCTCGTGCTCCGGCTCAGGTTCGTCTTCCTGATCGGGTGGCTGGCCGCCGCCGCCGCCTTCGGCCTTCTCGCCCCGTCGCTCTCGAAGGTGGGCTCCGCGGACGAGACGAGCTTCCTGCCCAAGAATGCGGAATCGCTCGCCGCCCTCCAGGTCCTCGACCAGGCGTTTCCGAGCGACTCGGCCCAGACCACGGCGCTCATCGTCTTCTCGCGGCCGGGCGGCCTCACGGACGCGGACCGCGCCGCCATCGGGGCTCTGCAGGGCTACTTCGAGGGAAGCGGCCACCCGGCCTCGGTCACGCGCTACGTCACCGCGGAGAACACGCCGTCGCTAGCGTCGATGTTCCGCAGCTCGGACGGTGTCGTCGAACTCGCCCAGGTCAACCTGAACACGCCCTCGTTCCTGCCGCCGACGAACGCCGCGATCGACGCAATCAGGGCCCACCTGGGCGACCTGGGCGTGCTGCCAAAGGGCCTCTCGGCCCAACTCACGGGCCAGGCCGGCATCGGCCGAGACTACCTGCAGGCCATCCAGGACGGCACCAACCGGACGACGCTGGTCACGATCCTCCTGGTCATCCTGGTTCTTCTGCTCATCTACCGAGCCCCACTTGCGGCGCTCGCGCCGCTGCTCACGATCGGGGCGGCCTTCCTGGTCTCGCGCGGCATCCTCGGTTTCATGGCCCAGGGGGGCTGGCAGCTGTCATCGGTTCTGGACTCGTTCATCGTCGTCCTGGTCTTCGGCGTGGGGACCGACTACACGATCTTCTTCATATCGCGCTTCCGGGAGGAGCTCGGCCGGCACGGCCCCGAAGATGCCGTGAGGGTCACGGTCAGCCGCATCGGCGCGGTCATCGCCGCGTCGGCGGCGACGGTGATCGTGGGCCTCGCCTCCATGGTGGTGGCGCGGTTCGGAATGATCCAGACCACGGGCCCGGCCCTCGCCATCACGATCTTCGTCACTCTGCTGGCGGGGCTCACGCTCACGCCGTCGCTGCTGGCGATCTTCGGCAGGCGTCTCTTCTGGCCTCGTCACGAGGAAACGCGGACCGCCGCCGACGAGGACCGGGGCTTCTGGGCGTCCGTGGCACGCCGGATCACGGCCAGGCCCGGTTTCCTGGCCGGCGCGGTCCTGGTATTCCTGGTCGTTCCCGCACTCGGGTTGCCGCTGCTCAAGGAGAACTTCGACGTCATCAACGAGCTGCCGGCGAGCGCGGAGTCGCGGCAGGGTTTCGAAACGCTCAGCGCCCACCTTGCGGAAGGGCAGCTGATGCCGGTGAACGTCCTGGTCAAGCTGCCGGGTGCGTCGGCCACGGTCTTCACATCGCAGCAGGGTTTGGCCGACATCGGTGTGCTGGAAAAGTCGATCGAGGCCATCCCGAACGTCCAGACCGTGCGCAGCCTGGTCGACCCGCTGGGCGAGGGCGGGGTGTCGGACCTGCTCAGGCCCTCGGTCCAGCTGACCAGCACGGCGACGTCGTTCCGAAAGCCGCCGAGCACCGACATCAACGTCCAGCTGAATGACGCCAGCCTCTCCGGAGTCGAGTCGGCCGCCAGTTACGTGGGCGGCCTTGCCGCTGCCTTCCCCGACTTGTCCGCCGGGGAGCTGGCCGCTGCCAACGCAGACCTGGCCACCCTGACCTCCGGGATCGTGGGCGCCCGTGAGCAGGCTCTCGTGCCAAACCAGCTCGACGCCATCGCCAAGCAACTCCAGGCCGCGGCCTCCGCGCCGGTGACTTCTGGCTCGGCGTCTCAACTCGCCACGCTCAACTCCTACCTGGACGAGCTGGGGGTAGCCGATCCCGCGGTGAAGCCGCTAACCTCCTACCAGTCCGCCGAAACGGCCGTCGTTGCGCTCGCGGCCGGCACCAACCTGGTCGCCTACGCGCAGCTCCTCGGCTCGGTCGGGGAGCTCTCGACGTGGTTCAAGGATCAGCCGACGCCGTTCTACTTCTCGCCCACCACCGTCCAGCCGAGCGCCGCGTCGGTGGCCGCCCAGCAGGCGATGGCGGCTGCCCGGACCAGGCTCCCCGACGAGCTAGACCAGCTCGCCGCCGGCTTCGGCTCGAGCGACCTTTACGCGCCGCCGAATCTCCGCGCGTCCTACGTCTCGGCCGACGGGACGGTGACCCAGCTCTACGTGACGACCTCGACCAACCCGTACGACACGAAATCGTTCGACACGGTTTGGGATCTGCGAGCGCTCCTGGCGACCAACCCGGGCCACTTCGGTTCGGCGAGCGGCGCGGCGGCGGGCGCATCGGCGACGAGCGGCACCCCGGGCGCCATCGCCGCTCCCCAGGCTTACGTCGGCGGGGCCACGGCCGAGTACGCCGACGTCCAGGACACGATCTCGGCCGACTTCCTGCGGGTCGCCGCGATCACCATCCTGGGGATCCTGATCGTCCTGATCCTGCTGCTCCGGGCGCTGGTGGCGCCGATCTACCTGGTCCTTACCGTCCTCCTGTCGTACGCGATGAGCCTCAGCGTTTCGGCGCTGATCCTGCAGCATCTCTTCGGGCAGCCCGGGCTCAACTACTTCATACCCCTGATGGTCTTCGTGTTGCTGGTGGCCCTCGGGTCCGACTACAACATCTTCCTGATGTCCCGCGTCCGGGAGGAGAGCTCCACGCGCGAGCTGCGGCCGGGGATACGCGTCGCCTCGGCCCGCACCGGGACGGTTATCACCTCGGCCGGGCTGATCCTGGCCGGGACGTTCGGGGCGCTCGTGACGTCGCCGCTCCAGCTGCTCTTCCAGGTCGGCCTGGCGGTGGCCCTCGGCGTCCTGATCGACACTTTCGTCGTCCGCAGCCTGCTCGTCCCCGCGATAACGGCCTTCATCGGCGAGCTGGCCTGGTGGCCGTTCCACCGCCGCAAGAGCTGACGGTCGCGTGAGATCCGGGCCCGAAATAGGCGCCGCCCGGATGTCGACGCCGATGCCGATCGGGCCTTGCACGGAACTGGAACCCGGACGGTCGATGAACCGGCCGTCTCGGTCTCCGGGTCCGCCGTTGCGGCCCGCAGGCCGGCGCTGGCATCGAAGGGGATGCCGGAGCACGCTGTGCCGTCCAACCCCGTCGTTCTGGAGATCCACGTCATGCTGTCCGACTTCTCGGTCCATCCCACCATCCCGGCGAGCGATCTGGCGCGGGCGCGCCGCTTCTACGAGGAGGTCCTCGGTTTCAAGCCCGAACAGGTGACGTCGGGCGGCGTGATCTACCGCACCAGGGGCTCCTTCCTGGTGCTCTTCGCTTCGTCGAACGCGGGCACGAACGAGGCGACGGCCTGCGGCTTCCAGGTCTCCGACCTGCCTGCCGTGGTTGCCGAGCTGAGGGGTCGCGGGGTCCGCTTCGAGGAGTACGACATGCCGAACTTCAAGACGGTCGACGGGATCCTCACGACGCCTGATGGCCCCTCGGCCTGGTTCAAGGACACCGAAGGCAACGTGATCGGGCTGCTTGAGCCGTCTCATCCGATCGACTGACCCGAGCGGGTCCCCCCTGCAAGGGGCGCGGGAGGCGTCGGTCACCCTCCGATCCCGACCCCGTCCGGCGGCGCCTTCCGTACCATCTTCCAGGCCGCCGAATTGGCGATGCACAGGTATTGACCTGTGCTGATACACTCCCCAAACACTCCGGGACTGGATCCCGGATGAGCGCCGGCTACGGAGAATCAGGTTGGGTCTTATCAACCGTCGGAACCGCCGCCACGTCGCCGTCCTTGTTCGGTCGGATGGTCGTCGCGTGCAGGTTCCGTATGAGGACCTCGGCCTGGTCGACGTCTCCCTCCTCGGTCTGCTCCGCTATGTCGAGCTTGGCATTGAGCGCGTATTCGTACTCATTACGGGCTCCCGGCGGGAGACTGGAGGACGGGACAGGCGCTAGACACGCAGGACCCAGCACCAACCAGGACCCTCGCCGGAGCGGCGGGGGTTTTTTGATGGCCAGCCAGACCAGGGATCGACGGGTTGGACGACGGCGATCCGCGGATGCGACAGGACGGGGTGAGCGATGGTGACGAAAGAGGAAGGTTTGGGACGGACGCCGGGTGCCGGGTCGCCCGGGGCGGTCGGCGCGCCCGACGGCACGCCCGACGGCACGCCCGCCGGGCGCGAGCGCATCAATCACATGCCGGGGGCCGGCACGGAACGCGCCGGCGCCATCTCCGCCGGCCGGCGCGAGATGCTCGGCGACGCCCGCCGCAACCAGGTTCGCAGCCTCGCCGAGCGAGGCGTGAAGCGGCCTCGTATCGGTGCCGACGCCGTCTGCGAGGCCCTGGTCCGGCAGGGCGTGGAGGTCTTCTTCGGCTACCCCGGCGGCGTCGTCCTGCCCTTCTACGACGTCCTCGGCGACTACCCCGAGCTGCGTCACGTCCTCGTCCGACACGAGCAGGGCGGCGCCCATGCCGCCGACGGCTATGCCCGCGCGACCGGCAAGGTGGGCGTGTGCCTGGCCACGTCCGGTCCCGGCGCCACGAACCTGGTCACCGGCATCGGCAACGCCATGCTCGACTCGGTCCCGATCGTGGCCATCACCGGCAACGTCGTCGGCTCGCTGCTCGGCAAGGACGCCTTCCAGGAGATCGACATCACCGGCATCACGCTGCCCTGCACCAAGCACAACTACCTGGTCCGCGACCCCAATGACATCCCTCGCGTCCTCGCGGAGGCGTTCCACATCGCCCGGACCGGCCGCCCGGGCCCCGTCCACGTCGACCTGACCAAGGACGCGTTGATGGGCGTGTGCACGGCCGAAGCGCCCGAGACCGTGGACCTGCCCGGCTTCAAGCCGACTTTCGAAGGCCACTTCCGCCAGATCAAGCTGGCGGCGGGGGAGATCGCCAGGGCCAGGCGACCGGTCATCCTCGCCGGCCACGGCGTTCTGATCGCCGAGGCTACCGAAGAGCTGCGCGAGCTGGCCGAGAAGGCCCAGATCCCCGTCGCCCACACCCTCCTCGGCGTCAGCGCCATGGACGAGACCCATCCGCTTTCGTTGGGCTTCGTGGGCATGCACGGCTGGAAGCACGTCAACAAGGCGATCCAGTCGGCCGACCTGCTGATCGCCCTCGGCATGCGCTTCGACGACCGCGTCACCGGCCACGTGCCCACCTTCGCGCCGTATGCCCGGATCATCCACGTGGACATCGATCCGGCCGAGATCGGCAAGAATGTGGCGGTCGAGATCCCGATCGTGGGGGACATCAAGCGGGTCCTGGCCGCGCTCCTGCCGCAGGTCCAGCCGGTCCCGCCGGCGGAACGCGCCGCATATCTGAAGGAGATCGCCGACTGGCGGTCCGAGGCGGAGAAGGCCCCCTGGCACGGCTCCGGGTCGTGGCGCAACGGCCAGCTCTCCGCCGACTACGTCGTCGCCAAGATCGGCGCGGCCTCCGGCCACGACGCAACGATCGTCGCCGACGTCGGTCAGAACCAGATGTGGGCCGCCCGCTATGCCGGCTTCCGCCGGCCGAAGAGCCACATCAGCTCCGGCGGCCTCGGCACGATGGGCTTCGGCCTGCCGGCGGCCATGGGCGCGGCCATCGGCCGCCCCGACAAGGAAACGTGGGCCATCGTCGGCGATGGCGGCCTGCAGATGACCACACAGGAATTGATGACCCTCGTCCAGGACAACATTCCGGTCAAGATCGCCCTGCTCGACAACCACAAGCTGGGCATGATCCGGCAGTGGCAGGAGCTCGTCTACGCGGGCAACTACCACTCGTCGCACCTGCTCGGCCCCGACTGGGTGAAGCTGGCCGAGGCCTACGGCGTTGCCGGCTTCCGCGCCACGACCCCCGACGAAGTGGACGGCGCCATCGCCTCGGCTCGAGCCGTGGACGGCCCGGCCCTCGTCCATTTCGTCATCGCCGAGGGGCAGAACGTCTTCCCGATGATGCCGGCCGGCATGGGGCTGTCGGACCTGCTCGAGGAACAGTTCGAGGAGCCGAAGCAATGAGCCCCACCGGCACTCCCGGCCCCGCCCACACCGCGCCGCCGGCACGGGCCCTGCCCGGACACGGCGAGTCCCATCGCCACGTCCTGGTGGCCATCGTCCTCAACAAGCCCGGCGTCCTCAACCGCGTGGCGAGCCTGATGCGCGCCCGCGACTTCAACATCGAGACCCTGGCCGTCAGCCACACCGACCAGCCGGACGTCAGCCGCATGACGATCACGTTGCGCGGAGACGACGTGGCGGTCGAACAGGCGGCCAAGCAGCTCTATCGGCTGATCGACGTGCTCAAGGTCCAGGACGTCACCAGCGACCCCACGGTCGAGCACGAGATCGCGCTGATCAAGGTCCGCGCCGACGAGCGCAACCGCGGCGAGGTGCTGACCATCGCCGAGATGCACAAGACCCGGGTCGTGGACCTGGCAGCCGAATCGCTCATCGTCGAGGCAACCGGGACGGAGGCCGAAGTCGACGCCCTGATCGCCCTGCTGCGCGGTTTCGGCATAAAGGAGCTCGTCCGCTCCGGTACCGTCGTCATGTCCCGGGGTGCCGGGTCGATCGAGGAGGCAGTTAAACGATGACCGCTCGCATGTACTACGACGCCGACGCCGATCCGAGCGCCCTCACGGGCCAGACCGTCGCGATCATCGGCTACGGCAGCCAGGGCCATGCCCACGCCCGAAACCTGCACGACTCGGGCGTCAAGGTCGTGGTCGGCCTGCCCCCCACGAGCAAGAGCCGCGCCTTCGTCGAAGAGGCCGGGCTCGAGGTCGCAGACGTCGCCGACGCCGTCAAGGCGGCCGACGTGATCATGATCCTGGTCCCCGACACGATCCAGAAGAAGGTGTACGAGACCTCGATCGAGCCGAACATGAAGCCGGGCCAGTTGCTCATGTTCGCCCACGGCTTCAACATTCGATTCGACCTGATCAGGCCGGGCGAGGGGATCGACGTGGGCATGGTCGCGCCCAAGGGCCCCGGCCATCTCGTCCGCTCGGTCTTCGAGCAGGGCGGCGGCGTGCCGGCTCTCTTCGCCGTCGACAAGGACGCCACCGGCACGGCTCGTGCTCGTGTCCTCGCCTACGCCCGCGCCCTCGGCGCCACCCGGGCGGGCGTTCTCGAGACCACCTTCAAGGAGGAGACCGAAACCGACCTCTTCGGCGAGCAGGTCGTGCTGTGCGGCGGGGTCACGAGCCTGATCAAGAACGGCTTCGAGACCCTGGTCGAGGCGGGCTACCAGCCCGAGCTGGCCTACTTCGAGGTGATGCATGAGCTCAAGCTGATCGTCGACCTGATGTACCGCGGCGGCATGAACTTCATGCGCTTCTCGGTCAGCGACACGGCCGAGTATGGCGACTATGTCTCCGGCCCGCGGATCATCGACGCCCGCGTCCGCGAAGAGATGCGGGCCGTCCTGCGCGAAATCCAGGACGGCAGCTTCGCGGCACGCTGGATCGCCGAGAACGAGGCCGGCCAGCCCGAGTTCAAGAAGATGCGCGAAGCGGGCCGCGACCACCAGGTCGAGCAGGTGGGCGCCCGGCTGCGGGCGGCGATGCCGTTCCTCAATCCGGTGGAAGTCGTCGACGGGCAGCCGCAGTCCGCGGCCGCGTCCAGGGACTGACCGTCTCGTGACCGACCACGCGGACCCGTCGGCCGTAAGAGCCCCGGCCGGCACGACCTACAATCTCGTCTTCGTTCCCGGCGACGGCATCGGACCGGAGGTCATCGCGGCCGGCCGCCGCGTCCTCGAGGCCGCCGGCCGGCTCTTCGGATTCGGCTTCGACTGGCACGAGGTCCTGATCGGCGGCGTGGCGATCGACGCCTACGGTGTGCCGATGCGCGACGACGATCTCGCCGCGAGCGCCTCTTCGGATGCCGTCTACTTCGGCGCCATCGGCCACCCGAAATACGACGACCCCAGGGCGAAGATCCGGCCCGAGCAGGCCCTCCTGGCGCTGCGCAAGGGCCTCGGCCTGTACGCGAACCTTCGGCCGGTGTCGGTCCAGCCGGTGCTGCGAGCCAGCTCTCCGGTGCGCGAGCCGCTCCTCGAAGGCGTCGACATGTTGATCGTTCGAGAGCTGACCGGCGGTCTCTACTTCGGGCGGCCGTCGGAACAGCGCAGGACGCCGGCCGGGCGCGAGGTCGTCGACACGCTCTTCTACACGGAGGCCGAGATCCGGCGCGTCGTGAAGCTGGCCTTCGAGCTGGCCCGGGGACGGCGCAAGAAGCTGACCAGCGTCGACAAGGCCAACGTCCTGTCGTCGAGTCGCCTGTGGCGCACGATCGTCGACGAGATGAAGCCCGAGTACCCGGACGTCACAGTCGAGCATCGGCTGGTCGATGCCTGCGCCATGACGTTGATCCAGCGCCCGGCGATCTTCGACGTGATCGTGACCGAGAACCTGTTCGGCGACATCCTCTCGGACGAGGCGAGCGTCCTGGCCGGGTCGCTGGGGATGCTGCCGTCGGCGTCCATCGGCGAGAGGCGCACCGCGCACGGCGTGTTCGGGCTGTACGAGCCGATCCACGGTTCCGCGCCCGACATCGCCGGCAAGGACGTCGCCAATCCACTGGCCGCGATCCTGTCCGGGGCGATGATGCTGCGCTGGTCGTTGGGCCAGGCCGCTGCGGCGGAGGCCGTCGAGCGGGCAGTGGCGTCGGCTCTCGCGGAGGGCTACCGGACGCCGGACCTGCTCTCCGTCACGGGCGACGCGACCGGGCTTCGGCCCGTCGGCACGCAGGCCATGGGCGACGCGGTCGTCGCCGCCTTGGTCGCGACCGCCGCCCGCCCGCTCGCAGGAGCCGTCCGATGAGCGACCGCGTCATCCTCTACGACACGACCCTGCGCGACGGAACCCAGCGCGAAGGTTTGATCGTCTCCCTCGCGGACAAGATCAAGATCGCCCGCCGTCTCGACGAGTTCGGGATGACCTATATCGAGGGCGGCTGGCCGGGCTCCAACCCAAAGGACGTCGAGTTCTTCGCCGCCGCCCGATCGATCGAATGGAAGCAGGCCAGGCTGGCCGCCTTCGGCTCGACGCGCCACCGCTCCAACCGCGCCGAGACGGATCCCAATCTGGTGGCCATCGTCGAGGCCGGGACGCCGGTCGTGACGATCTTCGGCAAGAGCTGGCTGCTGCACGTCCGCGACGTTCTCGGGGCGACGCCCGAGGAGAACCTGGCCATGGTCGCCGACTCGATCGCCTTCCCGGCCGCTGCGGGCCGGGAGATGATCTACGACGCCGAGCATTACTTCGACGGCTACAAGGACGACCCCGCCTACGCCCTGGCCACGCTTCGCGCCGCCCGCGACGCCGGCGCCGGGACGCTGGTCCTGTGCGACACGAACGGCGGCGCGCTGACCGACGAGATCGCGTCGATTGTGCGGGCAACGTCGGCCGCCCTGGCCGCCGACGGCGGCGCCGGAGTCGTATGGGGCATCCACTGCCACAACGACTCGGAGCTGGCGGTGGCCAACTCGCTGGCTGCGGTGGCAAGCGGCGTCCGCCACGTCCAGGGCACGATCAACGGCTACGGCGAGCGCTGCGGCAACGCCAACCTGGTGAGCATCCTCGCCGACCTCGAGCTCAAGACGAGCTATGAGCCCGTCCCGTCGGGCCGGCTGGGCGAGCTGACGGAGATGGCCCGCTACGTGGCCGAGATAGTCAACATCGCCCCGGACGACCACCAGCCGTACGTCGGCCGGTCGGCGTTCGCCCACAAAGGCGGCGTCCACGGCTCCGCCACGGCGCGGGTCAGCAGCTCATATCAGCACGTGGATCCGGGCGTCGTCGGCAACGTCATGCGCCTCGTCGTCAGCGAACTCGGCGGCAAGGCCAACACGCAGCTCCGGGCGGAGCAGCTCGGCCAGGGGCTAGACGGCGTCGATCCGAAGGCTCTAAGCCAGGTCATCAAGCAACTCGAGGCCGACGGTCTGGCCTTTGAAGGCGCCGAAGCCTCGTTCGAGCTCCTGGTCAAGCGCCACAAGGCCGGCTACGCGCCTCCGTTCGAGCTGCGCGATTTCACCGTCGTCGTCGAGCAGCGCGGGGGAGCCGAGCTTCTTTCCGAGGCCACGGTCAAGGTGGAGGTGGCCGGCGAGATCCTGCACACCGCCGCCGACGGCAACGGTCCCGTGAACGCCCTGGACACGGCCCTGCGCAAGGCGCTCGGAGCGTTCTACCCGCAGCTCGACGCGGTTCACCTGGTCGACTACAAGGTCCGCATCCTCGACAGCGAGGAGGCGACGGGCGCCCAGACGCGGGTCATCATCGATTCGTCGAACGGGGTCTTGGAGTGGTCGACTATGGGCAGCGGCACCAACATCATCGCCGCCTCGTGCGCGGCCCTGTGCGACTCTCTCGAGTACGCGATCTGGAAGACGGGCGCGGAGCTGAGGCGGCGCGACGAACGCCACTTCACCACCTCTGCCAGGCCGGACGGGGCCGACTCGCCGGCCCGGCCGACGCCGCCGCGGCCGTGACTGCCGGGGCGTCCGGCGACACGATCCGGCCGCCGAGAGTGGCGTTCCAGGGCGAGCCCGGCGCCTTCAGCGAGGAGGGCGTTCTCCTGGCCTTCGCCGCTCCCAAGGCCGTGGCCCTGCCGACGTGGCGGGCCGTCTTCGAGGCCGTCCAACTCGGGGGCGCCGACGCCGGCGTCGTCCCGATCGAGCGCTCGCAGGGTGGCAGCGTGCGCGAGATCTACGACCTGCTTTTCGAGTTCGACGAAGTCCGCATAGCGGCCGAGGTGACCGTTCCGGTCCACCTGGCCCTTCTCGCGCTGCCGGGCCAGGCGCTCGACGAGATCGATCGCGTCTACAGCATCGCCCAGGCCCTCGACCAGGCCGACGAGTTCCTGCGGTCGCGGCCGTGGCAGGTCATGACCAGCTACAACACAGCCGGTGCGGCCAAGGCCATTGCCGAGGCGGGCGAGCGGAGGGCCGGGGCCGTGGCCTCCGCCCGCGTCGCGCCGCTGTACGGCCTCGAAGTGCTGGCCGGTGACATCCAGACGGGCGACGCCAACCGGACCAGGTTCGCCGTCGTGGTTCGCGACCCAATCCCCGGCGACTGGTTCGCCCCGAACACCCTGTCCGGACCGATGAAGACGACGCTGGTCTGGGCCGTGCGGAACGTGCCGGGCAGCCTGCACCGCTGCCTGGGTTGTTTCGCCGAACGCAAGATCAACCTGTCTCGCCTCGAGTCGAGACCGAGCCGGGGCGTTCGATGGGAGTACGTCTTCTGGGCCGACCTCGACGCCGACCCATCGACGCCCGACTGCGCCGCCGCCCTGGCCGCGCTCCTGCGAGAGGCCGTGATGGTTCGGGTCGCCGGCGTCTACCACCGCGCCGCCGAGGAGTAGCCGGGCGGCCGCCCCCCGCGGGGCCGAACGGTCGCTCCTGCCGGGCCGACCGTGGTCTACGCTATGGGCCGAACCGGGACTCCGACATGCTCGTCGCGCGCGACACCGCGACCTGCTCGTCGGCGCTTCGGGTCCGCTACGCTGGGCGACCGGCGGGAGGAACGCGGCATCGGCAATCCCTCCCGCGGGTCCGGTTCGGGAACGAGGTGCAGGTGAGCGGAGACACTCTCTCTGACGAGGCGGAGCAACTACGTCGACGCGCGGCCGATCTGGCCGGCGGACTGTCGCGAACCGCCCGCCGCTCCGCGACGATCGCCCAGGAGCGCGCGGTGCTGCGCATACTCGGCGTCGATGGGCTCGACCGGACGGGGCGACCTCTCGCCTCGTCGGTGACGGAGCGCTACTGCGGCTCCGATACCGGCCGCCTGGCTCGCGGCGTTCTCCTGCCGTTCATCGTGGCCATGCTCGAGTACGACATGACGCCGCGCGAGCTCGCCCTCGACGGTGCGTCCGGAGCGATCGACCTGGGCCTTGAAGCGGAGCTGCTGGGTCGCCCCGACCGGCTGGCCGCGGCCGAGAAACTGGCCGCCCAACTGCTCGATGAGGCGTGGGCTCGCTTCGACGCCAATCGCACCGCGACCCACGAGATGCGCGACGTGCTCGGTCAGCCCGACGAGCCCTGGCTCGGCGTCGCCCTGCAGGCCGCCGAGGTCCAGGCTGCCGTGGCCGAGACGCGCAGGATCGTCGTCCAGGGCGCGGACGTGGTCCAGGTGCGCGTGCCGGCCAGCTGGGAGCTGGCCGAGGCGCGTCGCCACGCCGGGCTCGACACGCCCGGAGCCTTCGAATCGGACGCAAACGGCGGGCGCCGGCCGGTAGCCCGCGAAAGGGGCCTGTCGGAAGCGCTCCGCCTTGGCAGGCACCGAGAAGATCGGCGGCCCGGTGCCCCGCCGGTCCGCCAGCCCGACGAACCGGTGCCGGCCGGCAGCCAGCGCGGCCTTGCCTCGCTGCGCAGGGCGGCGGACGACGCGTCTGCGGAACGAGGCTGTTACGCCGGCCTGATGACGGTGGCCTCGGCGTTCGCCGCGCCCGAGCAGGCGGTCGTGGCTGCCTTCGAGCGCATCGACTACGTTGGAGCGGACCCGATACGTGAGATCGTGGAAGACGACGTGGACCCGGAACGGGCCCTCGCCGATCACGCCTTCGCTCACCGTCTGCAGGCCCGGGGCGGTTGCCGAGTGGTTATCGGGCCCGGTCCGCTGGCACTCGGCGCGGACCTGGCCAGCGGCCTCCCCTCCGATGCGACGACCCGGGCCGGCCGTGCACTGGCCCTCCAGGCGTTGGGCGTCGAGCTGGCGCTGGCCGACGGCTTGCCGGCCGATCGGCTGTTGCTGGGCTCGATCCCGGACTGGGCCGTCGGCGACCGCGACACGGGCGCGATCGTGATCCAGGCGTGGCTGCGGCGCGCGGTCTTTCCCGGCCACGGGCTCGTCCTCGACGGGCCGACCGGCTGGCTCGGTTCGCCCGGAAGGGCGGCTGTCGCCGTTTCCGCCCTTGTAGGCGGGGCCGCCTCCCTGGTCGTGGAGCGGGGCTTCTCAGGCAGCGTGGCCGCGGTGGCGGCAGATCTTGCGGCCGCGGCCGGGACGGCCCGGACGCTGACGGCGGCGTTGGGTGACGGCGCCCTCCACGGCGACGCCGCGGAGCTGGCCGGCAGGACTCTCAGGGTCGCGGCCGCGGTCCTCGAAAGGCTTTCGGCCGAGGGCTGGGAGAGCCTGCTCGGACCGGCCGGCCACGATGCCGCTGCGGACCGGCTCGGCGGGTCCGCGGTCGTCGAGCGCACCGACGGCCCCACTTCCGGGGCGAGGCTGCTGGCGAGCCTGATCTAGAACGGCGCCCGGCGCGGCCGGCGGCGCCCGAGCGAGGAGAAGAAGCTGACCAGTTCGAACGAGCGGACGATCGAACTCGCCGGGCGGCCGGTGCCCGTCCTGGTCGTGCTCGGCGTCGCCGCCCTGGCCGTCTCGTGGCTTGGGATCGTCTACTTCGCCGAGCCGTGGAGTACCTCCCTGCTGCCGTCCGGCATGGACGCCCGGTGCTACTGGGCGCCGACCCTGTCGGATCCCTATCTCCACTCGAACTGGCTCGACCAGATCGCCTACCCGTACTCGCCGGCGTTCCTCCAGCTCATCGAGCCGATCCGGCTGCTGCCGTGGCAGTCCTTCATGGGCGCCTGGGCCGCGATCCTCATGGCCGCCCTGGCCTACCTGACCGGCCCTCGCCTGATCCTTCTCGGCCTGGCGTTCTTCGGTCTGATGGAGATCTGGGGCGGCAACGTCGAGCTGCTGGTCGCGCTGGCGATCGTGCTCGGCTTCCGCTGGCCGGCGGCCTGGTCGTTCGTGCTGCTGACGAAGATCACGCCCGGCGTCGGGCTCCTCTGGTTCGCCGTTCGGCGCGAGTGGGGCTCGCTGGCGATCGTGGCCGCCGCGACCGGGGCGGTCGTCGCCGTTTCGTACGCGTTCATGCCGGGAGCGTGGCAAACGTGGCCGGTGGTCCTGGCCAACAACGTCGGCAAGAACGGGACGTGGGCGGCCGTGCCCATTCCGTTGGTCGCCAGGCTGCCGTTCGCGATACTCATCGTGATCTGGGGTGCTCGAACCGACCGCCGCTGGACCGTCCCGGTTTCGGCCATGCTTGCCCTCCCGGCACTGTGGTACGGGGGGCTGAGCATCATGGTCGCGGTTCTACCGCTGCTCGGGGCGCGATCGTGGACGGATCTCCGCCGCGTGTTGGCGGGGGGCCGGTCCGAACTTGCGGCCTCGATTGCGGCCGTCCGCTCGTTGGGGCGTCGACGGGCCGCCGGGGATCGGGCGACCAGGGCGGACTGACGTCCCCGGGCCGACGGTTCGGGCGCCTTCCTCGTACGATTGCGCAGCACCTGAAAAGCGGGCGTCCCGGAGGAGGAATCGTGCCAGACCGCTCTCCACTGCCGCTTCGTGAAGCCGCCTGGCCGACGGTTCACGTCTCGCGACACCCGGCCGTCCTCCACAAGCTGCGGATACTGCGCGACGTGAAGACGAAGCCCAAGAAGTTCCGCGAAGTCGTCCGCGAGCTGTCGTGGCTGCTCGGATACGAGGCGCTGGCCGACGTCGAGGTCCGCCCGCTGTCGGTGACCACCCCCCTCGAGACGACCGAGTCCCACGAGCTGGACGTGCGCATCGGCCTCGTGCCCATCCTGCGCGCGGGCCTGGGAATGGTGGACGCGATGCTCGAACTCATGCCGGCCGCCGAGGTCTGGCACCTGGGCCTGTTCCGCGACGAGCGCACGCTTCGGCCGGTCGAGTACTACAACAAGCTGCCCGACTCGGCGACCGTGGACCTGTGCCTCATCCTCGACCCGATGCTCGCCACCGGCGGTTCGGCTACCGCGGCGATCGAGGTCCTGAAGCGCTGGGGGGCCACGCGGATCAAGCTCGTCAACCTGATCGTGGCGCCCGAAGGCGTGGACGCCGTCACGGCCGCCCATCCCGACGTCGAGATCTACTGTGCGGCCGTGGACCGTCAGCTCAACGAGCACGGCTACATCCTGCCGGGCCTCGGCGATGCCGGCGACCGCCAGTTCGGGACGGGCCGCCCGGAGTAGCCCGGAGTAGCTTCGTTCCGCGAGGGGTTCCGTTCAGGGGGCGGGTGGGGCGGCGGTTGAGGCCGCTGCCGCGTTGCCCAGCCCGAACTTGTTGAGGATCTGGTAGACCAGCAGCGCGCCGATGCACGCGGTCCCGATGCCGCCGATCGAGAAGTCGCCCTGGGTTATGGTCAGGTTGCCGGCACCCAGGGTCAGGGCCACTGCGGCGGTTATGAAGTTCTTGTTGTCGGTGAAGTCGACCTTGTTCTCAACCCAGATGCGTGCGCCGGTGGTGGCGATCAGACCGAACAGGACGATTGCCATGCCGCCCAGGACGGGCTGCGGGATCGACAGCACGAGGGCGCCGAACATCGGCGAGAAGCCGAGCAGGATGGCCACGCAAGCGGCGATCACGAAGACCAGGCTGGAGTAGATCTTGGTCACGGCCATGACGCCGATGTTCTCGGCGTAGGTCGTGACGCCGGTGCCGCCGCCCGAGCCGGCAACCATCGTCGCGAGGCCATCGGCGAAGAAGGCGCGCCCGATGTACGGGTCCAGGTTTCGCCCGGTCATCGTGGCGACGGCCTTGACGTGCCCGAGGTTCTCGGCCACGAGAACGATTGCGACCGGGACGATCAAGGTGATGGCGTGCGAGTCGAACTGCGGCGCGGTCAGGGCGGGCCATCCGATCAGGGGCGCTTTGGTGACCGCGCCAAAGTCGATGTGAGTTCCGCCGAGGTTCAGGACGTTGGACAGCAGCCAGTACAGCACGTAGCCGAAGATTCCGCCGATGAGGATGGGAAGGCGGCGGAGCATGCCCGGGGCGTAGACGGCGACGAGCGCGACCGCGAGCGCGGTCAGCAGGCCGACCAGGATCCCGAAGTTGCTCGGATGAGCCGCGTCCGACCCGATCATGTAGTTGATCGCCGCGGGTGCGAGGTTGAGGCCGATGACCGCCACGACGGCGCCGGTGACGATCGGTGGCATCAGGAACTCGACCCAGCGGTAGCCGACTGCCATTACGATGAGGCCCACGACCGCATACACGGCGCCGCAGGCGATGATGCCGCCCAGGGCGACCGGAATGTTGTGGCCGCCGCCGATCGCTTCGGCCGAGAGCACCACGGCGATGAACGAGAAGCTCGACCCGAGGTAGCTCGGCACTTGACCGCGGACGCAGATGAAGAAGATGAGCGTGCCGATGCCCGAGAAGAAGATCGCCGTATTCGGGTTGAAGCCCATGATCACCGGGGCGAGCACCGTCGCACCGAACATCGCGAAGATGTGCTGAACACCCAGAGCCACCGATTGCGCGGCCGGCGGCCGCTCGTCCGGGGCGATGATCCCTTCCCGTTTCACTGTCCACCGGAACATGCCGCGTAGATAGTCGAGTAGGACGGCCATGCTCTCCTCCAGGTCGTGCGGAACTCGTGCCTCGGGCGTGACGAGCCTCTGCGCGAACTGCCCGAGCGTAGGGAAGCGTGGCAAGAATTGCGCCGCTTCGCACGCCGTTTGCGCAGCCGAGTGTTCCTGACGTGTGGAAGAAAGCCCGTCCCGTGCTCCAGCAGCGTGGCGATCACGTCCTCGATTGCGCGGACCCGCTAGCATCGACCCTGCCATGACGACGCAGCCGGCCGAATCCGACACTTCGACCCCGCCTGCCGGCCTGACCTCGGCCGAAGCCGCGCAACGGCTGCGCCGGGACGGCCCCAACTCACTCGGTAGTGAGGGTCGCCGCGGGCCGCTGGTCGTCCTCGCAGGCCAGTTCGCCAGCCCGCTCGTCCTGATACTCGTTGCCGCGAGCGCCGTCAGCATCGCCGTCGGCGATCGCGTCGAGGCCGGCATCATCCTCGCGATCGTGGCCATGAGCGCGCTGCTCGGCTTCGTGCAGGAGGCCCGCTCGGAGGCGGCCGTGGCCGCGCTCCAGGCCCGCCTGGCGCTTCGGGCCACGGTGATCAGGGACGGGAATCAAGCCGAGATCCCGATCCACGACGTCGTCCGCGGCGACATCGTTGTCCTGGGTGCAGGCGACATCATCCCGGCGGACGCGCGCCTGCTCGAAGCCAACCACCTGTTCGTCGACGAGTCGTCGCTCACCGGAGAGTCGGCCGCGTCGCTCAAGAACCCCATGCCGGGAGAGCTCGATCCGGGCAAGGACGACGACCGGGCCGGGCTGGCCTTCTTCGGCACGAGCGTCGTCAGCGGCAACGGCCGAGCGGTGGTCACCGCCACCGGCGCCCGGACGAGCTACGGCGAGATTGCCCACCGGCTGGCCGAACGGGCGCCCGAGACCGACTTCCAGCACGGCGTCCGCGCTTTCGGCCTGCTCATCGGCCGGGTCACCATGATCCTCGTGGTCGGCGTCTTCGCCGTGAACGTCGCGCTGCAGCGGCCGCTCTTCGACGCCCTGCTCTTCTCGATCGCCCTGGCGGTCGGCCTGACGCCCGAGCTCCTGCCGGCCATCGTCACACTCAACCTCACCCGCGGAGCGCGGGCCCTCACCGCGCACGGCGTGCTGGTCAAGCGCCTGCCGGCGATCCAGAACCTGGGCAGCGTCACGGTCCTCTGCACCGACAAGACGGGCACCCTGACACTCGGCAAGCTGGAGTTGGTCAAGGCCGTCGGCATCGACAAGGACGACCTCGGAGAGGCGGCCCACGCCCTCGAACTCGCCTATCTCAACAGCCACTTCGAGTCGAGCTTCCAGAATCCGCTCGACACGGCCGTCCTCGCGGCCGCCCCGAAGCCGGCCGACCTGGACTCCTCTCGAAAGCTCGCCGAGCTGCCGTACGACTTCAACCGGCGGATGCTGAGCGTGGTCGTCCAGCGCGGCTCGGAGCCGCCGATCCTAGTGACGAAAGGCGCGCCCGAGGCGGTTGTGGCGGCCTCGAGCAGCGTTCGCGAGGACCACACGGCGCGGGCGATCGGGACGGCCGAGCACGATCGGCTGGCGAAGCTTGTCGACGGTGCGTCCGCCGACGGCTTCCGGCTGGTCGCGGTGGGCTCGAGGGTGCTGACGCCGGCCGAGCTGGCGGCCCTGCCGGCGGCACCGCCGCCGCCCGCAGCACCGGCGGTGGTTCCGGCCGGCGGAGCCCAGGTCCTGGCCGCGGACATGAGCCATGCCCCGAGCCTCGAGCGCGACCTCACCTTCGAGGGCGTCATCCTCTTTAGCGACCCGCCCAAGCCGGACGTTGGCGCGGCGATCGTGGACCTGGCAAACCAGGGCATCGCCCTCAAGATCATCACCGGCGACAACGACCTGGTGGCTCGCCACGTGGCCGGGCTGGTCGGGTTGAAAGTCGATGAAGTGCTGACCGGCGACCAGATGCGGAAGCTGACCCACCCGGCGCTGGTGGCCCGCGCGCCCCGGACAACAATCTTCGCCCGCGTGGACCCGGACCAGAAGCTCCAGGTCATCCGGGCCCTGCGCGAGTCGGGGCACGTCGTCGGCTACATGGGCGACGGCATCAACGACGCCCCGGCGCTCCACGTCGCCGACGTCGGCATCAGCGTCGACAACGCCACCGACGTGGCCCGTTCAGCGGCCGACATCATCCTGCTCGAACCGAGCCTGGCGGCGATCAGCCAGGGCGTCACCGAGGGCCGGCGCACCTTCGCCAACACTCTCAAGTACATCCGGATGGGGACCAGCTCGAACTTCGGCAACATGCTGAGCATGGCCGGGGCCGCGCTCCTGCTGCCGTTCCTGCCGATGCTGCCCAGCCAGATCCTGCTCAACAACCTGATCTACGACGCGTCGCAGACGGCCATCCCCTCGGACAACGTCGATTCGGACGTCGAAGCCGAGCCCGCCCGCTGGGACGTGCACGCCATCGAGCGGTTCATGGTCATCTTCGGACCGATCTCCTCGATCTTCGACTACGTCACCTTCGGCGTGCTGCTCCTGATGCTGGGCAACAACGCGGACTCCTTCCGCACCGGCTGGTTCGTGGAGTCGCTCTTCACCCAGATCCTGGTCGTGCTGGTCATTCGCACCCGTCGGAGCCCGTTCTGGCTGAGCCGCCCGAGCAAACAGCTCGGGGCGGCGATCGTGGCGGCACTCGCGGTGGCCGTGATCATTCCGCTCAGCCCGCTCGGGTCGGGCGTGATGGGTTTCGGCGCGTTGCCGTGGCAGTTCTGGCCGGTACTGGTAGCCATCGTGGCCGCGTACCTGACCCTGGTCGAAGTCACCAAGCGCATCTTCGACCTGCGCGAGGCCCGCAGGCCGGACGCGATCGCCCGTCGGAAGGTTCGCGCCGGGCTCAAGGTCGATGCGGCGAGAAAGTAGCCGGCCCCGGCTGCCCTGGAATCGGGAAGCAGCCGACCGCTGAGGGGGGCTAGCGGTCGGCTGCTCGTAATCGCGGCCGGCCGGGTACTGGCCACCTCGAATCCGGCCGCAGCGGATTCTGCCCACGCAATCCTGATGAAATCCTGAATTCGCCGCACTCGGGGGATTCTGCCGAACTCGGCCCGCGTGGCCGCGGCGATCCTTAGGGCGTGGCGGCCCAGGCCTCGACCGACGTCGTGACCGGCGACCCGGTCGCGGCGGACGCTTCGATGGCCAGCGACACCAGGTGGTCCTGGCAGGCGTCGGCCAGCGGATAGGGCGGCGCCCCGTTGCAGCGGGCCCAGGCCGCCATCCCGGTGAGCATCGTGCTGATCGCGATCTCGTCGTCGTTGAGGCGCAGGCCCGGGAACGGGTTGCGGTAGAGGATTGTCTCGCCGACGCTGATGTGGTCCGTCTCGAACCCGTCGAGATCGAGGTCGTAGCCGGTCTGGCGGCGAACCAGCGGAGTCCGAACGATCGTGCGCGGACCGACGAGCCGCACCACCTCGTCGTTCGAAATCTCTCCCGCGGAGCCGCGGATCACGATCCGGCGTGACCGGAGCTGGTTGTGCCACTGGTTGTCGGTGAAGTCGTAGAGCCCCATCGAGCCGCCGAAGTCGACCGTCGCGATCGTCGTGGTGGCGTCCTTCGGCCGGTCGTCGTCGGTCCAGCGGTCGCGAACCAGAGGGTCGATCAGCGGCGCGACGAAGGTCCGGGCGCCGACCGTCGCCCGCTCGAACCGGACGCCGAGGAAGGCCCTCATCAGCGCCACCGCGTGATACAGGTGCGTCGAGGACACCTGGACGGACGTGACCGTGCCGATCGCCCCGCTGCCGGCCAGCTCCAGCCGGGACGCGTGGCTCGGGTACAGCGGGTACTGTTCGGCGACCTGGACCAGGCCGCTCGCCCCGACCGAACCCCACAGGCGGCGGAGCCCGTCCATGTCCGGCGCCGGCGGCGTCTCCGAGAGGATCGGCAGCCCCAGCTTCACGGCAGCCTCGGTCACGGCTGCTGCCTGCGCTCGCGGCACTGCGCTCACCACGAACTCGGGGCGCTGAGACGCCTTCAGCTCTGCGACGGAGCCGTAGGCGGGCACTCCCCAGCGTGCCGCGAGCGCTTCGGCCGCTTCCCGGTCTCGCCCCACGAGGCCGGCGACCTCGACCTGTTTCGGCAGCGCGCGGGCCAGCCTGAGGAACTGCTGCCCTCGCCAGCCGCAACCGATGATCCCGAACCTGCTCGCCATTGCGCGATTCTAGCGATCCGCCCCGATCGGGCCCTGCCGGAGACGGCGCCCGGTTAGAGCGGCCGGCGGTAGCGGCGCCGGCGGCGCATGACCACAGCCGCGTCCGTGGCGTCCGTGGCGACGATGCTGATCGACCCATCGGCTTCGAGCGTCGCGAGCTTCATCTCGCCGACCTCGTCGAGCCCGTGCTCGCGGAGCGCCGCTTCGACGTCCACGAGGTCGAGTCCCTGCCGGACGAGCTCCCTCAGGATCCAGGCGCCGTCGCGCCCGATCACCGTGGGACCAAATTCGAGAAGCCGCCGGACGAGCCGGCTCCGCACTCGCAGGAAGGCCACGCCCCGGTTGAGTACGAACAGCGTGACGACGACGATGAGCCCGCCGGTGAGCGACGCGTCGGGCCCGGTGATGGCCGGCTGCAGCGCGTTGGCCGCGAGCAGGACGAGGGCGAGGTCGAACAGCGTGAACTGGCCGATCTCGCGTTTGCCGAAGAGGCGGAGGGCGCCGAAGAAGACGACGTAGACGACCGTCGCCCGGAGCACGAGCTCGAGCACCGGAGTACCGAGCGTCCACATACGGCGGGTCCCTGCTGCTAGCGGCGAAGAAGGCGACGAAGCGGGCGACGACGAAGCCGACGACGACGCGGCTGTGCGTCAAGATGAACAGCGGCCCCGCGATCGTCAAGCCGCGCGCGACGCGAGCCGGCGCGGCGGCCGGGAGCGCCCGCACCGATCGGCGCGGGCGAGCGGGCGGAGCCCATCTTCGGGACGCCGCGGGCGCTGCCCGCATGACGGGGAGCCCGGGCGCACTGCCGCCCTGGTCGAGACAGAACGGATGTGCCAAACTTGGGGCATGTGCGGACGCTTCACGCAGAGACCCTCGGGCGAGATCGCCGAGATCTTCGCCGCGCAGGACCGGCTGGAGGATGCCGGCGCCCACTTCAACGTCGCCCCGACCCAGCGCATCGCCGTCGTCGTCGAGCGCTCGGACAACGAGCGGGCCGTCGTCGGCTACCGCTGGGGTCTCGTGCCCTCGTGGACGGATCGGACGGCGCGGGCTCCCGAGCGCATGTTCAACGCCCGGGCCGAGACGGTCGCGATGCGACCTGCCTTCCGGGGCCTGCTGGCAAAGCATCGCCTGATCGTGCCGGCCGACGGGTTCTACGAGTGGCGCCGTGGCCCCGAGCTCGCCCGGCAGCCCTACTACATCCGCCGCGCCGACGGCCGGCCGCTGGCGCTCGCCGGTCTGTGGGCGTCCTGGCACGACCCGGAGTCGCCCCGCGACACCGATCCGCTGCGTTCGGCGACCATCCTGACGACGGCGCCGAGCTCGCTGCTCTCCCAGATCCACAACCGGATGCCTGTCGTCCTGCCCGAGTTCGACTGGGATCGCTGGCTCGACCCGGCGGTCACGGACGCGACGAGCTTCTTCCCGCTCCTGGGGCCGGCGCCCGACGACCTGCTCGAGGCCATCCCGGTCGGGCCGCGCGTGAACTCGGCCCGGAACCAGGGCCGGGAGCTCGTCGAAGCGGTCGGTCCCTCGCTCGTCGTCTGAGAAAGCCCGCGCAGCCTGAGCTGCCCGCGTCCGAACGCCCCAGCCGACCGCTCGAGCCGGCCGGCACTGCGTCCGGGATCGTCGGCACTTGACCGAACGGGGACGTCGGAAGCACGGTAGCGGGCATGAACCGTCGGTCGCCTATCCGTCGCAGGACCGAGCAGAGGAGCGCGGGCATGGTCGCCACGCCGCACCGGTGAGCGCGCCGCCGCCGGAAGCCCGGCGCACCGAGGGGATGCAGCTGGATCCGGAGGGGGAGAAACCCGTCGGAGCCCGCAGCATGAGGGTGCGACCGGCAATGGTCGTTGCGGTCGTCCTGATCGTCCTGGTCGTCCTGGCGGTCCTCGTTCTCGACCCGGACCTGCTGCGGCGGTGGTTGAGCGTCAACGAGACGACGCGCCTGTTCGGCGGACCCACGCCCACCTACTGACGGGCGAATGACGAGCCGCGAACCTCGTAGAGAGTTTCGCTTGGCGATGGCGCCGGTCGTTCTCCGCAGATTGCCGACGCGGGCCCGGGCCGTGTGGGGAGGAGGTCTCTCCTCAGTCGATGGCACGTAAGCCGCGGCAATCGATAGACCACCTCGCCGCGTACTCGGCGTCGAACTCCTCATGCGATGTCAGGAGGTCAACTTCGTGCGCTTCGTAATGGCGGCCCCTGCCCGTGCCGTTCGGGAGCGCACACACCGAACGGGGGACGGGTCCACGACCTGCGAGCGGGTGCAGGTGATAGCCCCGACGCCCGCCGTTGCGCAGATCGAAGTAGTCGTAGTCGTAACGCAAATGTACCCATCCCAGCGACGATCGACGCCACCACTCCTGTTACGGGATGCGAACCTCGTCGGCGAGGCTCGGTTCACCCTCCTGGCCGGGGACGACCAGGTCAATCACGAGCCTGCGAATGCGTCTGTTCTCGCCGAGGTTATGGAGGTCGACCCGACCGAGACGATCGAAGCGCACCCAGAGCTCGTCGCGACGCTGGTTATAGGCATGGGACGACAGAGGCCTTACGCGTACATCGTCTTGGCGGCGGGCTCGTCGAGAATCTCTGGCTCGTCAGCAACCTCGCTCTCAACGTCGGCGTCGGGCTCAACCGTGATCGACGAGCGTGAGAGAAGTTCAGGCTCGAGGAGGCCGATGACGGCCCGCGCGGGGATGCGGTACGTGCGCTCCGAGAGCTTCACCGCGTAGAGGCGGCCAGACGCGATGTAGTTCAGGATCGTGGACGGATGGAGGCTGGCCATCTCAGCCGCCTCGTGGGGCGAGCAGAACGACTCGGTGATCTACACGCGGGTACTCCTAACTTCGGTCTAAGCCAAGATACCGCCCATGCCGATGTTGTCTTGCCGAAGACGAGGGTGCCGTAACCCACGGACTGGCCCGAAGAGCTCCGATGCGGGCGCAATCGTCCGAGGAGCGAACTTCAGCCGGCGCGGAGCGCTTCGAACATCGGCGCGAACCGTTCGAGCGTGGCGCCGGTCAGCGCCGGCAGCGGGCTCGGGTCGTCCGCCTCGCCGACGTAGAGCGTCAGGTGTCGCAGGCCGGCCGCGCCGAGGGACCGCATCGTCGCGGCCACCGCCTCTCTCGAGCCGCCGATCCAGCCCGGGCGCTCATCGGCCGAGCCGTCGGGTTTGAGCGCGATCCGCCCGTAGCCGGTCAACTCGAGAGTGGCCGGGTCGCGGCCCACGGCCGCGCACGCCGCTGCGACGTGCCCGGCGATCACGGCGACGTCCGCCACGGCCGAAAGGGGGACGTTGACGTTCACGGCGTCGCCCCAGCGGGCCGCGATGCGCATCGTCCGCTCGCCCTTGCCGGCGATCCAGAGGGGGATTCCGGTCGGCCGCGGGCCCCGCGGCAGCGCCTCGGCGCCGTCGGTCCGGTAGTGCTCGCCCGCGAACGTCACCGGCGGCTCCCGGAGCATCCGGGCGACGATCTCGACGGCTTCCGCGTGCCTGCCGACGTGGCGCTCGCCGTTGTAGCCGAAGAGCCGCCAGCTGGCGTCGGTCGCCGGGACGCCGCTGCCCAGGCCGAGCACCAGCCGGCCGCCGCTGACCTCGTCGAGAGTGACGGCCATCTTCGCGAGCAGGGCGGGGTTGCGGAACCCGGTGCAGGCGACCAGCGGCCCGACCTCGATCCGGGTCGTCGCCCCGGCCGCCGCGGAGAGGATCGTCCAGCACTCCCAGTAACCGATCTGCGGCCGGTTCGGGAGCGCCCGCAGGAGGTGGTCGGCAACCCAGAGCGTGTCTATGCCGAGGGCCTCGACGTCACGGGCAAGCCCCCGCAGGGCCGGCCAGCCGGCGTTCGAGCCGTCCCGTCCCGGCCAGGTCGGCAGGTTGAGCCCTATCTTCAGCCGAGTTTCGTCCGCCATCGCACCCTCCCTTGAGTCGTTCCGTGCCTCACGCGGCGACCACCTGGTTGCGGCCGGCCCGCTTGGCCATGAACAGCGCGACGTCGGCCCGGCCGAGCAGTTCCTCCTTCGTGGGGTCGGCGGGATCGATGACGGCGCATCCGGCGCTCACGGTTGCATGCAGTGGTTGCCCGTCCGCGCCCGGCACGGTGCGCGCCTCCAGGCCGCGGCGGACTTCGTCGGCCACCCGGACGACGTCGGGCAGGGCGGAGTCTTCGAGGATTACGACGAACTCCTCGCCGCCGTATCGCGCCACGAGGTCGGCCGAGCGCAGCCGCTCGTGAAGGACCCCGGCGAACAGGCGCAGCACGGCATCGCCGACCAGGTGGCCGTGCTGGCGGTTGAAGTCGCCGAAATGGTCGAGGTCGAACATGATCGCGGCCAGGTTCCCGGCCGGTGCGCGGCGCCTGTAACGGGCGATCGCGTGGTCGAATTCGGCGTCGAAATGCCTGCGGTTGTACAACCCGGTGAGCCCGTCGTGGATCGCGAGGGCCGACACTTCTTCGACGAGGCTGGCGTTGGCCAGCGCGAGCGCCGCGTGCGAGCCGAGCAACCCGAACACCTCGCGTTCGGCCGGCGTGAACGTCGCGTCGGGATCGAAGCGGCCGAGGGAGATCACGCCCAGCACGGTGTCCTCGTTGACGAGCGGCACGCCCAGCGCCCAGCTCGTTTCGCGTTCCTGGTAATCGCGCAGCGCCGCGCTGTACGGGGTGCCGGGCTTGTGTTCCGTCAGGATCATCGCCCGCTCGCTGATGGCGCGACCCGCCGTCCCGTCGCCGGGTTCGATGATCGCGCCGACGGCGCCTTCGGCCAGCCCGCGAACCTCGCGGACGCGGTATCGCCCATCGCTCCGATCCAGGGTGGTGACCACAACCGTGTCCGAGGGCACGACGGCGTTCACGGCGTCCACCAGCGCCGCGGCCAGGCGCCCGGGTTCTCTGATCGCGTTCATGGCCGCCCCGAATTCCGCGAGCGCCGCGAACAGGCGCATTCGATCGCGCAGGGCCTCCTGCGTCTGCCTGCGTCGCAGGGCACTGGAGAGTCGGTCGGCGATGGCCCGCGCCAGGCGCAGGTCGTCAGGCGTCAGGCCTTCGGGCCGGAGCGCCTCGATGTTCAGGACGCCGATCGTAGCGTCGTCGCCGTGCAGCGGGACGGCGATCTCGGTGACCACCCCCTCCTCGCCCGACACGTAGTCGGGGTCGCCGTCGACATCCCGCACGAGCTCCGCGATTCCGGTCCGGTAGACGCGGCCGATGACGCCCCGGCCGGCGTCCAGCCGCTCCGGCACGGATCGATAGCCGCGCTGCGCGCCCAGTCGGAGGCCGGGCCCGTCGGCGACGTACAGCGACAGGAAGCGGTAGCCCATCCGCGTTTCCAGCTCGCCCAGCACCGCGTCGAGCGCCGACGGCGTCGGCCCCTGCTCAGTGAGGAGGTGTCCCACGGCCTCGATTCCGGACAGGGCGTCGTCCCCCCGGCGGGCCTCCGTGATGTCGATCCCGGTGGCGATCACGTGGGTCACGCCGCCCGTCTCGTCGGTGAGGGACGTGGTCTCCCAGCGGATGAGCCGCAATTCGCCGGCGACCGTCATCCAGTGGCTCTCGTGAGTGTTGGGGAATGCCTCCGCCCGCAGGTCGTCGAACTCAGCCCGCACGTCCTCGACCTCGGCTGACGGGAACAACACGTCCCACAACGGCCGCCCGAGTATTTCCTCCTCGCGGTAACCGCTCAAGCGTTCGCAGGCATCGTTGAGGCGGACCACCCGGCCCTGCGGGTCGAGGACTATCACGAGCGCTTCGGTGGCGCCCAGGACTGCTTCGACGAACCGCTCGCGCTCGCGCAGGTCTTCTTCGGCCTTCCTGCGGTCGGTGATATCGACCGAGATGCCGAACGTGCCGACGATCCTTTCGTCCGCGTCGCGCAGGGGCAGCTTGGTCGTCGAAACCCAGGTATCGGGCAGACCGGCCCGTGTTTCCTTCTCTTCGACGGTGCGCGGCTGCCCTGTCCGGATGATCTCCCGCTCATCCTCGATAGCCTGCTGCGCATGCTCATCGGTGAAGAAGTCGAAGTCGGTCTTGCCGATCGCCTGACCGGGATCGCCCAGGCCGAGCGTCCTGGCGCCGTTGTTGCTGATCCTGATGAACCGGCTCTCGAGGTCCTTGAAGTAGACCTGGGCGGGGACGTTCTCCATGAGAACGTGCATCAGCTCCAGTTCGTACTCCAGCTCCTCCTCCGCCTTCCTGCGCTCGGTGATGTCGATCCCGGTCGCGATCACGTGGCTTACAGCGCCCGCCTCGTCGGTGAGGCAGGTGTTCTCCCAGTGGATGAGCCGCAACTCGCCCGCGGCCGTCAGCCAGTTGTTCTCGAAGGAGTTGGGAAATGCCCCCACCAGCAGGGTGTCGAACGTAGCCCGCACGACCTCGATCTCGTCGGGCGGGAGCAGCACGTCCCAGAACACGCGACCGACGAGCTCCGCCGCGCCATGCCCGCTCAGTCGCTCGCAGGCGCCGTTGAAGCGCTCCACCCGACCGTGCGGGTCGAGGACGAGCACGAGCGCTTCGGTCGCGCCAAGGACGGCTTCGATGAACCGTTCCTGGTCGGCCAGCTTCTGCTGCGCCTCGACGGTGGCGGTGACGTCGCGGGCCACCGAGACGCTGCCGAGAAGCCGTCCGCCCGCCATGATCGGCTCCACGGTCGACTCGAGCCAGATCTCGCGGCCGTCGCGAACCCGAACGGTGCCCAATCCACGCCAGGTCCGTCCGGCCTGCAGCGTGGCGAGGAACTCGCTGGCGTCGCCGGGCCCCGCCATCCGGTACGGCAGCAGCTCTTCGAACGGGCGGCCCACGGCCTCGGCGGCCGAGTAGCCGAACATGCGCTCGGCCGACGCGGTCCAGTGGGTGAAGCGATTGGCCGGGTCGGTCGCGAACACGGCGTCGGAGATGTGGTCGAACAGGAGGCGCATCTCGTCGCCGCTGCCGAGGGCCGCGTCGATCGCGGGCGTGGCGGCCCGTGGATTGTCGATCGCCGCGGTGGCTGCGCGGGGATCGCCGGCGCGGGATCCGCCGGCGCGGGATCCGCCGGCCCGGGATCCGCCGGCGCGGGGTGCCCCGGTCGCGCCCGGCCGCCTCTTGCGACCGCCGGGCAGGTCGTCGTCGGCGCCGTCGCGAGGTGAACCGGATCGCGATCCTGGGTTGCTCATCGCGAGTCACCCATGCAAATCCGCCGAAACCGTGGCGACCGATTGCGCCCGGGCGCGAACGGCCTCGGCCCGAGCATATGGTGCCACAGTTGCGGGAGTGCTCCGTGGGGGCTCCGCCGAAACGGATCGCCCGCGACGCGCAAACCAGGATCACCGCTCGAGACGGGCGATCTAGTGATACGCGATGACTGGACTCCGACTCTGACCGCTCGAAGTCATCTCGGCGTCGTCAGGACTTCGGTCTCCACTCGTTTGCCCGCTCGTTCCTGGCCGCCAGAGTCGCGGTCCTGGCCAGGCGGGCGGTCCGTGTCGCCGGGCGGCGAGCCGCCGCGATCCACTCGACGATCGCCCGCCTGGTCGAGCGCGGAAATGCCTCGAAATTGCCCGCAGCCGGTGGGTTTGCCGCGAGGGCGGCGTGGAGGTCGGCGGGGACATCGAGCCGTTCCACCGGGTCGGGGCGGTCCCACGTCCCGTTCGCCTTGGCCCGCGCCACGGTCGCGAGACCCGCCGGTGCCATCGCGCCGGCAGCCAGGAGCCGCTCGACCCTCGCCTTGTTGGTCGGCGACCATGCGCTCCGTGGCTTGCGAGGCGCGAAGTAGAGCTTGGTCCTGGAGTCGTCCACGCGACCGGCCCGGCTGTCGACCCAGCCGAAGCAGACGGCCTCCTCGACGGCAGCGTCGTAGTCGAAGACCGGATGGCCCGATCCCGCCCGCCAGGTCACGAGCCAGACGCCGGCCGCTCTATCGTGGTTCGCCTCGAGCCAGGCACGCCATTGCGGACGGCCCTCGACCAGGATCTGCGGCGCATCCTCGAGCGCGCTCACCGCAGCGTCAGCGCCGCCATCGGCGACCGCTCGACGACCAGGACCCGGGGCGCGTCGTGGAGCGAGCTCACCGGATCGTCGTCGCCCCCGTCGGCGACCGCACCTCGGCCACCTGCGAGACGGGATCAGCCATCCGTCAGCGCGACGGCGAGCTGCCCGGCGACCCGGGCGTTGTTGACGATCAGCGCGACGTTCGCCCGAACGGAGCCACCCCCGGTCAGCTCGGCGATGCGCGCGAGCAGCCAGGGAGTGAGCGCCGGTCCCTCGATCCCGGCCGCCCCCGCGTCGGAAATCGCCCGGGCCACGGCGGCCTGCGCGTCGGCGAGCGGGTACGCGTCCGCTTCAGGGACGGGGACGCAGAGCAGCAGGCCGGATCCGAGGCCGAGCTCAAGGTGGGTCGCGACCAGCTTCGCGGCGGCCGCCACGTCGGGCACGGAAGCCGGGGCGGGAATGCCGCTCTCGTGCGACCAGAAGCCGGGCATCTCGCCAGTGCCTATGGCCACGACCGGGACGCCGCGCGTCTCGAGGTACTCGAGGGTAGCCGAAACGTCGAGGATCGCCTTGGGCCCGGCGCAGACGACTACGACCGGCGTCCGGGCGAGCTCTTCGAGGTCGGACGAGATGTCGAGCGTCGGCGGGGCGGACTCGCCCGGCACTCCCAGCGCGCCGCGGTGGACGCCGCCGATGCCGCCCGTCGCGAATACCCGGATTCCCGCCGCTGCGGCGGCGATCATGGTCGCGGAGACCGTCGTCGCCGCCCAGCCGCCCCCGGCGAGGGCAACGGAGAGGCTGGGTCGGGCCGCCTTCATCACGCCCTCGGTCGTGGCGAGGGTCGTGAGCTGCGCCTCGTCGAGGCCGACCAGGATGCGGCCGCGGTGGATCGCGATGGTCGCCGGGACGGCGCCACTTTCGCGCACGGCGACCTCAGCCGCGCGGGCAACTTCCACGCTCTGGGGGTAGGGCAGGCCGTGGCTGATGAGCGTCGACTCGAGGGCGACGACCGGGCGGCCGGCGGCGATCGAGGCGGCGACCTGCGGGGCGATCGAGAGGCGGTCGCGGAGGCCGGCAAAGGGCGACGCTTCGGGACGTGTCTGCACGACGCGATGGTACAGGGCGAGGTGGATGCGAGCCTCGCGACCGCGGGGAACGGTCCCGTCGGCCTGCCCTCGGGACGCTGCCCGTCCCCCTCAGCCGCCAGCCTCCAGCCCGGCCCTCAGCCGAAGGCGAGTTCCTCGCGCGGCCGAAGCAGCTGCCGGGTCGCCATGCGGTTGCCGGCGAGCGCGGCCCGTCGAAGCCCCGCTTCGATCGAGGCGCCGTCCCGCCGGGCGGCCAGCCACCCCAGGATGAAGCCGGCGTCGAAGGCGTCGCCCGCACCCGTCGTGTCGGGGGCGGCGACGGCCCTGGCCGCGACCTCGAACTTACGCACCGCGGTTCCCTCGCGGAACAGCAGCGTCGCACCCTGCGGCCCGCGTTTCAGGACGACGACCGCGGCGATGTCGAGGAGCGCCTCGTCGCTCGAACCCAGCGCCCGGGCCTCGGTGCCGGCCGCGAACAGGAGGTCGGGTCGCGCGCCGCGGACGACCTCGATGGCCCCGGGCCGTCCGAGCGCGAGGAGCGGGCCGGCCGACGACAGGTCCACCGTCACCAGCGCCCCGGCGGCGTGGGCCAGCTCGGCCGCCCGCCTCCCGGCGTCTCCGAGCGGGTGGTCGAGCAGCGAGTACGTCGGGACGTGGACCAGTTCGGCCGACGCGAACCACGCCTCGCGCAGGTGCTCCGGGGCAAGGCGCAGCGCCGCGCCGCGATCCTGGACGAAGGAGCGCTCGCCGTCCGGCGCGACGAGCACCCCGACCCGGCCCGTGGGGTGGCCGGCGACGCGGACCACCCGCGGCGTGACGCCGTCTCTCCGGATCGTCCTGGCGAGCGCGCGACCCGCCGCGTCCCGACCGACCGACGCGACCAGGCTGACCCGGGCCCCGCCGCGAGCGAGCCAGCGGGCCGTGGTGGTCGCCGAGCCGCCCTGTCGGAGCATTACGCGGCCGGGGACGTCAGTGCCGGTCTCAAGCGCGACGGCCGGCGCGAGGACGACGTCTACGACGAGGTCGCCGACCACCACGACGCGGGGACGATGCTTTCGCTCCGGCATCCTTGCTCCTGTGTCGATGGCGCCCCGGCCGATCAGGCCGGCCGCGCCACGAGGCTCACGAGCACGACGACGATCACGACCACGGCTATCACGAACACGCGCACCGAAAGGCGGGACCGCCTGGGCGTGGTCGGAGAGCCGATCCCGCCCAGGGTGTTCGGGATGCCCTGGTCGTGGAGGGCGTTGGGAGTCGATCCCCTTTGGGCCTGGTTCTGCGTCGGTGCGGCCATGGCTTCCTCCGTGCGCCGGCTGCGGTCCAGGCCTCCTGGTGTCCGGGCTGCCGGACCACCGCCGCGAGGCGCTCTGCCAACTGCTCTTCGTTCATTCTAGGCCGCGTCTGCCACGAGCCGAGACCATGGAAGACCCGTCCCGCCGGCGTGAAGCACGGCCAAGGCGAGGCGGGTGCCGATCCCGTCAGGTTGATGGCTCCCCGCCGTGCCGGCCGGCGCGATGCCTCGTCCTCGTTGTCGGGCGCGTCCGGCAGGGGCTCGGGCGGACAGCAGCCCGGCGTCAGAACGTGACGGCAGAACCGGCGCGGTGGCGCTCGCGGCGACGTCCGCGCCAGACCGTGACGCGGCCGCGGCCCTGGACCCGCCACCCGCCGTCGCGGCCCACGACAGCGGTGTCCTCGTCGATGCCCACCACCAGGGCGCCCTCCGGAGCGGCGAGCACCAGCGGCGCCACGAGCGTCTCGGGGATCGCGTCGTAGTGGGGCACGACCACGAGGCCGGGCACGAAGCCCAGAGCGTCCTGCCAGCCCACCGGCAGCCCGAGGAAACGCCGGCCACCCATCCGGAACTGGTGCCCGCCGAGCACCATCGCCCCGGCCGAGCAGCCCGCGATCACAGCCCCGCGGGCGTGCGCCTCTCGCAGGGCGGCACCGGCCGCGCTGTCCCGCAGCATCGCCAGGAGGTGGTCCGGCTTGCCGCCGGAGAAGTAGACGAGGTCGGCGTTCGAGATTCCCGCGACGGCGGCGGGGTCGTCCGCGCCAGCCCGGTCCCGGATCAGGACCGGCAGGGGCTCCGCCCCCAGGGCCGCGAAATGGGCCTCGCCCTGGGCCGCCCAGTGCATGAAGACCGCCTCGCCGTCTGGCCACGAGGCTGTCGGCACGATCGCCACGCGTGGCCGATCGCGGCCGGTGGCGGCCAGCAGCCCCCGGTCCACTTCGTCCATGGCCCCGGTGAATTCGCCGGAGCCGACGAGCGCGATGACCCCGTTCATGGGTTGCTCCTGAGTCAAACCGCGGCGGCGAGGGGCGCTCGTGGGGCTGCCCGGCAGCCCCACGAGACCAGCAGCGTTGCGGCTACATGAACCGATCCCGCGCGAGGCGGGTTTCCAGCTCGTCCGCTATCGAGGCTGCAAGCCGCGTCGCGAACCGGTCGGCCAGGCGGGCCAGCATCGGACGGCGCAGCCGAACGGGCGAAGCTTCGGGCGGCACGCCGGCCATCGCGGCGGCGGCCTCGATAGCGTCGTCCAGGTCGCCCGTGACATCCGCAAGCCCGAGCTCGACCGCCTGGCTTCCCAGCCAGACCTCGCCCGTGGCCAGCTCGAGCACGCGGGCGCGGTCCAGCCCGCGGCCCTCGACGACCCGGTCCACGAACCGGTCGTAGAACGCGTCCACGAGCTGCTGCTCGCGGGCGCCCTCCTCGTCCGTCTCGTCTCGCCACGGCGCGCCCATGCCCTTCAGGCGCCCGGCGCGATGCTCCTCGACGCGCACCCCGAGGCGGTCGAGCAGCTTCGGGAGGCGCGGACCGGCCGAGATGACGCCGATCGAGCCGACTATCGACGACGGGGCGACGATGATCCGCCGGGCGGCCATGGCGGCGAGATAGGAGCCCGACGCGCCGGTGCCGCGGACGTGCGCCACGAGCGGCTTCTTGTCGGCCAGCCGCTTCAGGGCGAGGTACAGGTAGTCGGAGGCTGCGGCGGAGCCGCCCGGGGAATCGATGTCGAGCACGACGGCCGGGACGCTCTTGCGGCGGCCCAGCTGCTTGACGATCTCGACCCAGTCGGCCGACCGCGCTCCGCCGCTGATTGTCCCGTACAGGCGGATGATCGCGACCTTGCCGGGCCGGAGCCGGGACCGCCTTTCGATCAATTTACGCATGACGTCCGGGAGAGCGAATGGCGGGGCGATTGTGAGTTTCTCATGCCCGCAATGTTGGCACGTCGGCCGTCAGCGGGTCAGACGAGCTCCGAGGGACCGACGGGCGAGACGCGGCCCGGCCCGGGAGTGTTCTCGGGGTGCCCGGTGGTCGTTCGGGCCGGTTTCGCTACCTCGTGATCGTGATGGTGAAGGATCTGGTTGTCTGGCGCGCCGGCGTCGATTTGTCGCTGACGGAGACCGTGAAACTGAAGGTGCCGGTGTTCGTCGGCGTACCGGAGATCGTGCCCGTCGAGGCGCTGAGCTTCAGGCCGGCCGGCAGAGTGCCCGAAGCGATCGCCCAGGTGTAGGGCGAGATGCCGCCCGTCGCCTTGAGCGTGCCGCTGTAGGACCTGCTGACCCTTCCGGACGCCAGGCTGGTCGTCGTAATCGCCAGCGGCAGCGCCGGCGTGGCGCTGTTCGACGGCGAGGACGCCGGGCCGCGGCCGGCCGCGTTCGTCGCCGTGACCGTGAACGTGTACGCCCTGCCGTTGGTCAGACCGCCGACCGAAATCGGGCTCGCCGTCCCCGTGGCGGTCTTGCCGCCGGGGGAAGAGGTCACCGTGTACGAGGTGATCGGGCTGCCGCCGTTGGAGGCGGGCGGGCTGAAGCTGACGGTCGCCTGCGCGTTCCCGGCGGTCGCGGTCACGTTGGTCGGGGCCCCCGGCACCGTGCCCTGCGCCGTCGGCGCGAAGGCGGCCGTGCCTTTGGGCGTCCCGAGGCCGGTCGGCCCGTCGTAACCCACGCCGGCCGTGCAGAGGTAAGTGCCGCCGCAGCTGCCGTCGCTGCCGCTCGTCACGTCGTTGAGGGAGGCCGGGTTGGCGTACGGGTAACTCCCCGGATACGTGCCGGACGGGGGCGTCCCGGCAAGGGCGTAGGTCGCGGCGATGATCGGGGACGAGACGCTGGTGCCACCGAACACGACCCAGCCGCCGTACACGTAGTCGTCGTAGACGGCGACGCCGGTATTGGGGTCGGCCACGGCGGAGACGTCGGCCACGGTCCGCTTCGCGCAGCCGGCATCGGTCTGCCACGTCGGCTTCGACTCGTAGGCCGAGCAGCCGCTCCCGGCCCCGGACCAGGCCGTCTCCGTCCAGCCGCGGGCGTTGCCGGCCCGGTTCAAGGAGGTCCCACCCACCGCGACCACGTACTGCGAGGCAGCGGGATATTCGACGCCGTAGCCACCGTCGCCGCTGCTCGCGGTGACGGCGACGCCGGGATAGTTGTAGTAGGTGTCGAAGGAAGTCTCACCCGACCACTCGCCCGCGCCGTAGCTGTTGGAGATGGCAACGGCTCCGAGACTTGCCGCTTCCTTGACCGCGGCGGCGAGATCATTGAGGGAGTTGGACGCGGCTTCAACTAGGAGGATGTGGCAGTTCGGGCAGACGGCCGAGACCATCTCGATGTCGAGGTCGATCTCGGCGCCCCAGCCGGAGTCCGCGGTCGGATAGGCGCTGCCGCCGGTCTGGTTGACTTTGCGGAAACACCCGTTGGCGGTGGTGCACGCAGGCGTTCCGTACTGGGTCCGGTACGCTGCCAGGTCGGCCTCCGCATTGGGCTGGTCGTACGCGTCCACGATCGCCACAGTCTGACCGGAGCCCCCGCCCGATCCTGGCAGGGCGTAGGCGGACTGCAGGTCCGCCGGGCCATACCCCGACGGCGACGTCAAAGATGCGATCTGTGACCTGGCCCGCGCGGCGATGTCGGTTCGGCGAAGCGACAGGCAGCTGGCGTAGCCCGGAGCGGCCGGTCCGCAGACGGCCTGGGTCTGGGGCGTTGTCGCCGGGGCGGCGGAGTTCGATGCCGCTGCGGCTCCCGGCGTCACGCCGGCGGCGATCGGCACCAGCAGGACCGTGAGCGCGAACGCCACCCGCGTCCGGACGAATGCCCTTCGGGCCGTTCCCTCGCGCAGGGGTGTCGGGCGCCGCCCGCCGGACCGCCACGCGGATTGGAGCCTCGAAACCAGCGTGTCGCTGACGGTCATGTTGTCCCTCCGCGAATGTCGGTTGCGCGCGGCCTTGCGCTCGAACGGCGTCTGTCCATGCTCCTCCTCGGGGTGCCGCTCGACGACGTCGCGCAGGCCCGCCCCGAATCGAGATCCACGGACTTGAATATCGGGCCGAGGCCGGCCGCGGGCTATGGCCTGATTGTCCTATCGAGGCCGCGCAGGGGTCCACCGGCGGCGTCACGAGGCGTCGCCCCGGGCGCTCGCCATCGGCTCGCCAACGGCTCGCCAACGGTGTGACCGCGGGGGCGGCGCCGGCAGGCGCCGGCGAGGTCCTGGTATCGAGCACCGTCAGGGACCTCGTGGCCGGGTCGGGCATCGAATTCGACGACCGTGGCGGCCACCTCCTGAAGGGCGTGCCCGGGGAGTGGAGTCTTTCCCTCGTGAGGACGTGACAGAGGCGCTGCATGGCCGAGGCCCGGGAGTTGCACGTGTATGAACGCTGCCATCCCGCTCTGCTGGTCAAGCGCGACGGCGATGTCGGTTTGATGACCAGGTCACTGTCTCTGGACGGCTATGGTTGCCGGTATCGCCGGCCTCAGGCTATGTCCAGCGCCCCAAGAGCTCGGAGATCCGAGAGACGGCGCGAAGGAAACTCCGATGGACACCAACAGCGCCCTCTGGCTGAGTAAGGCTCGAATGTCCGAGCTCCATGCCGAAGCTGCCGCCAACCGACTCGCGGGCGAGGCCCGAAGGACCGGCCGGGCGCAAAGTCGGCGCCGGGCCGTGGCGGCTGATGATCACAACCGGGCGGACGCCCGTCCGATCGAGTCCTCCTGGATCGCCCGCCTCTGGGCGCTGCTCCTGCGCGCGATGCCGGTGCTTGCCGCAGACCCGCGGCCGTGATCGCCCTGGGCCCGCGCCGTCAGAACATCCTGCGCAGCCCCGGCAGCCGCTTCAGAACGACGGCGTTCACCGCCAGCGAGGCGACGAGGGTCACCGCGACCAGGACGGTCACTTTCACGAGGGACGGCGCCGAGAGGCTGACCAGGAGGTAGGCGAGCGGGTACAGGATCAAGGGGTGGAGGTAGTAGACGCCGAACGAGTTGGCCGCGAGCGTCCGCCAGGTTCGCCCGGCACCGTCGATCCAGCGCTGGAAGAGGGCGAGGCCGGCCATGAGGGCGGTCAGGCAGAAGGCGCTGAACAGGACAGATCCGACCGCCCTTTCGGGAACCGTCACCATCGTCCCCGACATCCGGAAGCCCAGGTACGCCAGACCGGTGAGCACGCAGCCCCAGCCCCACGGTCCCAGGTCGGGCCGAAAGCCCGCGGCGCTGAACCAGCCCCGCCGCTCGGCGTAGATGCCCAAGACGAAGTAGCCGGCGTAAAATGCGATCCGCGCCGGCTGGATGACGAAGAGGAGCCAAACCGGCTGCCAGTCGTCGAGGCCGAAGGACGGCGAAACCAGGATCGACCCGGCGGCGGTCAACGCCACGAATGCGACGAAGACCCGCTGCCGCGGCTGCTCCACGCGGGGCACCGAGGCCCTCAGGCGCGGGCTCGCCTCGTGCACCCAGGCGAGCAGTACGAACTCCGCGAAGAGCACGCCCAGGAACCAGTAGACCGACTGCTGGTATACGTACGGTCCCCAGAAGTCCGTCGTCCAGAACTGCAGGTAGTTCGTCGCCGTGCCCCGCGAGACGTAGGTCATGTACGTCGCGAGCGGGGCCAGGAAGACGACTCCCAGGACCCACGGGATTGCCAGGCGCACCATCTTCTCCCGGACGAACCCACCGGCGCCCCGGCGCCCCAGCGACGGGAGGGCGAAGTACCCGGCCACGAAGAAGAGGGCCGGCATGATCGGCACGTCGATCAGCAGGACCAGCCACGTGAAGAAGAGGCCCTGGTGCGGGTCGAGGACGTACCACCAGGTCGGGGGATAGACCATGTAGGTGATCGAGGCGTGGAGCACGATCACCAGGACGATGACGATGGCCCGCAGGTTGTCGAGGAAGAACAGCCGTGGGCGTTCGCTCAACCGGATCCTCTCGCTGCCTGGTTCGTCTGTGACCCTGCGGCGCCGTCGCGGGCCGCGAGAGCCAAATCGCGCTCCAGTCTAGGTCGAGGAGGGGTCGGAAGTCTGTGGCCGGTATTCGTAGATGACCACGAGTTCGCCGGCCGGTTTCGCCGCAAGCATGTAGAGGAGGACGATGATCCCAACCAAGAGGACAAGGCTCAGGAAGGCCAGCACCCACGCCCCTGTGCCCCAGGCTCCGGGGACGTAGGTCTGCGAGACGGGGAACCAATGGTGGAAGGCGAGTTCACGAGCGTCACCGTCGGCCTGGGCTGCCGCCCCTTCGTAGTTGCCCCGATAGCGGACCGTCCGGGTCGCGCCGGCGGCCGTCGGCTTCGCGAACCAGGCCAGCTCGTGGTCTCCCGGATGCGACGGAGGCAGGAAACACGGATATCCCTGGGGGTCGGTCCACGGGCAGCGTCGCCACTGGTGGTTTCCTTCGTGCGACACGAACCGGACGCAGCGATACCCCTCCGGGTCGGTTGCCGGACAACGTAACCACTGGCTCGCCATCAAACCTGGTCCACCTGCCCCGAGGAACGCCCGAGACCATCATGCGCTCGTGGGTCGAAGCATGCAGTGCCGGCCGCGCTCGTGCGAGAGATCGAGGCGCTCGGAACGGTTGCGCCGTAGCCGCCCGGGCCGCGGAGCGCCCGGACCGCGGAGCGCCTGACTTGGGGCATCCTCGCCGGGTCGCTACTCGGCGCGTTTGGCCGAAGCTTGTCCGATGGGGCGTCCGATACGGCGCGTTGCGCGGTACTCGTCGACCCTGCGGCCGCTGCTCAGCCATCGCCCGCTCTGGTCACGCCGGGCACGCAGCGCGCCCTTCTCAGCGGCGGCGCGAAGGCCCCCGACCGTGAGACCGGGACGTTCGAGCGCAGAAAGCGGGAGTAATCGCGCCGGGCCCGCGAGGTTCGGCAGCAGGAAGCGATCGATGCTGTCCTTGACCGCACGCGCAAGAATCTCCGCCACGGGCGCGTACTCGTGGCGGTCGGCGCGTCGCACGGCGCGAAGGTATTGCGTTCGGATGCGCTTGCGGAGTACCGCCGGCGGGTAGCCGTTGCGCGCCAGGAGGAGATTCAGGGCGAGCCGCCCGGCCTACCCGGCCACGTCGAAAGGGTTCTCGATCTCGACCCCGGCGATCCGGCGTCCGGCCCCGAAATCCTCGCTGACGAGGCGTACCGCCCCGGCACGTCGCGCGGCCTCGACTATCAGGGCATCCCAGAACGACAGCTGGGCTCGCTCCTCGAGGGCCGCCGCGTCGAGGATCAGCCCGACGTCGACCTGGACGACGGACCACGTCGCATACAGCGTGACGATCTCGCGAGCCTCCGACCGGCGCATCGGTGGCTCGAACTTGCGGGTCGCGACGACGTAGAACTCCTGGAGGACCTGGGTGCTCACGATGCCCGAGCGATCCGCCCACAACTCCTCGAGCATTGCTCGGGCGATCGGTTGTTTCTCGGTCTCGCCGGCGTCGTGCGCGTAGACCAGGACGTTGGTGTCGACGAACGTTCGCCGGCCGGCGGTCATGGGTTCCGAAATGCCTGACGGTCGTGCAGTTCGTCGCGCGCCCAACTCCGACCGCCGCGAGGAGCCGCCTTCTTGAGGATCGCCTCGGCGCGCCCGCGGGCCAGCTCGAACCGTTCGTCCTCGTCCACGAGCTCCATCAGTCTCGCCGCCGCGAGCGCGCTGACCGACGTCCCGCGTTTCGCCGCCACGATTCGCGCACGCTTGATCACTTCCGCGTCCAGTTGCAGGGTCAGATTTGCACGCGCCATCGCTCGCTCCACAGTTCTGATGTGGTCCACAGCATACCGCAGGGAACAACGTCGGGCTTCGTCAGGCAAGGCGCGGCCGCGTCTCGCTTGTGTATTTCTGCTTAGTGGAGCCTGGATCGTACGTGGCCGCCTATCCCGCCTTCGTCGTGGCCGATGCAGGCGGTGGAAGCGAAGTCGCCGAGGACGGGGCAGAGGCGCGACGAGCCTATGTGACGCGGGCCGTTCGCCAGAGACTGCATTAGGTGGCGTTCCGCCAGCGGGTCATACGCGCCTACCAGGAAAGGTGTGCCCTGTGCAGCCTCCGCCACCGGGAGCTACTGGACGCTGCGCACATCGCACCAGACGGCCAGCTCGAGGGCGAGCCCGCGGTGAGCAACGGCGTGGCCCTCTGTAAGCTTCACCATGCAGCGTTCGACCGCCTCTTCTTCGCGATCCGACCGGACTACGTGATCTAGGTCAGGCCGTCGATACTTGTCGAGCATGATGGCCCGATGCTCGTAGTCGGGCTTCAGCAGATCCACGGCAAGCCACTATTCCTACCGCGTCCGCTCTCGGACCGTCCCGATCCGGAGCGACTCGAACGGCGCTACTCGGAGTTCCTCCGAGCCAGCTGAAGTTCGGCCCGAGCCCATGTCGCGGAATTGTGGTGAGGGGCACCGGAGCGGGAGACGGGACTCGAACCCGCGCCATTCTGTTTGGGAAGCGAAGCGTCAGGAGGACGGGGTGTGGACCCGAGTAACCTTGGCACATGGCGCGAATGAGCCGGATCGTCATCACAGACTGCGACCATCCGACGATCGAGATCGAGCGGGCGATCTTCGCTCGCGCCGGCTACGAGGTGGAACTCGCCCAGTGCCACACCGCCGACGAGGTCATTGCGGCGGGCGCCGGGGCCGTCGCGTTGCTCACGCAGTACGCTCCCATCACCGACGCGGTGCTGGCGGCGCTTCCGACCGTTCGGGTAATTGGAATCTACGGTGCCAGCCTCGACAACGTCGAGTTGCCGGCCGCCGCACGGCGCGGGCTCCCGGTAGTCAACGTGCCAGATTACGGCGTGGAAGAGGTGGCCGATCACACCGTGGGGCTCATCCTCGCGCTGACCCGCGGCATCGTCGCGCTGGACCGCGCAGTCCACACCGGGACATGGGATTTCCGCAGTGGGGGCGACCTTCGCCGCGGGAGCGGTCGGCAGGTCGGGGTCATCGGCCTGGGACTCATAGGTTCCGCGGTCGCCCGCCGGGCGCTCGCGCTCCGCTTCCGGGTCGTGGCCACCGATCCACGCCGGCCGGCCGTCGAGGGCGTCCGCCTGGTCGAGCTCGACGAGTTGCTCGCGACGAGCGACATCGTGAGCGTGAACACCCGGCTCGATCCGTCGACGCGTCACCTGCTGGACGCTGCGGCGCTCGCCCGAATGAAGCCCGGAGCGTACCTGGTCAACACGTCTCGGGGTGGTGTGGTCGATCAGGCGGCGCTCGTCGAAGCCCTCCGATCGGGCCACCTCGGCGGAGCCGCGCTCGACGTCCTCGAGCGGGAACCGATCGCTCCCGATGATCCGCTCCTGGGCCTGCCGAATGTCGTGCTCACGCCGCACGCAGCGTTCTACAGCCGCGAATCGCTGGCCGAGATGAAGCGCCGCGCCGCCGAGGCGATCACGGCGGCCCTGGCCGGCCGTGGTCCCGTGGACGAGGGTTGATCGCGCCCGGCATATGAGGGCCGCGCCCCCGGCCGCGGCCGGTTCGCGGTGGTCGCGCGCGGGTTCGGGGCTCCACGCCGACGAGGCCCAACGAGACAAGGTCCAGCGAGACGAGGCCAAACTGGACAGGTCGGGACGAACGGCATTGACCGCCTGAGGCCGGCGGCCATAATCTGAATTGCCTGCGGGTCAGATCTCTGCGCACGACCTGCTTGCAGTATTCAAAGGTCCGTTTCAGGCGCTCGACCACGGCTCGAGCGCGACGCGTCAGGGGGCGACCTACGCGATCCGACGACCTCGAGGCGCACGTCGCTGGGGTGTTCGCTCCGATCTGTACGCCTTTCGCCGAGAACGAGGACGTCGACTACGAGGCCCTGCGCTTCAACGTGAGCCGTTATGCGGCCAGCGGGATCCTCGGCTACCTGGCGCTCGGTTCCAACGGCGAGAATCGCAGTCTCTCAGAGGATGAGCGGCTGCGCGTGCTCGACGTGGTCGTGCGCAACAAGCGCCCGGGTCAGGTGGTCATGGCCGGGGCGACGTACGACGCGCAGCGCGACACCGAACGTTTCCTGGCCGCGGCGGCCGACCTGGGCGCCGACTTCGGGCTGGTGTTGTCCCCGGGCTATTTCCGGAAGCAGATGACCGACGATCTCCTCTTCCGCTACTTCCTTTCCCTCGCCGATGGAGCGAGGATCCCGCTCCTCCTCTACAACGCCCCAGGGTTCTGCGGCATCACACTCAGCCCCGAGCTCGTCGGCCGTCTGGCCGGGCATCCCGGCATCGTGGGGATGAAGGACAGTGCGGCAAGCGGGATCGAGAACTTCCTCCCTCTGGAGAGCCCGTCGTTCCACGTGCTGGCGGGTTCGGCCAACTTCCTCTTCCCTGCGATGATGGGCGGGTCGCTCGGAGGCACGGTCTCTCTCGCCAACTCGTTCCCCCGTCTCGCCCTTGATCTGTTCGAGGCCGGCCAGGCTCGGGACAAGACCGCCGGCGTCCCGCTACAGGCTCGGGTGAGTCGCATCAACCACGCGATTTCCGGAATCCACGGCGTCGCCGGAGTAAAGGCCGCCATGAACCTCGCCGGGTTCGTCGGTGGCATCCCCCGTCGGCCGTTGCTGCCGTTGGCGGCCGCGGACCTCGCCGCGCTCAGAGAACTCCTCACCGACGAGGGGCTGCTCTCGTGACTCGCGACATTCTTGCCATCGATGTCGGCACGGGCGCCCTCAAGCTCGGGGTCTTCGGTCCGGAGCTCGAGAAGCGCTGCGAGACGGAGCGGGACTACGAACCCCACTTTTACGACTGGGGCAAGGCCGACATCCAGCCTGAGGTCTGGTGGCGCGCTTTGCGTTCAGGCTGTGCCGAACTGAAGCAAGGCCTCGGCCGGGTCGGCGTTGTCTCGTTGTCGGTCACCACGCCGGGGCTTACGCCGATGGCTGCAGATGGGACGGCGCTCGGTCCCGCGATCCTGTTCCTAGACGGGCGGTCGCAGGTGCAGTCGGCGGCCATTCGCAGGATCGTCGGCGAGGAACGCTTCCTGGCCGAGACGTGCAATCTGCCGGTTTCGGGCGGCTCGTCGTTGTCGTCGATCCTCTGGTTCCGTGACGAGCAACCGAAGGTGTGGGCGGAGGCGGCCAAGTTCGGCCACTGCAACACGTACCTCGTCAAGCGGATGACGGGCCGGTGGGCGATCGATCCATCGACCGTCTCGATTAGCGGCCTCTACAACACCGTACGGAACGACCTCACCTGGAACAACGACATCCTTCGACTGGCCGGCATCCCCGAGGACAAGCTGCCGACACTGCTCCAGTCCTTCGACCCTGTCGGTCGGATCCTCCCCGCGGTCGCCGACGAACTCGGTCTGCCCGGGGACTGCACGGTGCTGTGCGGTGGCAACGACGCCGTCCTTGCCGCGCTGTCGGGCGGCCTGACCGAGCCCGGCGACATCAACATCATCAGCGGGACCTGCGACATCGCGAGCGTCTGCACCGACGCCCCGGTTTCCTCGCCCGACTTCAACGTGCGCTGTCACGCGATCCCGGGTCGCTGGCTCACGTTCTTCGTCCTCAACACTGGAGGTGCGGCGCTCGATTGGTTCCACGCGTCGTTCTGCCGTGAGCTCAGCGACGGCCAGTTCTATGACGAGTATGTCCCTGGCGTGCTCGAGGCGTTCCTTGAGGACCCGGGCGTAGACAAGCGGGAGGCCGAACTGCCGACATATGAACCGTACCTAGGTGGCAGCCGCTACTCCCTCGAGCGGCTCACGGCCAGGTTTACCGGCCTGACGCTCGAGACCACGCGTGACGATCTCCTGCTCAGTGTCATCCGTGGCAATGCGGCCTATCTCGGCGCGCACCTGGAGAAGGTCGGCGAGCTCGTGAGCCTCGGCCACAAGGTCGGGATCTCGGGCGGCGGAGCCGGGGTGCGCGGGATGCTCGAAGCAAGGCGCCGCTGGACCGGCGCGTTCGAGTACGTCTACCAGGATCAGTCCTCGATGCTCGGGGCAGCCATGCTCGGCCGGATCTTTCAGTCGGGACGGCTGCCGGGTCATGGTCAGGTCACTCTCATTAGGGACAAGGAGGCGGTCTCGTGAGCGCAATTGGCACCGGTTTCACCACGAAGACGGACGCGGCAGCGGCTGCAGCTGAGCTGGTCGAGCGGGCGAAAGCCGGGCTCGAAGGTAAGCCGACACTGGCGATCCTGCTGGCTACGACGCAGTACGACACGGAGAGCCTGGTCGCGGGCGTGTCCGGGCGTCTGGGTGACGTTCCCCTCTGGGGCGGATCGTCGTCCACTGGCGTATTCCAGGATACCGGCTGGATTACCAGCGATGGCGGCGGCGCCAGCCTGATGCTGATCGCCGACCGCTCAGCCGGCGTGGGCGTGGCCGCCGTCGGCGACGGCGACGGTTTCGCGGCAGGCAAGGACGCCGCCAGGCAGGCTCTCAAGCAGCTTGGTGGCGAGGCAAGCGTCCTGCTGACCATTGCATATATGGGACCAGAAGAAGAGATCCTGCGAGGGATCGCCGAGGTAGCCCCGGGCGTGCCGGTGGTCGGCGGCACCTCATCGGACCATTCGCCCGATGGCAAGTTCCAGCAATTCGCGAACGGCCATGCGTACAAGAACCATTTCGCCATTGCTGCCCTGAGCGGGCCGATCGGCTATTCCTTCTCAAATGGTTACCGACTGACGGGCAAGAAGACCGTTGTCACCAAGGCCTCGGGACGGACGGCCTATGAGTTCGATGGCCGCCGAGCCATGGACGTCTACTCGGAATGGGTGGGGAAACCCGAGTCCGAGATCGGCGGCGGGGCCCTCGTGTCGTTCAGCGTGCAGTACCCGCTGCTCTTCCACAAGGACGGGATCACGTATTCGGCCCACCCGGTCAACAGCAACGCCGACGGCTCCATGGACTTCGGGGCGGCCATGAGCCCCGGCATGGTGCTCGAACTTGGCGAGAACTCCGTGAACGGGTTGATCGCCGAAGCGGGCAACGCCGTTCACAAAGCGGCCCAGGGCGTGAGCCACCCAAAGGCCATCCTGCTTGTCTATTGCGGCGGCCGTGCCATCGCCCTCGGCGAGCGCGTCAAGGAAATCCCCGGCGAGCTTGAGCACGCGCTCGGGCACGTACCCTGGGTAGGCTATCTGGCGTTTGGCGAGCAGGGTTGCTCGGTGCCGGGCATTCCCACTCACGCCGACCTGAGCGTGGCTGCGCTCGCGCTCGGCTAGGCGCCGGTGCCTGTGGTGTTGGTGGCGGGCGCGAGGCTGATCAGAGGCTGATCAAAGGCTGACGCGGCTTCGCGCCTTACCACCCAACGTCTTCCCGAGCCTCGGGGTGGGGCCGGTCAACTCGGAGGATCACGATGGCTGTCGCAACTCGCCGCTACCAGAACTTCGTCAACGGGCGCTTCGTCGACGCGCAGGGGAGTAAGACCCTGACGGTCGAGAATCCGGCTACCGGACAGATCGTATCCGAGGTCCCGGACTCATCGGCCGATGATGCGCGTGAGGCAATCGCGCTCGCAGAAAAGGCCCAGCGCCGCTGGGAGAAGCTCGCGCCGATCGAGCGAGCCGGGTACTTGCACCGCATCGCCGCGGGGATCCGGAAGGATGCCGAACACGTCGCCCGCGTTCTGTCCGAGGAGCAGGGCAAACCCCTCGACCAGGCCCGGGGCGAGGTCAACGGGACAGCCGACTACTTCGACTACACCGCGGAATGGGCTCGCCGCGTCGAGGGCGAGGTCATTCCGAGCGACCGGCCTAACGAGATGGAGCTGCTGCTCCGGCAGCCCATCGGCGTCATCGGCGGGATCGTGCCCTGGAACTTCCCCCTCTACGTGCTCGCGCGGAAGGTGGCGCCGGCCCTCCTTACGGGCAACGCGATCGTCGTGAAGCCGAGCGAGATCACTCCGAACAGCACGCTAGAGCTCGGCCGCATCTTCGACGAGGCCCAGGTGCCCGCCGGTGTCGTCAACCTCGTCTGCGGCTACGGACCGGTCGTCGGCGAGGAGCTGGCTTCGAACCCGCTCATCGGGATGGTCAGCGTCACAGGCAGCATCAGGACGGGCTCCCGGGTCATGGAGCTCGCCGCCAAGAACATCACGAAGGTGAGCCTGGAGCTCGGCGGCAGTGCTCCGGTCATCGTCATGCCGGACGCCGACCTGGACCTGGCCGTCAGGTCGATCAAGGCCTGTCGCCTGCTGAACACTGGCCAGGTTTGCGGCGCGGCGGACCGGACCTACGTCCATAAGAACGTCAGCGAAGAGTTCACCGACCGGCTGGCCACGGCCATGGGCCAGGCAACGTACGGGAACGCGCTCGTCGACGAGGGTCGCGACCTGGGTCCCCTGGTGAGCGCCCGGCAGCTCGAGGCGGTCAGCGGACGTGTCGAGCGGGCGGTGGCCGACGGAGGACAGATCGTGGTCGGCGGCAAGCGCGTCGCAGATATGCCGGAGGGCAACTTCTACCCCGCCACCGTGATCGCCAATTGCCGCCAGGACATGGCGATCGTCCGGGAGGAGATCTTCGGGCCGGTGATGCCGGTCGTCACGTTCAACGACCTCGATGAAGCCATCGCCTGGGCGAACGATTCCATCTACGGCCTGGCGTCCTCGATCTTCACGAAGGACGTGAACGTCGTCATGCGGGCCTGCAACGAGCTCCGGTTCGGCGAGACCTACGTCAACCGCGAGAACATGGAGAACATGCAGGGCTTCCATGCGGGCTGGCGCAAGTCCGGCATCGGCGGCGCCGACGGCAAGCACGGGGTGCTCGAGTACACGCGTACCCACGTCATCTACATGCAATACGACACGGCGGCCGGGCGGGCGTAGCTTCGTTCCCGACCCCCGGCCGCGTGGGGAACGCCGCACCGCACAATGGGGTCGGGGCTCAGCCGTAAGGCAGCGATCTCGGCGTGGTGAGTAGCTGCGCCCGTCGGGCCCAGCCTGCCATCGGGGCGCCGCATTTGTGATCCGAGAGGCTGTCGGCGGCGGAGTATGCGACGACGGCGCACTTGGCTGTGCGCAAAACGGAAGTTGGAGCGGGAGACGGGACTCGAACCCGCGACATTCTGCTTGGGAAGCAGACACTCTGCCAGCTGAGTTACTCCCGCTCGGATCACGCTCGTTGAGAGCGTCTGCCTTCCGGAAGGGCCTGTCGCACTGACTCCGGAGCGGAAAACTGGGACGGAGGTGCCAGATGCACAAACCGCCCAACCCAGCCCCGCTGCCAGTCTCGCGACCTGACCGACCGAGCGGCGCCCATCCTACAACGAGTCCGACCCGAGCGGCAACGAGCCCGCTCGCGGCCGACATCGCCAGCTTCCGGCGCCACCTGGCGGCGCGGAACCTGTCGCCTAGGACCGAGCGGACCTACCTCGATGCCGCACTGCTGCTAGAGGCGTTCCTGGCCCGGACGGGCCTGCCAGTCACCCTCGCGGCACTCCGGCGCGAGCATGTGGAGGCATTCATAACCGACCAGCTCGATCACTTTCGGCCGGCGACCGCCCACAACCGCTACCGCAGCCTCCAGGCGTTCTTTCGGCGGGCGCTCGAAGAGGAGCTGATCGCCGCCTCGCCGATGGAGCATATGAAGCCGCCGATCCTGGGCGAGCTGCTCTCGCCGATGCTGAGCGACGACCAGATCCGGGCGCTGCTGCGGGTCTGCTCCGAGGACCACACGTTCGCTGGACGGCGAGACGAGGCGATCATCCGCGTCCTCCTCGACAGCGGCGCCCGCCGGGCCGAGATCGCGGCCCTGCGCTGGACGCCCGACAACCTTGATACGAACGACGTGGATCTCGATGCGCGCCAGCTGCGAGTCCTCGGCAAAGGCAGGCGGGAGCGCATCGTCGTGATCGGCCGGGAGGCAGTCCGCGCCCTGGACCGATACCTTCGGTACCGCGACGGCGGGAGCAGGTACGGCAAGTCACTCCGGCCGCATCACGCGACTTACCTGCCCAACCTCTGGCTGGGGCCCAAGGGCGCCTTCACCGAATCTGGGATGGGCCAGATGATCCACGAGCGGGGCGTCGCTGCCGGTCTCGGGAATCACGTTCACCCCCATATGTTCCGCCGGACCTACGCCCACAAGATGCTTGCAGGAGGCATGAATGAGACCGACCTCATGACGCTTGCCGGCTGGCGCTCACGGACGATGGTCTCGCGCTACGCCGCTTCGGCCGCCGCTGAGCGAGCCACGGCGGTTGCCAAGCGAATGAGCCCGGGCGACATGCTGTAGGTCGCTCGGCAGATGGCATGCAGCCTAAGGTTGGTGATTCGATAGATTGACTCTTACAGCGAAACGGCCTACAGTCGGCGTATGACATCGATCGGCCGGACCCAGCTCGAGACAGCCCTCCGTGCGCTAGGGGAGCTCCTGGTGGCGCGGAGCCTCCACTATGAGGTCGTCCTAGTTGGTGGCGGGAACCTGATCCTGCGTGAACTGGTCACACGACCGACCACCAAGGATCTCGACCTCCTTGGCTCGTGGACAACCACCGGGGTCGAGCCGATGCGGCCGGTGCCCGAACAGTTTCAGGCAGCAGTTCTTGATGTCGCGCGTACCTATGGCCTCGCGAACGACTGGATCAACTTCGGCCCCGCGTCGCTGCTCGATCTTGGGCTCCCGGCCGGCTTCCTTGGGCGCCTCGAACGCCGCGACTATGGCGGGCTCGTCACCTGGCTGGCGGGCCGCTTCGACATGATCTGCTTCAAGCTCTACGCCGCCGCCGACCAAGGACCGCGGAGTCGGCATCTGCAGGATCTGGAGGAACTCGGTCCGGATCGGGATGAGCTCCTGGCCGCCGCCCGCTGGAGCCGCACGCACGACCCCTCGCCCGGGTACCGATCGGCGCTCGTCGAAACGCTCCGCCACCTTGGAGTGGAGGATGCCGATGGCCGGTTCGACTAGCTCGCTCCAGAGCGCCTTTCTCAACCGAGCGTGGACCCAGTGGATCGCACTCGGCGTCGACGCCGTCGGTGAGCGCGACGATGCCGTGGTCGACCCCGAGGCGCTCATCGCGCTCACGGCAGAACTGGGTGACGCCGACGCCCGCTTGCGCGACGTGAGCACCGACTGGTGCGTCGCCTTCGGTCGATACGTCAACGGATCCCGTCTCAAGCAGGTGACGCATGAGCTACGCACGCCGCCCGAGGCGATCGGCGAGTACGTGGCCACGGTCGCCGCTGCCGGCGGCCCCACTTGGCCCATGGCGACCCGGCCGCGCGCCGAGTACGTGACGCGTGGCAAGGCCCGGCTCGACTCGGCCGTGGCGCCGCCGCTGCTGCGGATCCGCCTGCGCGCGGCGTTCGGGGTGAATGCTCGGGCCGACATCCTTGCAGCCCTGCTGGCCGTACCCGTGGTCGGCGTCAGCGTCGCCGACCTAACCCGAACGACGCGCTTCACCAAGCCGAACGTCGCGTCAGCCGTCGACGCTTTGGTGCTCGCGGGGTTGCTCGAGGCGCGGACGGTGGGCAACGAGCGACGGCTGACCCTGACCCGTGTTGATGAGATCCTACCGGGGCTCCGACCACCCATCGCTCAGCCGGACTGGGTCACCCGGTTCGGCGTGGCGCTCGAAGTGCTTCGGTTCGTGGGGCAGGACGGGATGTCGCCAGCGGTGCGAGCGATCGAGGCCCGTCGGCTGGTCGATGGTTTGCAGACGAGGATCCTGGCAGAGGGGCTCCCCCAGCCGAATACCAGCGCGCTGGGCGACCAATTCGCCGGCGCTTTCGATCGGTGGGTAGTTCAACTGGTGGACTTCCTGAGGAGTCCGAGCCAACGCGCGGAAGCAATTCTGCGGGATGCGTCCGCCCACGGTGGGCGCGATTGGACGCGAGCTGAGCTCCACGAGCGCAGCACATAACTGGGTGAGGAACGGGGGATGGCCACGAGGATGGCCGCCGCCGTGGGAGTCCCAGGCTTGGGAAGCAGACACTCTGCCAGCTGAGTTACTCCCGCTCGCGGAGCAGGAGTCGATATTAGCCCAGGTAGCGAGCAGTCTCAACGCCGTGGATGACCCGGGCCGACAAGGTGGATTCCGTGGTGGAAATCGGGTGGTTCCGAACGACCCGTTGATCCCTCGCGGCGTTCGACGGGTGAGAGAATACCGGGGGCACTGCAGCGCACGGCGATCCTCCTTTCCCAACGCCGTTACCTGTCCGGAGGGACGCGCCCCGTGGCTCTCAACCTCGACACTTCCGCGCCGATCCGGTCGCTCGCCCGCAAGCGTGAACTGGTCAGAGCGATCTACAAAGCTCCCGCCTCGGAGCAGGAGACGGACTGGCTTGAGTGGAAGTCAGTCGTGGAGCTCACAGCGAAGCGCTGGCGCGCGGAGCTCTCTCGGCAGGCACTCGGCATGGCCAACCGAGATCCGGAGGTGGCGGCGAAGTGGGCGGGCGGCTGCGGCTTCGTCGTCCTCGGGGTCAGCCCCGGATTGCTCGACGGCACGCCTGTGCATGACAACGCTGACATCGAGGCGTGGCTGACGCCCTACATCGGCCGAGCGCCGAACGCGCCCGAATGGGCCTCCGAATACGTTGAGGTCCAGGGAAAGCAGATCCTGATCGTCACCGTCGAGCCGCCGCAACCCGGCCAACCGGCGTGGCCCTGTCGGAAGACCTACACGCCGGACAGGAACAAGGGCGAGGATCCGAAGTGGGCGGTGCGCGACGGGGCGGTCTACGTTCGCCACCAGGCGAGCACCGAGGAGGCGAGCAGCGACGACATCGAGATGCTGTCTCGGCGGGCTGCGGGGAGCGGCCGGAGGCTCGGTGGCATCTCACTGGCCCTCGCTCGAGGCTGCAAGGCCGCAGCGGTAGACGCAACCGAGGAGACGATCGCGGCTTGGGAGAAGCGGGAGCGTGAGGCACTCAAGCCGCCTCCTCCCCTGCCCTCGAAGCCTGCGACGACCGTTCCAATGGATCGGCTCGCTGGCTCCTCGCTGGAGGCGAGCGTGAACGCCCTCGCGCAGCTCGCGGCCCAGATGAAGGACTTGCCGCTTGGCGCCGGGCTCAAGCCCGACACGCGCACCGCCCAGGACTACCAAGCGGAGGTCGACGGCTACATCGCGAAGGCCACCAAGGCGATGCCGGGCGTCCTGATCAGGAGGACATGCGAGCGTCCGCTCGGCCGGATCGCCCTCTCCGTCCGGAACAGCACCGACGATCCCATACACAAGCTGCGAGTCGAGCTCGTGATCGCGGCCAAGGGCGTCATGGCGCTCCTGGACGACGAGTTGCCGGACGCGAAACTCCCGAAGAGGCCGATCATGCTGGGCAAGGCAGCGACGTCTGTCTTCGACGCCATGAGGACCAACTTCTACGCCCCGGACTATGGCCGCCCGCTCGCGATTCGGTCGATCGGCCCGCGCGTGGAGATCGACAACAGCAGCAGCGCCCGCCTGACCTTCCCGACGTTCGATCTCTACGCGCAGACGTCGGCGAATCTCGAGGAGTTCTACCTGCTCACCAATGCCGCCCATGCGGGAAAGAAGCTCGCTGCGGATTGGAGCGTGCGGGCCAACAACCTGAGCGGGGTCATCCGCGGGACGCTCGAGATCGAGGTCGGCGCCTACGTGCCGACGATCGAGGAGCTGCTGGCCAAGGCCGACGCCAACGTTCCGCCCGACGACGACGCGGGCGATGAGGACTGAGCCGAGTCGTAGGCAACGTCTGCCGGCGCGGCAGAATGTCGGATGGTTTTCGGCACGGCGTCCGGTGGTAAGGGGCCCAATGTCGCCGCGGCATCGTCTGATCATTCAGTGGGTCTTGCCGTTGCGCCTTTTCACGGCTGGGCGGAGCGCCGCTTCGATCCTGTCTGACAAAGCAGCAACCTCGTCAGTCGTGAGGTGAGCAGGCGCCTTCCGCAGGTCGACGGCGTTCGGATCCTCGGGCCGAGAGACCTGGTCAAGGTGCCGTGATCCGACCAATCCTAGCGAGCGGATCGCATTCTCGAGGCTGCTCGTCAGCGGCCGTGGCCGATCTAGCGTTCCACTCTCGCTTGGAGTGTTGGCGCGGAGCGATTTGCGGGCACTCGCGACTGCTCTAGGTCGCGATCGCTCAGACGTCGTTCTCCGTTCCAATAGCTGCGAGTCTCTCGCGCGTGGAACTCCAACGGGCGAGTTCACGCAGCGCCTGCTCGGATGGCGAGCCGGGCTCCGCGGAGTAGGTGACTATCGTCAAGCCTGCGTCGCCGAGCACCTCGAGGCCCTCGTATGCCAGGGTCAGATCCCCAACGAGTGGATGCCGGAATTGCTTCGTCCCCGACCGGTGGACGCGCACGTCGTGGCCGGCCCACAGGATCCGGAACTCCTCGCTCCGTGTGGAGAGTTCCCCGACGAGGTCCGAGAGCGCGCGGTCATAGGGGTTTCGTCCGGCCTCGCCACGTAACTGCGCCACGATGTCGTGGGCCGCCTTCTCCCAGTCGACGTAGAACACTTTCGCCCGCGGATCCAGAAACGCGAAGCGCGCGGAGTTAGCCGGACGGACGGGGTCGCGGAACGCCTCGGAATAGAGCGCGGCCGCGAGCGGGTTGGCATACATGTAGTCGAGGCGGCCGTTGCGCACGAACGCCGGGATGCCGGACATCGCGTCGACGATCCGTTGGATGCTCGGTGGCACGCGCTGCGGGGATGATATGCGACGCGGTGGGCTCTCGGCGTTCGCCGTGCGGGCGAGATCCAGCAGGTGGGCGTGCTCGGCCTCGTCGAGACGCAGCGCCTGGCTGACGGCGTCGAGCACGCTTTCCGACACCCCGCGGGCGTTGCCGCGCTCGAGCCGCGTGTAGTACTCGACGCTGATCCCTGCAAGGAGCGCCACCTCCTCGCGCCGGAGCCCTACCACTCGCCGCTGCCGGCCGAAAGCGGGAAGCCCTGCTCGCGCGGGCGTGACCTTCGCCCGTCGTGTGGTGAGGAACTCGCGGATGTCGTCTTCGTGGCTCATGTCACGGTCACAGTATGCGGATGCAGCGTCCCGTGGGAGGTACTCGCAGTACCCCTATCGCCCGTGCCTTCCTCGATGTCACGAGACGTGGTTGCATCGTCTCGACAATCCCCCACGGAGGGAGTGAAATGCGAGCTGCCATCTTCTACGGACCCCATCGGATAGAGGTTGGGGAGCGACCTGACCCCGAGATTGCCGCGCCGACCGATGCCCGCGTCCGCGTCGTCCTCGGCTGCGTCTGCGGGTCGGACCTCTGGTACTACCGCGGCGAATCCCCGCACGCGCTCGGCCCGATCGGGCACGAGTTCATCGGTGTCGTCGAGCAGGTCGGCTCTGAGGTAGGCACGCTCGCCAAGGGCGAGCTCGTCGTCGCGCCCTTCACGTACAGCGACGGCACGTGCCCGCTCTGCCAGGCGGGATGGACGTCGAACTGCGTCAACGGCGGCTCGTTCGGGAACAACGGCATCGATGGCGGCCAGGGCGAGGCGGTCCGGGTTCCCTTGGCGGGCACCACGCTCGTGAAGATCCCGGGCTCCGGTCACTCGGACGAGACCATGCGCTCGCTCCTGGCACTCTCCGACGTAATGTGCACCGGCCATCACGCCGCAATGAGTGCGGGTGTCAAGCCCGGGAGTGTGGTGGCGGTCGTCGGCGACGGCGCGGTCGGACTCTGCGCGGTCATCGCCGCGAAGCGCCTTGGTGCCGGGAGGATCATCGCCCTCAGCCGGAACCCGGCGCGCCAGGCCCTGGCCCGGACGTTCGGGGCGACTGACATCGTCGCCGAGCGAGGCGACGCCGCGACTGCGGCCGTCATGGAGATGACCGATGGCCTCGGCGTCGATGCCGCTCTTGAGTGCGTTGGGACGAACCAGTCGATGGCCACCGCGTTCGCGATCGCCCGGCCGGGCTCCGTCGTCGGTGCCATCGGTGCCCCGCACGGCGTCGAGGTGCCGATCGAGACTGTGATCTTCCGGAACGTGGGTCTGCGGGGCGGCGTATCGCCGGCGCGCATCTACATCCCCGAGCTGATGGAGGACATCCTGAGCGGCGGCATCAACCCGGGCCGCGTCTTCGATTTCGAGACCAACCTGGACGGCATCGCCGAGGCGTACACAGCGATGGACGAGCGCCGGGCGATCAAGTCGCTCGTGCGCGTGGCGGCACTGTGATGGCCGTCAGCGAAGACGCGCGGAAGAACCACGACGAGCTCTTTCCGGGACATGTCTCGACCCTGGCGGTCACCGACCCAGAGCTCATCGAATCGTTCGACAACTTTGCCTTCGACGAGGTGCTCGGGTACGGCAGCCTCGACACGCGCACTCGGCTGATGGTGCAACTTGCGGCACTGATCGCCTGCCAGGCGCTCAGCGAGTACCGGGTCATGCTCAGCGCGGCGCTCACCGTCGGCGTCACGCCGATTGAAGCGAAGGAGATCGTGTACCAGGCCGTGCCGTACGTCGGCATGGGGAGGGTCTTCGACTTCATTCACGCCACGAACGACGTCCTCACCCAGCGCGGCATCGGCCTGCCGCTCGAGGGCCAGTCGACGACGACGCCCGAGAACCGCGCCGAGAAAGGGCTCGCGGTGCAGAAAGAGATCGTCGGCGCGGAC
>Ga0209777_10000688_pt1 | contig 53443 bp, 46 predicted proteins | sample FrelakmetHBP12HB_FD_187147 | JGI IMG/M metagenome (GOLD analysis project Ga0209777, IMG submission 187147) | Freshwater lake sediment microbial communities from the University of Notre Dame, USA, for methane emissions studies -HBP12 HB (SPAdes)... | ecosystem: Environmental > Aquatic >...
CTTGGAGCTGGTTGGCGCAGTTGACGACAGTGTCGTTCATGGCACGTGGTCGGCAAGCGAAGACGATCAGGCGACTGGGAGCGGAGCGTGGGAGGCGAGAAGGACTGTACGCTGACCTGCACACCGATTCCCGCCTCATGATCGCCCGGACTCTCGGCGACTCTCTCTCTCTCCGCATCAAGTGGTGGACGCCCCGGTTCGGTCCGGGCCCCGAATAGAACGCTATGCGAACTCGCAGTCTCCTGACCGACGCGGATGCGATTCAGGCAAGCGGGGCGGGGTTTTCGGAAGGCGGGGCGGCAGGACAAATCCTTCTCGACTCGGCCGTAGGCTGAGGTTCATGGATGGCACGGATCTGCCGGCCGACTTGCCAAACCGCGTTGATCCTCATCTTCCGCGGACCGCTTCTACTCGTGGATTCGATACTGGACCAACACGCACGGAATCGATCCGTTGTTCATGCGATTGCGCTTGAAGGGCCTCAGCCGGAAGCCCTTCTCGAAACCCTCCTCCGCGGCAAGAACGGCTACTTGAGTCCCCGGATATTCCCGCAGGCGATCCCGAAAGGAGTGCCACGCAGGCAGGTAGGTCTCCTCGTCGCCGATGCGTATGCCATAGGGGGGATTAGTCACCACCCAGGACCCAGGCTCGAGAGTCATGTCCGCCACGTCGCGCACCTCAAGCCGGATCAAATCGGCAAACCCGGCCGCTGCAATATTCGCGCGGGCAGACTCGATCCACTTCGCCGAACAGTCCGCGCCGCTGATGCGCAACCCATCAGCCGGCAGGATGGCCGCTTCGGCTTCCGCCCGCAGTGCGTCGAACCTGGCCGGGTCGAAGTCCGGCCACGACATGCACCCGAAGCGCTTTCGCCAGCGCGAGGGAGGTGTGCGGGTCGCAATCATCGCCGCTTCGGTGAGAATCGTGGCCGAGCCGCAGAAGGGGTCGTGCAGCGGGGCGGCCGGATCCCAGCACGATTGAAGCACCATGGCCGCCGCGAGGTGCTCCCGCAGACTGCTCTCGTGCGGCGCTGTGCGGTAGCCGCGCATGTGCAGCGGTGCTCCGGCTCCGTCCAAACCCACCGAGAAACGTCGATTCTCGAGATAGCACATGACGTAGAAATCTGCCGACTCTGTGTCAACGGAGGGCCGGCGGCCTATGCGATCCACCATCTGGTCGCAGATGGCGTCCTTGATCCGGTAGAGGCCGAAACGCGGGCTGCGCAAGAGCGAGGAGTGAACATTGAAGGTCACCCGAAAGGTCATGTCCGGGGTCAGCCAGCGTGTCCAGTCGATGGCGCGGATCACATCGTAGATGTCCTCTTCCCGCTTGATCTCGCAGAACCCAATCTCGCGAACGACCCGCGACGGGCACCGAAGGTGAATGAGCGCTCGGTACAATTCATCGAGGGTTCCTTCGAAGCGCGCCCGGCCGGGCTCGACCCGGGCCACCGGGATGCCAAGGGCGCCCAGCTCGGCGCTGACAATCCGCTCTATGCCCACGCCCAGCGTCGCGTAGAAGCGCTCCGTCACTATGAGGAGTCCCTCCCATAAATCCCGTCCGTCTTGGCATTCTCGCAGTTAACCCCATTTTGACCACGTTGAAAAAGACCTCGTTACGCCGCAAGCAGTTACGACGCCGGTGTAGATACGACATCAGGAGATCGCGCGAGGATGGATGCAGCACGCCCGTGGTCAAGATGGGGTTAATGCAGCTTTCGTGGTGAGTTTCAGCCCGGCTTACCGACCCAGCTCCCTCTACCCATGGAAGCCTCCTCCCGCAAGTGGTACCATGCTTGGCGGCGTTCGAAGACGACGCTCCTGTATGCGATCGACGGCGGTGCAAGGAGTGATGCTATGGCTGTGGTTCTGCAGAAGATTGTGCCGAGCCATCCATCCCAAGAACGGCCGAGGGTCTATAGGCAGTGGATGGTATCTATGCCTTGTGGGAGGGTCATGGTGACGAGAATGCTGCCAGGACGTCTTGCGCGCCTCGAGCGCATCGGGCCCAAAGGTCGTGTCCGGTTCGTCCGACTCTTCAAGTTCTTCGTTCTCCTCGGGCTCCTATTCTCCACCGCCGATCCATCCGTCGCGCAGGACATCCGTCTCGAGGCAGAGAACTTCATCGATTCCCAGGACAATGGGCTCGAGGCGATCATCATCGTTCAATGCAACTTGGCGTCCGGAGGTCTCGCGGTAGACGGCGTTGATGCCACGGGTGACCGAATCGTGCTGGACCTTCCGCTTGACACTCGTTTCTGCTTCCAATCGGGGATCCGGAGCGCCGGCGATATCACGCTTGTCCGCGTGTTCGAGGTGTCATTCACCTCCGTACCGGATGACTCGTATCTCTTCGCGGACACGCTCACAACGGTTCCGGGCTCTGGGGTCGGGTGAAACGGGGGGTTCGACTGGGTCCAGTCGCAGAAGATCCACTGCCTGGATGCGGGCGCTTACCACGTCACGATCAAGCGGCTCCCTCGTGCTGCCGGGCCAGTCCCCGGCACTGCGACCCGGATCGATTACTTGCAGCTTGTAGAGCATCTGACTCCTGTAGCGAAGATATCGTGGGGACGGGTAAAGGCGTTGTGCAGGTAACGAGAAATGTGACTGATCTGACAGACGCTGTCCCTTCCATAAACTCCATTCGCGTTGCCTGATTTGCACTTGGCGAGAAAGCCGCGCCAGGCTCACCGTCATGCTTTTCACCATGTTCCGCACCCTGATCTCCGCTCTTCAGTCGCAGCGCGCCCTCCAACTCCGGCGCGCAGAGAACCCCGAAGCAGAAAGATCTCGCGATCCGGAACCTCCAGGCCGCCCTCTCCCTATACCGGGGAGAGTTCGCGCAGGGACTCGTCGCCGGGGACTACCTGGAGGAAGAGCGGCACCGGTTGCTCGACAGATGGGTCCACGGAGCCACCGCTCTTCTGGAGATGCTCGCACCGGGCCGGAGATGGGAGGAGATCGTTCCTCGGGCTCGTAGCGGGATCCTTCGGCATCCGTTGCACGACAAGTTCCACTTCCAGCTGATCCAGGCGCTCCTCCGGTCCGGCAACCGGACGAAGCGGTGCGGGCGTACCGGGAGTACGAAGAGATCTGCCACAGGGAACTCCGGGCCCTACCGTCCGGGCGCATCGAAGCGCTCCTCGATACCCCCTGACGGAGACCGAGCGGAGTCGTTCTTGGCACGAGTAGACCGCCTGTACCATGCGCTCCCTTCATGCTGACGTTCGATCGTACGACCGGTACTATCGACTTTCACCGTAAGGAAGGAAGATAGACCGATCTGTTCATGACCCTTCCGCGAATTGAAATGGAATAGTCCGCTCTCACCATGTCCTCTCCCCGTGAAGGTAGAGACCCGTCCCGCCGGGAGCGCTCACTTCCAGCGTGGTGAAAGTGGACCTGTCCGGGCGTTCGGCCGCGTACATCCGTCATGGAAGTGAGTAGTCCCGTTTGACTGCCGGATTTCATCATGAGGAGGGGACGTAGTCCGATCGTTCTGCCGGGTTCCACCATGAGTGAGGGCAGTGGTCCCCGCGAGAAGCATGAGTTCCATTTCGCTGGAAGTCAGTAGTCCGATCGGACTACCTCCTTCCACTTCGGATCCATGAAGCAGTCCCGGCGGACGGCTGACTTCCCCCGAAATGGAAGGAACCCGTCCCGACGGGACGGCTGAGTCTCATCGCAATGAAACCGGGTAGAACGGTCTGTCCGGAGCATTGCATTCCGAAGGAACCCGGTAGAACGGTCTGTCTATCGCGTTGCGGCGCAAAAGAACGCGGTAAGACGGCCCGGAGAAGATCCTTCACCATGCGGGCCTCCAATAATCCTGCACAAAAAGCCAATGCCGCCGTGCGGGCATCCGGTGACAATCCGCAGGCATCCGATGCCCGTGCGCGCGAACCCAATACCCCGCGAGAAGAATTTCAAAAATCGCTTATCCGCCATCTTCGCACCGCATTACGCCACGAGTCGCTCCGGCCGATTGACACCTGCTTGACGCCCCGTACCTAGCGTTTCGCCTGTCGGTCGAACGGGAAACGCCCGGGCGGTCGACAGGGGAAACGTGGAAACGCCACGCGACCCCAGCAGCAAAACCCTCACCGCGGGCTTCGGCCCGCATTTGGAGGTAGTGATGCGTTCCCCAAGTTCCGAGGCCACATCGCCGGCTTGGATCCGGAGGGCGAAGCAGTTGCTCGACCGGACCAAGCCGCTCATGGAAGTGGCGGGCCCTGTGGCAGCGTACGAGACGGCGGTGACCTCGTACGAGAACCGGTACAACGAGTGGGCTCTTGCCAAGCGCCAGCAGTCCGTCGCCTTGGGCGTGCAGAACCAGGCGGCGGTGGCGTTGGACCAGGAGTTGCGGGGCGTCGGTCTGGCCATCCTGACCGTCGGCCGGGGCCGCCGCAAGTTCGAGGTCTATCGCCGGTACTTCCCGGACGGCTACGGAAGCACTCTGAAGCTGCTCCCGGCGGTATCCCTGGCCACGGCCGCGGGTCTGCTCCAGGCGATGGAGGACGAGACGGATCCCACGATCCTCTCTCGTCGCGAACCTCTGACAACCGCTCGCGCGCAACTCCAGAGCGCCATGACGGCCCGACAGGCCGCCAGGGATGCCCGGAGCCAGGCAAAGGCGACGCTGGAAGAGGAGAAGCTCGCCTGGAGAAAGGCCCACAGCGCCTTCTACTTCGCGCTTCGGGCGTACTACTTCGATCGGCGTAACTTTGTCGAATCGCTCTTCGACATGAACGGCAACCACCGGTCGGGAGATGACGCCCAGGCGCAGCAGAAGGAGTCTGAAGCCCAGCCGGCGGGGACCGACCCGCCTGCCGCCTCGGAGGTGGCGGCCACCGACAAGAAGGCAGCGTAGTCGGGATCTGAGATCGCACTCGACACGTGCACGTTGAGCGGTTCGAGAATCTGTGCCCATGCCGGGCGCATACGAAACGGACCGGCCGGTAATCCCGGCCGGTCCGTGTGCTGCAAGTCCCTCGACCCAACAGGATGGGTCAGGGATGCATTCCTAGTACATGCCGCCGAAGTCGCCGCCCCCGCCCGAAGCCGCCGGAGCCTTCTCCTTCTCCGGAATCTCGGTGATCAGCGCCTCGGTCGTCAGCATGAGCCCCGCGATCGAGGCCGCGTTCTGCAGCGCCGTCCGGGTCACCTTCGTAGGGTCGATGATCCCGGCCGCGAACATGTCAACGTACTCATCCTTGTCGACGTTGTAGCCGCTGTCCTTCGCGGTCTTCTTCACCTCCATCACGACGACGGAGCCCTCGACGCCGGCGTTGTTCGCGAGCGTGCGCAGCGGCTCCTCGAGGGCGCGACGGATGATGTTCACGCCGATCACTTCGTCACCCTCGACCTTGACCTTCTCGAGGGCTCCGAGGCACCGGATCAGGGCGACGCCGCCGCCCGCGACGATCCCCTCCTCCACCGCAGCGCGGGTGGCATGGAGGGCGTCCTCGACGCGCGCCTTCTTCTCCTTCATCGCCGTCTCGGTCGCTGCGCCGACGTTGATGATCGCAACGCCGCCCGCGAGCTTCGCGAGTCGCTCCTGCAGCTTCTCCTTGTCGTAGTCGGACGTGGCGTCCTCGATCTGACGCTTGAGCAGCTCGGTGCGCGCCTTGATGTCGGCGGGCTTGCCGGCGCCCTCGATGATCGTCGTGTTGTCCTTGTCGACCACGATGCTCTTCGCCATGCCCAGATCCTGAAGGGTGACGTTCTCCAGCTTGCGGCCCAGCTCCTCGCTGATGACCACGCCGCCGGTCAGGATCGCGATGTCCTCGAGCATCGCCTTGCGGCGATCACCGAAACCAGGCGCCTTCACCGCGCACGCCTGCAGCGTGCCGCGCAACTTGTTGACGACCAGGGTCGCCAACGCCTCACCCTCGACATCCTCGGAGATGAGGAGCAGCGGACGGCCGGCCTGGGAGATCTTCTCGAGGAGCGGAAGGACGTCCTTCAGGCCGGAGATCTTCTTGTCGTGGATCAGGAGCGCACAGTTCTCGAATCTCGCCTCCATCGTCTCCTTGTCGGTGACGAAGTACGGGGAGAGGTATCCGTTATCGAACTGCATCCCCTCGACGAGCTCGAGGGTCGTCTCCATGCTCTTCGCTTCTTCGACCGTGATCGTGCCGTCCTTGCCGACCTTGTCCATCGCGTCGGCGATGATATTGCCGATCTCGGTGTCGCCGTTCGCGGAAATCGTGGCGACCTGCATGATCTGCGCGCGCTCCTTGACCTCGCGACTCATGTTGCGAAGCTCGTCGACGATCGCCGTGACAGCCTTTTCGATGCCGCGCTTGATGTGCATCGGGTTCGATCCGGCCGTGACGTTGCGCAGCCCCTCGCGATAGATCGACTCGGCGAGAACCGTCGCCGTCGTCGTGCCGTCTCCGGCCACATCGCTCGTCTTGCTCGCGACCTCGCGCAGCATCTGCGCGCCCATGTTCTGATACGGATCCTCGAGAGTGATCTCCTTCGCGACGGTCACCCCGTCCTTCGTGATCGTGGGGCTCCCCCACTTCTTGTCGAGGACGACGTTACGGCCGCGGGGACCCAGGGTCACCTTGACGGCCTTCGCCAGCATCTCGACCCCCTCCAGAATCTTCTGGCGGGCTTCCTCTTTGAAAAGCAGTTGCTTTGCAGGCATCGATCAGAGCCTCCCTTTCGGCAAATGGCCGACCTTACTTCTGGATGATCCCCAGGACGTCGTCCTCGCGAAGGATCAGGAAATCCTCACCGTCGATCTTCACCTCAGACCCCGCGTACTTGCTCATCAGGATCCGGTCGCCCGTCTTGACCTCGAGCTGCTGGATCTTGCCGTCTTCGAGCACCCGACCGGGGCCGCAAGCGATCACTTCGCCCTGCATGGGCTTCTCCTTGGCCGTGTCGGGAATGATGATGCCGCCGCGACTCTCCTCCGCCTCCTCGATCCTCTTCACGAGGAGACGATCCCCAAGGGGACGGATCTTCACCGCCATGAAAACCTCCTTGCGCCGCCTGGAGACGGGTCCGTCCCCGCGCGGGATGGCTTGACTCTTCCTCCCGCGATTGCGGGAAAATCCACTGATCTATTAGCTAGTGAGCAGCAACCGTGCCGGACACCGATGAATACGTAAGACATTATCAAGTAATGACTTAATTGTCCTAGGATCTTCACCTCGGCGGCTGATGCCACCTCCCGCGACCAGAAATGGGACAGTGGACGAGACCGGTCGTTCCAAATTGAAACTAAGTGCCGAATTGGTGCGAGCAATCGCGCCCTCGTCCTGGCAGTCCGTCCGTCCGAATCGCTAAGCCCAAACTAGCACGTGAAATGATGAGTGTCAAAGTGGCATTGAACGCCTGGTCCGGTCTTCGTGGCGGTATTCGGCGAGCCGCCTCTGGAGGGTCCGCAGCCCGATTCCGAGGAGCTTGGCCGCTCGCGCGCGGTTCCCTTCCGTGTGCTTCATGGTTACTTCGATCAGCCGCCGCTCCGCGTCAGCGAGACGAATCCCGATCGCAAGCCGGACCTCCGCTTTGGCGTCCAGGGCGCCGCCTACGCGGATCTCCTCGGGCAGATCACCGAGATCGAGCAGACCGGGAACCGTAGATGAGAGAACCATCCCCCGGATCACGCTCTTCAACTCCCGCACGTTGCCCGGCCATTCGTAGCGCATCAGCGCATCGATCGCAGCGGGCTTGATCCCGTCGATCGGGGCGCGACCCGTCTCCCCGCACACTTCCTTCAGGAAATGCTCGGCGAGCATGGGAATGTCCCGCTTGCGATGACGCAGCGCGGGCATCTCGATCGTCACCGCGCGCAAGTTGTCGAAGAGGTCCGCGCGAATCTCGCCCAAATCCGCCTTCTTGCGCAACGACTGGGACCCGATCGCGATCACGCGGACGTCCGCCCGAAGCCGACTGCGTCCGCCGACCCGCTCGAATTCGCGATCGCGCAGCAGTCGAAGAAGCCTCCCCTGCACACTCATGGGGAGTGAATCGATCCCTTCGACGACGAGCGTCCCACCTTCCGCGAGTTCGCAGCGGCCGGGGCGCGCGCGCCCAATCCCTGTCTCCTCACCGAACAGCTCGGGTTCGAGGAGGCCGGCATCGAGCCCTTCGCAATCGATGCTCACGAGGTTCGCCGCGCGCCGGGCGCTGTTGTGGTGGATCGCCTTCGCGACGAGCTCGCGCCCGGTCCCGCTCTCGCCGACGATGAGAACCGCCACGTCGATGCCGCAAACGTGCAGGACTCGGTTGCAGACGCGCACAAACGGCGCCGAGCTGCCGATCAGGTTCCCCAGGGCGAGCTTGCGATCGAGCCGGCGCGCCATCTCGTGCATCTCGCCGACGAGCCGATGCAAGTCCAGTCCGCGGCGCACCACGGCGAGGATCTTCTCGAGGTTGACCGGTCGCGTCTGGAAATCGTGGGCGCCTTCCTCGAGTGCGCGCGTCGCGAGATCCAGGTCCGATGGAGCGGCGATCAGAATCGCGCAAACGTCCGGATTCCGCATGCGCGCGACGCGCAGGAGACGCACGCCATCGATGTGCGCCGACCGCGTTTCCATGATCAGTGCGTCCACGCGCTCTGTGTCGAGGAGGTTGTAGCCCACAGAGTCGTCCCTCACCTGCACGACCTCCATCCCCTGTTCCTGGAGGAACCGCGAGATGCGGCGCGCCTCGGCCGCTTCCTTCAGGACAAGGAGGACGCGCGGCGACGGCGGGGCGGCGGCTTCAGTCATCGGTTTCACTGTACGAATGTGGCACGGGGCTTGCAACAATCGCAGGCGGTTGGCGAGCTCGGCGCCCGTGGCCGGGGAACCCCACCAGCCGAGGCGACCCCAAGCGGCGTAGATGAGCGGTCCTGCGCGGATGATGCTCGTTCCGCCGTTGCCGCGGGCCCCCGTTTCGGCAGGACGCCTCCAGGAGAGACATTGCAGGACGCGTCGTCGCGTTTCATTCTTCACTCCCTTCGGGCGTGCCGGGGGGAAGTGCCTGGAGGCATCCATGTCGCGAGCGGCAGATCGGCCGGTGGGATCCCGCTTCCTGGAAAATCTCGCGCACTTAGTCCCCGGCTATCAGGGGTACCGGGACAGGGACTGTCGACGCGAGGAGGATTCCCGGCTGCGCGCGCGGCTGCTGCAACGCCTGGCCTCCCTCCGCGGGACCCTCGCGGAGTTCACCGATGCGACGGGAGCGGAATTGACCTGGCGATGCGCGGAGATCCTCGACCGGAGGGCATGCCGACTCGAAGGGATCGCCGACGCGATCCGCTACGCTCCGTACGGCTTCAGTGGGTTCTTCGACGCGGGGGCGGTCCGTGAGGACGCCCTCGAGCGGATCCTCGAGGCGGACCTTGTCCTGTTCGATGACCTCGACATGGTCGAGCGCGCGATCGACAGGATCTCGATCCACCCGAGGCCGAATGCGCGCTTCCGCGATGCGGTCGCGGAAATCGACGAGCGGATCGAGTGCCTCGAGCGCCACCTCATCATGCGGGACAAGCTGCTCGGGGACGTTTGAGGGCGGGGGATGATCGGCGTATCCTTGGACGCATGTCGAAACAAGATCGAATCGGCCTCGCCACCGCCCTCGCCCTCGCCATCGCCGCCGTCGCGATTTCCGTCGCGTCGGCCGTCCCGTACACGAATGTCCGCGTGAACGTGCACGCGAACTACCCCGAGGAGACGTCGATCGCGATCAATCCGCACAATCCCGACAACGTCCTCGGGGTCGCGCAGGGAGCGGGCTGCTACACCTATCCCACATTCGACGGCGGCAGTACGTGGACGGAAGGGGCCCTCCCCGACCAGTACGCCCTCGGCGATCCCTCGGTCATCTTCGACCGCGAGGGGAGCGCGTTCTACTGCTTCATCGGCGATTGGCAGCATTCAGGGATCTACGTCAGCCGGTCATCGGACGGCGGCGTTACGTGGAAACCGACGGCCACGGCCGTGATCGCGCATCAGGGGCAGGTCCCCTTCGAGGACAAGCCCTATCCGATCGCCGATTGGACCGGCGGACCGCGCGCGGGATACATCTACGTTACCTGGACACAGTTCACGCGCTACGGCTCGTCGGACCCTGCCGACAGCAGCCGCATCCTCTTCTCGCGCTCGGACGATCACGGCGAGACATTCTCGACTCCGGTGCCCGTGAGCGACCGCGGCGGGGACGCGATCGATTCCGACAACACGGTCGAGGGCGCGGTCCCGGCGGTCGGACCCAACGGAACGATCTACGTCGCGTGGGCCGGCCCCCGCGGGATCGAGTTCGATCGCTCCACGAACGGTGGCGTGTCCTGGGGACGCGATCAGGTGATCTCGGACATGCCTGGCGGATGGGACTTCAATGTTCCCGGAATCTATCGCACGAACGGGCTGCCGATTGTGAAGGTCGACCTGAGCTACGGACACTACCGCGGCCGCATCTACGTCAACTGGTCGGACCAGCGGAACGGCGACACGGACATCTTCCTGGTCTATTCCGACGACGGCGGGGCGACCTGGAGCCCGCGGATCCTCGTGAACGACGACCCGGTGGGAAACGGGAAGGATCAGTTCTTCTCATGGATGGACGTCGACGTCGTCACCGGAACGGTCTACGTCGACTTCTACGACCGGCGCGAGCATGCGGACGACCTGACAACCGACGTCTACCTCGCGTACTCGGAGGACGGCGGCGCGCACTTCGCGAACGCCAAGATCAGCGCGACCCCGTTCGTCCCGCGAAACAGCGTCTTCTTCGGCGACTACACGGGCATCTCGGCCTTCGGGGGCCGGGTGCGCCCGCTCTGGATGCGGCTCGACGGCACCACGCTGAGCCTCTGGACGGCCCTGATCGACCGGCCCACTGCGGCCGTGATCGCGGGCAGCGGCGCGGCAGGGCTCGGCAGGCTCGCCGTTCATCCGAATCCCGTGCAGGGCGGGGGCGCGGAAATCCTCTACTCGGCTCCCACCGCGGGCATCGAAGGGACGGTCCAGTTCAAGATCCATGACGCGGCCGGCCGCCTCGTGCGCATGCTGCAAGCGCAGAAGGGGCAGAGGATTCTCTGGGACGGACGGAGCGACACGGGGAACGAAGTGCCGGCGGGGGTCTACTTCATCTCGGGGCACGGCTTCGAGCCCGCACGCATCGTCGTCATTCGCTGAGCGGCGACTCCCGATATTCTCGAAGAGCTCAGGAGATCGATCCCCTCGAGTCGGCCTGCTTCCGCGGCAGCCGGATGCGGAACGTCGTCCCCTTCCCCGGCAACGACTGACAGGTGAGCGAGCCTCTGTGCTCTTCGACGATCTGCGCGACGACGGCGAGGCCGAGTCCCGTCCCCTCCTGCTTCGTGGTGAAGAAGGGCTCGAAGATGTGCGGCAGCACGTCGGGTTGGATTCCGGGGCCGTTGTCGTCGACCGACACTTCACCACCGTCCGTTGTGATAGTCGTGACGACCATCACCTGACCCGACTGCGGCGGGACGACCTCCATCGCGTTTCGGATCAGGTTCAGGACGATCTGGCGCAGCAGGCGGCTATCGCAGGCAACCATCGGGCGGCGGTCGTCCAGGTTCAGGACGAGGCGAATCCCGGATCTCCTCAATTCGGGACGCAGGAAATCCGCGAGCTCGAGCATCACCGCGTTCAGGTCCTCCTCGCGACCGGTGGGCTGCGGCATTCGCGAGAACTGCAGATACTCCTCGGTGATCTGGCTCAAGCGGCGGGTCTCGCGCTTGATCGTCTGAAGGATCTCGCGCGCCTCGCGCTCCTCGGGGGAATCGCCGGCCCCAAGGTTGTCGATCAGGATGTCGACGTTCAGATTGATCGATCCAAGCGGGTTGCGGATCTCGTGGACGACCTTGGAGGCGATCTTCCCGACCGCCGCCATCTTCTCGGTCTTGATCAGCTCGCGCTCGAGCTCGCGCTGGTTCGAGATGTCGCGGAGGATCTCGACACAGCCGGGAGCGTTCTCGCTCAGCCCGCGGATCCGCGAGCGCGTGATCGACACCTCGAGGAGCGTGCCGTCCTTGCGGCGCCGCTGGGTGCGGAGGTCCCGGGCGATCCCGCGCTCGGTCTGGCCGCCGCCCCCCACGCCCCCCCCGCTCCCACCGCCGGTCAAGGCCGACTCGATCGATGCCTCAGGCGGAAGCAGCATTTCGTAGGGCTTCCCGATCACATCGCGCGCGGAGTACCCGAAGGTCTCGGCTGCCCCGCGGTTCCACAACCGGATCACCCCACGCGAATCAAGGACCACGATCGCGTCGGCCGCTTCCTCGAACGCCATCTCGAGCAACCGGCGCAGATCCATCGCACCAGCGTTTCGCTCGCGCCTATCGAATGGCCAGAAGCCCATCAGCCCTCAGCCGCCGCCCGCGAATCCGCTGGACCCGCCCGCCGCGTCAATCACTGAACTCCGTCAGCCCGTATTCGCGGATCTTCCGGTACAGGCGCGTCCGGGAAATGCGGAGCATCGCCGCGGCGCGCGACTTGTTCCCGTCGCAGGCGCGCAGCGCCTTCTCGACCGCGGCCCGCTCCGCCTCGGAAAGCGGCGCCGGGACGCCTTCCCCCTCGTCGGCGCCCACCGCGGCTTCCTCTTCGCTCCGGATCGCCTCCGGAAGATCCTCGAGCTTGATCCGCCCCTCGATCCCCATCGCGAACAGCGACTCGATCAGGTTTTCGAGTTGCCTCACGTTTCCGGGCCACCGGTACCGCTGCAGCGCCTCGAGGGCGCGCGGGTCGACGCCGACCAGCCGGTTCGAGAAGATCCGCCCGAATTTCTCGATGAAGTGCTGGACAAGGAACGGGATGTCGTCGGGACGGGCCCGCAGCGGCGGGATCTCGATCCGGATCACGGCGAGTCTATAATAGAGGTCCTGGCGCAGCGAGCCGTCCGCCAACGCCTCATCGACGTTCCGGTTCGTCGCGGCGACGATCCGCACGTCGACCCGCAATTCGCCGACGTCGCCGACCGGCCGGACCATCCGATCCTGAATGACGCGCAGCAGCTTCGCCTGCGTGTCGTTCGGCATCTCGGCGAACTCGTCCAGGAAGAGCGTCCCGCCGTCCGCCGATCGGATCAGCCCGAGCGTCGTCGAGCTCGCGCCGGTGAATGCGCCCCGCCGGTGGCCGAACAACTCGCTCTCGATCAGCCCCTGCGGGATCGCGCTACAGTTGACCGGCACGAACGGCTTTGCCGACCGCGGGCCGCTGTAGTGGATCGCGCGGGCCACGACCTCCTTCCCCGTCCCGCTCTCGCCGAGGACGAGGACCGGGCTGTCGTTGCGCGTCGCCGCCTGGATCAGCGAGAACACCCGTTGCATCGCCGGACCGCGACCGATCAGGTTCGGGAACGAAAAGGCCTGCTGCAGCTCGCCCCGCAGCCGGTGGATCTCCCCTTTCAGGCGCCTCGCCTCGAGGATCTGATCGACGGCCTTCAGCAGCTCCTGCTTGTCGAAGGGCTTCGTGATGTAATCGGTCGCCCCGATCTTCATCGCCTGGATCGCGTTCTGGATCGTCCCGTACGCGGTCATCATGATCACGTCGATCTGCGGATAGTCCTTCTTGATCCGCTGCAGGAGCTCGGTCCCGTCCATGCGGGGCATTCTCAGATCCGTCAGAACGATGCTGTAGCTCGGGTCCTTCGCAAGGAGATCGAGCCCCTCCTGCGCACCGTAGACGGCGTCCGCTTCGAGCCCCGCCTTGCGGAAGATCCGGCGGCAGGCCTCGGCCATGTCCACGTCGTCTTCAACGATGAGGATCTTCTCTTCCACGTTCCTCGAATCCTCGGTACCCCGCCCATCGACCGACGCGGGCGGACCACGTCCCCTCGGATGGCCCGCCCACCTTTCAAACACCGGGGTTAGTCCCCGGCCTGCCGTGCTAACGGATGGCCTTCTGCTGCGGCTCCGCCGGTTTCCGCGCCGGCCCGGCATTCTCTTCCGCGGGCAGAACGAAGGTCAGCCACTCGAGGTACCGCTCGTTCCTGCCTTCGACTATGTTGTAGAACTCTTCTTGGATCTTCGCGGTGACCGGCCCGATCTTTCCGCTCCCGATGATCTGCTCGTCGAGCTGGTGGATCGCCGTGACCTCGGCGGCGGTGCCGGTGAAGAACGCCTCGTCGGCAGCCTTGAACTCCTGGACGGTCAGCGGGACCTCCTCGACCTCGTAACCGAGATCGGCCGCGAGCTTCATCACCGACGCGCGGGTGATTCCCGGGAGAATCGCCCCGAGCGGGGGCGTCCGAAGGATCCCGTCCTTCACGATGAAGACGTTCTCCCCCGGCCCCTCGGCCACATAGCCGTTGAAGTCGAGGAGGAGCGCCTCGTTGTAGTCGGCCTCCTTCGCTTCCTGGCTCGCGAGGATCGAGTTCACGTAGTGGCCGATCACCTTGGCGTTCGCGACGGTCGATCGCGGGTGGATCCGGATAAACCGGCTCACCTTGACCTTGATCGCCCCTGTTCCCAGGTACTTCCCCCAAGGCCACACCGCAATCGCGACCTGGACCGGATTGACGCCGGGGTTCAACCCGAGCGTCCCGTATCCGAAGTACACGATCGGCCGGATGTAGCCGGACTCGAGCTTGTTCACGCGAACCAGGTTGACGCACGCCTGGACGATGTCCTCCCGCGAGGGGATGATCTTCATGTCGAAGACGCGCGCCGACTTGAAGAGACGGTCGATGTGCTCGCGGAGCCGGAAGATCGCCGGTCCCCGATCCGTCTTGTAGAACCGGATCCCTTCGAAGACTCCGCTGCCGTAGTGCATCGTGTGGGACAGGACGTGGATCTTCGCGTCATCCCAGTTGATGAGCTCACCGTCCATCCAGATCTTATCCGTCTTCTGAAAGGCCATCGTTCTCCCTCCCGATCCGGCGGATCCCGAACGATCTCAGGCGAGCTCGCGGATGAAGCTCGCCCCCTTCTGGATCGCCTGCTGGTTCAGAGGAATCGTCTTCTTCGCCTTGATGAAGCTCGGCAGCGCCTCGATCACCGAGTTCACGTCGAGGATGCCGCTCTTCTCGAGGTACGCCCCCATCACGACCATGTTCGCGATCCTCGTGGATCCGATGGAGTCGGCCATCTCCGTCGCGGGGATCGGGATGACCTCGATGTCGGTCCTCTTCGGCGCGATCTCGATCAGGGACTTGTCGTAGATCAGAAGGCCGCCAGGACGGATGTCCTCCTCGAACTTCTCGAGCGAGGGACGGTTCATCGCGATCAGGACGTCCGATTGCGCGACGAGTGGGCTTCCGATCTCGATGTCCGAGATCCGAACGTGGCAGTTCGCCGTCCCGCCGCGCATCTCCGGACCGTAGGACGGCAGCCAGGAGACCTTGTAACCGGCCTGCATCCCGCATTCCGCCATCGCGACGCCGAGCAGGAGGATCCCCTGCCCGCCGAAGCCGGCGATCTTGAGACGCGGGTTCGCGTACTCAGGCTTGCGCAGCGTTCCGCGCTTCGCGCGGGGTCCTTCCTCGCTCGTGAGATCGATGAGTTCGTGGAGCCCCTCGTTGATGAACGGGAGCGCCTCGCCCGGATGGGCTTCGAGCTGTTCGGAAAGGTCCTTCGTAGCGCCGAGCTTGAAGTACTTTTCCATCTCCTCGTGGATCCATGTGCGCGAGTCGGGCGAAGACTTCTTCCAACCGGTCGGACAGGGCGCGAGCGCCTCGACGAGCGAGAAGCCCTTCCCGTCGATCTGGTTCTTGATCGCCTTGCGGACGGCGTTGCGGGCTCGATTCATGTGCTTCGCGTCCGTGAGGGCCACCCGCTCGAGATAGATCGGCGCCTCGAGGGAGGAGAGAAGCTCGACCACGCGAATCGGGTACCCTTCGTTCATCGCTGTCCGGCCGAGCGGGGTCGTCGTCGTCTTCATGCCGATCAGGGTCGTCGGGGCCATCTGCCCGCCGGTCATCCCGTAGATCGCGTTGTTCACGAAGAAGACGGTGAGCCTCTCGCCGCGATTGGCCGCATGCAGAATTTCATTCCCCCCGATCGCGCCGAGGTCCCCGTCCCCCTGGTAGACGATCACGATGGCGTCGGGGTGGACCCGCTTGATCGCGGTCGCGACCGCGGGGGCGCGACCGTGCGCGACCTGCACGTTTCCGCACTTGAAGTAGTAGTAACCGAACACGCTGCACCCGACCGGCCACACGAAGATCGTGCGGTCCTGGATGCCGAACTCATCGATCGTCTCGGCGATCAGTTTGTGCAGGTTCCCGTGCCCGCAGCCTGGACAGTAGTGCGTCGAGAGCTTGTCGGGACCGGTCTTGCGATCGAAGTCGACGTAGAAGGATTCCGCCTTCAGATACGATTCCCTAGGCATGGGCCGCCTCCAGCTTCAAGATCTGATCCACGAGTTCTTGCGCGGTCGGGACGTTGCCGCCGGTGCGGAAGTAGAGCCCGACGGGCTTCTTGCCGTTCACCGCGAGGCGGACGTCGTCGACCAGCTGGCCGGTCGACATCTCCGCGACGAGGAAGTCGCGGACGCGCTCGGCGAGCTTCGCGATTCGAACACTTGGGAAGGGGAACAGGGTGATCGGCCGCAGCAGCCCCACCTTGAGCCCTTCCTTGCGGGCCTGATCGACCGCGGTCTTCAGGACGCGCGACACGATCCCGTAGCCGATCACGACGTGGTCGGCGTCGTCGAGCTTGTACTCCTCGAAGCGGACCTCGCGCTCCTCGATCTCCTTGTACTTTCTCGCGAGCTTCATCACGTGCGCTTCGAGGTCGTCGAAGTCGAGATAGATCGAGCTGATCAGGTTGTCCTTGCTCGTCCCGTCGGGGCGAATCGCCCAGGGGCGGGGCGGGATCTCCTTCCGCCCCTCGGGGAACTCGCACGGCTCCATCATCTGTCCGACGAAGCCGTCGGCCATGACGAAGACCGGGTTCAGGTAACGGTCGGCGATGTCGAACGCGAGCATCGTCAGATCGCACATCTCCTGGACCGAGTTCGGCGCCAGAACCGGCACCTTGTAGTTGCCGTGCCCGCCCCCCTTGACGATCTGGTTGTAGTCCGACTGCTCGGGACCGATGTTGCCGAGCCCGGGGCCGCCGCGGACGATGTCAACGACGACGCATGGAAGCTCGGAACCGGCGAGATAGGAAACGCCCTCCATCTTGAGGCTGATCCCGGGGGACGAGGAGGCGGTCATCGCCCGGATCCCGGCCGAAGCCGATCCGTAGACCATGTTGATCGCCGCGACCTCGCTTTCGGCCTGGAGGAAGGTCCCGCCGACCCGCGGGAAGTAGAGCGCGGCGGCCTCCGCGATCTCGCTCGCGGGCGTGATCGGGTATCCGTAGTAGGCGCGGCAGCCGGCGAGGATCGCTCCCCGGACGACCGCGTCGTTCCCTTTCAACAGCATCCTGCTCATGCGACCCCTCCTCCTACTGCGCCACGGCGGCCAGCTTGAACACCGAGATCGCGCCCGGTTCCGGGCAGGCGTAGAAGCAGATGCCGCATCCCGTGCATCCCTCGCCCAGATAGCTCGAGGGGTGGTAACCCATCCGGTTGATCGCCGGGGAAATGACCAGACACTTCTGGGGACACTCGTCGACGCAGTAGGAGCAACCCTTGCACTCGTCGACGCGGACTTCGACGCGCCCCCGAGGTCCCTTCCTCTCCTTCTTGACCTGTTCCATGCGATTCCTCCGCCTTGGAAACTCGAACCTTTGCGCCTCTATCCTCGGTGGCGGGCGCGCGGGCGAAACGTCACGCGGTCGTGCGGATCGCGCCCACCCTCTCCTCGAACCAGGCGAACCACTGATCGAGGCCCTCGCCGCTCGTGCACGAAACCTCGAAGCGCGCGGCCGTACGGTTCACCCTCGAAACGGACGCCCAGAACGCCTCCCGATCGAACGGCACGTACGGGAGGAGATCGATCTTGTTCAGGACGATGACATCGGCCTTCTCGAACATGAAGGGGTACTTCTCCGGCTTGTCCTCGCCTTCGGTCGTGCTCGCGAGGACGACGCGGGCCGTCTCGCCGAGATCGAAGCTGCTCGGACAGACGAGATTCCCCACGTTCTCGATCACGATCGCGTCCCGATCGGCGACGGTCGTCTCCTCGAGGGCGGAGACGATCATGCGCGACTCGAGATGGCACGTCCCGTTCGTCACAATCTGAACGGCCCGGGCGCCCGTGGCGGCGATGCGCTCCGCGTCGCGCGCAGTTTTCAAGTCCCCCTCGATCACGAGGAAGCGAAGGCGCCGCGCGAGGCCGGTGATCGTCTTCTCGAGAAGCGTCGTCTTCCCGGATCCGGGGGCCGAGAGGAGGTTGACGACGAAGAGGCGCTCCGCGCGGAAGCGCTCGCGCAGCGAGGCGGCGATCTCGTCGTTCCGCGCAACAACGTTGCGCTTGAGATCGATCACTCGGACCCGTCCTTCCTCGCTCATCCCTTCCGCACCTCTTCGGCTTCCCGTTCGCGCCACACGATGCGCGAGACCTCGATCTCCCGTCCCTCGACGACCCGGAACGGAGCCGGACCGCACGCAGGGCACGCACATATCATCGCGTCGATCTCGAACGGCTCGCCGCACCCGGAACAACGCGCCCGCACCGGGACGAGATCGATCTCGAGCCTCGCGCCCGGGAATGGGCTCCGCTCCCGCGCCACCTCCCACGCGAACTCGAGGGCCTCGGGCTCGACGCCGGATAGCTTCCCGATCCTGACGGCCACGGAATCGAGGCGGCCGCCGGCGGACGCTCCGCCGCCGAAGTGATCGCTGACCTCCTGCGAGACGATCTCGAGGATCGATATGGCCAGCGACAACTCGTGCATCGCCTCTCTCCTACCCGGTCACCATTTACCGCGTCGCGCCCGTCGCACCCTCGGCGCGCGGATTCCCGGCGCGCGATCGAGCGGGTCGCGGCGCGCGATGGAGACTCTGCCGGATCACGTGGACCATGTTCGCGATAAGCGCGCGATCTCCGTAGTAAACGACCCCGGCCTGCCTCGCCTCCCGCTCCCACTCGTCGCGCACGCAATGGTAGGCGAAGACGATCGGCAGGTCCGGCCGGATCTGCCGAAGCAGCGAGAGAAGCTGGTTCGCCGGCTTGTCGTTCAACGACCCGTCGAGGATCGCGAGCTTCACCCGGGGATCCTCGATCGCCAGCAAGCACTCGCGCGCGCTGTTCGCGAGGACCCAGGTCGCCTCGATCTCGCGGGACTCCTCGCGCAGGGCAAGCCAGAACTTCGGATCCTCGGATGCCACGAGGATCCGCTCTCGAGGAGCGGGGACACGCGCCTGCTTCCGGGCGCTGAAGAACAATCCAAATTGCATGCGATTACCTTCACAAGATGGATGCAAGCAAGGTGCCAAGACCGATCCCACGGCAGACTCCAAGTTTCTACATATCAACTGGTTATATGGACACCTGTAGGACGGCGGGCCGATTTGCCCCGGGTCGCCCTCCAGACCGCCCCGAAACGATACAGTTGCACCGTTTCGAGACAACAGCTTAGCAGATTCGGGGAAGCTGTTCGCCGCTCGGAACCTCGACGATGCGGGTCCCGCCGATGCGGGTTCGGAGGACTACGCGACCGGCGGGATCACACACGATGCGCCCCGTTTGCGTGGCCTCGCGGCCCAGCGGATGCGACCGCATCGTCGCGAGCGCGAGCTCGGCCGACCCGGGTTCGACCACGACCACGACCCTTCCCTCGCATGCGACGTAGAGGGGATCAATTCCCAGGATCTCGGAAAGCGCCCGGACTTCGGGCCGAAACGGCACCGCCGCCTCCTCGATCTCGATGCCGAAGTCGCGCCCGGCGGCGAGCTCGTTCAGGACTGTGCCGAATCCGCCCCGCGTCGGATCGCGCATCCACCGCACGCCGTTCGGAACCGCGGCGAGGAGCGCGCAAATCAGGTCCCAAAGCGGCGCGCAATCGCTCTCGATCGTCGTGTCGAATCGAAGCTCGTTTCGGGCGGACAGAACGGCCATTCCGTGATCCGCAAGCGGGCCCGACACGAGGATACAATCGCCAGGACGGACCGTCGCCGCGCCGGACGGCAATGGCGGCGCGAGCACACCGATCCCCGCCGTGTTGATGAAGATCTGGTCGAGCCCGCCGCGCTCGACGACCTTCGTGTCGCCGGTCACGATCTTGACGCCGACCTCCTCACACGTCCGTCGCATCGAGGCGACGATGCTCTCGAGGAGCGGCATCGGAAGTCCCTCCTCGAGCAGGAACCCGGCCGATAGGGCGATCGGGCGCGCGCCGCAGACCGCGAGGTCATTGACCGTGCCGCAGACCGCGAGTTTCCCGAGGTCTCCGCCGGGAAAGACGACCGGGGAGACGACGAATGAATCCGTTGTGAAGGCGATCGAGCCGCTCGTGACATCGATGCGCGCGGCATCCTCGAGCGGCGCCAGCGCGGGGTTGTCGAACGCGTGCAGGAAGAGATCCCGCACGAGCGCGTGCGTCATGCGGCCGCCGCCCCCGTGCGCGAGGAGGATCTCGCGGCGCCCGTCGCTCATCGCCCCTCCCCGTATTTGAAGTAGGCGGCGCACGTCCCTTCGCTCGAGACCATGCAAGGACCGACCGGGCTCTCCGGCGTGCAGACGGCGCCGAAGAGGGGACAGTCCGGCGGCAGGGCCGTTCCGCAGAGGATCTCGCCGCACAGGCACCCCTCCTCGTCGCGTGCTTCCCGCGTGATCCGATCGACCTCGCCCGGATCGAGGAGCGCCAGGGCGTCGCGATGATGGAGGTGCGGGCGCAGGGCGAGCCCGCTCGCCGGGATCATTCCGAGCCCGCGCCACACGGCGTCCTCCGGCTCGAAGACCGCGTCGAGCACCGCGAGCGCGCGGCGATTTCCCTCGGGCGACACGGCGCGCGCGTAAGCATTCGTGATCCGCGGGACTCCGCTCGCCCGCATCTCGAGGAGATCGAGCACGCCGCGCAGGAGGTCGACCGGCTCGAATCCGCATACCGTCCCCGGAATGCGATAGCGCTCCGCTACGAAGCGGTAGGCGTCCGAGCCGAGGATCACGCTGACGTGACCCGGCAAGATCAGGCCGTCGACGCGGAGCGCCGGGTTCGACAGGAGCGCGTGCAGAGCTGGGGGGACGAGCTTGTGCGCGGCGAGCACGCGGAGGTTCGGGATCCCCTCCCGTTCGGCCCGCTCGATCATCATGGCCACCGTCGGCGCGGTCGTCTCGAAGCCTACCCCGAGGAAGACGAAGGTTTTCTGCGGCTCCGCGCGCGCGAGCGGGATCGCGTCGATCGGCGAGTAGACGACGTCCAACCGCGCGCCGCGCGCGCGCTCCCGCTCGAGGCTCGAGTTCGAGCCGGGGACGCGGATCATGTCGCCGAAGGTGACGATGTGGACGTCGCGCTCGGCGGCGAGGCGAATCGCGAGATCGATCGTAGCCGTCGGCGTGACGCAGACCGGGCAGCCGGGGCCGGAGATCACGCGCAGGTTCTGCGGGAGGAGTCCGCGGACGCCGAAGCGGAAGAACGCGTCCGTGTGGGTCCCGCACACCTCCATCAACGTGATGCGCGGCAGGGTGCGCGCGACCGCGTCGATCCGGTCGCGCAGCATCGCGCAGAGGGCGGGGTCGTTGAAGGCGGCGCCGGCGTCGAGCCCGATCAATCGCGGGGCTCCCGCGGGAGCGCCCCGCCGCGCGGCGTCTCGTCGAACAGCTCGTTCAGGAGCCGCAGGTCGGCCTCGGCGCGCTCGGGATCGAGCTTCTCGATCACGAATCCCGCGTGCACGAGGACGTAGTCGCCGGGTTCGAGGTTCTCGACGAATCCCAGATGAACCTCGCGACGTACGCCGGACAACTCGACGATCCCGACCTCATCAGCCCGGCGCTCGACGAACCTCATCGGCACTGCTAGACACATCCGCCACTCCCTTCCACGGCCGGGTGATCCGAGGGTCCGATCCGCAGATCGGCATCTGCGCTCATCCGCAGATTAGCACCTGCGGCAGGCCGTTCTTGGCCCGTTTCACTCTGAGGCCCGAAGCCTCCAAGCGGCCGCCGCGAGCTGCCCGTATGAGATCCCGCCATCGTTCGCCGGTATGGCCGAGGGAAGCAAGGGCACGAGGCCGCGCTTCACAAGTCCGTCCACGACCATCCCGAGCAGGAGCTGGTTCTGGAACACGCCGCCGCCCACGGCGATCCTCTCCGTCCCTTCTTCCCGCGCGAGCCGCTCCGCGGCGATCGCGACCGCCTCGGCGATCGTCCGGTGGAATCGGCGCGCGAGGATCGCCTCGTCGCAATGACGGCCCGCGTCATCGAGGAGCGTGCGGATCGCCTCGCTCAGGTCGACCCGGAAACGGCTCGGCCATTCGGGATCCCCCGGCGCGCCGGGCGTCTCGTTCGCCGGGCGATCGCGCAGGAGGACCGTCCATGGGACGTCGGCAATCCCCTCGGCCGGCGCGCGTCCGGCCAGCATCTCGAGGTCCATCGGGATCTGCCCCTCGAAGACGTTCCGCCCGCGGCGCAGCAGGATCGCGCCAACCGCATCGAAATACCGGCCGGCTCCGCTCGTCCAGGGAGAGTTGAAGCGCCGCTCGATCATCCGCCCGAGGAGTTCGATCGCGCGGGCGGGCGCGAGCGACGCGACCCACGGGATGCGCACAAGAGGATCGGCGCCAGGCTCGATTCCCGTGAGAAGTCCGTATGCGATACGCCACGGCTCGCGAATCGCGGCCTCTCCGCCGGGCAGGAGGATCGGCGCAAGCGAGGCGGCCCGCTCGAAGCGCCCTTCACGCGCGACGAAAAACTCCCCGCCCCAGAGGGTCCCGTCGAGCCCGTAACCGGTGCCGTCGAACGCGACCCCGATCACCGGTCCCTCCTCACGATGTTCGCTCATGACCGCGGCGACGTGCGCCTCGTGGTGCTGCACGCCGATCCGCTTCTCGGCGGGCATCTCCATCGCGTAGCGCGTCGAAAGATAGTCAGGATGCAGATCGTGGACGACCACCCGCGGTTCGTGATCGAAGAGCCGGCAGAAATGGACGACCCCCTCGGCGAGCGACCGATACGTATCGAGGTTCTCCAGGTCACCGATGTGGTGGCTCAGGACCGCTTCGCCGTCCCGCCCCAGGGCGAACGTGTTCTTCAGCATCGCGCCGACGGCGAGGAGCGGCTCGGGGGTCGCCGGATGAAGGAGCGTGACCCGGGGAACATATCCGCGCGCCCTGCGAATCATGAACGGCTTCCGCCGGAAGACCCGTACGATCGAGTCGTCGCATCTCAGATGGATGGGGCGATCGTGCATCAGGTAGTAGTCGCAGATGTCCTGCAGCCGCTCGCGCGCGTCCTCATCGCGAAACGCGATCGGCTCGTCGCTCCGGTTGCCGCTCGTCATGACGAGGACCCCGGGGCACCCCTCCTCGCCGGGCGCGGCGTGAAAGAGGAGATGATGCAGCGGCGTGTACGGCAACATGAAGCCGAGGTAGTTCTGCCTCGGCGCGATCCCCTCGGGCAGCCCGCAATCGGCGCGCTTCATCAACAGGACGATCGGCCGCTCGACGGACTCGAGGAAGGCCCGTTCCTCATCTTCGACCTCGCAGAACCGCTCGATCTCCTCGACGTCGCGCGCCATCAGGGCGAACGGTTTCTCTTCCCGCACCTTCCTCTGCCTGAGCGCCCTCACCGCAAGCTCGTTCAGCGCGTCGCAGGCAAGGTGGAATCCGCCGATTCCCTTCATCGCGACGATTGAACCCTGGATCAAGAGCTTCCTCGCCTCGGCGAGCGGATCGAGGACCGGCAGACGGATGCCGATCGCGTCCATCAGCCAGAGCCGCGGCCCGCATGCGGGACACGCGTTCGGCTGCGCGTGAAACCTCCGATCCGTGGGGTTCTCGTATTCCGCCCTGCATTGCGGGCACAAAGGGAAATCCTTCATCGTCGTGCGCGATCGATCGTACGGAACGTCGACGACGATCGTAAGCCGCGGCCCGCAGTGGGTGCAGTTCGTGAAGGGATACCTGTAGCGACGGTCCCCTTCGCGCGTGATGTCCGAGAGGCAGTCCCGGCAGGTCGCCGCGTCCGGCGAGATCGGCACCCTTCTCTTCCGAGCCTTCGGACTCTCCCGGATCGCGAACCCGCGGTGCCCTGCCGCCGCGACGCGCGTCACCTGCACGGAGTCGACCCTCGCGAGCGGCGGCGCCTCGTCCCGGATGGCGTCCTCGAGCCCCTTCAGGGCCTTCCCCTCCCCCTCCACCTCCAGCAGGACGCCCTGGTCATCGTTCAGGACGAAGCCGTTCAAACCCCGCTCGGTCGCAAGTCGATAGAGGAAGGGCCGGAATCCGACCCCCTGGACGATGCCCTTGATGCGGATGATCTCGCGTCGTTTCATTGGATCGGCTGATCTTATCAGACCGGGAAGGGGCGCGCGGTAGGCCCGAGGATCCAGGTCGCGGACCGTCCGGGAACGTTGCCCTGACTAGACTGCGGCAGCCGGCTCGGCTTCTTTGAGCAGTCCGCGCACTGCGGCGACAGCCTCATGCGCCGCGTGCCGCGCCGCCGCGGACATCTCCGTAGTCCACCCGACATGCTCGGCCACGGTCCCGATGACCGTGATGTCCGGCAGCTCGATGTCGAGAGCGCGCGCGAGGCGGATCAGCCCTCCCAGCGAACACCCGTGAAGGGAGAGATGGGGATCGGGGTTCAGCAGCTCCACCCTGTTCAGCCGGAACACCACCACCGCACCTGGGACCGGATCCCGTCGGACAACGCCCCCGGAGACCAGCCCCCCCATCGCTTCTGTACCCCTCTCCCCCACCTTCGTGACCGGAAGAGCCACCCGCAGGAGATCGATCAGGATCACCCGATCGAACGCGGTCATCAGATCAAGCAGATCCACGCCGCCCGTGCCGCCATCCTCGAGGACAACGTTATCCGGGACCCCTTCCTGCGCCAAGAGCCGGACCGCATGCACCCCGAATCCCTCATCCCCCAACAGGAGATTCCCCACCCCCAAGACGAGGGTGCGCGGCGGTTCGGATGCGATCTCACGGCCCGGCATCGGGCTCCTCCTCTGGATCGAACGAATCGACTCGGACGATACGGAACGCGCGAGACGAGCTAGACGAACCGGACGTCGAGGAAGTGCGTCGCGCACGAAATACAAGGATCGTAAGCGCGAACGAGCATCTCGAGCTTGTGCTGGATCTCCGCGGGCTCCCCGTCCCTCATGTCGCCGACCAGCTTGTACATGTCGGCCTCGATGTTCGCGAGGTTCTGGCCGGTCGGGATGATGCAATTCGCGTCGGTGATCCGCCCGTCCGTACCGATCGTGTAGTCGTGATACAGGGTCCCGCGCGGGACCTCCGTCGCGCCGACCCCGCGCCCGTAGCGGGTCGGCTCCTTCATCCGATGGACGTACCCCTTGCGCAGCATCAGGTCGTCGAGGATCCGCAGGGCGTCCTCGTAGCAATGCAGCGTCTCGATCAACTGCGCCGTGTTGTTATGGAACGGGTTCGTCACGATCGGCTTCAGGCCCACCGCGTCAGCGACCTTCCGCGCCCATGGCAGCAGCTGGTCGTAGTTCACGTTGAAGCGCGCGAGCGCTCCGACCGCGAACGTCCCCTCGGTCCCCTTGACGTGTTTAGCGGCCGAGTGCGGGGCGACCCGCTCCTGGATCCGCTCGAGGTACGTCTGAGGCGCCGTGACCTTGCCCATCGTCGAGGCGATGTCGCCGTTGTAGAAGGCGTACTCGCCCTTCAGCTTCAGCGCCATGTACTCGGTCGGCCGGTCGAGCGCCGGCATCTGGATCGTCTTGAACAGCTCGACGGTCGCATCAAGGTCCGGCCGCGCGGCTTCGAGGAGGCCACGGCACCGGCGGAGATCCTCGAGGAGCGGCCAGCGAGTGAAGCCGCTGGGGAGCATCCCGATCGGATGAATCTTCCGGCCCACGATGATCTCGCAAATCTCGTTGCCCAGCTTCTTCAGCCGGAGCGCCATCTTCACCACCTCGGGGTGGCTCGACGCGAGAGGGATCACGCTGCCGACGCCGAAGACGTCCGGCGCGACCAGGAAGTAGAGATGCAGTATGTGGCTTTGGATCGTCTCGCCGTGGAGCAGGAACTTCCTGAGGAGAACGGTCTCCTCATCGGGAACGATCCCCAAGGCGTCCTCGGAGGCCTGAATCGAGGCGCACGTGTGGCCGAGCGCACAGATCCCGCAGATCCTCTGCGTGATCGCCGCCGCATCCTGCCATGGACGCCCCTCGAGCATCGCCTCGAAGAACCGCGGGGACTCGCAGATCTCGAGGCGCAGGTCCTCGATCTTGCCGTCCTTCACGTTGACGACGATGTTCCCGTGGCCTTCCACGCGGGTAATATGATGAACGTTGATATCGTAACCCTTCATGGTTGCCAATGCCTCCCCACCCAATTCGCAATCAGTCGAGACGGATCAGGGCCGGTTCGATTCACCCGTCTTCGTCCCCTGCAGGCTTCCCACGACCGACCCTGATCTCTCCTCACCTACTGCTGGCTCGCGAAATAGGGGTTCAGATCGATCGGCGTCAACGTATTGAACATCGTGAGCCGATCCTCCACCTCGCTCCGGGACAACCCCTTCGACTTCATGATCTCGATCATCGAGGCGACGTTCGGCTGGCTCAGGAAGCCCCGACAGCCCTCGCATCCCTCTCCAAAAGTCGGGCAGATCGCGCCGCACCCGGACCGCGTGATCGGGCCGATGCAGCACATCCCCTTGTCGAACAGGCAGACATTCGCCTTCTGCTTGCACTCCGTGCAGACTGCGTCCTCGGACGGCTTCGGAACCTGGCCGAGCAGGAGGGACTTCGTCACGCTGATGAACTCCCTCTTGTCGATCGGGCAGCCGTGCATCTCGTATTCGACCCTGATCACGTCCCGGACGCGCCGCGTCGGCTCGGTCGGGAAGTGCCGCGCCCCGTCCCCGTAGACTTTCTGTCGGGTACGTGGAAGCTCGTGGCGATTCTTGAGGCCGTTCACGCCGCCCAGACAGGCGCAGGCGCCGATCGCGACCAGGATCTTCGCCCGCTCGCGGATCTCCTTCACTTCCTCGACCTCGTCTTCGGTCGTGATCGATCCCTCGACAAACGCGACGTCGTAATCGTTGCGCCGGTCATCGATCGCCTCACGAAAGTTGACGATCTCGATCGCCCCGAGGAGATCGAGGATGTCGTCCTCGAGGTTCAGGATGGTGAGCTGGCAACCCTCGCAGCTTGTAAAGCTGAAGACGCCCACTTTCGGTTTCATCAGAGCGCCTCCCTGACCTTCTTGACGTCGCTGTAGCAGAAGACCGGCCCCTCCTGACAAACGTAGATGCCGTTCATCTGACAGTGTCCGCACTTCCCCAGACCGCAGCGCATCCGGCGCTCCAGGGACATGAATATCCGGCTTTCCATGATCCCGCGCTGCAGAAGCTCCAGGACCGCGAACTTGTACATGACCGGCGGGCCGACGACGACCGCGACGGTCTCGAGCGGGTCGACGCTGATCCGGTTGAAGAGGGTCGTGATGACTCCTGTGTTCCCGGTCCATCCATCCTCGGGGATGTCGACCGTCTCGTGGAGCTCCATCCGGCCGTCCTTCGCCCAGGCGGCGAGCTCCTTGGCGTAAAGGCGATCGGACGGCCTCTTCGTTCCGTACAGCGTGACAAGGCGGCGGTAGCTCGAGCGGTTCTCGAGGCAGTAGAGGATCAGCGAGCGTAGCGGCGCGAGTCCGAGGCCTCCACAGATGAACAGGACATCCTTGCCGGCGATCTTCTCGACGGGGAAGCCGTTGCCGTACGGGCCGCGAATCCCGAGCACCTCGCCCGGGCCCATCTGGTGCATCACGCCGGTGAGCTTGCCCACCTGTCGCACGCAGAGCTCGAACGTGTTGTCGGACGTCGGCGAAGAGGTGATGCTGATCGGCGCCTCGCCGATCCCCGCGATCGAGACCTCGACGAACTGACAGGGCTTGTGTCCGAGCGAGCGCTTATCGAGCGCGATCTTGAACAACCGCTCGTTCGCGGTCAGCTTCTCGACGCTCAGGATGCGCCCGGGCTCGGGAACGAAGAGAGACTTGCGGGTTGCCGGAAGAGTTGTGATCAAGGCCTCACCCTCCCAACACCTGGTTGTACATATCCGTCAGATGGATCGAGGCGACGCACTGGGCCGAGCAACGCCCGCACCCCACGCATGCGCTCCGTCCGTATTTCTCGAACTGGAAGACTTCCTTCTTGAAGAGCCGGTGGCGGGTCCGCTGTGAAGCCTTCGGGCGGAAGTTCTCGCCGCCCGCAACAATCGCGAACTCGTTCGACTGGCAGCTGTCCCAGAGCCGGCACCGTTTTCCTTCGTTCAGGTCGAAGGCGACGTCGTCGCGGACGTCGAAGCAGTAGCAGGTCGGGCAGACCATTGTGCAGGTCTGACACGAAAGGCAGCGCCGTCCGATCGCGTCCCAGAGAAGGTCGTCGTAGGCGTCCTTGAGCGCGCTCGGCAGCCGATTGACCGGACCCGACAGGCGCGGCTTGAAGCTTGCCGACTGCATCTCGCGCACCTTGCCGAGCGCCTCGCGGTCCGCGGGTGTCGCGGGCTTCATGCACTTCAGGTTCTCGACCATCGCATCGCCGGCAGCGGTGCGCGTGAAGATGAAGTAGCGGTCTCCGAGATCGACCAAGAGAAGGTCGTAGCCCCATTCCACGCGGTACGTCCCTTTGTCGAAACAGAGGTTGTAGGCGCTGCAGGGACGAGCGCACTCGAGCGCGATGATCGTCGTCTTCGCCCGGCGCGCGAGGTAGTTGGCGTCGTACGGGCTGTCGGAAAAGACCTCGTCCAGGATGTTGATTCCCTGGACGTCGCAGGGATGCACGCCGAGGAGAACCGTCGGTTCCGCTTCGACCACCTCGCGGGTAGCGGCGACATCGTTCCTGCGGAAGGTCAGGAGCGTTTCCTTGTTCGGGAACAGTTGTCGACCGGGAGGAAGGATCGTGGTTGTGTAATCGAGAACCAACTCCTCCGGATCGTGGATTTCGTCGAAAACAAACTGGATGTCCTTGCGCTTCGGCCCGATCAGGCGAGCCGTCGATTGCAGCTCGCGGACCAGCACAGGTACGTCCAGTTTGGAAAGCACGAGGGTCTTCATTCTCGGCTTACCCCCTTTGTCATAAGGCCGTGGCCCGCCGGAGTAGACTCCAGCGGGCCACCCTCGGCTACCCCACCCCACCCGATCCGGCCGTGATTTTCGCCACGCCCTTATCGGCCGCAAGGGCTTGTTCCGGAGCGTCCCACCACGAGGAAGCGTGCCCGATCGTCCCCTCTTCCCAGCACCACCCGTCCGAACGATCGGACACGGTCCCTCGAGGGACAGACCCATGAGCGCGGGCCGACTTCACCACCACCGCACCCCCCTGGCCCGCAATCCCCTCCACAACACTTGCCGGGGCGTTCTGGAACCACCCCGGACTCTCGCAAGTCGCATGCCAAGGTGAAACTGTTCACGAAATGGTCACAACCTACCGATAGATAGTTGGTTAGACCTGGTCGCGCAGGTGGTGATGGGCCATGGGAAGAGAGGGCACTGTAGCGATCCGAGACGATCGTATCACAATGACACACCGGGCCGCGAACAACTGCCTCCACCATCGTGAGAGGAAGTCTAAAGGATCGCATAAGCTGCATATTTAGAGCAATTTGTCCTCCGTGGAGAAACCGATAATGGGCTGTGCACGATTTCACAATTCAGGCTTGACAGCGTCTCCGCGAGAAATTAACAATGTGCGCGCTCGAACAGGAGGTTTTCCTAAGCGTTAGATGATCTTTCCCAAGATTGCGATCGGGGGGAGACGATGAGTGAGGGGCCTGGCGGGTATCTGATTTGCGGCTACTGTGGATGTGGGTGTGGCCTCCATCTGGACTACGACGGCGCAGGCGCGATCGGCGTGATTCCGAGCAACAGCCACCCGGTCAGTGGCGGCCGATTATGCCGCAGGGGATGGACGATCCACCGCACGCTCGCGGATTCTGGCAGAATCCGCGCCCCGCTCGCGAAGGGCAAACGCGAGATCGGATGGGACGAATCCTTCGCGCTCGCCGCATCCAAACTCAAGTCAACCCCACCGCAGCAGATCGGCATCATCGCATCCCCGACCTCCACGAATGAGTCCCTGTTCCTCCTGGGCAAGCTCGCGCGCGCCGTTCTCGGCACCAACAACATCGATTTCCCCGGCAGGCAGGCCGTCGTGCCCACCCAGATCCTCCTGTCCAAGGTCGGTGAAATCGCTTGCACGATCTCCGATCTGGACGGGGCCGATCTGATCATCACGATCGGCCTGAGCGATGAGGACCGCGCCCCACAGATCGCGCCCCGAATCTGGAACGCGATCCGCCGCGGCGCGGCAGTCCTCGCGGTAGACGGCCGGCCCGGCGACCTCTTCTCGGAAGCCGCTCTCGTCCTCTCGCCGAAGCCGCACACGGACCATGCATGGATCGAGGCGGTCGGAGCACGGCTCTCCCCCCGTTTCCCAACGAGCGGAAGCGCGGAGGAAAAGCGCGCGGAGACCGGCATTCCCGCGGAGGCGATCGAGAAGACTGCCGCGCTGATCCGAGATGCAAAACGGATCGCCTGGATCTACGACGCATCCGCGCTCGGCCGGCTCGCGGACGCGCGAAGCATCGTCGCGCTGAGCCGGCTCCTCGGCTGGTGCCGAAGTGAGAAGGAATGGGTTGGGGTCCTTCCGATCGTGGAGCGCAACAACACCCTCGGAGCCCTCGACATGGGGATCGCCCCCGACCTTCTTCCGGGCTGGCGGTCGATCCGCGACCGCGCCGCGGCGCGCAAGGTCGAGGGCGAATGGCACGTCCAGATCCCCCAGACGGACGGGCTCGACCTGCGCTCGATGATCGACGCCGCAACCCACAGGGAGATCCGATGCCTGCTCGTTGTCGGCGACCTCGGGAGCTGCGCCGATCCCTCCGCCGAAGAGATCCGCCGGGCCCTGCGCGAACTTGAGTTCCTGATCGCGATCGAGAGCTTCCCCAGTCCCCTCACGGAGAACGCGGACCTGATCCTGGCGCGCCTTCTGCCCGGTGAGGTCAAGGGGACTTACACGAGCACAGAGGGACGGATCCAGGCGACGCACTCATCTCTGCCGAGCCGCAATCCACAGGAGTGGACGATCTTCGCGGAGATCGCCGAACGATTGGGCGCCGACTGGGGCTACGGCGGTCTCGAGCCGGTGATGGACGAGATCGGCCGCTTGGTTCCCGAGTACGCGGAAGCGAAGGCGGCGCCGCCGCAGGGGGTCGTTCGATCCCTCTGGGGAGACGACGCATTCGACTCGGTCGAGGAGCCGCGACCGATCCCGGTCGAGACGGCCGATACGGATTTTCCACTCGTCCTGTGCGTCGAGCGAACGTACCAGCCGTTTCACATGGATTCGGACTTGCTGCGCTCGCCCCTCATGCGGCGCGAGCTCGCAATCCAGCCGAACGAGCCGCACATCTTCCTGAATCCCGACGACGCAAGAGCGGCGAAGATCCGCGACGGCGCGAAAGCGACGTTGCGCTCGCGCGCCGGCGCGGGGAGCGTGCGGGTGCGGTGTGATTCAGAGATCGCCCGCGGGAGCGTGATTCTGCCGGAGATCTATCACGGCGCGATGGGAGAGGTCCTGGGCGAGCGCCCCGTGGACGCCGCCACGGGACGACGCCTTTACCCCGCGCGCGCGGTCACGGTTCAGGCGAACTAACAGGGAGCGCGGAAATGACCGCACATGTTCCAAGGATGATCCCGAAAGGCCGCATCGACTCGTTTCTCGAATCGCTCGGCGTTCCGGTCGCCGTCCCCGTCGCGTTGAACGGGACGGGCGACATCGACTTCCGGATCATGGAGAAGCCGGTCGCGGCCACGGCGGCGTGTGCCGAATCCTACGTCAACAGCGCGATCTCCCCCCTGAAGTTCGCGTATCCGCAGACGCAGGTCCTCTGGCGCTTCCACACGAAGCCCGAGATCGAGGTGATTCCGCCGGCGGCGCCGCGCGAACTGGCGATCTTCGGGATCCGCTCGTGCGACGTATCGGCGTTTCGGTATCTCGAGCACTTCTTCGCCCGCGAGCCGAAGGACGACCTCTTCGCGGCGACGGCCGCAAAGATTCTTCTGATCAGCGTCACGTGCCAGGAGCCGGACGAGAACTGCTTCTGCGTCTGCTGCGACGGCGGACCGTTCCTCGATCGCAAGTTTGACGTCCAGCTCACGGATCTGGGTGACAGTTACCTCTTCGAGATCGGATCCGCGAAGGGCGAGGCTGCGGCGGCGACGGGCGAGCGCTTCCTCGAGCCCGCGCCTGACGGCGCAATCCGGAAGAAGGAAGAGCTGCACGAGGCGACCCTGCGGAAGTTCGTGGTCACCTCGCACATGGCGACCGGGATCCGCAAACTCACGGCGAGGAAGGTGCCGGATGCGCTCTGGCGGCGGATGGCCGCGCGCTGCTCGGAATGCGGCGGCTGCGCCTTCGTCTGCCCGATGTGCACGTGCTTCGATGTGTCGGACCAGCGCGAGACGGCGGACTCGGGGCGCAGGGAGCGCTGCTGGGACTGCTGCCAGTACTCCGGCTACTCGCGGGAAGCCTCGGGGTACAACCCGCGCGACGAGAAGGTGAGCCGCTTCAAGCGCAGGTTCACGCACAAGCTCAGTTACTACTATGTCCAGGCAGACGGCGTTCACGGGTGCGTCGGCTGCGGCAGGTGTATTCAGGCGTGCTTCGGCAAGGTCGACATGCCCGGCGTCGTCAATGCCCTTAGGACGGAGACGATCGTCTGACATAAGGCCCCGAGGGAGAGGCGGGTATGGCCGTCAACCTGTATGCCCCGGATCTGGCTCGCATCACGGAGATCACGAGCGAGACCTCCGACGTCAAGACCTTCGCGCTGGAATGGCCCGGGAAGGAGATGAAGCAGCGCTTCAAAACCCTGCCGGGTCAGTTCATCGAGGCCTCCGTGCCGGGCGTCGGGGAAGCGCCGTTCGGGGTTGCATCCTCCTATGACCGGGACGGCGAGTTCGACATCACCGTCCGCGCCGTCGGCAACGTCACCCGCGCGATGCACGAGCTGCGTCCCGGGGATCTTCTCGGAATCCGCGGGCCGCTCGGCAACTCGTTCCCGCATGAGATCGCGCGCGGCAAGATCCCGCTCTTCGTGGCGGGAGGGATCGGGCTGCCTCCGCTGCGGTCCCTGATCCACTACATGCTTGCGCGAAAGAAGGAGTTCCCGCACCTGACGATCCTCTATGGCGCACGCACTCCTTCCGACCTCGTCTACAAGGACGAGCTGAAGGTGTGGGCGGGCGACCCGTCGATCGACCTCCACATCTCGGTCGATGTCGGGGAAGAGGGGTGGACCGGCAACGTCGGGCTCGTCACCGAGCTGTTCAAGGAGATCCGCCCCGACTACTCGAAGGTTGCGGCCTACGTCTGCGGCCCGCCGATCATGATCCATTTCGTGATCCTGAAGCTTCTGGAACTTGGCGTTCCGGAACAGATGATCATCTCGACCCTCGAGCGACACATGAAGTGCGGCGTCGGCAAGTGCGGCCACTGCGCGATCGGCCACCGGTACGTCTGCACGGACGGCCCGGTCTTCTCGTACGCGCAGATCCGCGAGCTCGAGTGGCAGGCGGGAGAGAAGGCCACATGATCGATGGCTCGGACGGACGGCGGGACGGTTCCGGCGGCGCTCCCAGACGCGACGCGGGGCGGCGCGGCGGCGGGGTCGTGGTCGGGATCGGCAACCCCCTGCGGGGGGACGACGCCGCGGGGATCGAGATCGCCCGAGCGCTCGAGGGCCGCGCCACGCTCGCCGGCTGTCCCGTCATCTTCGCGTTCGACACCCCTGAGAACCACCTCGACGTCGTTCGCAAGCACCAACCGTCATGGGTCCTCCTGATCGACGCGGCGAACCTGGGCGAGCGGTGCGGCGAGTCCGCGATCGTTCGCATGGGACGTGGCGCGACGTTCGCGCCCGGCACCCTTCCTTCGACCCATCGCCCCTCCCTCTCGGTCCTCACGACTTACATCGAGAAGGAGATCGGCGCGGAAGTTTGGCTCCTCGGCATGCAGCCCCGAAACCTGGAACCCGGCCACCCAATGAGCGCGGAAGTCACAGCCGGGATCGACGCCGCCGCCGATCTCGCGCACTCCTGGATTCAAAGGCGCCCGGCGGCCATGGAGGCATGAGCAGTGGATAGCACGGCGATCCTCCCCCTTCTCCCCCTGATCTGCGCGGTCGGCGCGGTCGCCGCGGGGCTCGTCCCGCGCGGCGCGCGATGGCTGGCGACGGCGACGGCCGGGGTGGTCCTTTTCCTGGGGACGTGGGCGATCGTTCTCGCGTTCCCGCGGACCGTGTCGGTGGAATGGAACGCGCTCCCCTGGTTGCCGGTCCCGGGAACGGTCGGGGCGCGACTCGATCCGCTGAGCAGCCTGATGCTCCTCGTGGTGCTCGGGATCGGGCTCCTCGTCGTGATCTTCTCAGCCGGCTACGTGAACCAGAAGAACCACGATCACTCGACGCGCGGCGGCCAGAACCGATATTACTTCTGGCTCCTCCTCTTCATCGCCGCGATGACCGGCGTCGTGATCGCTCCGAACTTTTTGCAACTCTTCATCTTCTGGGAAATCACAACCCTCTGCTCGTGGGCCCTCATCTCCTTCTACGACACGCCGAAGGCCCTGTTCGCCGGTTACAAAGCGCTCCTCATGACACACATCGGCGGGCTCTTCCTGATGACCGCGATCGTGATGCTCTACGTGCACACGCACTCGTTCTCCTTTGATGCGATGAACGCGCTCGCTCCGCGCGCGCTCAATATCTTCTTCCTTCTGACCCTGGTCGGCGGGCTCGCGAAGGCGGCGCAGGGGCCGTTCTACACGTGGCTCCCCGATGCGATGGAGGCGCCGACGCCCGTGAGCGCGTACCTCCACGCCGCGGCGATGGTGAAGGCCGGGATCTACCTGGTCGCGCGCGTGGTGCTCTCATCTACGGAGATCACGCGCCAGCAGCTCGCGGGCTCGGGGATGGCGACGGTCGTTGCGGTCGTCTCGATCGCCACGATGGTCATGGGTGTGTACCTCTTCTTCTTCCAGGACGACCTGAAGAAGCTCCTCGCCCTGTCGACGATCACGCACCTCTCCTACATGCTGATGGGCTGCGCGCTGGGGCTCTGGGGATCGTGGGCGGGATTCCAGGGCGGGATCATGCACCTCGCGGCGCACGCGATGGGCAAGGCGCTCCTCTTCCTCTCGGTCGGTGCCCTCGCCTACTTCTCGGGAAGCAAGAAGATCTCCGAGCTGGCCGGGGTCGGGGCGAAGCTCCCGCTCGCCGCGATCGGGTTCTTCGTCGGCGCGTTCACGGTGACCGGGGTTCCGCCGTTCGGCGGCTTCTTCAGCAAGATGATGCTGATCGGCGGGGCGTTCGCAATGGGCGGCGTGGGGCCGTGGATCGGGGTCTTCCTGCTGCTCGAGAGCGTCGTCGCGTTCGCGTGGTTCCTGTGGGTCGGCCAGAAGGTCTTCTTCGGAAAGCAGTCCCCCGCGGCGGCGGCGATCGGCACCTCGTCCGCGCCGATGGGGATCGCGCTCACCGCCCTCATCATCCTATGCCTCGGTGTGACGCTGATCAGCCTGCCGCTCGTCCGGCAGCTCGTGCCGTAGGAAGGGAGGCTTCACGGTGGACATGACCGCAAGCATCCTCGGAATCGTCGGGCTCCTCCTCGCGGGCGGCATCTTGTCCGTCCTGACGGCGCGACGGCGGTCCGCCTGCGCGTGGACCTCGTTCGTCTTCATCGGGGCCGCGTCGGTCTGGCTGATCGTACTCGCCGCGATCGCGCTGACGGAGGAGAAGCACGCGCCCGGGACCTCGATTTTCCACGTCGCGATCCTGAACTCCGACCTGATCGTGTCGATCGACTCGCTCTCCGCGATCTTCCTCGGGATCATCGGCGTGCTCGGGTTCGCGTCAGCGCTCTATTCGGTGGGCTACATCACCGATCGCCACTACGAGCGCGAGAGCCTCCTGCGGTACTACCCGTTCTACTTCTTCTTCCTGATCGGGATGATCGGTGTCACGGTCGTGTGGGACCTGTTCTTCTTCCTCGTCTGCTGGGAGCTCATGACGCTCGCCTCCTACTTCCTGGTCGTCTTCGAGGGGGCCAATCGCGTCAGTCTGCGCGCTGGGTTCAAGTACTTCGTGATCACCCATATCGGCACGGCCTGCCTGATCGCAGCGTTCCTCGTGCTGCGACACTGGGGCGGATCGTTCGGCTTTGCGGGCGCCCGGCAGGCGTTCGGCGCCCTCGAGGGGAGCCGGCCGCTCTTGTTGCACGCGGTCCTGCTCCTCCTGTTCATCGGTTTCGGCACGAAGGCCGCGATCTTCCCGCTCGGGGACTGGCTCCCCGACGCGCACCCGGCGGCGCCGTCGCCGATCAGTTGCCTCCTCTCCGGAGTGATGATCAAGCTCGGCGTCTACGGGCTCATCCGCCTCTTCTTCGCGATCGCCCCCTCATCGCACACGATCACGATCTGGGGCGGGATCATCGCCTTCTTCGGGGCGCTGTCGCTCTTCGTGGGGACGATGGAGGCGCTCTCGCAACATGACTCGAAGCGGCTCCTCGCGTTCCACAGCATGGGGCAGATGGGCTACATCTTCCTCGGGGTCGGGATCGGGATCGCGTTCCTGAGGATCTCGCCTGCCCTGAGCGCGGCCGGGTTCATCGGCGGGATCTTCCACCTGATCAACCACGCCTGCTTCAAGGGGCTCCTCTTCCTGAACGCCGGATCGGCCCTGATCCGCGCCGGTACGCGCGAGCTGGATCGCCTGGGCGGGCTTTCGAAGTTCATGCCCCTGACCGCCGTGACCGCGGTCATCGCGTCGTTCGCGATCGCGGGGGTCCCGCCGCTGAACGGCTTCGCGAGCAAGTGGCTGATCTATCAGACGTGTCTCTTCGCGGGACTCGAGATCCCGGTCTACCTGCTTTTCGGGATCGCCGCGCTTTTCATCTCGACCGTCACACTGGCCTCGTTCGTGAAGTTCCTCTCGGCGATCTATTTCGGGCAGCCTTCTGCGAATGCGGCCGAGAAGATCGCGAAGGGCGAGATCCGCGAGGTCCCCGCGACGATGGGGATCGCGCAGGTCGCCCTCGCCGCCGCGTGCGTTTTCCTCGGGATCTTCCCCGCGCTCGCGATGGGCGCGGCGCATCGCGCGATCGCGGGGCTGCGTCCGGGATTCTTCCCGTCCTACGCCGCCATGTTTTCCGGGCCTTTCGGGATCCGCCTGAACGTCGGCGAAGGGGTGACCGGAATGTTCAACCCGCTCGTCATCCTCGCCGCCTTCGCCGTGTGCACATTGATCCCGATCGCGATCTACCGCTCGGCCCGCTCGCCGGTCCGCCAGGTCGAGCCGTGGCTCTGCGGAGAGATCCATCGGCCGGACGAGATCCGCGTCCCCGCAGGCGGGTTCTACCTGACGTTCCGCGCGCTCACGTCTCCGGTCGTGGGGCGGATGAAGGCCTCGGGGTTCTACCCGCGCTGGCCGCAACTGCACGTGCGCTGGCTGCGGGGGCTCAGGCGCGCGTTCGACTTCGACTTCGTCTACCGGGCCGTCGTCTCCGCGGTGATGCGGTCATTCAGTTGGGTGAGCCGCGCGCATGTCGGCTATCCCCAGGTGTACGTCCTCTGGATGGCGGCAGGACTCGTCGTCGCGGCGATCCTGCTCTACGCGCTGTGATAGCGATCGGCGAAAGAGGGAGGATGCGGTGACCGGACAGGAACTCATCCACAGGATCCGCGGGGGCTTCGGCGAGAAGATCCTCGATGCGCGCGAGGCGCGCCCCGCGCAAGTCTACGTGACCGTCGCGCCCGAGAACGTTCCGCAACTCGCCCGGTCCTTCGTGCACGAGCTGGGCGCGCGGTTCATCGTGACGGTCGGGGCCGACACGCGGCGCATGAACGCCCCGATGATCGGAAGCGAGGGGCTGGGGGTGGTACGGAGCTTTGTCGCCTCGCACATCTTCTCGCTCGACGCGGATCAGACGTTCCTGACACTGCGCGCGATCCTCGACCCCGAGAATCCCCGGATTCCCTCGATCACGGGGATCGTGCCGGGAGCGAAGTGGGCCGAGGCCGAGATCCACGACCTCCTCGGTGTGGATATTGACGACCATCCCGACCCGCGCCGGCTCGTCCTGCCGGACGACTGGCCGGAAGGGATCTACCCGCTCCGCAAGGATGTCCCGTACAACCTGCGTCCCGAGCCCGACACGTCGGCGCGCCCCAAGATGCGCGAGGCGCCCGAGGGGACGACGGTCCTGCCGATCGGCCCGTTCTACCCGGTTCTGGAAGAGCCCGCTTACTTCCGTCTCTTCGTCCGCGGGGAGACGGTCGTCGATTGCGACTATCGCGGCTTCTACAATCACCGGGGGATCGAGAAGCTCGGGGACTCGACCCTCTCGTACAACCAGGTCCCATTCCTCGCCGAGCGGATCTGCGGGATCTGCGGGTTCATCCACAGCACCTGCTACGTCGAGGCGATCGAGAAGGCTCTCGGCGAGCGCGCCCCGCGCCGCGCGAGAATCGTCCGCACGCTCCTGCTCGAGATCGAGCGGATCCACAGCCATCTCCTTTGGCTCGGGATCGCCGGGCACATTATCGGGTTCGAAACGATCCTGATGCAGTCGTGGCGGATCCGCGAGCCGGTGATGTGGCTCTGCGAGTACATCACCGGGCATCGCAAGACGTACGGGATGAACATCGTCGGGGGCGTTCGGAAGGACATCGAAGCCTCGATGTACCAGCCGATCCTGGACTGCGTCGCGAAGATCGAGACCGAGAGCATCGCGGTCGTGAAGGCGGTGGCGAACGACTCGTCGCTCCACGCGCGGCTGCGCGGCGCCGGCGTCCTCACCAATGCCGACGCGAAGGCGATCTGCGTCGTCGGGCCGACGGCGCGAGGGAGCGGCGTCGCGATCGACGCCCGCGTCGATCATCCGTACGCGGCGTATGACGAGATCGTCGCGAAGAAGATGGTCCACACCGAAGGCGACATCTGGGCTCGGACGCTCGTGCGGCTCGAGGAGCTGCTCGACTCGATCCGCCTCGTGCGCGAGTCGATCCGCGCGCTGGCGGCGATCCCCGAGGGCGCGATCGCGAACACGCTCGAGTCGATCCCCGCCGGCCTCGAGGGGATGTGCGTCGTCGAGGCGCCGCGCGGAGAGGCGATCCACTACGTCCTGACCGGCGCCGACAACAAGCTCGAGCGCTGGCGCGTGCGGGCGCCGACCTACCCGAACCTCCAGGCCGTCCCGGTCATGATCCGGGATGCGCAGGTCGCGGATGTGCCGATCTCGATCGGCAGCTTCGATCCGTGCTTCTCGTGCACGGAGAGGATGGAAGTCGTCGATCTTGACTCCGGGAATGTGAAAGTCATCCGGAGCGCGGATCTGATCCCGCCGGAGGCGTCATGATCGGAACGATGATCGGAATCGGGGCGTTGCAGATCGTCCTATGTCTCGTCGCGGGGCCTTTCTTCGAGGGGATCTCGCGCAAGTACGTGAGGGCGCGAATCGCGCACGGGCGCGTCGGCCCGCTGACCGGGGCAATGCAGCCCTTCTGGGACCTGGCAAAGCTCCTCGGCAAGGAGGACCTGTCGATCGGGGGGCCCCTCCAGCGAATCGCACCGGTCCTGTGCATGGGCGCCGTTCTGACCGCCTCGCTTCTCATCCCGCTCGGCGGGGCGCCCCCCTTCGGGTTCGCCGGGGACTTCATCGTGCTGCTGTATTTCCTGACGATGATCTCGGTGATGATCGTCCTCGGGGCCGCGGCGAGCGGCACGTCCTACACGATGGGGGGGGCGCTGCGCGAGGTGATGGGGCTCCTCATCGTCGACCTCGTGATGGCGGTCTCCTTCATCACCGTCATGATCAACACCCGCTCGCTCAGGATCGGCGACTGGATCGAGTGGGAGGCCGCCTACGGGCCGAACATCTCGATGATCTTGGCGCTCATCCCGATCCTGCTCGTGATGCCCGCGCAGTTCGGGAAGGTCCCGTTCGACACCCCCGAGGCCGAACAGGAGTTGATGGGCGGACCCCTCGCGGAGATGTCGGGACCGAAGCTCGCTCTGTACAAGTGGGCGATTTACGGGAAGCAGTTCGTGATTGCGGCCCTCTTCGTGCAGGTCTTCTTCCCGTGGCCGCTCACCCCGATCTGGCCGCTGAACCTCGTCGCCGCGCTGGTGAAGATCCTCGTCGTCTTCATCCTGATGGGGGTCGTCGAGGCGCTGATGCCGCGACTCCGGATCGACCAGTCGCTCAAGTACTACGCCACCCTGTTCGTCATCGGGGCCATGGCGATCGTCATGGCCTACCTGACGGCATGAACGGGAGATAAGCCGATGCTCGAAAGCAAGATCCGGGAGCTCCTGATCGCCCTGAAAGGGGGCGTGGTCACACTCGACTACCCGCTCGGGCCCGCCCCTCCGGTCCCCGAGCGCTTCCGCGGAAAGGTCGTCATGGACCTCGACCGCTGCATCGGCTGCGGCGGCTGCGCGCACGTGTGTCCCGCGCGCATGATCATCGTGCATGACGCGGAGAAGGACTGGCGCACGATCGACATCTTCCGGGAGCGCTGCACCTACTGCGCGCGGTGCGAGGAGGTCTGCCAGGAAGGGGCGATCCGGATGACGCACGAGTTCGAGCTCGCGACGAACGACAAGGCGGACCTGACCGATCACCTCGAGGTCTTCATGGCGAGCTGCGGGCGCTGCGGCCGCTGCTTCAAGCCCGAGCAGCCGATCGATCAGATCACGACCGCGGGCTTGAGGAACTGAAAGGAGGAGATGATGGGACCTTCACTCAGCGGGGCGGTCGTCACCCTGATGGTAATCCATCTCCTCGCCTCGATGGTCGTCGCGGAGATGAAGAACCTCCGCTCGGCCGTGTGGGCGCTTGTCATCCAATCACTCACGCTGTGCTGCGTGATCCTCCTCTTCGGGTGGGGAGAACCGTGGATGATCGCGTGGTTCGCGTGCGGACTCGCGACGAAGGTCTTCTTCCTCCCGTGGCTCTTCTTCCGCACGATGCGGATCCTGCCGCAGCGGGAGGAGAACCCGATGGTCGGGACTTGGGTCTCCTTCGCGGTCGTCGTCGTCTCGGTCCTGATCATCTACCAGCTCCTCCATACGTACCTGGCGACGCTGGTCCCGACGGCGTCGGCCGCGGCGGAGCCGACGCGATCGTCTCTCGCGATGGCATTCACAGTCTTCGTCCTCGGGCTCTACGTCTGCATCGTGCGGCGCGACATGATCAAGGTGATCATCGGGATCCTGCTTCTCGAGAACGGCGCGCACCTGGCGCTGATCTCGCTCGTCCCGGCGCGGCCGGAAACGGCAATGATCGGGATCCTGACGAACGTCGTCCTCTCCGCGTGGGTTCTCCTCTATTTCGGGCAGGTTACATATCGGGTGATCGGGACCACCGACACCCTGAAGCTCTCCGAGCTTAGAAGGTAGGTGGAACGTGACACAGCCGATCGCTCGCGAATCGTTCCTCCCGCTGATGGCGTTCCTGATCCCGATCGTCTTCGGGGCCATCTCACTCCTCCTGCGCAAGTCCTACCCGAGGCTGCACGCGTGGCTCGCGCTCACAGGGCTAGGGCTCACCGCGATCGTCTCGTTCCGGATCTTCTCGATGGTGACCCACGGCTGGACCCTGACGATGTGGGGAGGAAACCTCTACGTCGACGGGCTCTCGGCGCTCATGCTCGTCCTCTCGGGGGTGATCGGGTTCCTGGTCGTCATCTACTCGATGCCATTCATCCCGACGCGTCTGCTCGACGTGCGGAACTCGAGCCGCCGGCTCAGCACCTACTACGGCCAGCTCCTGATCTTCCTCGGCATGATGAACTGGACGTGCAGCACGAACAACATCGTGATGCTCTACCTCTCGCTCGAGTTGACCACCCTGGCGACGGCCTTCCTCGTGATCTTCTACCAGAAGAGGGCGAGCATCGAGGCCGGCTACAAGTACCTGATGCTGGTGACGGTCGGAATCCTCTGCGCGCTCATGGGGATCGCCCTGATCTACGCGGCCGCTGCGGGGCTGCCGAAGACCCAGACGATGGGGCTTAACCTCCTCCTGATCTCGGACCTCGCGAAGACAGCGTCGAAGATGGCGCCGAGCCTCGTTCTCCTCGCGAACGCGTTCCTGATCGCGGGCTTCGGGACGAAGGCGGGCCTGGTCCCGTTCCACGCGTGGCTGCCGGACGCGCACGCCGAGGCGCCCGAACCCGTGAGCGCGCTGCTTTCGGGCATCGTGATCAAGGTCGGCGCCTACGCGCTTGCCCGCACGATCACGATCTTCTCCCCCGGCTACAACGCGATCGTGATCTTCGTCGCGATCATCGCCTCGGCGAGCATGCTCTTCGGGATCCTGATGGCCCTCGTGCAGGACGACCTGAAACGGATGCTCGCATACTCGAGCGTGAGCCAGATCGGCTACATCGTCGAAGGGCTCGGGCTCGGGACGTATCTCGGGATCTACGGGGGCCTCTTCCATCTGATCAATCACACCCTGATCAAGGCCCTCCTCTTCCTCTCGGTCGGCGCGATCGTCTACACAGCGGGGACGCGCAAGATCAGCGAGCTGGGCGGTCTCGGAAGGAGGGCGCCGAAGACGGCCGCCTGCTTCTTCGTCGGGGCCCTCGCGATCGGAGGGCTCCCGCCGTTCGGCGCGTTCATGAGCAAGCTCACGCTCTTCATCGCCGCGGCCGACCGGGGGCTGATGTGGGCCGCGGTGATCGCGGTCTTCACGGGACTCCTTACGGTCGCGTGTTTCGTGCGCGCCGCCTACCGGATCTTCTGGGGAGAGCTCGCGCCGAACCGGGAGATCGTCCTGGACGGCGTCGGAGAGGTGCCGAAGCGGATGTGGGGCGCGATGGCCGTGATCGCCGTCCTCGTCCTGTTCCTCGGGGTATACCCGAGGGCGGCCTATCCCCTTCTGGATAGCGCGACGCGGTGCATCCTGAATGTCTTGGGCGGTCCCGCCTGGGCAGGGAGGTAACGAGCGTGTTCCGCATGCTGTATCAGAAGGCGTTTACAAAGGCGCTCTGGTGCTTCCACGCCAACTGCGGCGCCTGCAACGGGTGCGACATCGAGGTGATCAACGTGCTGACCCCGTACTACGACGCGGAGCGGTTCGGGATCAAGCTGATCGCCTCCCCGCGTCACGCAGACGTGATCGTGGTGAGCGGACCGGTGACGCGTCAGGTCGCCCCCGCGATGAAACGGCTCTACGACGCCACCCCCGATCCGAAGCTCGTGCTGGCCGTGGGATCATGCGCGATCGGGGGCGGAATGTGGTTCGATACCTACGCGACCGTCGGCGGCGTCGACAAGATCCTCCCGGTCAACTACTACATTCCCGGCTGCCCGCCGCGCCCGGAAGCGATCCTCCACGGGGTTGCGGTGGCGCTGGGGCTCGCGCCGAAGAAGGTGGAGGGGGTCGTCGCGAAGCAGGAGCTCTTGCCCGCGGGAGCGCCCAACGATCACGCCACGGAGGGATCCAAATGAGAAGCCTTGAAGCCCGCTTCCCTGTGATCCTGCTCGCCGTCGCGGCGATCGCGATCGCCGCGTGCGGCTGTGGAGAACGCGCCAAGGTCGAGCGGCCCGTCACGGTGAAGGTTGCGATCCTGCCCGAATACTCCCTCCCGGCGATGATGCAGCGCTACGCGCCGCTGATCGCGCGCCTCCAGGAGTCGCTCGGGCCGCGGTACCGCGTGGAGTGGATTTCGTGCCCGTCGCAAGAGGCGTATCTGGCGACGGTCGAGCGCGAGCGGCCGGTCCTCTCGATCCAGGATGCCTACCATTCCGCGCTCCTCGCGAAGCTGCAGGACGCGACCATCGTCCTCCAGACGGTGAACCGCGACGGGAGCCCGCTCACGCGGGGGGTCGTGATCACCCCGGCGAACGGGGCCCTGACCTCGTTCGACAACGCGCGGATTGCGGTCCCTTCCAGGAGGTCGTTCCTGGGCTTTATCGAGCAAGCGCAGGAGATGGAAGGGGGCGGGGTCGATCCCAACCGATGCAGGTTCGTCTCCTTCCACTGGCAGGACGAGGTCGTGAAGCAGGTCGCGCGTGGAGAGGTCCAAGCTGGGTTCGTCGGGGAGGACGCCGTCGGCCCGGGCGTGCGCGTGATTGCGCGGACCCACCCCGTACCCTCGGCATGCGCGGTGATCTTCCCGAACGCCCCCCCCGACATCGCAAGGAAACTCTGCGTGACGCTGTCGGGGTTGTCGATGGGGGATCCACAGTGCGCACCGGTCCTCGAGGGGATCGGGATCACCGGATTCCGGCCGGTCGATGCCGCGTCGGTCGAGAGGATCCGCTCGCTCGCGGACTCGCGCGCGATTCCTTACTAGCGCAGGATCAGAACCTTCGATACCAGCCGCATCGACGGGTCTGCCGAACGGATCATGTACATTCCCGGCGGAACGCGCCGGCCGTTCTCATCGCACCCGTTCCAGACCGCGCTCGACCGGCCGTTTGCGACGTCCAAGATCGCGAGACGGCGACCCCCCGCATCGATCACCTCGAAGCGCACCGCCCGTGACAGCGGAGAATCCAGCCGCAAGCCGACGGTCCCCGTCGCCGGGTTCGGCTGCAGACGCAGGTGGCTGCCCGCACCCGCAAGGGGCGTCCCGGGGGCGTCTGCAGGCAGCAGGTCGAGGGTCACGGCGCGCTCGGAGAAATGCGTCAACCCGTCGGTCGGATCCGTGAGCACGTGCGTCAGATCTCCCCCGGGATTCGCGATCGTCGCGTCCCAGATCAGACGATCGGCGTCCGGCGTCGCGTTCACGTCGACGAGCCCCGCCGGCGGACCGGGCGCCTCCGCAGGCAACGACGGCAGCACGAAGTTTCCCGGGGGCGCGGGTGCGATGATCCTCCAGAGGACGGACGTGCGCACGGTCGTGTCGGCGGGCGCGGTCGGGCCGACGGTGATCGACGAGAGCACCCACGTCGGCGCAGGTTCGGTCGCCGGATCGTGCACGTCGTTCCACAAGAAGCGCGCGCCTTGCCGCGTCAGCGTCGGCGTCACGTAGAAATCACTCAGAACGCGGGTCGCGGGCAACGTGAAATGGGTCCGATCGATGCGGCCGGACATGAACGCGGCGTACGCGGAGGAGTCCTGGTATACGCCGGCGACCAGATTCGAGACGTCCGAGATGTCCCCTGCCGGTACGGACGACGCAAGCACGAACGCGCCGAGCGTATCGGCAAGCGCGGAGTCGGTGTCGTAGCCGACGACTTCCTCTCCCCCACCCGGCCGGGGCAGGCTCCCGAGGCTGAAGGCGGTCACGTTCGTTCCGGACGGCACGCCGGTGAAACGGATGGTCAGCTGCGTCCGCAGGTTCTGGTCGGCGCTGATCGTGATACTTGCTCCGTTTCCGACCGCGCGGTCGCGCTCGATCCCGAACTGTCGAATCTCCGCGAGCTTCAGCAGCTGAAACGGGTCCCCGCCCGACGGGAAGTTGAGCAGGGCGTCGATCGGGAGCCGCGCAGATAGGACGTACAGCGATTGGGACGTCTGCGCCGGCAGGTCGATCTTGTAGTTCGGCTTTGAGAATTGGAGAATGTAGTACTCCGTCTGTGTCGGAACGACGACATTCCCCGGCAGTTCGGTCTGCCACGGGGGCAGCGGGAGGGACATCGTGTCGGGAGGAACCTCGAAGTTCAGGTTCCCCGTGCCGAGCGCGGCGTCGATCGTGAGGGCCGGAAGGACCATGCCGATGTCAAGTTTCCCGTCGTTGGAGACGGTGTTGATCCCCGTGACCGGTCCTGTGACCCGCGCCTTTGGCCCGTAGATCCCGGTCTGGGGTGTCGACGGGTAGAGCGGGAGGACGACCGACCCGACGGCCGACTGGATCACGGCCGTGTATGCGTACCCCGCGGCGCCGGCGGTGACCGTCTGCGGCCCCACGAGATTCGCGTTCTGGAAGACGATCGTTCCGGCCGGCGAGGTGAGCCCCGTGTTCCCCGTGAACGGAATCCCCTTGCCTGGTCCGACCATCACGAACGCGCCCGCGATCGGCTGGTGGTCACGCGCGTCGACGACGCCCACCTCCAGGGTGTCGGCGCGGACCGGCGAGACGGCGGAACCAAGGAGCGCCACGAGAAGCGTGCAGCACCCTGCGAGGAAGAGGGGCCTCATTTCTATCTCCTTCCGCTGAACGGACGCGATCCGCCCGGCATGGTTGCGATGGTTACCATCTTACCCTTTTCAGGTGCGGATTTCCAGCGTCAGCGCGCGGCACGGCGGCGGGCGATCAGGTTGGCAAACGACAGATAGTGGGCCCGGCGGGGGCTGTACGCGATCGACTCGCCATACTCAAGGATCGTCCACCCGCGGTAGAGGTGCTTCAACTCGCGGGACTCCAGGAAGTAGGCGTCCGGCTCGCGCCTCCAATCGATCTCCTCACGGGTGAACATTCCGATCGCGTTCCAACCGCTCGGCTTCGTGTGCGCCCGAACCTCGTCGAGGACCCGCAGGGCTTCGTCGCCGACAAACTGGATCGAGTTGTTCGCGAAGATCACGTCGTAGTCGCCGCGCCAGGCGATTCGGGCGAGGTCCGCCTGCTCGATCCACGCCGAGCGGCCCGCGTGCGCGAGCGCCTCGCGCGCACGCATGATCGCGGTCGGCGATCCGTCGATCGCGTCGACCTCGAAGCCGTGCGCCGTGAAGAAGAGGACATCGCGTCCCTCGCCGCACCCGATGTCGAGGAGCCGCCCCTGGCAGGGGATCTCCATCGTGCGGAAGAAGTGATGGAGGCGCCGGGCGAGCGTGCTCGGCTCGCCTCCGAAGAACCAGCCGGACTCGTGGGCGTGGTACGACTCTTCCCAGGAACGCGCGCCCTTCGGGATCCCGATCCCGCCCGATTCGGAAGCCGCACCCTTCACGGCCGCCGGTCCACCCAGTCGTGCCGCGCGGGCTTCACGCTCCCGTCCAAATTGTGCAGGGACATCGTGGCGATCCGGCGCGCGAAATCCACGCGCAGGGACGAATCCGCCTCGAGCGGAAACCGCCGGCGGGCGAGGGAGTCCGCGAGCGCGCCGTTCGGATCGCTGAGGGGGGACCAGCAGAAGAGCTCGAGCGTCGCGGGCCGCCGGTGAAGCCAGTCCGCCAGCAGGTCCGCGAATGCGATCTGCCGATTCAGGCTCGATCCGAGGGCTTCGGAGGACGGATATCCCGCCTCGAGGACCGCGAAAGGGCCGTCCTGCCATGGCGCGATCGCATCGGCCATCCGTTCGAGCGCGATCTGCGGATCCGGGAGCCCGCCGGGCAGGTCCTCCGGATAGACCGAGAGCCCGAGGATGTCGAGCGAATCGCGCAGGGCGCGCACGAGCGCCCCACCTTGCGGTTGCGCGACGAGCGCGGGGGTGACGATCGTGCCGATGTGGGCGGCCGGGAAGGTCCGGCGCGCCTCCGCGACGAGCCTGCCATAGAACCGGAGCATCGCCGCATCCTGGCCGGGATTCGTCGCCGCGAAACGATCCGGCCCCTCGCCGAGCCAGAGATACGCGAGCGTGTGGACCGTGTCCCCTCGGGGAAAGCGACCCTTCATGTCGCCAAGGAATGCGGTCAGGATGTCGAGCAGGTCGGCGCTGTCCCAACCCGGGAATTCTCCCCAGCGATACGCGGGAAGGTCGGCTTCCCCGCCATGGATGAACTCGATCGCGATCGAGAGCTTCGTCCCCTGCGCATACGCCTTCTGAATGTGGGCGTCGAGGGGCCACCAGTTGCGGACGCCGTTTGCGACATCGATCGCCGACCACGAGAGCGCGACGTGCCCCACCTCGTTCCCGTCGACCCGCAGGGTCTGGTACGCGTTGGCGAGATATGGATCGACCTCGAAAGAAATGATCGGGGTCACGACCGCTCCGTACGGGAGATGCTCTTGCGGGATCGGCCTGGAGGACTTCGAGCATCCGGCGAGGTGCGCGAGGATCGCAAGAGCTGCGATCCCGCCGATGGCGCCTCGCGCTCTCCGACTTCGAAACCAGACGAACCCGCGCCAAGCTTGCATCGTTGCAATTGCATGAATCCGGCGTGAGAATGTCAAGGGATGTCGAAACCTGCCGTCTTTCTTGCGATCGCGATGCTCGCGCTCATCCACTCGATCGCCGCGTCGCAGACATCGCTTCCCGCCGGCCCGCCCTCGTCGCCGATGACGATCCCTCTGCCGGATCCGCTGTTCTGGGATCCCGTCACGGCGAGCGGTGACTACGCGGTCGTCGATCAGCAGCACGGACTCTATCTTCTTCGCCCCGCCACCGGGCGGATCATCGCGCGCCTCCATCCCCCCGACGATGCGGGAGCGACCTCTCTCGGGATGAATCCGCCGCGCGGTCGCGACGGAGATCGCGCGGCCGGAGGGCAAGCGGTCTCCTCTCCCGACGGATGGCCGTTCCGCCCCGGGGACGAGGTCCCGTGCACGCCGGTCATCGGCGACGTGGACGGCGATCGGATCGCCGAGGTGGTCTTCGCGACGCGCCAGGGGTGGATCTGGGTCGTGAGCGCGGACGGGCTCCCACCCGCCGGGTGGCCGGTCTATCTCGGCGTCCCATGCTACGCCGGGGCCGCGCTCGCGGACATCAACGGCGACGGACTCCCCGAGATCCTGGTGGGCGATGCGTCGGGGCGGGTTCACGCGTTTCTCCGGGACGGGTCCTACGTCCCGGGATGGCCGACGCGGATCCCGGGCGAATGCGAGATGCTCGCGATCTACGGCGCCGTCGCGGCCGCGGACATCGACCGCGACGGGCGGATCGAGGTCGCGGTGACCCAGGCGATCGGTCGCGTCTGCGTGTTCAAAGCGGACGGCAGCGTTGCTCCCGGATGGCCCGTCTCTACGGCCCCGGCCGATGATCCACCGAACGCCGGCACGATCTTCTCCCACCCCGCCCTCGCCGACCTGGACGGCGACGGCAAGTGCGAGGTGATTGTCGGTGCGAACTCGTACCGCGTCTACATATGGACGGCGGACGGACGGGCCAAGCAGGGATGGCCGCGCCTCCTCGACAATCGCGGCCGCGCCGGTTACGCCGACCCGGTCCTCGCGGACCTGAATGGCGACGGGCTGCCTGAGATCCTCATCGCAACCGACTCCGGATTCAGCGGTCCCGCCCGGATCTATGCGCTCGACGCGCAGGGGCGCAACGTACCCGGATGGCCCGTGAATCTCCCCGAGCGATGCAACGCCGGAGTCGCGGTCGGAGATCTCGATCACAACGGCAAGACGGAGGTCGTCGCGGCAACCGTAGGCGAGGACGGCTACCTCGTCGCCTTCGATTCCGAAGGGCGGACTCGGCGGGGATTCCCCGTCACGCTGCCGCAGATGTCGGTCAACTCGAGCCCAATCCTCGCGGACGTGGATGGGGATGGGCGCCCCGACATCGTGCTCGCGAGTCTCCGCACGCGGTTCGAACCCTCGTCGGCGATCCTCGCGTTCGACGGGAAGGGCGAGCCGGTGAAGCCGTTCCCGATCCCGCTCGACGGGTGTGAGGTGATCGGCGGAGGACCTTGCGTCGCGGACATGAATGGGGACGGGCGCGCCGAACTCCTGCTGGGGACCGAGGTCGAAGGGCGCGTCTACGCGTGGAACCTAGCCGGCTCGAGCGATCCGCAGTGTATCCCCTGGCCGCGACCGGGAGGCGACCGCGCGAACACGGGAGTCTACCGCCCGTCGGGCGCCGGATCCACCGCGGGACGATGGGGCAAGTCGACCGGGCTTCCGCCCGCGCGACCACCCGACGCCGGCGCCGGCGATCGCGAACCATCGCCGCCCGGTACGGCGGCGGGCGCAATCGAGAGTCCGTTCTCGCCCCTGCAGTCCGTGTCGTTTATTCTGCCGGACGAGGGACTCGTCCGCCTGTGCATCATGAACATTCAACGCGAGACGGTCCGCACGCTCCTGGACGGAGCCCTCCCGTCGGGGGCTTATACAATTGCCTGGGACGGCAAAGACTCCCGGGGTCGACCCGTGAAGGCGGGGATCTACATCTACGACCTCGAGATCCCGAGACGCCGAAGGACGGGGCAGCTCCTTCTCGTACGTTGACCGCGGCCCCCGCCCATGCTGGATCGGCAGATCAGACCCCGCGCCCGAAGTGGCGCACGAGCGCGACGATCAGGCCGATCGCGCCCCCCACGAACATCGCGGACGACAGGCGCAGGCAGGTCCGACCGCCGAAGACGACGGGGAAGGTACGGTCGCCGCGGGCACGGTCATCGTCCATCCGCCGAATCATCGCGCGCAGATGGAGCCCCGCCGCGAACAGAGTCGCCGCGCATGCTCCGAGCAAGAGATCCGCCGTCCGCAGGTACGACGCCCCCGTGCCGCTCGCGAGGACGCCGAGATCGAAGCCGAGCATCCCCCGTCCGATCGCAATGACGAGGAGACTGCCCCAAGGCCGTGCCTTCCAGCGCACGAGCGGATGGGCGTAGCCGATCGAGAGCACCGTGATCGCCGCGCAGATCGCCCAGAAGTCGATCCCGATGAAGACCGCCAGGACGAGACCGGCGATCATCAGCCCGACCGAGAAGGGCACCAACTCGGGCGGGGTGCGTTGCGACGGGTTCTCTGGATCCGCGGCCGCTCGCGTTGCACGATCGAAGTGGGATTGGAACGCGGCCGCCCCCCCGTAGAGACATAAATGGACGATCGCGAATGCGAAGGCCCCCCGCGCCGTGAGGCGCCCCTCCGCCAGCGCGTACCCAAGGATGAAGATCGGGGCGAGCAGAAGCTGCCGGTGCAGGCGCAGCCGGACCAGGAGGTCCGCCGCGCGCGACGGCAAGCCGCGGTTTGCGTCGGATCGTGACCGGTGTACGATCAACGCGGCCTCGCCCGGCCGCGGTCGCAAGGCTCGCCGCGAACCGGGGCGGTGCCGGTCATCGCGAGGCCCGGGATGGAGGAAGGGAGTCGGTCATGCCCCGTCGTACGAGTCGTCCTGCATCGGATCGTGCTTCATCGAAACGCCCGGCATCAGGTCGCGCCGCGCGCGGCGCCGGTCGTGAGGATTCAGTCTCCCGACTTCTGCGCTTCGCGCGGGAAAACCGGGTCGAGACCCTGGACCTCAAGTACGTCAGCCTGCTCGGACGATGGCATCACCTGAGCCTGCCCGCGGAGCGCCTCAGCGAATCGTTGATCCGCGAGGGCGTCGGCTTCGATGGATCGAGCGTCGCGGGCTACGACAAGGGCTCGACGAGCGACATGACCCTGATCCCCGATCCCGAGACGGGGGTCCTGGATCCATTCTGGGACAGGCCGACGTTAAGCCTGATCTGCGACATCTACAAGGGGGACGGGACGCCCTTCCGGCGCGATCCGCGCGGCGTCGCGCGGCGCGCCGAGGCCTACATGATCTCGACCGGGATCGCCGACCGGGCGATGATCAGTCCCGAATTCGAGTACTACATCTTCGATTCGGTGCGCCACCGCACGGATCCCCAGATCTCCTTCTACGAGATCGACAGCGAGGAAGCGGAGTGGAACTCCGACGCGGAGGACGCCCGCGGCACGCGCATTCCCAATCGGGCCGGATATCAAGCCCTCCCGCCGCAGGACCGCCTCTATCTGCTGCGCGACGAGATCGTCCGTCTGATCCAGCAGGCGGGCATCCCGGTCAAGTACCACCACCACGAGGGGGGCGGCCCCGGTCAGTCGGAAATCGAGATCCTCTTTCACCCGCTGTTGCACGCCGGGGACGCGACGATGATGGTGAAGTACCTGATCCGCATGTCGGCCGATCGCGCGGGGAAGGTCGCGACCTTCATGCCGAAACCGCTGTGGAACGTGGCCGGGAGCGGGATGCACATCCACCAGCATCTATTCCTGGGGGATCGCCCGCTCTTCTGGGATGAAGGGAAGTGGGCCGACCTGAGCGAGCTCGCGCACTGGTACATCGGTGGACTCCTGCATCACGGACCGGCGCTCCTCGGCCTCACGAACCCGAGCACGAACTCCTACAAGCGCCTCGTGCCGGGCTTCGAAGCGCCCGTCAATCTCATCTACGGGCTCGCGAATCGTAGCGCGGCCGTGCGGATCCCCGCCGCCGGACGCACGCCGGAGACGAAACGAATCGAGCTCCGGCCGCCTGACGCGACGTGCAACATCTATCTCGCCTTGGCGGGGATACTGATGGCGGGGCTCGACGGGATCCGCCAGAAGATCGATCCGCGCGAAGCGGGCTTTGGTCCGTTCGATCAGAGCATCCGCAATCTGCCGGAGAGGCAGTTGCGCAGGCTCAAGACCCTCCCGCTCAGTATGGGCGAGGCGCTCGAGGCGCTCGAGAAGGACCACGCGTTCCTGCTTGAAGGGGACGTGTTCGACGCCGAGACGATCGAGTCCTGGATGGAGCTGAAGACCCGCGAGTTCCTCGACGTGCGGAACCGCCCGCATCCGCGCGAGATCGCGCTGTACTTCGACACTTAGGGGCGCGAGATCGGCATCTGTGTGGCGTTTCGCCGCTCCGAGCGGGAACGATATCCTCTCCCGGCCATGAGGCACCCACACCCTCCCGGGAAGCGTCTTCTCGAATTGACACTTCTGGTAGACCCCCTTGCCCCGGGGCGCATCAGACTCGGGATCCGGGGGAATCTCCTGTCCTCCCCGTAACTCTTGGGGGCGGGATGGCATACCCGCGCTGAAAGTGCGCCTCAAGCCGCGCATATTTCTTGACCGGGTTCCGTCGGCAATCTAGCATCCCGGCTGCGCTCGTACGCCCTTTTGGTATCGCGTTGGATTACGGCCGCGACTCAAGGAATAGGGCGCGGCTGGGGAGGAAGCCCGAATGAAAGTCTGTCTTTACCTGTCACTTGTCCTGCTCCTGTTTGGAGCGATAACGAGTCCCGCTTTTGGCAATGGAGCATGTTGTCTTCCTAGCGGCAGCTGCATCGTCACCACTCAGGCTTCTTGCACGGGCGGGATCAACAACGGGACGTTCATGGGGGAGGGCACAACGTGCTCCCCCGCGAACCGTTGTCAGGACCAGGCTTGTTGCTTCCACGATGGGCACTGCACCGTTGTGAAAGTCGACGCGTGCGCGGATGCCGGCGGAGCGCCGCAGGGAATCACCCAGGCGGTCTGCGATCCGAATCCCTGCCCGCAGCCGAACGGCGCATGCTGCTTCCATGACGGTCACTGCACCGTTGAGACCCAGGCAGCCTGCACGACGGCTGGCGGCACCGGTTGGACGATCGATGGCACTTGCACGCCGAATATCTGCGTCCAGCCGACCGGCTCCTGCTGCCTCCATGACGGCAGCTGCACGGTGACGCTGGACGCCAACTGCACCGGCACCTGGACGATGGACGGCACCTGCACGCCGAATATCTGCGTCCAGCCGACCGGCTCCTGCTGCCTCCATGACGGCAGCTGCACGGTGACGCTGGACGCCAACTGCACCGGCACCTGGACGATGGACGGCACCTGCACGCCGAATATCT
>Ga0209777_10000689_pt1 | contig 53443 bp, 54 predicted proteins | sample FrelakmetHBP12HB_FD_187147 | JGI IMG/M metagenome (GOLD analysis project Ga0209777, IMG submission 187147) | Freshwater lake sediment microbial communities from the University of Notre Dame, USA, for methane emissions studies -HBP12 HB (SPAdes)... | ecosystem: Environmental > Aquatic >...
TGGTGTACTATGCGATTACGTGGACGATTCTGGCGTACGTGTTTTTTGATCATCGGGTGATCATCGCGATCGGGATTCTGGCGATGAGCTACGGGGATGGCCTGGCCTCGTTAATCGGGGTGAAGTACGGAAAAAGAAAGTATACGATTTTCCATGATACGAAGAGTTATGTCGGTTCCATGGTGATGGGGATTGCCACGTTTGCGATGCTGCTGGTCGCTGTCGGTTTTTACCAGTTCTTCGGGACGCCGGTGGTCCTGAGTGTGATGCTGCTGGTGAAGTTGGTGGCGATCGCCTTGGTCGCGATGATGGTGGAGGCGGCCACGCCGTTTGGGCTGGATAATCTGTCAGTGCCGTTCGTCGCCGCCCTCTTGTACTGGTGGTGGGTGATCCTGTAGATGCGGTTGATCATCGTAGATGGCCTCGACGGGACAGGCAAGGACACACACGCCCTCCTCATCAAACAGCGGTACGAGGCCCTAGGTGAGTCCGTCATCATCCGGTCCCATCCCTCCACGGATAACTATTTCGGACGGAAAGCGAAGACCGCGCTCCTGGCGAAAGGCAAAATCAACCAGTTGAAAGCCTCTGTGTTCTACGCCCTGGATGTGATATTATCTATTCGCCGGTATTATCACCATCCGAAGTCCGACACCCTGATCATGGTGCGATACCTGGTCGGGACAGCATACCTACCGCGCCGACTCGCGCCCTTTGGGTACCGGTTTTTCGAGAAGTTCGTGCCGACCTCCCGCTACATGTTCTTCTTAGACGCCTCCCCGGAAGAGCTCATGAAACGGATTCAGCAGCGCAGTGAGACCGAGATGTTTGAGACCCTGGAGGCGTTCATGAAGGTCAGGTCCAAGGCACTCCCTCTGGTGAAAGACTGGTATATCGTCAACACGAGCCGACCACAAGAAGAGACGGCACGCGAGATAACGGGTATTTTGGATGAGTTAGATAAACAGGCGCCGGCGGCTTAAGGTCCTCTGGATTGTTCTGATTTTCGTTGACTACTTAACTGGATAATTGGCCGAGGAAGAAGAAGACCAACGGGCCAAAACAGATTCCGATTCGTGCCACCACGCGATCATTGACTGTCGCGGTGACTCGTATTAATGATACCCGGTGGTTATCTTCGATGAGGAAGGACCAGTAGCGTCCCTGATGATTGCTGATGGTGCCTGTCCAATCCTGGTAAACGGGAAACGCCCCATCCCTGTCGTAAACTTCAGCTATCATATGAGCATTAATCTGAATAGTCTCATTCACATTGCTGTCGACCTCTATTGTACAGCCGAGATGGCCGCTAATAAAACCGCCATGCAGATCTCCAGGTTCAATAATAATCGTGAAATTCTCATCGGTTGGGCGCGGTACCGGTGGCACTGCAGGTGCTGCGGGTACCGAGGGAACTGCAGGTGCTGCGACCGCGGGAAGGACGAACAAGAGCACGATATAGAAGGGAACCAGCCTCAATATGGTCTGAACTGCTGTTTTCATATCCACCAAACTCCCTCTTGCATGATGCTAACAAAGAGCATTCACGACATTTCGAATGATTGTTCCTCTTAATAAATATTACGATAGAAAAAAGTCAATAATTACGTTTATAAAAAAATAAAAATCAATCTTCTTAAGGGGAAATACAATACATCTGTATAATAAGATTTAAATACTCTCAAATAAGACGCTTTTGGTAAGGATGGGGAATAAAAAAAACCTTTTCCTCTCTCTTCCTCACCGCATCTCCACCCTTCCCCATCCTCCTTTCCTCCATAAGGTTTTGACCGTCTCTGTGAAATGTGGTACGGTCGCCATGGAGGCAAGCTCTTTGGGGTCTATCCAACGGTACTCGGTATGCTCCCAGTCCGTTTTTAGTGGTGTGATGTCTTTAGCATGAAAGAGAAAGGGATAGACGGTCCAGTCGTACTGCTGGCCTTCGTCGGTGTCGGTGAACGAATGAGCGTCGCCCGCCCAGAGGAGTTGGACGTGCTCCGGTGAGAGATTGACTTCCTCGCGTATCTCCTTGTAGGCGGTCTGCAGGGGTTCTTCTCCTGGTTCAACATAGCCGGCGACGCCGCCCCACAGTCCCTTATAGGTTCGCACCGACTGGCTGCGACGCAGTACAAGAATCTTGCCGTCGTGCTCCAAGACGCAGGTGACGACCCGCGGCACCGTTCTTCCCCTCCTGGTCTAGCCGAGCTTGTAGGTGACGCCCACTTCAGGGTAAAGTGCGGAGAGATCAAGCAGGTCTTGGGGTGAGCCGCCGTTGAGGTACACATCGAAGAAGGTCACCTCATAGGCGCGGGTGATGTTGACCATGCGCTTGGGGGTGATCGCCCCGAAGTTGAGGAGCTGCGGCGGTATCAACGGTGTGAGATGAGTCAGTAGGAGACCGACGTCGGTGTACGCGTAATGGGTGGAGCCGTTGATGCCGATGATGTAGGCGTCGTTGTCGGTGTCGTTATAGACGAGGAGGGTGTTGTTGTCGTTGGGGTAGCGGGTGGCTTGGACCATCAGACAGAAGGGCTGGTGGATGGTGGCGTTCAGGAAGCTTTCACTAGTGTAGGCATCCAGGGTGAGACCGGCCTTGAAACGAGGATCTTGCATGCAGCAGATTGCGGTGTTGCCTCCGCCGAAGGAGTGACCAAACATGCCGACTTTGCCGAGGTTGAAGTGGCCTGCGAAATCAGGGTCGCTGGCGTTCATCTCGGCGAGGACGTCTAAGGTGAACTTCGCATCACCGATGATCATCCGCAGCGACATCTCCAGGAACGCCTCATGCTCAACCGGATCGGAGGGCGGCGTGGCGATGTCGACGGTGCGGTTACCAGGGAAGACCGTGACGCCGGAGACGTAGGGGTGGTTGATGGCAGCGACGATAAACCCATGGCTCGCCAGGTCCTCGATAAGCGAAGTGTAAATCTGATAGACGCCATCATAGCCCGGGGAGAAGATGAGGACCGGGTGTACGCCGGGGGCGATCGGCACCTGGGTCTGTCCGTGAGGGTGAATGAAGCGGTACCCGTCGTTTGGGATCATGAAGAGGGGGAGCGGGGATTGGTTCTTGAGCCACAGGAACGTCAGGGGGTCCATGTATTGGTCGGGTGTGCCGGTGGCGTTGGGCTGGGTGGGGTACCAGAGTTGGACCATGATTTCGCGGGTGTCGTTGGGGTCTGGGGTGAACAGTTCGGGTCTGCTGGTGTCGATGAGGTGGAGGCTTTTAGTGCCGATGGTGTAGGGGCCGGTGAGGGTGGGGAGGAAGGAGGCGGTGTATTCGCCTTTGATTCTGAGGAGGCCGAGGCCTTGGCCGTAGAGGAGGCTGTAGAATCGGGTTCCTTGGGTGCGCAGGGTGCCAATGATGGGGGTGCTGTGGTTGCCGTTGATCCAGTGGCCGATGAGGATGGGGCCGAGGTAGGCGCCGGTGATGGTGCCGGTCGTGTTGGTGGTGTTCCAGTCTGCGGTGAATAGGCCGATAGTGTTGCGTCTGCCTTGGTTGAGGGTGCCTTGGATGCTGCCGGAGGCATGGAGGCTGCGATAGGTGCCGTGGAAGGTGCCGTCGGGCCAGTCAGGGTTGGTGGTTTTGAACCAGGGTGCTGCTTGGAGGGTTGGTGGGGCGATGGTGAGGAGGAGCAGACATGTTATGGAGAGGACTAGGAGCTTATGTGTCATAGGAGTATTCCTTCTAGATTACACAAGGGTACTCTTCCTATAAAAGCATTCCGAGGCTCATCGCCATTTTCGGAGAATGCGACAGGGTTTCCTTCAGAGAACAGGTGTGTGTCTTTCCCGAGGTGGGTTGTGATGTGGCGTGTGTTTATCTCTTCCTTAGGGAACATTTCCATTAATAGAGGACAGGGGGTTTTCGTAGGGAGGCGGCTAAAAAAAACCTCTGCGTGGCGTGGTTTTAGAATTTTTTGGAGATGTAATCCACGACGGACTCGAAGACGGCTCGGCCGTCGCCGATCTCGTCCTTCAACCCGGTTCGCGTCCACGTCGGCTGTTGATGGACGTAGAAGCTGCGCTCCGGGTGCGGCATCATCCCGAACACCGTGCCGGCGGGGTTGCAGATCCCGGCGATGTTCCACGGCGAGCCGTTCGGGTTCCACGGGTACCCCGCGTACCGGCCGTCAGGGTCCACGTATCGAAAGACAATCTGGTCGTTGTCCTGCAATCGCTTGATGTACGCCTCTTGCTTCTCCTGAGGGAACAGGAGTTTCCCTTCCGCATGCGCACTGGGAATCAACCGGATGGATTCCTTAGGGATTTTGCTGGTGAAGACACACGTGCCCTTGTTCTCATGCTTCAGCAGTGTCGGGCGGCACTCGAACCGGCTCGAATCATTCAAATACAGACAGGCATCCGGCACGTTGCGGATCGTCTCATCAAACCCAGGCAGCAGACCAAGTTCCGTGAGGACTTGGAACCCGTTGCAGACTCCCAGCACCGGGTAGCCTTGCTCCACGAATTGTTTCAGCGGCTGCTGCAGCTGACTTTTCATCCGCGCCGCGAAGATCGCGCCTGCCCGGATATAGTCACCCGCGGAGAACCCACCAGGGATCATCAGGCATTGATACGAGAACAAATCGCGTTTCTCCTCCTTGGTGCAGTCGATGCCGAGGAGCTGCTTGAGGTGTACGAACTCAGGCGCCGTCCCCAGACGTTTGAACGCATCTAAGGACTCCTGCTCGCAGTTCGTCCCTTCGATCCGGATGACTCCAATGTGTATGTCCGCGAGCTTCAAACGCAATCACCTGCTCTGACGGGAGAATGGAAGGGGTATTATTTTAAGGATTCCACATCTCTCAACGGGAGTGGGTTCTCCTTTTCTAGGGGAATAAGGTTAATGATAAGGCAGTGTATTCGGTGGTGCAACCACGTTTCAGGGGAAGTATCGACTATGAAACATGTTCATTACTCAAAGGTTGAATTAGAACAGCCTACGGAAGCGGGGGCCAAGAATATCAAAGTCCGCTGGCTTATCTCCAAGAAAGACGGCGCGGAGATCTTCGCGATGCGGATGTTCGAGGTGCAGTCGGGTGGCTGTTCCCCGTTGCATCAGCACGACTGGGAACACGAGGTCTTCATCCTCGAGGGAACCGGTTTGCTGCGGGATAAGACCCATGAGGAGCCGTTCGGGCCGGGGGACGTCGTCTTTGTCAAGCCGATGGAGTGGCATCAGTTCGTCAACTCTGGCAAGACCATGCTGCGGTTCCTGTGTCTCATCCCGATTCAAGAATAAACCCTCTTTTTTTCTTCCTTTTTTGGGTTAATCTTATATTCCTTTCTGGTATGGGAGAGAATCGTGTGTCTTGCAATTCCTGGTAAGGTTGTCTCAATCGATGCGAAGACCGGCCATGCGCAGGTCGACTATGGTGAAGGGACGTCTCGGACTGTGAACGTCTCTTTAGTGGATGTGAAGGTCGGCCAGTATGTCTTGGTCCATGCGGGGTTCGCAATCCAAGTCCTCGACCAGAGAGAGGCTGAGGAGACCCTTGCGTTATTTAGGGAAATGCTTGAGATGGGTGGTGGGGGATAGATGTTCGAATTACGGGACAAGGCTCTCGCCGATGAAGTCGTCTCGAAGCTTCGGAACGCGTCGGTGCACCTTCGGTTCATGCATGTGTGCGGGACGCATCAGGAGACGCTGGTGCGTCATGGCCTTGATGCGCTCCTGAAGGGGTGTGGGATCACGGTTAGTCAGGGCCCGGGCTGCCCGGTGTGTGTGACGACCGCTCGGGAGATTGAAGAGGCGATCACGCTTGCACGTGGCGGGGTCACGGTGGCTTCGTTTGGTGATATGTTGCAGGTGCCGGGTAGGTCGCTTTCGTTGCAGCAGGCGAAGACCGAGGACTGTGACGTCCGTATGGTGTACAGCATCGAGGATGCGGTGAAGTTGGCGCAGGCGAACCCGTCTAAGGAAGTTGTATTTTTGGCGGTGGGTTTTGAGACGACGGCGCCGTCGACGGCGGCGGTTATTGTAGCGGGGCCTCCAAAGAATTTTTCGGTGTTGAGTTGTCATCGGTTGATTCCGCCGGCGCTTCAGGCGATCTTGAAGATGGGGGAGCTGCGGATCGATGGGTTCATCGAGCCGGGGCATGTGTCCACAATCATCGGGTTGAAGCCGTACCAGTTGGTGTCTCGGCAGTATCATGTGCCGCAGGTGGTCGCAGGTTTTGAACCTCTTGATGTGTTGATGGCGGTCTGGATGCTGGTGCAGCAGGTGCAACAGGGGAAAGCGACCGTGGAGAATGAGTATGTGAGGGCGGTGAAGACGGAGGGCAACGTCAAGGCACAGCGTGTGATGCAGCAGGTGTTCACTGCGGGGGATGTCGCCTGGCGCGGATTCCCGGTGATCCCGAAATCTGGGTTGTTCTTGAAACCTCAGTACGCAGCGTTTGATGCACGGAAGCGCTTTACGAAGGACTTGGCAGTATTGGCAAATGAGTCGTTCCCCGAACCGGCGGGGTGTCTATGTGGGGCGGTGTTGCGAGGTGTGTGTGCTTCTCAGGAGTGTCCGTTGTTCGGCTGTCAGTGTACGCCGCAGACGCCGCAAGGCCCTTGTATGGTGAGCCGTGAGGGAAGCTGTCGTATTGAATTTCAATACCAGAAGAAATGAAGAGTTTTTTTTATAATTAGTTGTGAGATGCTTTTATTGTAGGGATGATCTGAGGAGGAATAACACTAGTGAGACGGCGACGCTGATGATGACTGCTCCGATGGTTCCGGTAAGGATTCCTGCGAGTGGGTAGAGGAAGTAGATGGCGGCGCCGTAGGCGACGACGCTGGGGCTGCCGAAGATTAAGCTTTTCGCGAGCGCCTTGGTGAAGAGCGGTCCGTGTTCGAGGTAGGAGATCAGCATCGTTGACAGGAAGATCACGGGGAACATGGCGAGGATGCCGCTGAGGGCGATGCTGAGGTTGGAGAGGGAGACGGCGGCGGCGATGACGAAGCCGGCGAGCAGGCCGCGCAGCAGGATCTTACCGTAGGTGTACTTCATGCAGATCTGCGGTTGGGACGCAACATGCAGGTGTTTTTCGAGGAACCATAGGCAGCCGGCGACGGCGGCGGCGAAGAGGACGATGGGGATAAGGATTGCTGTGAAATCCGCGATGTACAGCAGGACGGTGAAGAAGGTCCAAAGGGAAAATGAGCCGATGAGGGCGGTGGGCAGTGAGCGGGTGCTGAGGGCGGCGAAGGTGGCGAGGAAGAGGACGTTGATGGCCATTTCTGCGACTGCGATGGAGACGGAGTGGGTGGCGAAGGAGATGCCGCGGTTAAGGGCTATGAAGAGGAAGGCGATGACGATAGTGGTAGGGAGTGTTCCAGCGATGCCGCCGATCTTGGTGCCGAAGCGTTCGGCGAGCATGGTGATGAGGATGACGATTCCGAAGGAGAGGATGAAGGGGAGGATGAGTTCGAGGAGGGGGTTGAGCACGTGTGATGGTATTGGTCGGGGGTTCATTTTTGTTGTGGGTGGGTGGGGTATCGCAAAGCTCTTAAATGCTACTTGTATACATGCTACATGCTAACGTGGAGGAAGAATAGATGGAAACCACAGACCAAACCACCAAGCTAGAACATCTCGGACACACCCTTGGCCTCAACGCTGCAGAGGTCGCACGCGCCAAACGGTCAGCGAAAAACATCATCGCCTTAGCCATCGTCAGCGGCGCATTCATAGCCCTTGGCCGCTTCCTGATGCCCGGCGGACCAGTCGGGCTCTACTACACAGGAGTCAGCATCAAGGACTTCGGCCTCCTCTTTAGCGGATGGTTCTAAAGAACCAGACGGGGAGACAGCCAATGGCCTCCCCGTCCCCCCAAACAAAGGTGATGATCATGCGCTCTCCTTGGGTCCCTGTCAGCGTCGTCTGGGAGACCACGTTGCGTTGCAACATGCGCTGCATGCACTGCGGGTCCTCCGCGGGCACCATGCGGGCAGACGAGCTCACCACCCAGGAAGGACTCACGCTCTGCGACGACCTCAGCGACCTCGGCACCAGAGTCGTCTCGCTGATGGGCGGCGAACCGTTCCTCCGCGACGACTGGCTGACCTTCGCCCGACACATCAGGGACCTCGGGATGGACGTCACCATGATGTCTAACGGATACCTCATTGATGACGCCGCCATCGCCCAGCTACGAACCATCGACCCCTACGCGGTCACCATCAGCATCGACGGCGGCACGGAAGCCACGCACGACGTCATCCGCGGAAAACCTGGTTCTCTCACCCGATGCTTCGACACCCTGGACCGACTCACTCATGCCGGGATTCCCGCCACCGTTATTACCACGGTACAGCGCTGCAACTACCGCGAGCTTCCCCAACTGCGGGACCGGCTCCTCGGCTGCGGCATCGCCTGGCAGATTCAGATGGCGGTGCCAATCGGCCGCTTCCCTCGCACAGAGATGCTTTCTGCAGAGGAGTTTTACAGCGTTGCCCTTTTCATCGCCTCATTGAAACAAACCTATTCTCGTAAAGAGCTGCCGGTGATGGGGGCTCATAACTTCGGGTATTGTTCTCAGGTGCTGCCGAACATCATGCTCTTCCCATGGTTGGGGTGTCAGGCCGGATTGTCAGCGCTGGGAATCCACAGCGACGGAGCGGTGAGCGGATGCCTGTCGTTGCCACCGGCGTTCTCAGAAGGAAACCTGCGATCACGGCCTCTCAAAGACCTCTGGAATGATCCCACCGCATTTTCGTACAATCGAGGCACATCCAAAGATGCATTGAGCGGGACGTGCATGGACTGTAGGAAGGGAGCACGGTGCCGTGGAGGATGCCTCACCGTATCGTACGCTTTGACTGGGGCTTGCCATGGGGATCCCTATTGCCTGCGACGCCTCGAGCAGCAGCTGCGTCTGAGAGAAAAGTGATTTCAATCTATTTTAGAAGTGATATGCCGAAAATGTTTTAAACCAACCAATGGATTCCGTCCTACATTGTAATCATTACAATTTAGGATGAAGTCCAGGCACCAGACTATGTACGAACCTTACCTCACCCTCCTCAAAGAACACCACCTCAAAGCCACCCCACAACGCCTCCAAATCCTCCAGTACCTCCACACCCACCACACACACCCCGACGCCGACGAAATCTACACCGACCTCAAACGTACCAACCCCAGCCTCTCACGCACCACCGTCTACAACGCCCTGGAAACACTCAAAAAGGAACACATCCTCCACGCCATCACCATCTCCGGCAACGAAACACGCTACGACGCCACCCCCACCCCCCACCACCACTTCCTCTGCACCCACTGCATGAAGATCACGGACATCGAACTCCTCTGCCCCAACATCAAACACGTCGAAGGCGACGGCTACTGCATCAACGAAGTCCACGGCTACTTCAAAGGCTTCTGTCCCACCTGCGCGAAAAAAAACGGAGCGAAAGGATGAACCCAAAGACGCTGCATAAAATCCCGTACGGCCTCTACATCGTCAGCTCCCGCGACGGCGACCGCATTAACGGCCAGATCGCCAACGCACTCTTCCAAGTCACCGCCCAGCCCCAGACCATCGCCGTCAGCATCAACAAACAAAACCTCACCCACGACTACATCGACAAAAGCAAAGTCTTCTCCGCTAGCATCCTCTGCCAAAACACCCCCATGACCTTCATAGGGCTCTTCGGCTACAAATCCGGCAGAACCGTCAACAAATTCAAAGACATCCACTACAAAACCGGCAAAACCGGCGCCCCCATCGTCACCGACTACTGCCTCGGCTACCTCGAAGCCCGCGTCATCAACCAAATCAGCGTCGGCACCCACACCATCTTCATCGGCCAAGTCGAAGACGCCGACCTGCTCTCCAACGAACCAGCCATGACCTACGAATACTACCATGAAATCAAAGGCGGCACATCACCAAAAAACGCGCCGACCTACCAACCAAGCGAAGAACATTATAAAAGAAAGGAGGAAACACCATGAAAAAATATGTCTGCACCGTCTGCGGCTATATCTACGACCCCGACGTCGGCGACCCGGACGGCGGCATCGCCCCCGGCACCGCCTTCGAAGACATCCCCGACGACTGGGTCTGCCCCGTCTGCGGAGCCGCCAAAGACGCCTTCGAACCACAGGAGTAAAACCACCCATGCAACCCGTCGAACTCAAACCAGACGTCTACTGGGTCGGCGCCATTGACTGGAACCTCCGTGAATTCCACGGCTACCACACACCCCGCGGCACCACCTACAACGCCTACCTCATCATCGACCGCGACACCACCCTCATCGACACCGTCAAAGCACCATTCTACCCCGAACTCATCGACCGCATCAGCAAGATCACCGACCCCGCCAGCATCAAATACATAGTCTCCAACCACGTCGAAATGGACCACACCGGCGCACTCCCCCACCTCCTCGAACTGCTCCCCAACGCCACCGTCATCACCTCCACCCAAGGACACAAAGGACTCACCGCCCACTACCACCCCAACTGGAAGATGAAGCCCGTCAACAACGACGAGACCCTGCCCATCGGCAAACGCACCCTGCACTTCCACCACATCCCCATGGTCCACTGGCCAGACTCCATGGTCACCTACAGCCCCCACGACAACCTCCTGCTCCCCAACGACGCCTTCGGCCAACACATCGCCAACGCACAGCGCTTCGACGACCAAGTCGGCTGGGACATCCTCCACGAAGAAGCAGCCAGATACTACGCCAACATCGTCCTGCCCTACAGCGACCAAGTCGCCACCGCCCTCACTGCCCTCTCCACCCTCAAGTTCGACATGATCGCACCCAGCCACGGACAAATCTGGCGCACCTACCTCCCACAAATCCTGCAACACTACCAACGCTGGGCCACCCACCGAAGCCACCCGCAAGCCGTCATCATCTATGACTCCATGTGGGGCTCCACCGACCGCATGGCAGGCGCGCTACGCGACGGCCTCGAAGCCACCGGCACCCCAGTCACCATGCACAACCTCAAGACCAGCCACATCTCCGACGTTATCACCACCATCCTGCACTCCCAGCTCGTCTGCATCGGCTCACCGACCCTGAACGGCGGCGTGCTACCCAGCATCGGCGCCTTCCTTACCTACCTCAAAGGCCTGCGGCCCAAGCATCGCGTCGGCTTCGCCTTCGGCTCCTACGGCTGGGGCGGACAATCCATCCCCGACATCGAAGCAGTCATCAAAACACTCACCTGGGACATGCCAGTAGTTAGTATCAAAACCCAGTGGATTCCGGACGAAAACACCCTCAAAACCATCAGAGACACCGGCCAACGACTGGGAAACTATATAAAAGACAAGAAAAATGCTAACCAGGGGCAGGAGAACACCACGGTTTCAAAACCAGCACTATAAACAGAGAAACCCACGCTACACTCCAAGAACGCATCCCGCAAATCCACGAACAAAAAAAGACGGCAACCAACGCCCCCAAACACACCATTCCGATTCACAGATGCCGACACCACCATACACAAATAAGGGCATCTGCCACACCAACGCAAAAACAGAAAAAAAAGGAGGAACACCCATGCTAAGCAAACGAATCGAAAAAGCACTTAACGACCAACTCAACGCAGAACTCTGGTCAGGCTATCTATACCTCTCCATGGCCGCCTACTTCGAAAACACCAACCTCTGCGGCATCGCCCACTGGATGAACGAACAAGCCAAAGAAGAATACAGCCACGCCATGCGCTTCTACAAATACATCATCGACCGCAGCGGCCGCGTCACCCTCACCCCCATCGACAAAGTCCCTACCACCTGGGACTCCCCCCTCAACGCCTTCGAAAACGCCTACAAACACGAAGTCAAAGTCACCGGCCTCATCCACAACCTCGCCCACCTCGCCGCCAAAGAAGACGACCCTGCCACCACCGTCATGCTCCACTGGTTCATCACCGAACAAGTCGAAGAAGAAGCCCAGACCCTACTCATCGTCAACAAACTCAACATGATCGGCAAATCCGCCGGCGGCCTCCTCCGACTCGACCACGAACTCAACCACCGAGGAGAAAAATAAAAAAAAAAAAGGACCGTGACCCCCCGTGGACCTGTCCGCCTACAACCTCAAAGACATCCTCCTCTCAGCACTTAAAAGCGAAATCGACAGCAAAGCCCTCTACAGACACCTCGCCAACCGCGTTAAAAACGACCTGCTCAAAGACAAACTCCTCTATCTCGCCAAAGAAGAAGAAAAACACCGCACCTACATCAAAAAACTCTACACCAAACACTACCCCAACACACCCCTCACCCTACCAGCTACCACACCCGTCCCACTCCCCACAGTCCCCCTCACCGACGAAGACACCCCGCTCAGCACCATCATCGGCTATGCCATGAAGGCAGAACAGGCAGCAGCAGCCTTCTACGAAGCATTCTCCACCAAGATACCCGGCCAGGACGCCCAACACATGATCCGCTACTTCGCAGACATGGAACGCGGCCACTACGCCCTCCTCAAACTCGAACAAGAAGCCATGGAACGCTTCGAAGAAGCAGACGTCTACTGGCCGATGGTCCACGTCGGCCCATAAACCTCCATCACACAAAAAAACCAGGAAGAGAGACCCTATGAAAACACTCAAAGGAACCCAAACCGAAAAACACCTCCTCGCAGCATTCGCCGGCGAATCACAAGCCCGCAACCGCTACACCTACGCAGCTTCCGTCGCACGCAAAGAAGGCTACGAACAGATCGCCGCCATCTTCCAAGCCACCGCGGACAACGAAAAAGAACACGCCCAAGTCTTCTTCAAACACCTCCCGGGAGGAATGGTGGAAATCACAGCAACCTTCCCCGCCGGCGTCATTGGCACCACAGAAGAAAACCTCAAACATGCCGCGGAAGGCGAACACATGGAATGGGGCACACTGTACCCCGGCGCCGCCGACGTCGCAGACCGCGAAGGATTCCCCGACGTCGCCAGAAGCTTCCGCTACATCGCCAAAGTCGAGGCCGAACACGAGAAACGCTACCTCAAACTCCTAGACAATGTGAAGACCAAGACCGTGTTTAAGAAAAACAAGCCGGTGAAATGGCGCTGCCGCAACTGCGGCTACGTCCACGAAGGCCCCGAGGCGCCCAACAAATGCCCAGCCTGCCAACACCCACAAAGCTACTACGAACTCTTCGTAGAATCCTACTAAACCATTGAAGCTATGACGGACTACGATGCGGAACTCGACTGCGTCGGCTTCTACTGCCCCATGCCCATCGCCATGACCAAAGAAGCGATAGACAAAATCAACGTGGGGCAAATCCTCAAAGTCGAGGCAGACGACCCCGCTGCTGAAGAAGACCTCAAAGCCTGGGCGAAACGCACCGGCAACGAAATCGTCAAATTCGAAAAAGAAGGCATCCTGCTCACCTTCTACATCAAACGAAAGAAATAAGGTGAAGTCTATGAAAAAACCGAACACTATCCTCTACGTCCAAACCAGCGATATGCCGGAGCGACAGTACTCGCCGCTGGTCCTGGCACAGACCGCAAAAATGATGGACCTCAAACCCACCGTCTATTTCCTCGGGATGGGCCTGAAGATCCTCATGCCAGGAGTCGCCAAGACCATCCATCTCGGCAGCTTCCCCAGCGTCCAAGAGATGATAGAAAAGACGCAAGCAATGGGCATTGAGATCCTCGCCTGTGAAGCTTCCAAACAGATGCTCGGCCTCCAGAAAGTCGAGCTGCTACCGGGAGTCAAAGTCGTAGGAGCAGGAACGCTCAACGACCTTGCTTTAGACGCGGAAGCCACGATGTGGTTCTAAACAACCGGAGACACTATGGAACAGATCTACCTGGACAACGCGGCCTGCACCCCCATCGATCCTCGAGTCATGGCATTCGCCTCACCGTTTGCCTACGAGAAAATCGGCAACCCGTCCACGCTGCACACTCGAGGCCTTGACGCCCGACGCGCACTCGAAGAAGCACGAGAAAAAATAAAATCACTCCTCCACGCGGAGGACGAAAAAACCATCATGTTCACCAGTGGAGCAACCGAGGCGAACAACCTTGCAATCCGCGGAACCGCCTTACGCAACCCGAAAATGGGGAAACATGTCGTGGCCAGCGCCATCGAACATATCTCCGTGTTAAACCCGATGAAGGACCTGCAGAAACAGGGATATGGCTTTGACATCGTCCCTGTCGATGCCACAGGGATCATCAAGCTCGAGGCGTTAAAGACCCTCGTGACGAAAGGCACCGCAGTGGTCTCCGTCATGGCAGCGAACAGCGAGATTGGGACGATTGAGCCTATTCGTGAAGTCAGTTCAATTGTCCATGATGCAGGCGCACTCCTGCATGTCGATGCGACCGCGGCTGCAGGACACATCCCTCTCGATGTCCAACGTGATGGCATTGACTTGTGTTCCATCGCCTCCAATGACTTAACCGGGCCTCAGGGCGCTGGAGTACTCTATGTAAAACCAGGCGTCAAACTCCAACCCATCCTCGTCGGCGGAGGACAGGAACGTGGGCTTCGACCGGGAACGGAGAATCTCTACGCCATCGTCGGCATGGGTGAAGCGGCACGTTTGACCCAGCTTGAAATGCAGCAAGAAGCCGATCGGCTTCAGACCATCCGTGATGCCCTCATTACCGGTATGTCAAAGATACCGGAGTCGTATCTCACCGGGCATCCGACGCAGCGGTTGCCGAGTCAGGCGAGTTTTCGTTTCAGCTACATTGAAGGTGAAAGTATCGTGTTGCTGATGGACCAGTTCGGCGTGCAGGTGTCGACAGGTTCCGCGTGTTCCTCGTTGACATTGGAACCATCGCATGTCTTGCTCGCTCTGGGACTGAAGCATGAGGAGGTACACGGCTCCATGGTGCTGTCACTAGGCAAGTCCAATAGTCTTAATCAGGTTCCAACGGTGGTGACGGCCGCGATGCAGACCGTGAGTCGCCTGCGGCAGCTGTCGCCGTTATCAAACGAACGGAGGTAGAACAGACATATGGCGAATGTCGGATATAGCAAGAAAGTCATGGAACATTTCCTGAATCCACACAATGTGGGTGTCATCGAAAATCCTGATGGGTACGGCAAAGTCGGTAACCCTGTCTGCGGGGACGTCATGGAGATCTTCATCTCGGTAAAAAATGACATTATCACGGACATCAAGTTCCGGACGTTCGGTTGCGGGTCTGCGATTGCGACCAGCAGCATGGTCACTGAGCTTGCGAAGGGCAAGAACGTTGATGAGGCGATGCGGATCACGCGCGGTGACGTGGCCAACGAACTGGAAGGTTTGCCGCCGCAGAAGATGCATTGCAGCAATCTGGCCGCGGACGCCTTGCATGAAGCAATCAAGGATTATAAGGAGAAAAAAACTAAAAAATAACTGAGACAAAGTCAAGAACCGTTGGAGGGAAGAAAAATGACAGCAGTGAGAGAAGTCTATAAGTGTCTTGAGTGCGGGAACATCGTGGAAGTAGTGCATGCCGGTAATGGGACGCTGATATGTTGTGGCCAGCCGATGCAGCGGCTTATCGAGAAGACGACAGACGCGGGCAACGAAAAACACGTGCCCGTCATCGAAAAAACCACACAGGGCTTCAAAGTCCACGTCGGCGCCGTGCCCCATCCTATGGAGGAGAAGCATTTCATCGAGTGGATCGAGCTGCTCGCCGACGGTCTAGTCTACCGACAGTGGCTGAAGCCAGGGATGAAACCTGAAGCGCTGTTCACGGTACAGGCCTCAAGCGTGCAGGCACGGGATTACTGTAACGTGCACGGGCTGTGGATCTCAAAATAAGATCCACCCCCTTCTCCTTCCTTTTAAACCTCCTGTTGTCCACCCCTAGGTTTCTCCCAGAAGAAAAGACAATTCTTAAATAGGGCGGTTAATTAACCATCTCAGAACAACATAAGGAGAAACCTACACCATGCAAAAGGTAACAGTTCTTATCACAGGGCTAATCCTCGCCGGTTTTCTACTCTCTGCCATACCCACCCAAGCAGCCAACGAACACACCTTCAGCGACCCCACCGGGGACGTACTGAATATGGACGCTATTTCCGGCGAAGGCCAAGTCATCACCACCAGCCCGTACCTCAACATCGGCAACATCGACATCACCAACTTCAGCTACTCAGACGACAATGCTGGAAAGGCAACCCTCACCCTGAAGGTCGCACACCAAATCGAAAACCGAGGAAAACTCCTCGGCAACAACTTCGACAACTTCGACATGAGCGACTTACAGCTGAACACCATCGAATACGGCTTCTACGTCTTCACCAACGAATCCACCTACAATGTCATCTACTCCAACAATTCCTGTCAGGTGGTCGGCGATCAAGACACCACCAACATCACGACCTTCACCGTCACCGGAGACACCCTCACCATCACCTTCTCCTTCACCAGCCCCACCGAACAATATGATGGCATCAACGCAACAGCAAACTACCTGAAAGTCAACTTCTCCGGCATCAAAGACTTCAACAACCTCAGCGACGAAGATATCGCAAAACTCTACATCATCTACGAAGACGACGCACCGAACCCGGCCCTGGCCATCGACTCCGCCACGGCAGAAAGCAACCTCGCCGCGGTCGGTAAGAACCTTCAATTCAACTGCTCTGTCACACCCTTCAGCGGCCTGCCACCTTACTCATATCGCTGGACCTTCGGCGACGGCACGAGCTCTACGAACCAAAACCCTATTCATGCCTACACCGCCACGGGCAACTACACGTTTTCGTGTACCGTTACCGACACCCAAGGAACGACAGCCACGGAATCCGGCCACATTAAAATCGAGAGCAGTAGCAGCGGTAACAGCAGCTCTAGCAACATGGTCATGATCTTCATCGCAATCATCGTCATTATCGCGATCGCCGGCGTCGCCATCGTCGTCTACCTCATCCGGCGGTAAACCCAACCACACACCGCCCCCTTATCCTCCTTTTTTTCCTTTTCTTTTCAGACGCTAGTTTTTTATGGCCTGCGGAGTTTATGTCAGAAAAAAACAAGAGGGTTGAGGACTATGGCAAAGGAGAGCAAGTACGCATACAAGAAGAAAACCGCCTGGGAACTTTTCACCAAACCACAGCTTGACGAGGCATACGCCTACGCCGAGCGCTACATCACATTCCTGAACACTGTAAAGACCGAACGGGAAGCTGCCGCAGTCATCAAAACCCAGGCGACGAAAGCGAAGAAACACGTGACGGTCAACCGCGGCAAATCAGCCGCCATCCTCATCCCCGGCACCAAACCGATCCAGGACGGCATCCGCCTGGTAATCTCCCACATCGACTCCCCTCGCCTGGATCTGAAACAAATCCCGCTGTTCCAAGACTCCGAAAGCAACCTCGCCCTGTTCGAGACCCATTACTATGGCGGCATCAAGAAATTCCACTGGGTCGTCACCCCTCTCGCCCTCCACGGTGTCATCGTCAAGAAAAACGGGGAGTCCATCACCTTTGCCGTCGGAGAAGACAGCAAGGACCCCGTCTTCTCAGTCCCCGACCTCCTCCCGCACCTCGCCCATGAAATCCAGGCAGACAAGAAGCTCGACGATGCCATCAAAGGAGAAAGCCTCGACATCGCCATCGGCAGCAGGCCGATCCGCCGTGACGTTAAAGAAAAAATAAAGACCGCGATCCTTGAGAAACTGCACGCTGACTACGATATCATTGAAGATGACTTCATCTCCGCGGAACTCGAGGCAGTACCCGCGTTCAAAGCCAGAGACGTCGGCTTCGACCGCTCCCTCGTCGGCGGGTACGGTCAAGACGACCGCGCCTCCGCCTATGCAGCTTTGCAAGCCGCCTGCGACATCCATCGTCCCACCCACACCGCTATCGCCTTGTTCGTCGACAAAGAAGAGATTGGCAGCGAAGGCAACACCACCGCGCAGGTCACGACTTTCCTTCGATCCCTCCTCCATGAGGCAGACCCGACCGCAGACATCGACACGGTGTTATTGAACTCCCGTACGATCTCCGCGGACGTCAATAGTGCCGTGACACCGAATTACACCGAAGTCTTCGAGTTAAAGAACGCATCGACGCTTGGCTGCGGCATCGTCATGTCCAAATACACCGGCCATGGCGGCAAATACGCGGCAAACGACGCCTCCGCCGAATACGTCGCCGAGATCAGAGCACTGCTGGATAAAGCGAAAATCCCCTGGCAGACTGGGGAAATCGGCAAAGTCGACAAAGGCGGCGGAGGGACCGTCGCCAAGTACATCTCACGGCTCGGCATGGAAGTCATCGACATGGGCCCACCGGTCTTGTCCATGCATTCGCCTTTTGAGTTAACCAGCAAAGTCGACCTGTACTCCACCTACCTTGCCTACAAGGCCTTCCTCACCAGTTGAAAAAAAAGACCAGAGTCAGCGGCGTCGCAGGAACGGGTTCAACACTGAGGAGGACAGATTCGGCTGGACGTTCTGGCAGTACTCAGGTGTGCAGGAGCGATCCACCTTCCTGGCGAGCGGGAACCCTGAAAGATGCATCATCGGCCAGGTAGCCTTCTTTCCGTGGCGCCAGCGGGCGTAGAACCAATGGGTGAAGAAGAACATGGGGTGGTACAGCCATTTATAGTCTGGCGCCCAGAAGTCGATGTTGTTGCGCCAGCATTTCGCTAGGACCTCCCATTGCAGCTCGGTGAGGTTGCGCAGGTTCGTCCGGCGGCGGTTCCCAAGGGCTGCGTCTTGCAGCGGGATGAAGAGGACCGGGGTGTAGAACATCTTGGCGTTATGATTCCGGAGATCATCGATAAGGTCTAGAGTGGCGCGGACGTCGGCTTCGGTTTCGTCCGGCTGGCCCGTCATGATGGTGCAGAGCGGCCACCAGTCGGCGTCGTTCATGGCGCCGACGCCTTGTAGAACGAGTTGTGGCCAGTCGTCGACGCTGTACGGGAGTGCTTTTCCTTTCATATGCATCTTCATGAGTCGTACGCTGCCGGTCTCGATGCCGACCTCGACGGAGACAAACGGCTTCTTGTGGAAGTTGCTTGTCTCAGGTCGCCATCTCGTCTTCTCTAGCAGGATGGGGGAGAGTTCGTCGAGGAGCTTCGGGTCATAGAGAACGGGTGCAAGGGATGCATGCGACAGCAGGATGTTCTCGACGCCAGGGTAGTTGGCGATGGTTTTGTACAATTCGACGATGGCAGGCCGGTTAGGGACAAAGTTTGACTTGGATTTGTATAAGAAGATGTCCTCGGTGACCGTGAAGATGGAGCGGGAACCGCCGGCGATGTTGACCGCGACTTCTTTCATGATGAAGGGGAGGGGGACGGAGTATTTCGTACGGTTCGTGGGGCTGCAGAACTGGCAACCGCGGCCGCAGCCGCGGGTGATCTCGACCATACCGTAGCTAGCCGCGTGCTTGATGAGCGGGATGTTGGCGCGGTCCGGTTTCTTCGCCGAGACGATCGGCGGTACGGTCTCTCCCTTCAGCAGTTTTTTAAAAAGAGGGACAATGTCGTCTTCGCCTTCTCCTTGGAACAAGACGTCGATGCCTAGGGTCTTCTGCAGACCAGCTTCTGCGATTTGCCAGGAGCCGGCGCCGCCGACGACCACGGTGGGTTTGTACCATTGGATCGCAGGATGGGCGAGGAGGCGTTTGAATTCGGAGGCGTTGAGTGCTTCGCCGCCGAAGCCGATGAGGGAGTTGTAGGTGGTGGAGACGTATGCGAGTCCGATGGGATCCATGGTAGAGATGGCGACGATCTTGGTGTCGGGGCCGATGACTCTGTCGAGCATTTCGTAGTGGGCGACGGCGACATTATCGGGGCCGAAGGCGTCGGTGAGGAGTGCTTCGACTTTGCGTAGGCCGTAGATGGTGCGGGTCGCGGTGCCGTCGGGGTTGCTGGGGAGGTGTTCGAGATGGTCCCGTAGGTAGAGTCCTGAGAGTTTGTAGGGAAAGGTGCAGATGAAGGCGGCGAAGGGGTTGTTGTCGTATTCGTTGGCTTCGGCGCGTGAGGCGGTGAGGACGATGGGGTAGCCGCGGTGTCGGGTCATGGTGTGTCGCCTGTGGGTTTGGTGATGAGTGCTTTGAAGACGGGGTCGTAGATGGTGTCTTGGAGTCTGAGGAGGAAGTCTTTCCAGGTGAGGGTGTGGCGTGCCCATTGGATCATTTCTTTTTTGTGCAGGGAGACGATTTTGAGGAAGCCTTGCCAGGTGTAGCCTTCGGCTTTGAGGGGCTTTGACCATCCGGCGTCGTGCCAGAGGTAAAGGGGGAGTTGGTTGCCGAACCACATTCCGAGTGAGTCGATGTCCCAGTCATGGGGTGTGTGAGGGGCTGTGGGTGTCAGCATGGAGGGTTCTGGTGGTATGGTGAGGCGCATAATGGTTATCCCCTACCTACTTGGTAGTTCCGTGTTGGGCATCGTGGCTCTACTATTTATCGATTTTTCCGTGCGTCGTAGTGTGATAGTGTGTGAATTGATAATGTTTAAATACCGGCTTTAGGATTCTTTCTGCAACTAGGATGCAAGGGATGTGGATGGAATGAGAATCGATAGACGGTTGACGTTTGTTGGGATAATGTTGATAGTTCTGAGTATGACTATTGCGACTCAGTATGCGACCACGAAGATGACCTACTCGTATTCGTTGGTACATCCCAGCAATGCTGATATTCGGTTCATCGGCAGTGACAACGCGAGCAACGGGGTGAAGATCCTTCGTGTTGAGGGTAACAACGCCTCGGGGCAGCGCAACCTTATCTTGACGTTTGGGACGAACCTGACGGAGAACATGAACAAGACGTATACCGCAGCGTTTGCCATCGTTAACGAGGAGCGCTTCCCTGTGTACCTTACGAACGTCACGGTCTCCTCAACTCCTGCTGACTACATGTATGTCTGGGCGCATGGGGACCGGGATTCTGATGTTGGGACGAAACCGCTTTGGTCGAAAGGGGCGATCGCCGGTCTGACTTCCTCGTCGAACTCCTGGAAGCTTGGCGCAGGGGACCAGAATGCCAGTAACATGAGTTCCGGGCCGGGCTCCGCGTCGCCGACCCCCTGGGATGACACCGCCCATGTCCGCTATTCCTACTGGAACACCAACGCGGTGAACGGGACCAGCGACTTCGTCTGGATCATGGTCTCCTTCAACATACCGGATGGCGCCGCAGCCGGCTCCTACACCGGTACTGTCTACGTGCACTTCCGGGCAGCAACCTAAGCGTGTGGGATTCTTTTCCCACCCCTTTGTCTTTTTCCCCATAGCCTCCTCCCTATAGCAGAACCCTGATTGAGCCTCACCTAAACAGGGGAAAACCTTTTATAGAAACACGTCATTGCCGGGATATAAAAGCATATCGAAAGATTTAAAAGATTTCTGTTTGGGGGCGTCGGCATGGTACAAATGCAATCCAAGAAAAAGAAGGAAAAACGCCAAAGCATCGAAGAAATCATCCAATGTCCAGAATGCAACAGCACACACCTTTCTAAAGACTACTCACGCGCCGAACTCGTCTGCGAAGACTGCGGCCTCGTCATCGACCAAGACTTCATCGACCACGGACCCGAATGGCGCGCCTTCGACAGCGACCAACGCGAAAAAAGAGCCCGCGTCGGCGCACCCATGACCTACACCATCCACGACAAAGGCCTCTCCACCATGATCGGCTGGAAAAACCGCGACTCCTACGGCAAATCCATCCCCACACGCAACCGCGCCCAACTATACCGACTGCGCAAATGGCAACGCCGCATCCGCATCAGCGACGCCACCGAACGCAACCTCGCCTTCGCACTCTCCGAACTCGACCGCATGGCAAGCGGCATGGGACTCCCCCGTACCGTCCGCGAGACCGCCGCCATGGTCTATCGAAAAGCAGTCCTGAAGAACCTCATCCGCGGCCGCAGCATCGAAGGTGTCAGCGCCTCCGCCCTCTACGCCGCTTGCCGCCAATGCAACGTCCCACGTACCCTCGACGAAATCGCAGCCTCCAGCCGAGTCTCACGCAAAGAGATCGGCCGCACCTATCGCTTCATCGCCCGCGAGCTAGGCTTGAAACTCATGCCCACATCGCCCCAGGATTACATCTCACGGTTCTGCAGCGAATTGAAACTTTCCGGAGACGTCCAATCCAAATCCATCGAGATCCTTAAAGACGCCGCAGACAAAGAACTGACCAGCGGCCGCGGACCCACCGGCGTCGCCGCGGCCTCCATCTACATCGCCTCAATCCTGTGCGGCGAGCGACGCACCCAACGTGAGGTCGCTGACGTCGCAGGCGTCACCGAAGTCACCATCCGCAACCGCTACAAAGAACTCGCAGAACGCCTCGACATCGACATCATCCTCTAACACCCAGGACCATGACGCGGTGGTACCAAGAAAAGAAACGAGAGCACTACTACCGCGAGGCGAAAACTCTGGGTTACCGTGCTCGGTCCGCCTTCAAGCTCAAGGAGATCCAGTCGCGGTTTTCCATCTTTTCCCCAGGAATCACGGTCGTTGATTTAGGCGCAGCCCCAGGAGGCTGGAGCCAAGTCACCCTCGAATACATCGGAGGCACCGGTCATGTCATCGCCATCGACTGCTCCCAAATGGTGCCACTGCCCGGCGTCGACGTAATCACTGGCGACATCAGCGCGGACGCCACCCTTCATGAGCTCACGGAACGCCTGCAAGGCAGAAAAGCAGACGTCATCCTCTCTGACATGTCCCCGGATATCACCGGGAACTATTCCGTCGATCAGGCACGAAGCCTCTGGCTGTGCGAACAAGCCCTCAAAGTCGCCGACGCCAGCCTTAAGCCAGGAGGCAGTTTCGTCTGCAAACTTTTCGAGGGCGAAGACTCCCCTGGGTTCATACACGCCGTCAGTAACAAATTTCGACAACTCAAACGTTTCAGCCCCCAGGCATCACGTAAAAGTAGCTCAGAAATCTATATTATCGCCAAAGGACACCATCAGCCATGACCCGATTTCCTTCTGTCACACATAGAAGACTATATTTAGCAGTAACCCATATCAACCCAAAAATTCGATGCTGGGTATGACCAATGGACGACTCCTCACTGCCACTCGAGATTTTCCTCAAGCACTCCTACGAAGACGTTGAACAGAAAATCATCGAAGTCGTCAAAGACGACAACATACGCAGCATCCTTAAAGGCGGCAAACGCCTACGACCCCTGCTCGCCTGCATCGCATTTAAAGCCTGTACCGGCAACAAAGAAACACAAGAACTCTACCAACGATTCCTCGAAGGAACCGTCGCCATCGAGCTCGCCCACGGCGCTTCCCTCGTCCACGACGACATCATCGACGGCGACCTCAACCGCCGCGGCGAACCCGCCTTCTACATCAAAAAAGGCATCGACAACGCCATCCTCATCGGCCATAAGATGCTCGTCATCGGCTTCACCATCGCCATCAACCACGGAGAAAAAATCGCCAAACTCTACGTCGACGCATGGAACCAAACCCTCAACGGCCAGATCAACGAAATCAACTTCAACAGCCAAGACCTCCAAAACGCGGACATCACCGCCGACTCCAAGTTCTTCAAAATCTACAGCCGCATCATCGACCTGAAGACCGGCACCCTCTTCTCCGCAGCCTGCAAAGCCGCCGCCTACTGGGCGAACGCCTCTGACCCTATTGCAGACGTCCTCGCCGAGTACGGCAGAGAAGTCGGTTTCGCCTACCAACTCGCCGACGACCTCGTAGACCTGGAAAAAGGCGAGATGATCGACAGCGTCGTCATCCCCCTCCTCACACGCCTGGAAAAACGAAGCACCAACGCCAAGAACGGCACCCTCAAGACACGTGCCATCCGCAAAAAAATCCAACAGAACTCCTCAGAAATCAAAAAACTCTACCTCGAAGAAATCACCAAACACGTCACCAGAGCACAAGAACTCAGCCAATCCCCACTCATCCCCAACAACGAATACAAAAAATTCCTCCCCGACGCACCCATCTTCAGCATCAACAAGATGCTGAAAGAAATCCGCATCACCATCTAACCAGGGAGCCGGACCAAGAACACCGCATGATCCTTATCATACGGGCCTAGCTCCATCGTCTTCTCCACCATCACACCCTTCTGCTGCAGACTCTGACCGACCTGCAGGTACGCCTGCTTCGGCGACAACGCTACATCGATACTCCGAGCCTTCACCATCAACACACCTATCCCACCTGGCTTTAAAAACCGCTCAAGATTCACCAAGAAAATCTCCGCCTGGTTCCGCTGCGCGATATCCTGATACACCACATCCACAGACGGCACCATGCTCGCATACCGATCCGGATGAGCCGCATCCTCAAGGATAGGAATCACATTCACCCGACGCTCACTGACACGAAGCAGCTTCGCCATCGCCAACGGCGCCTTCTCCACCGCATACACGACCCCCTCAGACACGATATCAGACACATGACTCACCGTCGTCCCGGTCGCCGCACCCAGATACAACACCGAAGCAGACCGCGCAAAAGACACCGTAAGACGCTTCAACAACGAAGCCGCAAGCTTACTGCGATACGGATTCCACGACCGATACTCCACCTCATCCTCAGCCACCAAATACTCCCCATACACCGCGACACCATGACACAACACCGGATTCACGGTATACAACTTCTCACCACGTTGAAACACACCAGGATACACAGACGGCTGCATTCCTCCCACACATTCCAATAACCTGTATAAATGGTTTGTCGAAATCGTTAACTAGGCAATCCAGTATTCACCCTCCAGGAGCGCACCACCAATGGCCATCCGATCACCACTCTACCCACTCCAAGTCAAACTCAAAGCACGCTTCACCGAATTCGCCGGCTTCGAAATGCCCATCCAATACTCCTCCATCATCAACGAACACCTCGCAGTCCGCCGCCACGTCGGCCTCTTCGATGTCAGCCACATGAGCAACGTCTGGATCACCGGCAAAGACGCAGAAAAACTCATCTCCTTTTCCACCGTCGAAGACGCAGCCCGCATCGCAGACGGACGCAGCCAATACACCGAAATCCTCCACGACGACGGCACCATCATCGACGACACCATCTTCATGCACCTCGGCGACCGCTACATGATGATCCCCAACGCCGGCATGAACACCATCGTCACCGACTGGCTCAACAAACAAGCCAAGACCCACAACCTCAAAGCCACAGCCACAGACGTCTCACGAGACTACGTCATCCTCGCCATCCAAGGACCACGCAGCCAAGAAACCCTGCAAAAAATCACCGACACCAACCTCGCAGGCGTCAAATTCTTCGGCTGCGGCACCACCAAAGTCGCAGGCGTCGACTGCATCATCTCCCACACCGGCTACACAGGAGAACTTGGCTTCGAACTCCAAATCACGCCCACCAGCAAAGCCGAACGCGTCTTCACCGCCATCCTCGACGCAGGCAAAGAACACGGCATCGCCCCCGTAGGCCTCGGAGCACGCGACACCCTACGCCTCGAAAAAGCCTTCATGCTCGCCGGCAACGAATTCGCCGGCGGCCACACACCTCTCGAAGCCACTCTCGCCTGGACCGTCTTCTGGGAACACCCCTTCATCGGCAAAGAAACGCTCCTCGCACAAAAAACCAAAGGCACCTACGACCGTATGACCTGCCTGGAATGCACCGAGAAAGGCATCCCACGCCACGGCTGCGACATCCACAAAGGCAACGAAAAGGTCGGCACCGTCACCAGCGGCACCCTCTCCCCCTGCCTCAACACCGGCATCGCCATGGGCTACGTCCACCAAGACCTCCGAGAACCCGGCACCATCCTCCAAATCATGGTCCGCGACAAACCCATCGCCGCCAAAGTCATCAAACCACCCTTCGTCCCCAAAGAATGGACCCAGACACACATCGAAGCCGTCTAACATACCACCAGAAAAAGCCTTAAAAGCCACCGACAACTTACCCCCTCCCGGGTGAATGCTCCAATGCCCAACGAAGTCCGCGACGATTTAAAATACACCACATCCCACGAATGGATCCGCATCAAAGGAAAACAAGCCACCGTCGGCATCACGGACCACGCCCAATCCGAACTCACCGACATCGTCTTCGTCGAACTCCCCACAGTTGGTAAAACAGTCAACAAAGGCGACGAACTCTGCGTCGTAGAATCAGTCAAATCCGTCTCCGAAGTCTACGCCCCAGTCAGCGGCACCGTCACCGCCGTCAACACCAAACTCGACGACACCCCCGAGCTCATCAACAAAAGCCCGTACCACGACGGCTGGATCGTCGAACTCGAAATCAAAAACCCCACAGACCTCACCAGCCTCCTCGACCCCGCAGCCTACAAAAAACTCGCCTAACAACAAACGAAGACCATCTTCCCTCTCGTTCTCCTAAGGCCTACTTCAAACAAGAAGCAAGACGAACCGGACACCCTCGATCCGTCATTAATGAATAACCGTCACATTCTGTGCAACACCAGCAAACTCAAACCTCGCAGGCGTCCGCAGTTTCGCCCGATTGAAAAACAACACACCAGTAAAACCCTGGACAATCACCGTATGCACCTTGTTACGCAGAAACGCAAAACCATCCTTCCCAAACGTCAACGTTGAACTCGCATACCGCGGCCGCAGCCGCAACGCCAACACCTTCGCATACACAATCTTAAAACTCACATTAAACAACGGCAGAGTAAACCCCGGCGCAAACAACTGCACCCCAGACTTCGAAAACAACGCCGACAATACCTTCACCTGCCACGGCTTCCCCCCCAGCACCGTGAAATTCACATAATCACGCGGACGCACCGGCGTCAACGCACCACGAGTCCTCACCACCGTCAACCCACCAGCAGCCGACCGATCAGACGAGACAACCGACGCCTCAACCGCCAGCCACGACCCACTCACCAACAACACACAGACACACACCAGCATCAACCGAGACACACACACGCTACGCATACTTCAATCCCTCAAACAACATAACACAAACCCACACAGGGTTCATAACATTTATCCTCCCACCCCCAATATTAACCTTTCGCCCCCCAACAACACCCTTAACAACCCCTACGGCAACCCGAACTCCTCCCACGTCTCCGCAAACTGACGCAACACCCGACTCGGCTTATACCGCACCAAAAAACCCACCACCAACTTCTCATCAAACACCGAATACACCCACCCCTCACCCTCCACCGACACCACCACCACCCCACACCGCACCAACTTCTTCATATGATACGACACCGTCGACTTCGACACCGCCAAAACACCACACAAATCCAAATACCGCGACCGCGGATTCTTCAACAAAAACAACACAATACGCAACGGCATCTCCTGACGCAACACCCCAAACCACCGCTGATGCACCACCCCCACCACACCCGCCACAAAAAAACGCTTAAAACCACCCTCCTTCACCACCGACACCAACCCCTGCTTCTCAAAATACCGCGTATGATAATCCACCAACGGCACATTCATCCCCAACAACTGAGCAATCGAACTCAAATTCACCCCAGGATGCTCCTCAATGACCTTAAAAATCCTCCGACGCGTCTCAAGGTCAAACAGCTCGTCCATAACAAACCAAATCTCACGGCTTCACAGCAACCAAATACAACAAACACAAAATAACCACATCAAAAACCCACACAAACACACTCGACGTAAACCCAGCAACCACAGAAACAAACAACCCCAAACTCAACAACACACTCTGCACAAAAAACAACCCCACCATCACACACACCAACAACATCCGCAACGAACGAAACTTCCAAAAACTCAACACCGAAATACCCAACACCACAACCGAAACAATCGTCATCACCGAAAAAATAACAACACCCTCTAGCACAGCGTCTCACCCACGACTCCCAATCACCCCAGGACTTATAACGATTCTCACCGCCGCCTCCGCTCCACAACAACAATAGGAACCACCATAACAACCGCCGCCACCAACGCCACCCCGAGATACACCACAAACAACCCCCCCAAACCAACAGCCTGCACCACACTACGCACCTCCACCACATGACGACTGAAATGCGGCAGATACACCAGACAATACGCCACCGTCCGACCACCCGCCACCTCGACATCCTTGGCATACACCGCAGCATGCCCATCAGCAGCCATCACATCACTGACACTCACCAGAGGCACACCTTGACCATCCACCAAGACACTAATGTCATCGCCATTTTGGACATCCGCCAGACGAGCCACAATCACCGCACCAGAGACATCCGCATCATCGACCGAGAACACCACCGTCCCCTCAGCCCTATACACCATCGACGCAGTAAGAGTCTCATCATACGAAGTAAACGAATATCCATCCGCAGCATCGACATCAAGCCTGCAGGCAATCCTCTCAGCAATAACACCCGCATCGATCAACGCCTCCATCAAATCCTGATTCCCAGAATGATTAACGACACTTGCTGACGAAAGAACCACATTCAATTCAACAGCAGAACCTGCATCGACCACTACATCAGACTGACGATTGATTTCATATCCAATTTTCGACGCGGCAAACGTGTACGTCCCTGGAGGAACAGCGATCGTATATCGTCCTGAATCATCGCTGAACGAACAACGGCTCATACCACCGGAAGAAGGACTCGCACATAGTTGAATGTCTCGAAGAGCTATCCCGGAGGCATCTACCACCGAACCATAGATCCACCCGAACGTCTGCAGTGTATCGGAGGGGGTGACAATGACGGTCTCATTGTTCACCTCATAACCTGACAAGGAGGAACTCACCAGATAGTTGTCCGTATGAGATGTAGAAGGTGCCATAAAACTGACGAGACCGGATGCATTCGTGGTACGGACAACCCCCAAGAAACGAACCTCGGCCCCGGCTACAGGTTGAGAACCCGCCATCACCTTCACCTGGAACTCGTTCTCTTCTACAACCGCGGTTGGAATAGATACAGAAAGATAAGTCTTGTTTGTAATCTCGATCGTTAGAGGTGGCGACCAAGCAGAGATTTCTCCTGACGAACTTTGTGTTCGCATACGTATTTCATAGGTACCGGGTTTAATCCAATTATAAATCACTGTCTGATGTCCCTCTGTATCAAAGGGCATCCACTTTGATAGATTGTCATCACCATAATCCACCTGAAAAGAAAGGTCATTTTCATTGATATGACTGACAGAGAAGGATACCGGAGAGTCAGTAAAAGCGTTCTTAGGACCTAAAGGTGTAGGTGGGGTGAATCCAAGTATACGGAAGCATTGGATTGGGGTTTGGTTCTGATTTCCATTGGTGTCTTGAAAAACTATCCGCCAGCCAATTGTTGCATCTTGTATTATTTGTGGGTTGTTCCATGTAAAATTCGCCCACTGCGACTCAGACGTCTCCATGAAGCGAATAGGATAAGACGGCATACTAGAGATATTCTGAGATGAAGGATCACTAGAAGAGATAAAAGAATCTGGCGAAGTCATCATTGTGTTTTCGGTTGTAATCCATGCATCATTTAGAGCTCGAGAACAGATACGTAACTCATCTAAATCACCATTTAAAAAATTGCTATTTGAATAATTAAAACCTATTAATAATCCTTTACTTTCTGCTAATATATTACCTGTAAATATCTTTGAATCTATAAGGTTTCCATTTATGAATAAATCTTGTATTTTATCTTCAGAATTGACTCGATTATACAATGAGTACCATCGACTAGATAATATAGAAATATTTTGACTATTACAACATGAAGACCCAGTGCTTGTTTGAACAGAAGATACAATTTGACCATTAAAATTTAAAAAAATATTAAATCCATTACTAATATTTCCTTTAATTATAGTTTTTATAAAATTGTATTGATTAAAACGGACCCATGCACTAATTGTATAGGAGGAATTATAGGATGGAAAATATGGATCGAATAGATGATTATTTCTCTTACTTTCACTTATACAAGAGCCGATTTTCATTCCATCAAAAAATAGTTTGGAACCAATTGACTGTAATAGTCTTGTTCCATTATGGGATCTACATATTAGATTATGGGAAAAATGGATAACGGTTAGGTAAGTTTCCCAGGTTTCGTTAATATGTTGCTGATCTGAACAGGTAGGATTACCGTAATAGAGAAAGAGAAGGGTGTTTGCTGTTGAGCTGAGTCGCGGTATTTTAACCCAGGCGATGAGGGTGTTATTGCCGGGGTCATAGGTGTCGATCTCATGTGGGTATTGGATGGTGTTGGTAGGGTCGGTGAAAGTGAAGTCCGCGCCGTTGGGTTGTGCGTGGAGGGTGAGGTCGGGGTTGGTGATTTTAACGAGGAGGGGGAAGTTGGTGAGTGTGTCGGTGACTTTGGTGTGGTCGACGGTGATGGTGATGCGTCGGGTCCAGTGGCTGTTCCACCAGGGGTTGGCGGTTTGCCAGGTGCCGGTTTCGTTGGTTTGGAGGTAGGCCCAAGAGAGGGCGGTGTTGTCTTGTGCTTGTGCGCAGAGTTGGATGGTGTCGGCGGGGTGGATGGTGGTGGCGGATTGGGTAGTGGCAAGGATAGTGGGTGGTGCGGTGTCGGTGCTTTGGGTGGTGGGTGTGATGAGGGTGGTGGTGAGGAAGAGGGTGAAGGTGAGGAGGACGGTGGTGGTGTGGTGGTTGCGCATGGGTGTGGTTTAGGTTGGGGTTTGGTATTTAATGTTTGTTTGAAAAGGTTCGAACGTCTTGGAGGGTGGTGGTTGAGAAAAGGGTATGGGGGGACCCATATGAGGGGGTTATGAAGACACAAGGGTGTGAAGGGGAATACTTTGTGGGGTTGCCTTGCGGGGTCGGCCCCATACCATGATTTTTATTATGGTGTTTTTATTTTATATGGTTTGTTTGAAAGGTTTCGAATTCGAGTGGGGGGTGGGCGGAGGAGGGGCGGAGGGGGTTTGTGTGGGTGGTGTGTGTGGTGAAGAGCCGGTGGTGTCTCCTCCGCTGGGTGGGTGTGTTCGGGTTGTGATGGTGGTTACCTCCATGTGGTGTGAAGGGGGTTGTGTGGTTTTGGGGAAGGCAGATGGGAGGCGAGGCTGGATCTTTGAAGGGTTTCCCAGGACATGAAGAAGAGAAGAACGTATGTGGTCCGGTCTCGTCTCCCATGCGGTTGGTTATTATCTTTTTATTATTATATATTTTATTTGAAAAAGTTCGAACGAGGGGGGTGTTACTGGGTTTGTGGTTGGGTAGGTTGGTGGGGGATGGTGTTGTGTTTCGTGGGATGGGTGATGTCATGGATTTTTTTTGGATTGGGGTGTCTGGTTGTTGGTGATTGGGTTGGGGGTTTTTTTGTGTGTGGGTTTGGGTCGTTGGTTGTTTTTTTTTCTCCTGATGGTTGGATATGTTTTTATACGTGTGAGGTGTTAGGTTGTCGCAGAGGAGTGGTGTTGGGATATGGTGGATCCGATTGCTGTTGTGCTTGATGATTTGTTGAAGTTGGATGATATCTTGGCGTGTATGGTGGCGCGTCGGAATATGATTACGATTATGCCGTCGGGTGAGGGGTTCAAGCCTGAGGTAGCGGGGGTGTGGGATATCATTCATCGGGCGATGGATGATGTGTTCGGGGTGATTGGGGCGTATGCGCCGACGGGGCTTGGTGAGATGGAGTTTCGTCTGCAGGATTATGAGGTGTTGTTTTATGTGTTCCCGGATACGGAGAACGCGTTGGTGGCGATTGTGCCTGCGCTTGCGAATAAAGGGTTGCTTGAGGTGGAGTTGGAGAATGCGCGCCGGGAGATCCTTAAGATCATGAAGGAGCCTGCGAAGGCAGAGGATTGGATGGAGGATGCATCGGATTCAGGGAAAAAGATGGTGATGAGGTAAGGGTTACTCTGGTTCTTGATATTTTGGTGGTGGGGGTTTACTATTTTTTTGGGATTGGCTGTCCGAAGTTGGTGAGTTCGTTGAGGGTGAAGCCGTATTTTTCTGCCCATGTTTCTGTTTGTTTGAGGTGGTTGAGGTCGATGGATCCGACGTGATTGGCCCGGTCGTTTTCCAGGGCTTGCATCATGGCTTCTGCGATGCATGCGAAGTTTTTTCCCGCGGGCATCCCTGGGATGGGCAGTGTGCCGGGGAAATCGACGATGCCGCCGTCGATTCTGGTGACGTCGGGACGGGTCTTGGAGATGTTTGGTCCGAGGTTCGGTGGTTGGGAGACGTCGATGACGATCGCGTGTTTCTTCAGATGTTTCGGTTCGAGGAGTGTGGTGGGATGATTGGTCGCGGTGACGATGATGTCCGCGTGCGTTGTGGTCAGTGAGACGGTGGTTTCAAAGGATCCTGTGAGGACGTCGTCTAAGGGTTTGAATTTCTCTTTGGTGCGTCCGATGAGGATGGAGTGGGCGAAGTGGGGGACGAGGAGTTTTGATGCCGCCTCGCCGATGATTCCGTAGGCGCCGACAATGGCGAGGGTGCAAGCCGAGAGGTCTTTTTGTAGGGTTGTTGCTGCTTTGTGTACTGCCTGGCATGTGACGGCTGCGGTGTAGCTGTCCCCGTGGTTCACAAAACCGGTGTACGGTTTTTGTTGGGTGAGCCATGTGCCGCCGTTCGTCACGGATGTGGTGTAGGCTCCGAGTTGTATGACGTCGACGTGGTAGGTGTTTTGAAGTAGGAGCGCGGTTTTGAGGATTTGGTTGCGGACGTCTTCGATGGGCATGCTCATCATATCTTTGGCTGTGATGAGGATTCCGGAGATGTGGCCTTTTGTCCCGAGGACGTCTATTTCTGGTGAGAGGACTATATCCTGGTGTATCCATGCTTGTGGTAGTTGTTTTCGTGTGTTTTCATCGAGAAGATGGCCGATGGTCGCGAATTTCATGGGGTGGCTTCCGAGTGTTTGTGGATGAAAATCAGTGGAATTCGTATAAGGATGATTCCGAGGGCTTAAATAGTCGGACGGCTGGGTAGGCTTTGGCTTCGAAGGCTTTGCCGTTTTCGTAGACGATTTTTATGTGGCTGATGTAGCGGACGATGGTGCTGCTGAGGAGGTCGGGGAGGGTGTGCGAGATGGAGGCGAGTGGGCGCATGATGCTGGCGTCCCAGGTGCCGTTGGATTCTTGTCCGGGGAATCGCAGGAGTGCATCGCGTTTCTCTGGAAGGCAGAGTTTTTTGGAGACGAGGTAGTCCAGGAAAGGTTCCCAGCGGGGCTCTTGATGGTAATTATCCTCTTGGAAGGAGCATTCAAGACCGAGCCGGGGGCCGATGCCTTTGGGGGTGATGTCGTAGCCGAGGACGAAGCGGTCTGCGAGAGGTTTAAGGTCTGAGAGCATCGTGGCGAGGGCGTCTGCGTCTCTCATCCAGCCGATGGACCGGAGGTAGTGAAGGATTTGTGACGGGTTCAGATGGTTGATGAAGAGCCGGAGGTTTTCGTTGTCTCCTCGGGAAAGCATGACGCCGACCTGGAAGAGGCTGGCGTTTTCTGGCAGTTGTTGCAGGCATGTGGTGAGTTGCCGCTTTACGGAGGCATGGATGCTGTGGCCTTTGAGGAGGGGGAGGGCTGAACGGGTCAGCCAAGCATATTCTGAGACGGTGTTGGTGGCGACGCCGCGGGGGAGGTGAGTAGGGCCGAAGAAGACGCTGGGGAGCGGCACGGTTGGTGGTTGCTGGGGCATGTCGAACTCAAGCCAGAAGCATTGTATCCGTTTGTCGAGTGCGGATTGTGGGTTGGCCCAGGTGTTGGCGAATTTCTGCACGCGTTGCCATACGGCATCTTGCAGGAAATGATCTGGGATGTATCCTTGGTTCATGAGGTTGGCGAGGACTTTCTTGTCAGAGTCGGCACCTGAGACTGCGAATGCCCAGTCGGCTCGAGAGATCGATTCGGTCAGCCGGCATTCGAAACCGAGGAAGCTTGTCAAGTTCCCGGGGAAATGTCGCCCTAAGGCGATAATCTCTTGGAAGTTGTCAGGGGTGATGAGATGGTCGATGAACGGTTGGGCTGTAGAAAGATAGGTGCTGGCGTAGATGCTTTGGATGGGGAGTCGGCGGCTCATTCGTGTGTACTCGGTGGTGAATGAGTCGGCGGACAGTGTCGTCTCTAACCCTAGCTCTCGTGCTGAGAAGGAATGGAGGAATCCGACGGGGTGTTGAAGGCTTGTGTGCATAGTCCTCTGGTTTGTGGTGGTCATCGTCTTTACGCCTCAATGGAATTATATACCTTGTTTGCACCTGCGTACGCATTTGAATAGGAACCGGATGATTTCATCGATTTTCATTCTCCCGCGGCGGGCGAGAGCGCTCCGAAGAGGCGGACGCCGGGGTACGCCTTGGCTTCAAGTGCGTGGCCAGGGTTGTAGACGATTTTCACGTGGCTGAGGTACCGGACCAGGGCTTTTGCGTAGTGAGCGTGGGGGATGCGGACGGCGGTGGTGTAGTGGTTGAGGGAGAAGGCTGTGGTCGTGTCTTCAAGGTCTGCGCCCATGAAGTCGGTGATGATCTCTTGTTTTCCTGGGAGGCAGATCTGTTTGCGTTCGAGGTAGTGGAAGAGGCTGGTCCATCGGGTTTCGAACTGGTAGAGGTCGGGTGCGAAGGAGCATTCTAATCCGATTTTCGGGGAGACTCCTTGGTCGGTGATGGTGATGTGCAAGACGAGTCGGGAGGCGAATTCGGTGAGTTCATCGATCAAGGATGCTAGTTCGTTGTCGGTGTCGGTCCAGTCGAGGGACTGCAGGTAGGGGACGATCTCCTGTGGTTGCAGATGCCGGTAGACGAGTCTGACGCCTGAGCTTGTTCGTGAGAGCATGACTCCGACGTCCATGACGGATGCCGATGCAGGCAGTTTCTTGAACGCCTGTTGCAGGTGGTTGCGCACGTTGGATGAAAGCGTGTGACCGAGGAGGAGGGGGAGGCCGGTTTCTAAGAGCCAGTCGTAGTCAGAATCTCTGGTCGCTGCGTGTATTGGGGTGGTGTGGATGAATACGCAGGGGATCGGTATGTCTTGCGAGGCTGAGTCGATGTCGAATTCAAGCCATAATCCAAGCACATTGGTGTGAAGGATTGAGTGGGCGTCTGTCCAGTGTTGGGCGAACGATTGTACGTGTTGCCATGCTGGTATTTGGAGGTACTCTGCTGGGAAGTTCTCTGTGGTGAGGAGTCGTGCGAACGCTTCTCGTTCTCCTCGTTCGGAGGAGACGGCGATGAGGAAGTCGGCATGTGCTGTCGGTGATTGCAGGCGGTGTTCGAATCCGAAGAAGCTGGAGATGTCCTCGGTGAATAGGCAGGAAAGCCGGCTGATTGCGGTATAGGTGAGATCAGAGATTAAGGCCTTTGGGGTGGCTGCTTGGATGGTCTGGAGGTAGTCGACAAGATGGCTGCGGGAAAATGCAGACGATACTGGATGAAGGGGGAGAGCCGTCCTGGTCTCAAAGGATGAAAGACGGGGTTGGAGGCCGCTTGCTGTTGTTCTATCTAGGTCAAGAGAAGGGCGCGGGTCGGGGGACAGGGTCATCTTTTTTTCAACCTCCAAGACTACTAATTCATCGAGGAAACATAAAGCCCGTCTCCGAGAAAATCCGTCAAAATGCGGAAAATGAGGGTTTTTCTATGGATTTGAGGAAGAACAGTAGTTTAGGAATGCATCAGCGTCTGAGCGGTGAGGGCGTGTCTTTTTTGGTCTTCTTCAGGAGCTGTGTTTCTGTAAAGAAGTGGGAGGCTGAGGTAGAGGTCGTCTTCGTGATAGACGAGGCCTGCGTGTTCGAAGGATTGGAGGATGGTGTCGAGTTCGAAATCGGGGATGAAGGCGAACTGGTCTTGGAGGGCGTGGTGGGAGATAATGTCGGTGCAGGCGAGGAGGACTTGGCGTTCGAGGGTGTTGAGTTCGAGGATGCGGATGTGTTGGGGGTCTCGTTTGTCGTAGACCTTCATGAAGCTGCCACCGTCGACGCTGTAGAAGACTAGCTGGTCGATGGTGGTCCGTGTTTTGATTGCTTCTTTGTCTGCTGTCTCTCGGGCGGTCTTCCAGTCTTGTACGAGGGTTTCCCATTCATGGGTCGGGGTGGGTTGTGTTGTGGTGTAGGAGTAGACGAAGGCGATGTCGTCAGCGAGGATCTCGGGGGGGTACATGAGGAGGTCGAGGGGTGCGTGTTGCAGGGTGGCGATGTTATATTTTTCTGGTGTTTGGTGGATTGGGCTGCCGTACATGATGCGGAGGTCGCAGAGTTGTGGTGGGTCGAGATAGCGTTGGAAGGTGTGGGCGATGGTTTGTGTTTCTTGGAAGTCTTGTGGTGTTTCGTTGGGGTAGCGTGCGATGAGGTTGTAGTGGTTGATGATGGCGTGTTGTTTGCAGAATTTGAGGGCGGCGATGTTGTCGATGACGCGGGTGCCTTTGTTCATGGTGTGGAGGTAGTGGGTGCTGAAGGATTCGATGCCGGTCTGGATGGTGGTGAAGCCTGCGTCTTTCATGAGGCGGTAGTCGTCATTGGTGAGGTGTCCGGCGCGTGCTTCGACGAAGAAGGTGAAGTCTCGGTTCAGGTTTTTGATTGCTTCGAAGAGGGTGCGGTACGTGGTTTTTGGTAGGGTGTTGCCGATGAGTTGGTAGTCGAGGATGTGATAGCGGTCGGAGAGGGCCTGGAGTTCGTTGATGATATTCGGGATGGGTTTTTCTCTGTAGGAGGGGTGTTGGATGTTGAGGTTGCAGAAGGTGCAGCGGTTCCACCAGCAGCCACGGGAGATCTCGAGGGGGAGACGGCCGTAGTAGTGGAAGAATTGTTGTAGGTCGTTAGAGCTGGCGCGCAGTTCGTTGAAGAAGGGGTCGTAGGAGGGGATGGGCTGGGTGGCAAGGTCGATGGCGGAGGGAGGATTTTGGTGGATCTCGTGGTCGTTTCGGTAGGTGAAGCCGGGGATCGAGGTGAGGTCTTGGTTTGAGGTGAGTTGCACGAGTGCTTCTTCGCCGTCTCCAGACACGCAATAATCGATGTAGTCGAAGGCGCGCAGGATGCCGCGGCCGAGTGTATCTGCGACCCGGCTGCCTCCGAGTATAATCTTTTTTTCTGGATTCTGCTGTTTGATGTACTTGGCGATGGCCAAAGAGGGCAGGAGTTGGCCGTAGTTTAAGGTGAATCCGATGATGTCGTACTGTTGCCAGTCGAGGTGATCAGTGGTCCAATGGTAAAAATCATCGGTAGCCTGGAGATACTCTTCGAAGGGGAATGATGGCGCTTCGACGTGTTTGTTGTAATACTCCTTAATGCTCTCTTTGTTTTTTACCCAATGGTCTGGGAAGAGGTATTGGGAGAAGGCCATCTGGGCGGTGTAGGAATCGCTGGGAGGATGGATTAGAGTGTGGTAGTGTTCAAGACCGTAGAGTTCTGCGGCTTTAATGTATAGGTGCCGGGTGCTGACGTCGAGTTGGTGGTGGCGACCGTATCCTTCGAGTATCGGGAGTTGGATTGAGGGAATCATGACGCCGGCGAACGGCATTGATACAAGTAAGGTTGATTTCTTCGAAGGCATCCCAAATCCAAGGGAAATCAATCTTGTGAACACATTTAAAGTTAACCTCTTGGTAGAAAGGCTAAAATGGAGACACCCTGATAGATAGATTATGGCGTCAGTGGATCTGAAGGATAGGAAAATCCTCTATGAGCTGGATTTGAACTGTCGGCAGTCGCTGACGCAAATTGGCAAAAAGGTCGGTTTGAAAAAAGACGTCGTCTCGTATCGCATCAAACGGATGCAGGACGAGGGAATTATCAAGAATTTTTGGACCGCGATTAATACCTTCAAACTCGGCTATCAAGTGTACCGCATCTACATTAATTTTCAATATGTCTCGTCCCAAGTAAAAGAACGAATAATCCAGCACTTCATAAAATACCGAAACGTCTGGGCCGTCATCTCACTAAAGGCGGAGGTCGATTTAGATATTATCGTGTGGGTGAAGGATATCTTTGAGTTTTCGCAGTTTTGGCATACCACATTGGATGAATTCGAGGATTATTTCGCCAAATACACCTTCTCGGTCTATGTCGAGGCGTTCAACTACAAAAAATCATATTTGCTTGAGGGGACGCAAAAGGAGGAGGAACGACTTTTCTATCGAACGACGTGCAGCGGCAAATCAATCAGGATTGATGAAATCGATTATAAGATACTTGATGAACTCGCTGTGAATGCACGGATACCACTTATTGAGCTCTCTGAAAAAGTGCAGTGCTCCTCTCAAACAGTAAATCAAAGAATGAAGAAACTAATACATTATGGCGTCATTAATGCCTTCCGAGTCAACGTGGATATTTCGAAATTCGGATTACAGCATTACAAACTCGATATTTATCTACGAGATCATAAACAACGGAACACAATCTGGAGTTATGTCAGGGAAAAACCCTATTGTGATACGTTGAACGTCGCTATCGGCTGGTCTGACTTAGAGTTTGAAATCATTGTGGAAAACGTTGAGAGTCTGGGACGAGTCATGGAGGATATCTACGCTAAGTATCCCACGGCAATTAAACGTCAGTCTTTTTGGATCGCCGAGAAAATCCACAAAGAACGATGGCTTCCTGAACTATATGTCACCCCTGATCAGCACTAGGCTTTTGGCATAATCCCAAACGGCATAATGCCTGATGCAGCGATGGCGCCGGCAATTGCCCCGGCGATAATTATCTCAGTCATCTTACTCACATACCTCCTTGCTAATTACAACCACGGTATACTTTGTCAATCAATCTATAAATAGATGCTCCGAAAAAATGCCAAGATGGTAGTTTTCCCTAAGTTACAAACAGAAAATCATTGTCGAAACTTACATAGACGTTCTCAGGAGTTGAATGAAGAAAAAAAACCCTTATGGTTTGGAAAAAAAACGATATTCATTAAAGATGAGCATACAAGGATGATCCGTACGCATCCATACCGACGACTAGCGGTCCGAACTCTTTGACTTCGAAGACCCAGACGGCGTCCGCCATGCCGAGTTCCTTGAGCCAGAGAACATCGACAACACGAGTAATCTGATCGGCAGCCAAAACGCCGGCGCCACCGGTGTACGCCAAGAACACTCCAGGTGTCGTACGCAGTGCATCCGCGGTTTTTGGTCCCATGCCGCCTTTGCCGATGATGACGGAGACATGCATGCGGGCCATGACGTCCGCTTCGTTGGACTCAAACCGTTGACTGGTGGTCGGTCCTGCGGAGATGACCGTCCAGTGCTTATCAGTCTTTTTCACCAACGGTCCGCAGTGATACAAGGGAAGGCTTTGCAGTTCCTTGGGAAGTTTCGAGTCAGGAAGTGAGAGGAGCAGTTGATGGGCTTTGTCCCGTGCTGTGAACACACGACCGGTAAGATAGACGATGTCGCCTGCGTGGAGCAACTGGATCTGCTCGGGTGGCAGTGGGATGGTCAGATGGACTTCGGTCATGGGGTTAACGGACCTCCCAGGTGCCGTCTGCGGACAGTGTCATGGTCGCGTGGCGGTGCGCCCAGCATTGGATGATGATGCCGACCGGCAGGCTTGCAGGGTGACAGGATGCAGTTTTCACATGGACGTCAAGGACCGTGGTTTTTCCTCCAAGTCCCATGGGGCCGATGCCGGTGTCGTTGAGTTTGGTAATCAGGTCGTTTTCAAGGGTAGCGACGCGTGGGTCAGGGTGGCGTGTGCCAACAGGGCGGAGAAGAGATTCTTTGCCGAGACGGAGGGCGGTGATGGCGTCGCCGCCGATGCCGACGCCGACGAGAATCGGGGGACAGGGGCGTCCACCTGCAGCGAAGACAGCTTCGAGGACTTCGTCAATGATGCCGTCGAAACCTTCCCATGGTTCAAGCATTCGGAGTCGGCTCATGTTCTCGCTACCGCTGCCTTTGGGGAGGGCGTGAATGGTGATGGTGTCGCCGTCGATCATGGTCCAGTAGGTAAGGAGTGATTGTGTTTGGTCTGTTTCGTTTTTTCTGGTGAGGGGGTTGACTGCGTTTGGGCGGAGGGGGACGTCGTCAATAGCATGGCGGACGGCTGTATGGATACATTCATGGATGGAGCCGAGGAAGGGTGAGTCGCAGCCTGCTTCGATGAAGAAGGTTTGTGTGCCGGTGTCTTGGCAGACGGGTCGTCTGGTTTTTTTACCAAGGTCGATGGCGGATAGGATGGTGTCGAGTTGGCGTTTTGCAATGCCGGTTTCGTTGTGTCTGGCGTCTTTGAGGGCGGTGATGACGTCACGTGGGAGCGTGGTTTCTGCAGTGCGGATGAGTTCGATGATGCCTTTGGTGATGTTTTGGGTGGTCATCGGTGTCCTGCTGGGTGTATTCGTTATGGGGATTACTTGTGTGGTCATGGCTGACTGGTGGGGTGTATCCGTTATGAGGATTAAGTGTTTCGGTCGGGTGTGGGGTGGGTGGTGGGGATTTCGTGGTGGGTGCGGATGAGGAGTTGAAGGAGGATGGTGGCGGTGACGACGGTGGTAGCGACGGTTGCTGCTGGGAGGGTGGGCGAGATGCCGAGGATGATGGCTGAAGCGAGGATGGCGCGTTCGGTGACGATGGTGGCGTGTGCCTGGAGCCATTGTGGTCTGGTGGCGGTGTGACGGTGGGTGAAGGCCCAGGTGAGCATGATGAGGGTGAGGAGGATGGCGATGATGAGGAGGGAAATGAAGATGGTTGTGGTGATGGGGATGGTGTGGGTGAGGAGGGTGGTGGTGATGAGGATGATGCTGATGAGGTAGAAGGTGGTGGCGAGGAGGAGGGCGGTGGTGGTGCCGTAGCGGACGGGGGTGGTGTTGAGTCCGCAGGTGCGGTCGCCTGTTTGGTCGCGGAGTGCGCCGATGATGTTGGAGCTGGCGTCGTGGAAGAGGAAGGCGGTGGCGAGGAGCCAGAGGGGGGTGGAAAGTGTGGTGGTGATAGCGGTGGCGCCGAAGAGGAAGGTGACCATGGTGATGAGGCCGCGGGCGAGGTTGGCGAGGAGGGCGTGTGGTTTGCCGAAGCGGGTGTAGAAGATGGTGGTGGTGCCGATGAGGAGGATGAAGAGGAGGTTGAGGGGCCCGAGGGGGATGGCGAGGAGGACGCCGAGGGTGGCGAAGAGGAAGGCTGCGATGATGGCGTGGCGGGGGTGGAGGCGGCCTGAGGGGAGTGGTCGTTGTGGTTTTTCGATGCGGTCGAGGTTTCTGTCGAGGTAGTCCATGGCGTAGAGGCCTGCGATCCAGCCGAGGATGGGGGTGAGGAAGGTGAGGGTGGCGGTGAGTGGTGGGGGGAAGGCGTGGAGGGCTGCGGTGGCGCCGCAGAGGCTAATCATGCCGGGCCAGAACATGCTGTAGGGGCGCCAGGTTTCGAGGTGGGCGATGAGTCTGGTGCGGAGGGTGTGGGTGGTCGGCATGATGGTCTTCTGTAAAATGAACTAGTGTTGTGTATTTGAAAGGATTGGAAAAAAAAGAAAAAAGGGGGGGAAAGTGGTGGTGTTTATTTGGCTTTCCCGATTTCGTCGACGGACTCAGGGTTGGCAAGCGTGCTGGTGTCGCCGACTTCTTGTCCTAAGGCTTTTGCTCGGATGACGCGTCGCATGATTTTGCCGCTGCGGGTTTTGGGGACGTCGGTGACGAACCAGATTTCGTCGGGGCGTGCGAGTTTGCCCATCTCTTTGGCGACGTGCTCGCGCAGCTCCTTTTTGAGAGCGTCGGTGGGTTCGACTCCTTTTTTGAGGACGACGTAGCTGGTGATGGATTCTCCTTTTTCTTCGTGTGGTTTGCCGATGACTGCTGCTTCTGCGACGAGGGGGTGGCTGACGAGGGCGGATTCGACTTCCGAGTTTCCGATGCGGTGTCCGCTGATCTTGAGGACGTCGTCGGCGCGACCTTGGATCCAGAAGTAGCCGTCGCTGTCGATGCGGGCGACGTCGCCGGCGAGGTAGATGCCTTTGTATCTGCCCCAGTAGGTCTCTTTGTAGCGTTCGGGGTTCTTGTAGATGCCGCGCAGCATGCCGGGCCAGGGGTGCATGAGGACGAGGCTGCCGCCGCCGTCCTTGACCTGAGCGCCTTTGTCGTCGTAAACTGCTGCGCCCATGCCGGGGAGCGGTTTAGTGGCGCTGCCGGGTTTGATGGGGGTGATGGGGAGTGGTGAGATGACGAAGTGGCCGGTCTCGGTCTGCCACCAGGTGTCCATGATCTGGCAGCGTTCGCCGCCGATGTTTTTGTAGTACCAGATCCAGGCTTCGGGGTTGATGGGTTCGCCGACGCTGCCGAGGAGTCGGAGGCTGGTAAGGTCGTGTTTTTTGACGAAGTCTTCGCCGAAGCGCATGAAGAGTCTGACGCTGGTTGGTGAGGTGTAGAAGACGCTGACGCCGTATTTTTCGATGATCTCCCACCAGCGGTCGGGTTGGGGCCAGTCGGGGGCGCCTTCGTAGATGATTTGGGTGGCGCCGAGGATGAAGGGGGCGTAGGCGATGTAGCTGTGTCCGGTGACCCAGCCGATGTCGGCGGCGCACCAGTAGACGTCTTGGTCTTTGATGTCGAAGACCCATTTGAGGGTGGAGGCGACGCCGACGGCGTAGCCGGCGTGGGCGTGGATGATGCCTTTGGGTTTGCCTGTCGTTCCTGAGGTGTAGAGGAAGTAGAGGTTGTCGTTGGCGTCGAGTTGCTCGGTTGGGCAGTTGGTGGATTTTCCTTTGGTGATCTCGTGCCACCAGTGGTCGCGGCCGGCTGTCCAGTTGACTTGGTCGCCGGTGCGTTGGTAGACGATCATGTGTTTGACGGTGGGTGTTTCTTTGCAGGCGTCGTCGGCTTGTGTTTTGAGGGGGACTTTTTTGCCTCTGCGGTAGAAGCTGTCGCAGGTGATAACGAGTTTGGCTTCGCAGTCGTTGGCTCGGTCGCGGAAGGCGGTGGCGGAAAATCCGCTGAAGACGACGCTGTGGACGGCGCCTATTTTGGCGCAGGCTAGCATGGCGATGGGTAGTTCGGGGATCATGGGGAGGTAGATGCCGACTCTGTCGCCTTTTTTGATGCCGAGTTCTTTGATGGCGTTGGCGAGTTTGTTGACTTCTATGGAGAGGTCGTTGTAGGTGAGTTTGCGGACGTCGCCGGGTTCTCCTTCGAAGATGATGGCGACTTTGTTTTTTCGCCAGGTGGTGATGTGTTTGTCGATGGCGTCGTGGACGATGTTGTATTTGGCGCCGGTGAACCATTTGGCGAAGGGTTCGTTCCATTCGAGGACTTGTTTGTAGGGGGTGTAGAATTCGACGGTTTCTTTGGCCATTTCGGCCCAGAACCATTGGTAGTCGTCGTTGGCTTTTTTGAGGAGGTCGTCGTAGGTTTTGATGTTGTGTTTGTCCATCCACTGCTTCACGTTTGTCTGGTTGACAAAGTCTTTTGAGGGTTTAAAGACCCTTTTCTCGTCGAGGAGAACGGAGATGTTTTCGGTCATAGGCGGTCGCTTCCTTTTCAGGGGGTGTTAATCTGAGTGGTTGTGAGGGGGATGTGATGATGGGTGGGCTGTTCCTCCCCTAGGTGTTCTCCCGGTGCCCGTCGGGAGTCGTGGCGGTTATCGGTTTGTGTCTTAAGTATTTTTTGTCTTGCGGGGGTGGTTTTCCTTCTGGTGTGTGGGGGTAGCGAGGATCTTGCGGGTGAGGCTGGCGAAGTCGAAGTCTTTGATGAAGGCGAGGCGATCATAGCTGTAGGCGCCGGTGGTGGGTGGCGATGCGAGGAGGTCGTTTTCTTTGAGGTGGCGCAGGATGGTCATGTCATCTTCGAGGTAGGACTGGTAGGTGGGGTAGGCGGCGAGCCGTACTGCTTCGAATTTTCTGCTGGCGAGGAAAATGGTGGCAGGGGTGTCGAGGGCGGTGAGATCGTCGTCGGTGGGTGCCTTGTGGGGGTTGAATTGGAGGTGGGTGAAAGTGAGGAGTTCGAAGCCGAGTTTTTTAAGGTCGGGGATGATGATGGGGCGGAGGAGGCCTTGGGTGAGGAAGTCGTTTTTCATGCGGGCGACGGTGTGGCGGCTGACGGCAAGCATCGTGCCGATGTCTTGGGTGGTGGCGGTGGGGTATTGGACGAGTGCGAGGAAGACTTGTTGTTCGGTGGGGCTGAGGCTGGTAGGTTCGGTGCCGCTGAACCAGGGGCGGTTGCTGGGTTGAGGAAGGAGGGGGAGGGTGAAGAGTTGCTGGAGGAGTCTGGCGTAGTCGAAGAAGCGGTGGATGGTGCTGGTTTGAAAGGGGAAGATGACTTCGGCCGGGTATTTTTTGTCGAGGAGGCCGGTGCGTCCGAAGAGTTCGGTGCGGATTTCGTTGATGCGGCCGATGTTGGTGTAGTTTTCGCTGAGGCTGAGGGAGAATCCTTTTTCGTGGTCGCCGACGGACAGGAAGAGTTCGTCGAAGACTTCGATGTTTTCTTTGGTGGTCTGGATGCGTTGTTCCAGGGGCATGACTGGGTTGAATTGGGTGTGGATGACGGCGAGGAGTTCGCAACCGAGGTGGTTGACGAGGGGGATGTTGAGGGTGTGGAAGAGCGTGTGGGTGGTGAGTCTGCGTTTGATCGAGGTGAGGGTGGAGAGTTTGAGGTGGAGGGCGTCGGCTAAGGCGCTATCGCTGTAGGTGGGGTAGCTGGTGAGTCCGTAGAGGACGCTGGCTTCGTTGCGGGTGAGGGAGAGCCGGTGTTGTGCTGAGAGAATACGAGGTTCCTCCGGTTTCTCGCATTTAATGATAGGCTGCGAGGATAATAGTGGAACGGACGATATCTTATTAATGTTTCGTTCCAATTATCATTTTAATACTTGATTTTTCATTATTGGGAACGGACAAAATCGCAAGCTTTATTAAAGCAATGACGATTCAAAAACCTTACGTAACACCGTCGCACACCGCTGTGGAGGCAACGAATGATTATGAGCATGACACTCACCGAGAAAATCCTGAAAAAACACATCGTCGAAGGCACCCCGACGAAAGGCAGCACGGTCGGCATCCACATCGATCAGACCCTCACCCAAGACGCCACCGGCACCATGGCCTACCTGCAGTTCGAAGCCATGCACGTCCCCAACGTCAAGACCGAGCTATCCGTCAGCTACGTGGACCACAACACCATCCAGATCGGTTTTGAGAACGCGGACGACCACAAATACCTGCAGACCGTCGCCGCCAAATACGGCATCGTCTACAGCCGCGCCGGCAACGGCATCTGCCACCAAGTCCACCTCGAACGCTTCGGCAAACCAGGCAAAACCCTGCTCGGCTCAGACTCGCACACGCCCACCTCAGGCGGCCTGGGCATGATCGCCATCGGCGCCGGCGGACTCGACGTCGCGGTCGCCATGGCCGGCGGACCCTTCTACCTCACCTACCCCAAAGTCATCAAAATCACCCTCACCGGCAAGCTCCGACCCTGGGTCGGCGCCAAGGACATCATCCTCAAAGTCCTCGAACACTTCACCACCAAAGGCAACGTCGGCTACGTCTTCGAATACGCCGGGCCCGGCATCACCACCCTCACCGTCCCCGACCGCGCCACCATCACCAACATGGGAGCCGAATGCGGCGTCACCACCAGCGTCTTCCCCAGCGACGACGTCACCAAAGCCTTCCTCACGGCCCAAGGCCGCGCCAAAGACTTCACCCCACTCGCCGCAGACGAGGACGCGGTCTACGACAAGGAACTCACCATCGACCTCTCCACCCTTGAGCCTCTCGCCGCGACGCCACACAGCCCCGGCAACATCCGCACCATCAACAGCCTCAAAGGCATGCCCGTCGACCAAGTCTGCATCGGCAGCTGCACCAACTCCTCCTACACCGACCTCATGACCGTCGCCAAAATCCTCAAGGGAAAGAAAGCCCACCCCAACGTCAGCTTCGTCGTCGCACCCGGCAGCAAGGAAGTATTGGAGAACATCACCCGTGACGGCGGCCTGGAGCTCCTGCTTTCTGCCGGCGCACGCTTGATGGACCCGACCTGCGGCTTCTGCATCGGCAACAGCCAGTCACCAAAGTCACATGCCATTTCTCTACGCACGAACAACCGCAACTTCGAAGGACGCAGCGGCACCAAGGACGCACAAGTCTACCTCGTCAGCCCACAGACTGCGGCCGCCGCCGTCATCACCGGTGAGATCACCGACCCACGCACCCTCGAACGCGAGGGCATCAAGTACCCCAAGGTGGCCATGCCCAAGAAGTTCTACATCGACGACAGCATGTTCATCTGCCCGCCCGCACCCAAGAAACGCGAGGCCATCACCATCAGCCGCGGACCCAACATCGGCGAGCCGCCCAGCAACACCCCGCTGCCAGAGAACATCGTCGGCGCAGTCACCATCAAGGTTGGCGATCTCACCACCACAGACCACATCATCCCTGCCGGTGCCCGCATGAAGTTCCGCAGCAACGTCCCCAAATACAGCGAGTTCCTCTTCGAGACCGTCGACAACAAGTTCTACGAGCGCGCCAAGAAGAACAAAGACCAGGGATTGCACAACGTCATCGTCGCAGGACTCAGCTACGGCCAGGGCAGCAGCAGGGAGCACGCCGCTATCTGCCCGATGTACATGGGTGTGAAAGCCATCCTGGCCAAGAGCCTGGAACGCATCCACAAGGCCAACCTCATCAACTTCGGCATCGTCCCCCTCACCTTCATCAACGAAAAAGACTACGACACCATCACCCAAGGCGACGGCTTCGAAATCAAAGGACTACGCAACGCAATCGCCTCCGGTAAGAACAAGGTGACCGTCACCGACACCACCAGCAAGAAATCCTTTACCGCCGCGTTCGACCTCTCCGAGCGCGACCGCCTGATCATCCTCGCAGGAGGAACCCTCAACTACATGGGAGGAAAGGAGAAGTAAGACCATGAACAAAAAACAGAGATCACACGACAAAATCAAGGTAAAAACACCCCTCGTCGAGATCGACGGCGACGAGATGACCCGGGTCATGTGGCAATGGGTCAAGGACAAACTCCTCCTCCCCTACCTCGACATCCCTCTCGAGTACTACGACCTCGGCCTCAAGCACCGCGACGAGACCAACGATCAAGTCACCATGGACGCGGCGAACGCCATCAAGAAATACGGCGTCGGCGTCAAATGCGCCACCATCACCCCCAACAAAGACAGAATCAAAGAATACAACCTCAAGAAAGAATGGCCCAGCCCCAACGGCACTATCAGAGCGGCCCTGGACGGCACCGTCTTCCGCAGCCCTATCCTCGTCAATAACATCCCACCATCAGTGAAGACCTGGACCAAACCCATCCACATCGGCCGTCATGCCTACGGCGACGTCTACAAGAACCAAGAGATCCGCGTCCCCGGCGCCGGCACCGCACAGCTCGTGTTCAAACCCGCAGACGGCAGCCCAGTCATCGCCCAGACCATCCACGAATTCAAAGGACCCGGCATCATCCAAGGAATCCACAACACCGACAAATCCATCCAAAGCTTCGCCAAAGCCTGCTTCACCTACGCCTTCGACCTGAAACTCCCCCTGTGGTTCGCCACCAAGGACACCATCAGCAAGACCTACGACGCCCGCTTCCGCCAAATCTTCCAAGAAGAATACGAGAAGAACTGGAAACAGAAATACCAGGACGCCGGCATCGAATACTTCTTCACCCTCATCGACGACGCGGTCGCCCGCATCATGAAATCCGAGGGCGGCATGCTATGGGCCTGCAAAAACTACGACGGCGACGTCCTCAGCGACATGCTCGGATCAGCCTACGGCAGCCTCGCCATGATGACCAGCGTCCTCGTCAGCCCCCAAGGCTTCTTCGAGTACGAAGCCGCCCACGGCACCGTCCAGAAACACTATTATAAATATATGAAAGGCGAAAAAACCTCCAGCAACCCCATGGCACTCATCTTCGCCTGGACCGGAGCACTCAAAAAACGCGGCGAACTAGACCACACACCGGACGTCGTCGACTTCGCCACCAAACTCGAACAAGCAAGCCTGGAAACCATCGAAAGCGGCATCATGACCGGCGACCTCATCAGAGTCGCGGCACCCAGCAGCAAAAACAAACAAGTCTACACCGAAGAATTCATCGACGCCATCGCCGCCAGGCTCGACAAAAAACTATCCTAAGGAGAAAAAAACCTATGGCACAAAAAGCAATCCGCGAGGCGGACGGCAAACACATGATCGCCCGCCTCCTCCCCGACTACACCAACGGACTGTACACCATCACCGACAACTACCTCAGCATCGGCCCTGGCACTGACCTCAAAAAACTCCCCAGCCAATACAAATGGCTGACCAAAGACAAACTCGTCGTCAAACCCGACCAACTCATCAAACGACGCGGTAAAAGCAAACTCCTCCTCCTCGACGCCACCTGGCCCCAGGCCGAACAATGGATCAAGGAACGCATGAACAAACCCGTCACCGTCGGCACCGTCACAGGGATCTTGGACCACTTCATCGTCGAACCCTTCGTCCCACACAACCAACAAGATGAGTACTACTTAGCCATCATCTCACAACGCGAAGGAGACGAAATCCTCTTCCACCACGAAGGCGGCATCAACGTCGGCGACATCGACACCAAAGCACAACGCCTCTTCGTCCCCATCGGCACCCTGCCCAAAGCCTCCGACATCCAGGCCAAACTCCTTGGAAAAGTCTCCCGCGACCGCCAATCACAAATCGCCGGCTTCATCGAAGGCATGTTCAAATTCTACGCCGACCTCAACTACACCTACCTGGAAATCAACCCCTTCGTCGCCACCGGGAAAACCATCATCCCCTTGGACCTCGCAGCGAAACTCGACGACACCGCCGAGTTCGTCAGCGGCAAGAAATGGGGCGGCATTTCCTTCCCCTCACCCTTCGGCCGCCAACTCACCCCCGAGGAAGCCTACATCAACGACCTGGACTCCAAGACCGGCGCCTCGCTGAAACTCACCGTCCTCAACCCCGACGGCCGCATCTGGACCATGGTCGCCGGCGGCGGCGCCAGCGTCATCTACGCCGACACCATCACCGACCTGGGCTTCATGAGCGAAATGGCCAACTACGGCGAATACAGCGGCGACCCCAACGAAGAATTCACCTACCTCTACGCCAAGACCATCCTAGACCTGATGACCCGCAAGAAGAACCCGAAAGGCAAGTTCCTGCTCATCGGCGGCGGCATCGCCAACTTCACCGACGTCGCCAACACCTTCAAAGGCATCGTCAGAGCCCTCCGAGAATACCAAAAGAAACTCCAAGACAACAAAGTCAAGATCTACGTCCGACGAGGCGGCCCCAATTACAAGGAAGGACTGCGCATCATGCGCGAACTCGGCAGTGAACTCGGCGTCCCCATCGAAGTCTACGGACCAGAGACCCACATGACCAAAATCGTCAGCATGGCACTGAAAGGAGGGAAATAATCATGGCGAAAAACGACTACATCCTCTTCGACAAAAACACCCAAGCCTTCATCTACAACATGCAGACCAACGCCGTCCAACGCATGCTGGACTTTGACTACGCAGCCGGCCGCAAGATACCCTCCGTCGCCGCCATGATTAACCCCACCGGCAACGACGGCTTCCAAAAGTTCTTCTTCGGCCCCAAAGAAATCCTCGTCCCCGTCTTCAAATCCATGAAGAACGCGGCAACCAGGTATCCGAACGTCGACGTGATAATCAACTTCGCATCCTTCCGCTCTGCCGCATCCTCTACTGAGGAAGCCTTCGCGATCCCGCAAATCCGCACCATCGTCATCATCGCCGAAGGCGTCCCCGAACGGCGCATGCGTGAACTTATTGCTAAAGCCAAGAAACTCGACAAAATCATCATCGGCCCCGCCACCGTCGGTGGCATCGTCGCCGGACAGTTCAAGATCGGCAACACCGGCGGAACCCTGGAGAACATCATGGAGTCCAAACTCCACCGCTCCGGCTCCGTCGGCTTCGTCTCCAAATCCGGCGGTCTTTCCAACGAGGCGTACAACATCGTCGCCCAGAACACCGATGGTCTCTACGAAGGCATCGCCATCGGCGGCGACCGTTTCCCTGGCACCACCCTGTTGGAACATCTCATGCGGTTCGAGAAAAACCCGGAGATTAAGATGCTCGTCTGCCTCGGTGAGGTCGGCGGCTCTGACGAATACACAATCGTCGAAGCGCTCAAGAAGAAGCAGCTCACCAAACCTCTTGTGATGTGGGTCACTGGGACGTGTACGAAAGCATTCAAGACCGAGGTCCAGTTCGGTCATGCGGGAGCGAAAGCCGGCTCTGAGGCGGAGACCGCGGACGCCAAGAACGCTGCCCTCAAGGCGGCAGGCGCGGTCGTCCCTGACACCTTCGATGACTATGGCGAGAAAATCGCTCAGGTCTATAAATCCCTGGTCAAGAAGAAAATTATCACCCCCAAACCTGAGCCAGCCCCCATCAAGGTGCCAATGGATTACAACGCTGCCGTCAAGGCAGGGCTTGTGCGTCGGCCTGCGAACTTCATCTCCACAATCTCTGACGACCGTGGGGAAGAACTGAAGTACGGCAGCCTGGAGATCTCCGAGGTGTTCAAACGGGATTTGGGCATCGGCGGCGTGTTAAGCATCCTGTGGTTTAAACGGTTGCTGCCGAAGTACGCGACGAAGTTCATCGAAATGACCATCATGGTCACCGCAGACCATGGCCCGGCGGTCTCCGGTGCGCATAATACGATTGTCGCAGCGCGCGCAGGCAAAGACCTGATCTCGTCTCTGGTTTCAGGGATGTTGACGATTGGACCTCGGTTCGGCGGAGCTATCGATGGTGCCGCGCAGATGTTCAGCGAAGCGTATGATGCGGGCAGGACGCCGCAGCAGTTCGTCGATGACATGAAAGTCAAGGGTGCGAACATCCAAGGCATTGGTCATCGCGTCAAATCTATGCACAACCCTGATATGCGGGTGCAAATCATCAAGGAGTACGTGAAGAAGAATTTCAAGAGCACGCCGCTGCTTGATTTCGCGCTTGAGGTGGAGAAGATTACGACGTCGAAGAAGGACAATCTCATCCTCAACGTGGACGGCTGCATCGGAATCTGTTTTGCGGACCTGTTGCGCAGCGAGTTCTCTAAGGAGGATGCGGACATGTACATCAAGTTAGGGGCGCTCAACGGCCTGTTCGTGTTGGGTCGTAGTATCGGGCTGATCGGGCATTTCCTGGATCAGAAGCGGTTGAAGCAGGGCTTGTACCGGCACCCATGGGACGATATCGCCTACATGGTCGACATGAAGGAATAAAATCCTTTATTCCTCCCTTTTTTTTCTTTTTACTCCATTCGTCGTGGTGAAAAACTCTTTAAGGTTCATTTGTATTTGTTGTCCTTTGAGGAAGGGCTATGGAGGATGAGCGGAGGGCATCGTTGGCGTACACCGAGCTTGGCATTGTGGCGGTGGCGTGTGGTGTGATCGGGTTGGTCGTTTTTGTGTTGACGTTTGTGCTCGCTTTGGAGGTCCTGTTGTGGGTCGTCCTGGTGTTGGGCGTGTTAGCGATCCTCTTTGGTATCTTTGCGTATTGGGGATTGGAGCGAGATACCCTGGGTTTGGCTGGGTTCAGTCTTGGTACGCTTTTGGTTATCTTGTGGTTTTTATTCTATGCCTATGCCTCAGTGAGGGGTTTATAGGGGCTTCTTTAGAACCTGTCCTGGGTTGTTTTTAAAAGGAAGGAAAATGGAGGAGACTATTGGTGTAGGGAGTCTCTCCTGGGAATTAGTGGTGTTTTTACTTGTTGAGGGTGATCTCAATGCTGGATACGTTGGAGGTGCGTCCTTCTTCGTTGGTGATGGCTTCGGTGCCGATGCGTATTTCTTTGATTTTGGCGTCGGTGACGAATCGGTTCCGTGTGATCTCTGCGGCGTCGACGGCTCGGCTGATGGCTCGACCTCTGGCCTTGACGATGACTTCACTGGATCCGCTGTTGAACTGTGTGACGATGGCGAGGACGTAGCTCATGGGTGGTTTGTTTCCGATATAGATGACGTTTTCCTCGTTTGCTTCTTCTTTTGCTGTCATGTGGTTTTGCTCCCTAGTGTTCGGTGGTCTTTGGTAGGTATTCCTCCTACCATCTTAGGTATGGTAGATAAAGATTTCGCAGTTGGTTATGTTTTTCCAGGAGAGATGAAGCGAAGTTTAGTTGCGAGGTCTTGTGGGGTTCGGGCGAGGAGTCGGATCATCGGTTCTTTGCCGGGGCCGCCGTGGTCGTAGATGAGGTCTGGTGTTGTTCCGAGTGTTTGGATGGCGGTTTTGGTGCCCCAGTCCATGGTGGAGGTGGCTGTTGGTGGTTCAAGTGCGCGGTCGAAGGTTGCTGTGGTGAGCTCGTTGGTGGTTGCGAGGGTGAGGGTTTCCTCGGTGTATCGGAGGTTCATGGCTGTGCGCATCTCGGGGTCGTGGGTCATGGCGGCGAGGACGATGGAGGCGACGTGTTTGGATCCGCCGAAGGTCAGGGTGCCGCAGCGGAGTGGTTGGTGGCCGGCTCTGATGATGCGCCCTTGGAGGGCGCAGACGTCTCGTGGTGTGGTGGCTTGGGGGATGGCGTAGGCGATGTTGATGCCGACCTCAGGGATAGAGGAGACGGGGAGGATGGACAGCAGGGGGTGTAGCATGTTGTGGAGTTGGCACCAGACGTGGGCGTGCTCGGGGGTGGGGAGGTCTGGGGGGACCATGATGGTGGTGTGGGTGTTGAGGACGTCTGCGCCTTTTCCGGGGGTGTAGCCTTCGTTGATCATGGCCCAGAGGATGCGTTTGGCTTGGGGGACGGCGTCTGCGAGTGGTGTGTGTTGGGCGAGGAGGCCGGTGATGAGGGCGGCGAGGGTGCAGCCGGATCCGTGGGCTTTTTTCTGGGGGAGTCGGGGGAGGCTGAGTTCGTGGAGGGTGGTGCCGTCGTAGAAGAGGTCGGTGGCTTGGGGTCCTTTGAGGTGGCCGCCTTTGATGAGGACGGTTTGGGGTCCGAGGTCGGCGAGGCTGTGGCAGGCTTCTTTGGCGTCTTTGAGGGATCTGATGGTGGTGTTGAGGAGGGCGCCTGCTTCGGAGATATTGGCGGTGAGGAGGAGGGTGTGGGGGAGGAGGTGGGTGCGGAGGGCGTCGGTGAGGGTGTGGTCGGCGAGGCGGGCGCCGCTGGTGGCGGTCATGACGGGGTCGACGATGGGGGTGAGGTGGTGGTCGGTGAGGATGTGGGCGACGGTGGTGACGGTGTCTTTGTTGTGGAGCATGCCGGTTTTGACGGCGGTGATGGAGAGGTCGTCGAGGAGGGTGGTGAGTTGGGTGGCGATCTGGGTGGGGGTGAGGGGGTAGATGGCGGTGACGGTTTGGGTGTTTTGGGCGGTGAGGGCGGTGATGACGGTGGTGCCGTGGACGCCGAGGTAGTGGAAGGCTTTGAGGTCGGCTTGGATGCCGGCGCCGCTGGAGGGGTCTGAGCCGGCGATGGTGAGGGCGACGGCGGGGTGCATATGGCGGTGGTACTGGGGGGCGGGTATTTCAGGGTTTCTCCGAGGAGGCTGGCGAGGGTGGCAGATGGGTTAGTAAGGTGGTGGGCTGGTGTATGAAGCGTGTGCCGTTGCTTGGGGAGGAGGTGCAGATGGTGTTTCAGAGGTAGCAAGGGGGGGGGATAAAA
>Ga0209777_10000690_pt1 | contig 53330 bp, 51 predicted proteins | sample FrelakmetHBP12HB_FD_187147 | JGI IMG/M metagenome (GOLD analysis project Ga0209777, IMG submission 187147) | Freshwater lake sediment microbial communities from the University of Notre Dame, USA, for methane emissions studies -HBP12 HB (SPAdes)... | ecosystem: Environmental > Aquatic >...
GAGATCGACCGCCCGGACCTGTACCGTTCGTACGCCGATTACCTGCACATCTCCTATGACCTGGTCCGGCGGGGCGTGCGCTTCGGAAACAATAACTGGACCCCGGTACGGGCTCGCTCTTTTGCCGAACCGGTTGAGCGCCTGATTGCCATTACCAGCGAGCAACTCCACGATATATACAACCGCGGCCTGTATTCGGCGGACAAGACCCAGACTGCCGACGAGACTGCCCGTCAGATCGAGATGGAAAACCTGCGTGCCCGTATCGACCTGCCGATGGCCCGTATCGAGATCCGCACCGACGATGGCGGCCAGCCCCTGGAAGTGGATATCGCCAACCTGACCCTCAAGCACCTTCTGCTGCTACGCTTCTATGCCGACCAGAAGTTTGCCCGTTCCTTCCGTTATGATCGAGAGGATGTGGAACGAGCCCGACTCAACGAGCAGCAGGCTGCCAGATTGGGCCTGCGGGCTGAGATCGAAAATCCCTTCAGTGGGAAGCCCATCGCCATGCGCGAGTTCCTGCGCTGGACCCTGGAGGAAGTCAGGCCTCTGGCTGAACCATTAAATCTTTGGGACGATCTGCAGCCATTGGTCTCCATGGCTGGGGGTGAGCCCAATGCTTCCGAGCGTCTGAGAACACGCATCCGGGTCGAGCTGGGTAAGAAGGCGGTCGAGGTGCCCCTCGAATTCATGCGAATGCTTGCCGAGGAACGCCATGCCCAGGTCAAGCGTGACCTGGACCAGATTCTCCAGGACCTGCCTCTCCTTGGGTCTGACGCGGTTCGCTTGAGTGAAGTTTTACAGCTTGCCCGCGAGGACACCCGCCGCGATCCCCTCCTGTCAATCACCTTCCGCCCGACCGTGGAAATCAACCAGACCTATGCTGATAAGACTGCCGAAGTGGTCAACCTGGCTCAGCAGCTTATTCGCATCCCGTCCATCACCACCGGACCGGACGAGCGCCTGGAGGAAGTCCGTCGGTCAGCCGCTTTGATCTTCGATTACCTGCATGAGCACGGAGTTGAGGCGCGCTATTTCGACGGGAAATATCCGTCTGTATTAGCAGACTTCCCAAAGGAGCAAAAGACCCACGGAAGGGTTTTACTCTCCGGACACTTCGACGTGGTTCCACCCGAGCCGGACGACAGGCAATTCGAGCCGCGCCTGGAAGGGGACTACCTCTGGGGCCGAGGCGCAGCCGACATGAAGACCGTCGTTGCCACCTATATGGTCTGGATGAAGGACCGCCTGCGCCAGGGCCCGCCATACCCATCCATTTCGCTATTGCTGGTGGGCAACGAAGAGAACGGCGAGACCGAGCCGATGGGCACGCCACAGGTGCTCAAGGTTCTGGCAGAGGAAGGTAAAGTCCCCGAACTTCTAGCGGCCGGGGAACGCACCGGTGAGGCCGGGACCGAGTTATATGGGGAAGTCTGTCCCGAAAACCGCGGTATTTTCCGTTTTGAGGTGATCGGACGGGGTGTGCGTGCTCATTCAGGCATCTCCGGGACCGGCCCCGACCTGACCGCCCGCTTGCTGGCAGCCCGCTCGGAGGTCGAGTCCATCCTGAACGAACGCCTGACCCTGAACAGCTCGGACGGCTGGAAATCCCAAGTGCGCTTCCCATACATCCAAGTGGGTATGCCGGGTATTTACAACATCACCGCTGACCAGGGCTTGTTCGGTGTTGAAGTTCGCCCAATCCCGCAGGACGTTATCTCCGCCCTGGTGGAGAAACTGGATGAGTATTGTACCAACCAGGAACTCGAGCTGAAAATCTCCGTGAAAGAGAACGGGATTGCCTGCGACCCGGCCAATCCGTACCTGAAGGCGCTGCTGAAATCAGTGAAACAGATCTCCGGCCGGGATCCACGCCTGGGACGCAAACTCCCGGCAACGAGCGCTCGATTCGCCCCACGAGGACAAGGCATCGTTTGGGGGCAGACCGGACTCGGCCCGCATTCACACGATGAACGGCATTTCCTACCCAGTATTTTACCGTTCTACCAGGTGCTTCATGCCTGGGGTGAAGAGTTGCTGAAGCTATAATCGAGATAACACCCCCGGGAAGAACTAAAAACAAAATGACCTGACAGCAGATGGTCGGGTCTTTTTCCCACCGGTCGAGGCCCAACGATTTTTTTGGATGTGCACACTCCCGCCAGACATAAAAATTCCATATTAATTCCTTGCATGAATATGCTATCATAAGGGAATGCGATAATCCCGTATCTATTTCCAAATCGGAGGTTGATATGACACCTACCATCAAACAAACCGTCATCTTCAAAGCCACCCCGCACGAAGTCTACGAGGCGCTGATGGACTCGAAGAAACACGCCGCTTTCAGCGGTGGCAAGGCCAGCATCAGCCATACGGTTGGCGGCAAGATTTCTGCCTATGATAACTACATTGCTGGGAAGAATATCGAGCTAGTGCCTGATAAAAAGATCGTCCAGGACTGGTGCGCCGTGGACTGGCCGGAAGGTTATTTTTCGCGTGTGATGTTTAAGTTCACCGCCATCCCGGAAGGCACGCGGCTGGACTTCACCCATGCGAATGTACCGGAAGGCACGGAAGAGGAATTCAAACAGGGCTGGATTGACAACTACTGGGAGCCAATGAAGCGCTACCTCGAGAGATAGGCCGAAAGGGGTCCCATGAATAAATTCTTCTTAAAACTGTTCATGGCAATCAATGTTTTTACGATCCGCCTCAGCCGGGGGCGCATCGGCAGCCAGCTCGGCACGCAGACCATCCTGCTGCTGCACACCACCGGGCGTAGATCTGGCCGGCATGTTGTTACGCCGATCGCCTATTTTCAAACAGACGGCTTTTATTTCCTGATCGGGTCCAACTGGGGCAAGGAACAGAACGCCGGCTGGTACTATAACCTGATGGCGCTGCCGCGCACGATCATCGAGATCAAGGGGAAGAAGATCCCCGTCGAGGCGAGTCATGCCGAAGGACCGGAATACGACCGGCTATGGAAATATGCTATCGAACACCACCCGCCCTATCTGCATTACAAGGAAATGACCAGCCGGCACATCCCGATTGTGGTGCTGCAACCCGATATCCAATGAATACAGTAATTGAATCGCCGTATTGATAAAAAAGTGGGAACCTATCGGGGGCAAAATGGATCTTTTTAGGGTAGGCTGGAGGATGCCATGAAAAAACCAAACTTTTTGCTCATCTTGGTGCTTCTGATAAGCGCCTGTGGGCCTGCTTCGAACAGCGGAGTTATTTCAACCTGCCGCCTCTCACTGGATGCTTTGTCTGCCCTGATCGGCGGGTTGGAATTCCCGCCCAATTTCAAGACCGAGAACCCGGCCAAAACTGGCGGTGAATTCGACGTGATGCAGTACTTCAGCGTACTCGACCACCTCTCGATGCAGCCGGGTTACATGCTGGACTACGTTTATCACTACGACAGGATGAGTGGCAACCCGGTCCTGTACGTCCGCCCGAACGGCCAGCCGCCCTATGCCACAGAGGCTGACCTGCCGGCCGGGTACGATAGGTTGGGTTACCTGGATGACGTGAAAACGGACGAAACTCCCGATAGTTATTTCCAATTCATGGTACTGGCGATGATGGGCAACCAGTTCTACAAACTCTTTGACATCAACTACAATGACTCGCAGATCATCTGCAACAAGGCCGATGTGACCAACATTGTCGCCACCCTGAACGGAGGCTTTGGCTACCGGATTTCGCTGGCTTCACGAATAAAGGCAGCTCTGCTAAAGGATGTTGACCCGTCCGTCAGTATCAGCGAGCAGACTGTCGAGGTCCGGTTCGTGACATTCACCCTTTGGGGCGGTTTCTACCTGGAGGCCTACACCCTCAGCCGGTCAATGCCACACACCATTCAGGATGTGCAGAGGAAGAACCTTGTCCCGTACGACTGCGGTGTCATGTTTTAGCCCAAAGAGTCTGTGCTATACTTACGCAGATTTTTCCAGTAGGAGCCACCCATGGACATCCACACCACCGATGACGCCGTTACCCGTCGTATCAAATTCTTCACCAACCGCGAGAAAATGCTGCGCGAGAACGACCTTTATTTCTATAACCAGCCGGTCGAGGAAATCAAAGGCGGGTCGCGGGTCGTCGTCAATGGACGGGAAATGGGTATGTACGCCTCGTACGGCTACCTGGGCCTGCTCGGCCACCCGCGCATCAACGCCGCCGCCAAAGCCGCAGTGGATAAGTTCGGCACAGGGACGAATGGCGTCCGCACACTGGCCGGTACGCTGACGATCCACACCGAACTGGAGGAGACGATTTCCGGGTTCAAACATGCGGAGGCGGCCATCACTTACTCCTCCGGTTACGCCACCAACCTGGCCGTCATCTCCAGCTTGATGGGGCGCGGCGATTACGTCCTCTCGGACAAACTCAACCACGCCTCCATTGTGGACGGCTGCCTGATGTCGGGTGCGGAGTTCCGTCGCTTCAAGCACAACGACATGGTCGACCTGGAGCATCGCCTCCAGCAGGTCCCGGAGGGCGTGGCCAAAATGGTGGTCGCTGACGCGGTCTTCAGCATGGACGGCGACGTGATTGACCTGCCGAAAATGGCTGCTCTATGTAAAAAGTACAGCGCATGGCTCATGATGGACGAAGCCCACTCGGTGGGCGTGCTCGGTAAAACCGGGCGCGGCATCGAGGAGCACTTCGACATGGGCGATGTGGTGGATATCAAAATGGGCACGCTCTCCAAGACCATCCCTTCGGTGGGCGGCTATGTGGCCGGGAAGAAGGAACTCATCCAGTACCTGCGTCATGCCAGCCGTGCTTATATCTTCTCCGCTGCGCTGCCCCCGGCGCAGACCGCCGCCGCCAACGAAGCCTTCAAGGTCATCCTCGATGAACCCTGGCGTATCGAAAAGGTCAACGCCAACGGCCGGCAGTTCATCAACGGGTTGAAGAACGCCGGGTTCGACACCCTGCTGAGCACCACCGCCATTGTCCCGGTGCTGTGCGGTACTGACGAGCGCGCCTTTGCTCTCACCCGCGAATGCCAGCATAAGAACTTGTTCGTCCTGCCGGTGGTCTCCCCGGCGGTGCCGGAGGGCCTCGCCCGCCTACGCGCCACCGTCACCGCCGCACACGAGCCGAAAGAGATTGACTACGCCTTGGATGTGATCGAGAAGGCAGGCAGGGAAATCGGGATCATCCAGTAACCCGTAGGGGCATGATATAGCCTGCCCCTACAATTCTTATGTCAACCCTCACTCTCAAACCTAGACGCGAAAAATCGCTCCTGCGCCACCACCCGTGGATTTTCTCCGGCGCCATTGGTCGCGTGGAAGGAAACCCCGCATCCGGCGAGACCGTAGAGCTGCTTGCCGCGGACGGGCAGTTCATGGCCCGCGCCGCCTACAGCCCAAGTTCGCAGATCCGGGCGCGTGTCTGGACCTTCGACCCTTCCGAGCCAGTGGATGTGGATTTTTTCCGGCGTCGTATCAAAGCAGACATCGCCTCACGTACCACCTGGAACGTGCCAAGTGACACGAACGCTTTTCGCCTGATCCACGCCGAATCGGATGGCCTACCTGGCCTCATCGTGGACCAGTATGCGGACACCCTCGTGCTCCAGTCATTGACTGCCGGGACGGAAATCTGGAAGGAAACCATTGCTGACCTGCTGCTCGAACTGACTGGTCTGACGACCATCTACGAACGCTCCGATGCAGACGTGCGTGAACTGGAAGGCCTGTTTCCGAAAGTCGGCCCCTTGCGCGGCATTTCTCCCCATTCCCAGATCACCATCCTCGAAAATGGAATGAAATTCCACGTTAATTTTGAAACCGGCCACAAGACCGGCTTCTACCTCGACCAGCGCCTCAATCATCAACGTGTGCGTGGATTGGCAGTGGACCGCGATGTGCTGGACTGCTTCTGTTACACCGGTGGTTTCACTGTCAACGCGCTGGAGGGTGGAGCAAAGTCGGTGCTCTCCGTGGATGCCTCGGCGGAGGCGCTGGCGCTGTGCCGCGAAAACGTGATCCTCAATGCCCTCCCCGTTGACCACCACATTATTCTGAAAGGCGACGTCTTTCAACTCCTGCGTAAATTCCGGGATGAAGCCCGCTCTTTCGACTTGATCATTCTCGACCCGCCCAAGTTCGCCCCGACAGTTGCCCAAGCCGAGAAGGCTGCCCGCGGCTACAAAGACATCAACCTGCTGGCCTTCAAACTCCTGCGTTCCGACGGGATTCTGGTCACTTTCTCATGTTCGGGTGGGATTGATGCCGAGCTGTTCCAGAAAATCATCGCCTCCGCTGCGCTGGATGCGGGTGTGGAGGCGCAAATTATTGAGCATTTATCACAGGCGCCTGATCACCCGGTGGCGCTGAATTTCCCGGAGGGGGCTTATCTCAAGGGCTTAGTGTGCCGGAAGGCTTAATTAAAAAAAGAAGAGGCGACCCATCAAGTCGCCCTGAGTCTTGAATCGCCGCTCTAACCGTTCGGCAGGATCATTACCTTGCAGACCGACTCGCTTCCCCTTTCGATCAGTTCGATACCCCGCTGCAATTCCTCCAACGGCAGCTGGTGCGAGATCAGTTTCTCCACCAGCACCCGCCGGCTCTTCAACAAGCCGAGTGCCTGATAGGAATTGCGCAGTGAGGTGAACGAGGAAAGGATCGTCAGCCCCTTGCGAAAGATGGGGAATGCCTCGACAGCCATCTTTTGACCGGACGGAGGCACACCAAACAGCAGGATTTTTCCTCCCGGGCGGGCGAAATCCAGCGTCCGGCTCATCACCGCCACAGCCCCGGTCGCATCCACAACTGCATCATAGGCATCCCGTTCGAGGTCGTCCAGACAGGTAAGACTGCGGTCAGCGCCCAGGGTTTGGGCAAAGGCTGCCCGGTCCGGATTCTTATCCACCGCCACCACCTCGGCGGTCCCGTTCAGGCGCAGGCCCTGCAGGAGCAGGAGCCCGATCGGCCCGGCACCGATAATGGCGACTCTGGCGGCCACTGCCATGTCGAGCCGTTCCAACCCATGCAGTACGCACGACAGCGGTTCCATGAATGCCCCCTGTTCGAAGGGCAGATCCCCGATATCGAAGGCCGCCTTCTCCGGCACGCTGACGTACTGGGCCATCCCGCCCGGGCGGGTAACACCCACCGCCTGCCAGTTGAGACAGAAGTTGTGACGGTTGTTGAGGCAATTGACACAGTTGTCACAGGGCAGGTTGGGCTCCACCGCCACCCGGTCACCGGTTTTGAAACGAGTCACGGCGGAACCAATCTTCTCCACCACCCCGGCGAACTCGTGGCCGGGGATGATCGGGTAGCTGCCCAGGTATTCCCCCTGGAAGATATGCACATCCGTGCCGCAGATGCCGCTGGCCATCACCCGCACCAGCAGCTCTCCTGGTGCAGGCTCCGGGACGGGTACTTCCTGCGTTTCGATCTGCTTGGGTTGAAGAATGACAGCCGCTTTCACAAGCACCTCCTTTTCCAGAAAATCATTGCCTCCGCCGTCCCGGAGGCAGGCGTGGATGCGCAAATCATTAGGCATTTGTTACAGGCCCGGACCACCCGGTAACACTGAATTTCACCGAGGGGGCGTATCTCAAAGACTTTGTGTGTAGAAAAGAGTGAGATTATCTTCGAATTTTTAATTACTAACTTGGCTAAGTTAAAAACCTCTGTTATACTTTTTTGATAAAATATCAATCTGAAGGTTTATTGACTCTGTTTTCTAGCTTTACGCAGATCTTTAACTAGTCCTAGCAATTCAGGAGATTTATATCCACCATCAAGAAATGCATCTACCATTAATTTCCATATCGCATATTCTTTTTGCTTTTTTGTCGATTGTAGCGGATTTTGTTCGAAATATTTCACTAATAAATTCAACCCGTATTTATCAGTTACTTCCCAATATAATTTCCTTTCGTTTTGCTTGCGGCCATTAGTTCCTACCGAAAATCGGTCACGACATTTTTTGATAAAATCATGGTTGTTTACTGATCCGATAGAAAAACGAGGAATATGACCACCGTGTGAGGGACAGTCATTGAATGACCCTCTGATTTCAACAAACATGCTAAACTTACTACACTATTCTTTATCTTTTAGTATAGCTTCAAGACGTTCAGATACATTGAGGTGTCTTCCACTTTCGAGAAATATTATAAAAGCCAGCATTCGATAATACAAATAATCAACTTGTAAACTCGACTCAATTGGAGTTTTATTAATTTCATGATGCCTTATTAAAAAGTTATTGCCGATGTCCGTAAGTTCTGCCATCTCGTTATTAAGACGCTTTTGAAATTCCGGTTCTCTTGCCGCCTTACCAATCAAAATGCTCATAGATTTTTTCTTATCAGCTGGACACTCGATGGTTTTCAAGCGTTCAAAAGCATCCCATAAATATTTAAGTGCCTCCTTTCGAACTTTAGGATCTTTATTATAAAATTCTTGGCAAGCGTCTTCAAGCAAGGAATTAAGATGAGAATCACTTGTTTGAAAAAGGATTCCTTTCTCAATCAATAACCTATCATCATCTTTTGTATTCTTCTCATTAGTTTGATCAGTTTTGCTATTCATCATTTCCTCCACTGAAAAACAATTTAAAGACGCACTATGGTTATTATTGTCACCCAGTAACAAGAGAGCGAGCGTCGGGATTGGTACTTATGCGGAATATCAAAAAAACAAGGGGACGGATTTTTATCCGTCCTTTTTCATCCTACCCAATAAGGGGTTTAATAAACACCGTTAACATAATTCTGGATGTCCAGCGGGGGCTGCACGCCGGTGTCGATGGTCAGGTTGTCTGTATAAAATGTCCTTTTTGAACCGTCTGAAAGAGTCACTGTCCGCACCAGTTTTAGCAGTAACCCACTTTCAGAGTCGAAATAAACAATACTTCCAGATTCGATTATTGGTTGGGTATAATCCTCGGTTGTGCGCGGCGAGGCAAGCTTTTGATCCAAAGTAAACACGGTGGCTGTCTTCCCGTCTACCTGAGCTGTCGTCACAATTGGATGGTTCCCGCTGGTGGACATGAAGGTATCCATCTCATCTGCGAATTGATAGTCCAGGGTAAGGGAATATGGATTCTGGGGATTGGAAACGTTGTTCGTCAGGTCGTAAATAATATTATTCCTGAACACGTCAACATCAACAGGCTGTCCATCCTGTGAGTTCATGCTCCATACATACTCATAGACAAGTTTATTTTCGTTGATGTGGTACCAGATATCGATTATCTGAACTAGTGGAATCACCTGGCCGTTTGACAATGTTCCCCGATCTTGCTTGTCGGTATCATAGACGATCTTTTCGGTGACGTGCACCCAGCCGGGCTGGTTGTATAAAGTTCTTGCTTTGTTGTTCAGCCCTGCCAGTAGTTTCTTGGCATTGTTGTCGGCTGCTGCAGACCCACCACAGGCGGAAAGGAGACCTGCCAGAATTGACATAACCGCTAAAAAGGTAAAGATCTTCCTGAGCATTTCAACTCCTAATAGTCGGTGATTTTCAGGCGGATAGTCGTCCGCCGCGCTGGACTAATCCTCGCCCAGGGATAAAATGGAGCGCAGCAAACCGGCAACCATCACGCCCAATTGCACGCCTTTGACGGGCGTAATTGCCAATGACTGACCTTTCTGTTCGGCACGTTTGGTCAGCAGGAAGGCCGCGCCCACTCCCACCAGCGCGCCGATCGTCCCGCCAATAAGCAGTGTCCTGAGTTTCCACGAGTTGTCAGGAGTGGGGACTTCAATTATTTCGGTTTCTTCCATAATTACGATCCTTTCATGTGGTAAGGGCAGGGAAAACCCTTCCCTGAGCGACGATAAATGTTGGTTTTTACAGTTTCTCAATCAGCGATTGAATCACCGCCCCGGCCTGTCGAAACCAGACGAAGGGCTTCGTTACCCCGTCCGATACTTTCCGCGTCCAAGTGGAAAGCAGAACGAAGATGCCCCGGGTTTTACCGGTATAGTGCGGTATGACCTGAAGCAATTTTGCCATGCCATAGACAGTGGTGATCAAGATTATCAGAATCGCCAGCGCAAAGAACAGCGCTGGAGTGAGCAACCAGATCACCGAAACGTCGGCCCAGACACCGGTCCGGGGCGCTCCACCGGTGACGACCAGCACAGCCCCAGCGGTGATCAGTCCTGCCATCATCAGGAACGGTACCAGGATTTGCCAGGCGAATTGGCGCTTATGGGCACTGACGGTCGGACGTTCAACGGGAGGCTGGTCTGCCATGCGCTGATTCTAGCACAAAAAAAAGACCTGACAGGTCTTCCATTCCCTGTCAGGTCTGATTTAATAAAGCAAATGTTACTTGCGGCTCATGGCGTCCATCACGGCTACTGCTGCCATTTCGACGATGGAATCCACTTCGTCGCCGGTCTGCAGGACATGGATGGGTGCGCCGGTGCCGAGCAGGATCGGGCCAATGGCATGGGCATTGCCCAGTCGGGCCAGCAGTTTGTAGGCAATATTGGCCGATTCGAGCGACGGGAAGACCAGCACATTGGCATCCTTGACTGCACTGAACGGATATCGCTCGTCCACAATTTCGGGTACCACCGCGGTATCCGCCTGCATCTCGCCGTCCACATTCAGGTCGGGGCGCTGCTTCTTGACCAGTTCAACCGCCTTGCGCACCTTGTCTGAGTGCGGGTGCGGGGTGGAACCGAAGTTGGAGAAGGAGAGGAAAGCCACGCGCGGCTCGATTTCGAGTCGCTTGGCAAAATCCGCGGAGAGACAGGCGATCTCAGCCAGCTGCTCGGCGGTCGGGTCAATATTGACCGTGGCATCCGTGAACAGGAAGACGCGGTCTCCGACGATCATGATATAGACGCCAGCGACCAGCCCGCTGCCCTGGGCATGGTTAATTTGCAAAGCTGGGCGGATGACATCCGGATATTCGTAGGTCAGTCCGGAGACAAAGGCGTCCGCGTCGCCCATCCTGACCATCAGCGGGCCGAGCACGTTCGGCTCGCGTACGCGCTTTTGAGCCTGCGGTAGCGTCATGCCCTTGCGGGCGCGCAGGTCGTAATAGGCCTTTACATAGGCTTCGTATTTTGGGGAGTTGTTCGGGTCGAGGATGTCGCCGGTGAAGTCGAGCGCCAGTTCCTTGACCTTGCTCTGGATGACTTCGGGCCGTCCCACCAGGATCGGCGTACCGATGCCGTCATCCTGGACCTGGACAGCGGCACGGATAATCTTGGGCTCCTCGCCCTCGGCGAAGACAATCCGTTTCTGTGGTTTGGCTGATCTGGCCTTATTCATAAAGAAGGAGCGCACACGCGCACCCGTGCCCTGGCGGAAGGCCAGTTGCTCGCGGTATTCGTCTATGTCGATCGGCTTGCGAGCCACGCCGGTTTCCATGGCGGCCTTTGCCACTGCCGGGGATTCCCACAGCAACACGCGCGGATCAAGCGGCTTGGGGATGATGTAATCCGGGCCGAATTTGAGGCTTTCTACCCCATAAGCGCGCAGGACCGAATCAGGTACATCTTCGCGCGTGAGGTTATAAAGTGCCTTCGATGCAGCGAACTTCATATCATCGTTGATGGCTCTAGCGCGGACATCAAGTGCACCACGGAAGATGAATGGGAAGCCAAGCACGTTATTGACCTGGTTGGGATAGTCCGAGCGACCAGTTGCAACAATGGCATCCGGGCGTGCTTCCTTGGCCAGTTCGTATCTAATTTCAGGGTCCGGATTCGCCATAGCACAGATGAATGGCTTCTCTGCCATCGACTTGACCATCTCAGGGGTCAGCACATTGGCGACAGACAGACCGAGGAAAACATCGGCGCCGCGTACCGCCTCTGCCAGCGTGCGGCAATTAGTATCCACAATAAAGCGCTCTTTGTACTTATTCATGCCTTCAGTACGACCTTTATAGATGACACCCCGGCTGTCGAGCATCATAATATTTGACCGTTGGATCCCCCAGCGAATTGCCAATTCAGCGCAGGAAACAGCCGAGGCACCCGCACCGGAAATGACCATTCTTACGTCACTGTGCTTCTTGCCGACAATCTCCAGAACATTTGCCAGCGCAGCCGACGAAATGATGGCCGTACCGTGCTGGTCATCGTGGAAGACCGGGATATCGAGCATTCCCTTCAGCGTCTCTTCGATGTAGAAGCATTCCGGAGCTTTGATATCTTCCAGGTTGATGCCGCCGAAGGTCGGGGCGATGGCACGGGCGACATTAATGACCTCGTCCGGGTCGTGGCTGTCCACTTCGATATCGAACACGTCCACATCAGCGAATTTCTTAAACAGCACACCTTTGCCTTCCATGACCGGCTTGCTGGCCAATGCGCCGCGGTCGCCCAGGCCGAGGATGGCCGTGCCGTTGGTAAGTACAGCCACCAGGTTGCCCTTCGAGGTATACTCATAAGCCGCTTCCGGGTCCTTCTCGATATCCAGTACTGGCACGGCCACACCCGGGGTATAAGCCAAACCCAGGTCACGCTGCGTATCCATGGGTTTTGTCGGCACGACGGCAATCTTGCCAGGTTTTCCATTCAGATGATGGTAATCACGGGCATCTTGATCTGTAATTTTTGCCATAATGGACCTCCAAGTTGGATTTTATTACTTTCGCGTAAATTAATTATCCCATAATAGGGAGAAGTGTTGTTAGTTCCTTTTGTCACATAAAAATCAAACGCCTTACCCGTTTCCGGCTAAATTTCCTGTGCTTGTGTGAGAATCCGACAAGGACAGCGTGATAATTTAATGTATAATAGTAAAGTCTAGATATTGAACGCGCCGCTATTGTATCAGCTTATATGGCGGTCACGGCTTGAAACGGAACTCTTGGAAAATCCCGGGTATGCCCCTTGACCCGAAACACGGGCATCTTTTATGGGAAGTCTGAACGGAACGAACATGCGGACGAAAGCAGGACAGGTTATCTGAAAGATTAGGGACTTCCCCTCACAACCCGCATCCGGTACCGGACCCGTAACCGGTTCCCGAAGAACCATCTGTGTAATGCCCGGGGTGGGATGCAGAACAGATGGACATCCAGGAGATTTTTCCACAGCCGTGGCCCCCACTAGAGGTGGTCTGCGGCTGTGATTTATTAATACCCTCCCCCTTTGGGAGATGGGAAAAAACGATGAGCAAAATCACAGCGATCGAACCCCAGCAAAAGAACCCCCAGCGGGTGAATATATACCTGGACGGGGAGTTCGCCTTCGGGCTGGCGCGTATCACTGCCGGCTGGCTGAAGGTAGGGCAGGAACTGAGCGATGAGAAGATCGCCATCCTGCAGGCCGAAGATGCAAACGAAATGGTCTACCAGAAAGCCCTGCACTTCCTGAGTTACCGCCCGCGCTCTTCGGTGGAAGTACGTCAGAACCTTACGAAACGTGGCACCCCCGAAACACTCGTCGAGGAGACGGTGAAACGTCTCCAGCGTGCCGGGTTGGTCAACGACCAGGAATTCGCCCGGGCCTGGATTGAAAACCGTAAAACCTTCCAGCCGCGCAGTAAATCGGCGCTGCGGATGGAGTTACGGCGCAAAGGTCTTAGCGACGAAATTATCCAGCCTGTCCTTGATGAACAGGTCGACGAGGAAGCCCTGGCTTTTGAGGCCGCCCGTAAATACGCCCGGCGGTTGGCGGGTCTGGAATGGCTTGAATTCCGCCAGAAGCTAGGCGGGTTTCTAGCCCGCCGCGGCTTCTCGTACACCACTCTATCCCCGGTCGTCTCTGAAGTCTGGAAAGAAACCCAGATGGCGGATGGCGGGGGAACTCTTGAAGACAAGGATTAAATATGGAACTAAATATAATAATTGTAATTGTGATTGCTATCCTGACCCTCGTCCTGGGTCTGGCCATCGGTTTTTACATCAGCCGGGCCCAAGCTGAAAAGACCCAGCGCAGCCAGCGCGACAAGGCGGAGCAATTCCTGCAGGAAATGCGCGAACAGGCGCGTACCATCGAACTCCAGGCACGCGACAATGCCCTGAAAATCTCGCAGGCCGCCGAAAGCGAAATCACCCGCCTGCGCACCGAACTGAACCGGGAAGATGAGCGTCTGCAAAAACGCCGCGCCGAACTCGACGGTCGTGTGGAACGTCTGGAACAGCGCGAGCAGGCGGTAAATAAGCACCAGGGCGTCGTGGACCGCCGAGCCAATGAAATCGAGAAAATGCACGAGCAGGAGATGGCGGAACTCCAGCGCGTGGCCCAGATGAACATGGATGAAGCCCGCACCATCCTGCTGGCCGAGGTGGAGAAAGATGCCCGCAATGATATGGCGCGCATCATCCGCCAGATCGAGTCGGAAGCACGCGAGGAGGGTGATAAGCGCGCCCGCAAACTCATTGCCGATTCCATCCAGCGCGTGGCCACGGATCAGGTAGCGGAATATACAACATCGCTCGTACCGCTACCAAACGAGGAAATGAAGGGCCGCATTGTGGGCCGCAACGGACGCAACATCCGCGCCTTCGAGCAGGCCGCTGGAGTGGATGTGATTGTGGACGATACTCCCGAGGCGGTAACCATCTCATGCTTCGAGCCAGTACGCCGTGAAGTGGCCCGCCGCGCCCTGGCGCGTCTGATTCTGGATGGGCGCATCCACCCGGCGCACATCGAAAAGGTCCTGGATGAAGAGCAGAAGGCAGTGGATAAAGTCATCGTGGAGGCTGGCGAACAGGCTGCCTTTGACGCCGGTGTCACCGGCCTGCACCCGGAAGTGATGCGCATGATGGGCCGGCTCAAGTTCCGCACTTCCTACGGGCAAAACCAACTGGCACACGCCGTGGAAGTGGCGAAACTTTCCGGCATCCTGGCTGCTGAACTGGGCGCCAACGAGGACGTTTGCCGCCAGAGCGGCTTCCTGCATGACTTGGGCAAGGCCATGGATCACAATCAGGAAGGCACCCATGCCCTGCTGGGTGCTGAGTTTGCCAAACGCTACGGCGTAAATCCGAGCGTGGTAAACGCCATTGCTGCTCATCACCACGAGGTGGAGCAGGAGAGCATTGAAGCCATTATCACCGAATCTGCTGACGCGATCTCCGGTGCCCGTCCCGGCGCACGCCGCGAGGACCTGGAGGCCTACATCAAGCGCATCCGCACCCTGGAGGATATGGCCACCGCCTTCAAAGGTGTCTCACAGGCCTACGCCATCCAGGCCGGACGCGAGGTACGCATCATCGTCCGCCCGGAAGAGATTGACGACCTCGAGGCCGCCCGTCTGGCGCGCGACATCGCCAAGAAGATCGAGGAGACTATGCAGTACCCCGGTCAGATCCGGGTGACGGTCATCCGCGAGACGCGTGCGACGGAATATGCAAAGTAAATAAAATCAGGAGCAGGCAAACAAGCTTGCTCCTGAAATTATGAACGAATCCACAACACCCACCACCCCCAGGCACAAATTCTGGCGCGGTGTCCGTGACGAAGCACCCATCCTGCTTGGCGTGGCGCCCTTCGGTCTGATCTTCGGTGCGCTGGCGATTGACGCCCATATCGCGGTCCCGGTCGCCCAGGCCATGTCATCCATTATTTTTGCCGGTGCCTCCCAACTCATCGCTGCCCAGATGATCGCCACGGGGACCTCCGGTCTGGTGATCCTGCTGGTCGTCTTCGTCGTTAACCTGCGGCACGCGCTATACAGCGCCTCGGTCGCGCCGCATGTGCGGCACGTCACCCTGGGCTGGAAGTTCCTTCTCGCCTACTTGCTCACCGATGAAGCCTACGCCGTCACCATCACCCACTATAACCAGGAGGGTGACCCGGCCAACAAACATTGGTACTACCTCGGCACCGGTCTGACCCTGTGGACAACCTGGCAAGTCAGCACAGCGATTGGTATTTTCATCGGGGCCCAACTCCCGCAGGATTGGCCGCTCGGTTTTGTTCTCCCGCTGACCTTCATCGCCTTGGTTGTTCCGGCGCTTAAAGACAAGTCCAGCGTCGTGACAGCTATCACAGCCGCCCTAGTCGGCGTGATGACCTTCGGCTTCCCGTTAAAGACCGGACTGCTGGTCGCTGCTTTCATCGGTATTCTGACAGGCTTGCTGGTGGAAGGTAGACCAAAATGAGTCTCTGGTTGGTTATCCTGCTGGCCGGCTTGCTGACGTTCGGCACCCGGCTTTCATTCATCCTCCTGCTCGACCGAATCAAGGTCCCCGATTGGTTTCGGCGCGCCCTACGCTTCGTGCCGGTGGCGGTGCTCTCGGCCATTATCCTGCCCGACCTCGCCACCCATAACACCGCCCTGGACCTTTCCCTGCGCAACCCGCAGTTATACGCCGGCGCGCTGGCTGTCCTGGTGGCCTGGCGCACAAAAAACATCCTGCTGACCATCATTGCCGGGATGGTTGCTCTGTTGGTATTTCAGGCCTTGCTGAGGATTTTATAAGAACAGGCCGGCCCAACCATTCAGCTCTTTCGTCAGGTGGGCATGCTATCTGTTCATAACTCTCAGGCGCGGACGAACGGGTTTTTGCTTTTCTCCTCCCCCACAGTGGACTGTTCTCCATGCCCCGATAAAATCCGCGTCTCATTTGGTAGCGTAAATATCTGATTCCGAATACTTTCCACCAGCATCTCCCAATCACCGCCGGGTAAATCCGTCCGGCCAACACCACTCTGAAAGATCAAGTCACCGCTGAAAAGCGCATTCGCCTGCGCACAATAAAACACGCAATGGCCAGGGGTATGTCCCGGCGTGTGTCGAACTTCGAAGGCCACACCGCCTAAATGCAAAATCTGGCCTTGAGCGAGGTCAAGCGTCGGCTCCGGGCCGGTTTCAATATGCATTCCAAAAAGCGGTGCACCACTCTGATTTTGCCATAGATCATGGTCGAGTGGATGAAGGGCAACGACCGGCAGCGGAATCAGAGCCTCGGCAAATGCCGCCGCGCCACCAAAATGGTCAAAATGGGCGTGCGTGTACCAGAGTTGACCAACCTTCCAGCCCCTTTTTTGTGCTTCATCCAGAATAACCAAGCCGTCCCACGCCGGGTCAACCACAGCGGCTTCGCCTGAGTCAGGGTCGGCGATCAGGTAACAGTTCGTCGAAACAGGGCCTAATACGAAGGGGACGATTTCGAGCATGGTTAAAGTTCCAGAGATTGGTTGGCCGCGGCTGGTTCTTCAACCGGTGGGTGTGGCGTGAATGCAATAGTGAGTAAAATCGCCAACCCCACCAGCCCCAGGCTGACCGGGTACACTACAACTGGCGACTGGGTGTACAAAACCCCTGCCAGCAGCGGAGCCAGGGCCATGGACAGTGAATTGAAGGTCTCGGCCACACCATAGGCGAGGCCCATCTGTGCCGGGTGTACCAGCGGGCGCGCTTGAGCGTAGATGAATGAGCGGGCGGCGCGGTACCCACCCAGCAAGAAGTAGCCAAGAGCGTACCAGGGCACGCCCATCCCTTTCCATAACAGCAAGCTGAAGAACGCCACCGAGACCTGCGCCAGTAGGAATCCGGTGCTGGCGGCGAACTGACCCAGGATCAGATTCAGCGCGGCATTCCCAAAACTGCCCACCGAGCCAAGCAAGCCGATGGATTCCAGTGACAGCCCACGCTCGTTTTGCAGGAATTTGGGCGTCAGCGGCTGGGGCAGGTACATGACGAACATCACCACGAAAACAATCCCCACTAATGTGATGAAGCGCGTGTTCTTCCATAATTTTGCCGGTGGCGCGGCAGGGTCATGTTCGTCGCGCGGCTGGGACCGAATGAAGAGCAGGATGCCTGTCGAGACGATGAAGATGCAGGCGGCGGCCAGGTAGACGGTCCGCAGGCCGAAGCGGTCACCGAGCCAACCGCCGGAGATCGGTCCGAGCACCCCGCCGAGGTTGTAAGAGGCCGACATCAAGGTCATGGCGCGCGCCGGGGAAAGTTTTCCGCGCGCCGCTGTCACGTAAGAGTTCATCGGTGAGGAGACAAAAGCCGTCAACCCGTAAAACAGCATCCCGACGATGAATACAGGCAGTGTCCGGGTCAGGGCCATCATCCAGGTGGCAATCAGGCCGGAGGCCCAGGCCACAATAATGATCGGTTTCCGTCCGATGCGATCGGCCAGGTAGCCGGCCGGGATATGCGCCAGCATCATCGCCAGTCCGAACGCGCTGAAGACCGCGGCAATGGTCATTGTACTCGCACCCAGTTGCTGCAAATAGATGGGCTGGAAATAGATAAACATTCCCTCGCCCATCCCCCAGGTGAAGAGGGAGGCAAAAAGCAGGATCAGGTCAACGCTCATGCAGAAACAACCTGATGGATGAAATCACCTGCAGCCTTAAAGACCGCCACGCGCGTCGGCTCCTCTGTAATGACGTGCCCGCCGCCTTCGACCCACAGCATATGCTTGTCGGTGCTTCCGAGAGCGGTATCGATTTTCTCCATGCTTTCACGGATAACATAGCTGTCATTACGCGAATGGATCAGCAGCACTGGGACTTTGACCTGCGCTAGCGATTCACGCATCACGCCCAGCAGATCATTCAACTCGGCAACAGCCCTGACCGGGTTCTTTGGATAAGCCACGTGTTGCTTCCAGGCCTCCTTATCAAACCAATCTGATCCCGGCTCACTTTTCCCTTTGGGCATGTATGGCATGAACCGGGAGATCAATTTGGTGTAACGAATACGCGGGTCGTCCGGTAGGGCATACGGGGTGGACATGGCGACCACACCGCGGACTGTGAGCCTGCTCGCGGCGATCAGCGACAGCACCCCCCCCATCGAAAGGCCAAGCAGGAAGATCTGTTCGGTGCAGGAGCGCAGCAGGTTGTAGCCATCCTCCACCGATAGCAGCCAGTCCTGCCAGCGCGAGCGGATCATGTCTTCGGGTTTGGTGGCATGACCATTCAGCCGGATCCCACAGACGGTGTAGCCCTGGCGGTTGAGATATTCACCCAGCCAGCGCATTTCCTTCGGTGCACCGGTGAACCCGTGCGTGACCAGACAGCCGGTATTGGCATTGGCACCTTTGCCGGGGAAGAAGAATGGTTCAGCAGTAGGGATGATTTGGGACATGAGGGCCTCGCGAGGGTTCGTGAATTGTGAAGGGCAGTGTCATCAAATTATAACCCCGCCTTGTTCAGGCGGGGCGGAGGTGTCAGCGGGTCTCGGGTGGCGTTTCGTTTTCATGAGAAACCAGGGCCACTTTCCTCAGTCCTCGCGTCCAGGCGGGTTGCTGTTTTACAACCTGCCAGTAGACCGGGCACTCGTGGTCATGTGCGCCGGGCAGGTAACCGGTGGATACCAGGAATTCCTTGACGATCTCCCCGCCGGTGAAAATGAAAGTCTTTTTGAACAATTTCGTCCACTCTTCCAGGCTGAGTGGATGGTGCGCATCCAGCCAGCCCTTGAAGGAGCCAAACTCCGCCCGAATATCCAGGATTCGACGCGCATTCTCGACCGCCGCGTGCACCTTGAGCCGGTTGCGGATGATGCCCGAGTCAGCCAGCAAGCGGGCGGTGTCCGCTTCGCCATAGGACGCGACCTTGTCCACATCGAAGCCATCGTATGCAAGGCGGAAGGTGGCCTGTTTCTTCAGGATGGTGATCCACGACAATCCTGCCTGGTTAATTTCGAGTACCAGACGTTCAAAGAGAGCAGAGTCGTCAGTCAGTGGGAAGCCGTATTCGGTGTCGTGGTAATTTTTATTGAAGGTGTCTTCCGGGTGGTCGCGCAGATATTGGCAGTAAGTCATCATGGAAAAATTCCGATTACTGGGCGGGCATCGAGGAACTGTTCCAATTGTGCCAGGGCTTGCGGCATATTCCTGCGCGCAAAGCCCAGCCGGAAATGATTGCCCGGATGGTCGTACATCGTCCCCGGCAGGAGCAGAACACCCGAAGTGGTCACCAGTTGGTGGCAGAACTGCTCTACATCCTCCGCGATGAGGCGCGGAAAAGCAATCGGTCCAGCCTTGGGACGCATCCATTCGAAGCGGTCCGCATGCGCCGCAAAGAACGCCTCCAGCAGGCACAGGTTGTCGTGGATGATCTGCAAATTCCGACCGGCGATCTGGTCCCGATGCCGGAGTGCCAGTTCGGATAGGTATTCGCTGGGGGCGCTGCTGCAAATGGTGGTGTAATCTTTGAGGGCGGCCATGCGGCTATAGACCGGCCCATTGTGCGTGGCAATCCAGCCGATGCGCAGCCCGGCCAACCCGTAGGTTTTGGACATCACCCCCAGCGAGATAGCGCTCGGGTTGAGATCACACGCTGAGGGGAGTCGGTCCGCCGGGTCATATTCCAGCCCGCGATAGACCTCGTCGGAAAAGATAATAATGCCGCGTTCCTGGGCAAGTTGGTTGAGCGCCTGGTAATCGGTCTCCGGCATCAAATAACCGGTCGGGTTGTGCGGTGTGTTGACGATGACGACGCGTGTGTTTGGGCGCAGACTTCTCTTGAGTTCGTCCAGGTCGAGCGCCCACTTGTTGTGGGGGCGGGCTTCCCAGAAGGTCACTTCACATCCAATACTTTTGGCAATCTTAAACAGCGACTGGTAGCAAGGCCAGTGGACGATGACGTGGTCACCGGGTTGCAGCACGGCGTGCATAAACAGGAAAATCGCTTCCTCTGCGCCGTTGTGTACCAGCACCTGCTCTGGCTGGATATCGGTGTAGATGCGGCTGATCTCCTGCCGCAGCGACGGTGCGCCGGACGACTCGGTATAACCCAGCCAATGGCGCTTCAGGCCTTCGTCTGCTTCGGGTTCAAAGGCCAGCAGGTCGCCGACCGAAAGCGATTCACAGTCGGAACTGCACAGCAGATACTTTACATTGAATTCGTAACGGGCAAAATAACGTTCCAGTTTGAAGGGGGTGAGTTGCATGTTTACTCCATAACCTTGGCCCACGAGCCGTTTGGGTAGATATATTTCAGGTCTTGTGGGTCAACTTTCAACGAAATATCTTTTCCCTTTTCCACGTATTCCAGCCCTTCCTGTTCCACCAGCCAGGTGGTCGTGGCGGTGTAGTGGGGCGTGCCGGGCAGGTGGACTTCCAACTCCAACGTGACGCGTACCATGCCGCCAAGTCCCGCGGCTCCGTGGGTGGAGTCAACGATCCGTGCCCAGGCCCACATGGCGCGTTCACGGTGGGTCTGGGGGCTGTCCTTTGTTTTCTTTTGCCCGGATCTGCGACGCATCCGCACCAGGATCCAGATGACAAATCCCAACATTACGACCGCCATGATAATTCCAAATGTTTCAACCATCATTTGTTACTCCATCCAGCAACCCGGCGAACAGGCGAGAAAAAGGATTCTTTTCATATCCCGTTTCTTTTTATGATCCCACCACCCGTAACTCTCGCGGCATATCGCTCAGGCACTCTGCCTCGGTCCCGGTAATCACCACATTATCCTCGATGCGCACGCCGTTGCGTTCCGGCAGGTAAATCCCCGGCTCGACCGTATAGGCCATGCCCGGCTCCAGCAATTCCATATTGTCGCTGCGCATGTAGGGCTCTTCATGGCCTTCCATACCGATGCCGTGCCCAGTTCGGTGGGTGAAATAAACGCCATAACCGGCCTTCTCGATCACCTCCCGTGAAGCTTTATCCACTGCCGCACAAGGCGTACCGGGTTTTCCCGCCGCACGCCCGGCCTCATTGGCTTCCAGCACGATCTGGTGGATCTTGCGGTACTCCGCCTCCACCTGCCCCACCGCAAAGGTGCGCGTCAGGTCGGAGATGTAGCCGTCCACCGCTGCACCCCAGTCCACCACCAGCAGGTCGCCGGGCTGGATTTTCCGGTCGGAGGGGCTGGCGTGCGGATTGGCGCTGTTCGGTCCACCCGAGACAATCGGTGCGAACGGCATCTCGGACTGTGAACCGCCTCGCAACAACTGGACGACCAATTCTGACGCCAGTTCCTTTTCGGTCATGCCGACTTGAATCAGTGGGATGGACGCTTCCAGAGCGGACTGCGCCACTTTGACCGCCTTGCGCATGGCGGCAACTTCGTCGGCATCCTTCCGAACCCGGAGATTGCTGACCACACCGGAGGCATCCGGGAAGTCTGCTTTGGGAGCGCCGAACTTGATGTGGCGGAACTCCAGCAGACGCATCTGCCGCGGCTCCACGCCAATACGCTTTCTATCTAGTTTTAGAAATGTGACCGCCTGCTGAAAAAAGCCGTCCCAATCGGCAGGGTTTTCGCCGTAGGGAAACGCCTTGACCGGCATCCCGCTCACCTTGAGCATTTCCAGTTCCGGCAGGATGATGACAGGTTCGTGGTCGGTAGTGAAGAGGGCGACGACTGGACGTTCTGAGAGGTGGAAATGCAGCCCGGTCAGATAAACCAGGCTGGGACCGGCATTCAGGGCCAGGGCCTCCAAGCCGGAAGTTCGGAGGGATTCGGATAGTTTGGAAAGACGGGAGGAGATCATGGAGAATCCTTTCATCTCATATGACACGAAGGCTTTCCTTTGTGAAACTTTATGCACTTTGTGTTTAGAAGATATGATACTTCTTAACGAACGCCACTTTCAAGAACCAGTCGACCAGGCCGGGGAAGAGAGTATCGAACCCAATGACCGGACGGAACCACCAGGGGATGATCAGCGTCCGGCGGGGATGGCGTGCCAGGCTAACGGTCCGGCGGGCAACGTATTCGGAGGTCATATTGATCCAGAGCGGCACTTTGATGTTCCGCTTGAGAGGATTGTCACCGGATTGCTGACCGAACTCGGTCGCTGCCGGGCCAGGATAAATGCCGGAGACATGGATGCCGAAAGGGGCCACCTCGCGCCGCAGGGAGTCGGTAAATCCGCGCATACCGTACTTGGTGGCGGCATAGACAGTGTACATTGGTACAGCAATCAGACCTGCCACCGAGGACATGTTGATAATATGCCCGGCGCGGCGAGCCAGCATGGACGGCAGCGCGGCGCGCGTGACCTGGAGCACACCGCGCAAATTGACATCGATTGGAATGTCAATGTTGGCGGCGGGATCGAGCGTTTCAAGCCAGTCCAGGCGGCCCATCCCGGCGTTATTGAGGAGAATGTCAATGCGGCCGTAGGTGTCGAGCACTGTCTGGACGGCGGCGTCAATCTGGGACTGCTCAGCCACGTCGAGCGGGAGGGCGAAGGCCTGCCCACCGGCGAGACGGATTTCTTCGGCCAGGGCAGTGAGACGGTCCATGCGCCGGGCAGCCAGGACGACGATACAGCCTTCTCTGGCAAAGAGCCGCGCCGCCTCAGCACCAAAGCCGGAGGAGGCACCAGTGATGAGAACCACTTTATCTTGCAAGGATTGGGGCATCGGGTGATTATTCTTCCGGTTCGGCTGGTTCTTCCTGCCTGCGCCGAGGACGGGGCGGCTCAATGATCGGTTCTGCTGCAAGGGCGATTTCGAGCACCTGGTCCATATGCTGAATCGGGATGATCTTCAGATCCTCACGCACCTTCTTGGGCACGTCCACCAGGTCTTTCATGTTCTTCTCCGGGACGAGCACTACTTTCAACCCGGCACGGTGGGCCGCCAGCGCCTTTTCGCGCAAACCTCCAATGGGCAGCACGCGTCCGCGCAGGGTGATCTCTCCGGTCATTCCAACTTCCTTGTGAACCGGTCGCCCGGTCAGGGCGGATATGAGCGCTGTCGCCAGGGTGATCCCGGCCGACGGGCCGTCCTTCGGGATTGCGCCCTCCGGCATGTGCACGTGGATGTCCATGCGCTCGAACACCTCGAAGTCAATCCCCAGCAAGGCTGCCCGCGATTTGACGTAAGTCAGCGCGGCCTGACCCGATTCCTGCATTACATCCCCGATCTGACCGGTCATCTGCAGATTGCCCTTGCCATCCAGAACGGCTACTTCGATGGATATGATCTCGCCGCCGCTCTCGGTCCAGGCCAGGCCGGTGGCCACACCCACCTCGTCCTTGCGCTCGGCCTCGGTCTGGAAAAACTGCTGTGGGCCGAGGAACTTCTCGATCAGGTCCGGCAGGATGGTGGTGGGATAGCGCTTCTCTTCGGCTTTCCAGCGTGCCACCTTGCGGCAGATGCGCCCGATCTCACGCTCCAGGTTACGCACACCCGCTTCGTAGGTATACTCGCGGACGATGCGTTGAAGCGCTTCGGTGGTGAAGTTCAGGCCGAGGGTTTCGATGCCGCTTTCTTCCAACTGGCGCGGGATCAGGAACCGGTCGGCGATGATGAGTTTCTCTTCCTCGATATAGCCGGGGAACTCGATCACCTCCAACCGGTCCAGCAGGGCGGGCGGGATGGTCATCAGGGTATTAGCGGTGGTGATGAACATGACCTTGGAAAGGTCGAAGTCCAGTTCGAGATAGTGGTCGCTGAAGGCGTGGTTCTGCTCGGGGTCGAGTACTTCCAGCAGCGCCGAGGACGGGTCGCCGCGGAAATCCTGCCCGAGTTTGTCAATCTCGTCCAGCATGAAAAGCGGGTTCGAGGTCCCGGCCCGTTTCATCGTTTGGAGGATGCGACCGGGCAGTGCACCGATGTATGTCCGGCGGTGGCCGCGGATCTCCGCCTCGTCCCGCACACCACCAAGTGAGACCCGCACGAACTTGCGCCCCAGTGATTCAGCAATGGATTGTCCCAGCGAGGTCTTGCCGGTCCCGGGCGGGCCTACGAAGCACAGAATGGGTTGACGCTCCTTTTTGGGCTTGAGCGAGCGCACCGCGATGTATTCCAGGATGCGATCCTTGGCTTTCTTCAGACCGTAGTGGTCACGCTCCAGGATGCGGCCGGCATGTTTTACATCCAGGTTGTCTTCGGTGGATTCCTGCCAGGGCAGATCGAGGATCCAGTCCAGGTAAGTGCGGATGATGCCCACTTCGGGAGCCAAGGGTGGCATCTGATTCAAGCGTTCGAGTTCCTTGAGGGCGGTGGCGCGGGCCTGCTCCGGTAGCGAAGCTGCCTCGATCTTCTTCTTCAAGTCGTTCAGGTCGCGCGAGAAGATGTCGCCTTCGCCCAGCTCGGTCTGGATCTGTTTCATCTGCTCGCGCAGGTAAAACTCGCGCTGGCTTTTATCCACCTCATTCTGGACACGACTGTGAATTTCATCTTCCAATTCGAGTACGTCCAGTTCCTGGGCCAGCAATTTGTTAATCCTTTGGAGACGCTGGCGTGGGTCCTTCATAAGAATTAGTTGCTGGCGCTCGGTCAGGTTGATGGAGACTGCCGTGGCAATCATATCCGCCAGCCAGCCGGGTTCGGAGATATTCATGGCGAAGAGATGGGCTTCTTCAGGGATGGCCCGGTCGAGTTGGACACAGCGGTCGAACAGGTCCAGGGCGTTGCGCATCAACGCCTGGGTGGTTTTGTCAGCAGTGGCTGGTTCGTCGATCACCCGCGCCCGCACCTTGAGCACCGGTGTCAGGCGGGTAAACTCCACCACCTCCACCCGCCGTCGTCCCTGCACCAGCGCTGAGGATGAGCCATCCGGCATCGAAAGTAGCCGCCCGACGGCCATCTCCACTCCGATGAGCAGGAAATCCTGCGGACCGGGGTCCTCCAAATCCGAGTCTCGCTGGGTCAAGCCGATGATGGTCCGGTCGTGCTTGTGGGCTTCCTGGATTGCCAGCAGGCTGGCCTCGCGCGACACAAAAACCGGCGTGACCATGTGTGGAAAAACAACGATATCCCGCAGAGGCAGCACCAGCGCCTCGATACAACCATCCTCATCCAGCGCGGCATTCGAGACGCGGTAAAGTTCATCGGTGCGCTGCGAAAGCGCCACATTAAAGGCATCTTCTTCCTGAAAAGACCAGTCGTTTTGATTCATTATTCCTCATGTCACGTTGAACGTGCAACCTGTCAACGTTCTAACGTGCTAACTTGTCAATGTATTTTTCCCAGGCAGTTTTCACTTCAGCGGTAACGAATATGCTGCCTGCCGATAAGACGATTTCTTCACCACTCGCTGCCAGGATCAGCGCCCGGGTCAGGGCCACCTCTACGGGGGCAGCCATTTCCGCCTGGACCCCGAGCCTGTTCGCCGTTTCGACGATTTTCTCCAGTTCGACGGCACGCGGGTGGTTGGCTTTGGTGGCCAGGACAAGTTTTAGCCGCCTTTTCAGCGCACCTAGCATCCCAGCGATATCCTTGTCTTCGGACGAGCCGAAAATCAGGAGCACCGGTCTGCCGGGGAAGTAGTCTTCCAGGGTCTGGGCCAGCTTTTCGAACGAATCCTGGTTATGGGCTGAGTCCAGGATGATCGCCGGATCGCGGCGCACAACCTCGAACCGGCATGGCCAGGTTACTCCGGCAAAGCCTTTGGCAATGGCCTCTTCGGGGATCTCCAGCCCGCTGGCCTTGAGCGCAGAATATGCAGTTGCCGTGTTAACAACCTGGTGCTGCCCTAATAAAGGGATGCGAAGTATAACCGATTCTTGATTTTTTTCCGCTCCCTGCTCACTGCTTATCGTAAGCGTCTGTCCATCCAGCGAATGTTCACCGGCCGCGAACAGCACCTCCCGCCCAACCAGCGTCAGTGGGGCATGGCGTTCTTTTGCCACTCGTTCCAGCACCACCCGGGCCTCGTCCTTCTGCGGCGAGGAGACCACCGGAATACTAGGTTTGATAATGCCGGCCTTTTCGCCGGCAATCAGGGTCAGGGTATTGCCTAGCACCGCCATATGGTCGTAGGAGAGTGAGGTAATGACCGATACCCGCGGAATGATGACGTTGGTCGCATCCAGCCGCCCGCCCAGCCCAACCTCGATGACCGCCGCATCCACATTTTGTTTGGCAAAATACAAGAATCCAATGGCGGTCGTAATCTCAAAGGTGGTCAATTTCGGGACAGCCGCCACATACGGCTTGACTTGTTCGACCAGTTCGATCAGTTGAATATGGGAGATTGGCTGACCGTCAATTTGGATCCGTTCAACATAATCCTGCAAATGAGGAGAGGTATATAACCCGGTCTTGTACCCGGCGGCTGTCAATGCTGAGGCCATTAGCGCGGAAGTGGAGCCTTTGCCCTTCGTCCCGGCGATGTGCAGGATGGGATATTTCTGCTCCGGGTTGCCCAGTGCAGCCATTAGCGCCTGCATCCGGTCGAGGTTGAAATCGGCCTTGGCAAGTTCGGAGGACTTTTTCAGGCTATAATCTACAAAGGAATATAGGTAATCGAGGGCTTGATTGTAAGCAGTTTCGGTGTCCATAAGTGAAAGTATTGTAAATCGTAATGCGTAATTCGTAAATCGTAATACTTGAAATGATTGGCGTTCTCACCTTCCATCTTCATCTTCCCGGTTGCGCCTCGCTGAAAGAAAAGCGCGGGCGACTAAAGCCATTGATCCACCGTTTGCGCGGCGAGTTCAACGTCTCGGTCGCTGAAATGGGCTTGCAGGATAAGTGGCAGGAAGCCATCATCGCCTGTGCCATGGTCGAGAACGATGCCACCCACCTGCAATCCGCATTGGAGACGGTGCGGAAGTGGGTGGAGGCCAACTGGCCGGATGGGGATGTTCTGGACACAAAATTAGAAATCATCTAACCACCAAGGCATGAATTCACTAAAACTTGTGCCTTGGTGACTTCGTGGAAAAGGATACTATATGGACTTACAACTAAAAGGTAAACGCGCTCTCGTCACCGGCTCCAGCAGAGGACTGGGCTATGCAACAGCTCTCACGCTGGCAAGAGAAGGCTGCACGATAGTGATCAATAGCCGCGACGAGTCAAGGATTTCCGCCGCGGCGAAGCAGATCGCCAAAGAGACCAGCACACACATCGTCCCCGGAAAGGAGATTATTGGTCTCGCTGGCGACTTAACCGACCCGGATGTGCCCGAACGGCTGGTAAACGAGGCCGCCCGCCTGCTGGGTGGACTGGATATTCTGGTCACCAACGCCGGAGGCCCTCCTGCCGGGACGTTTGAGTCGTTCGACGAAGCCGCCTGGCAGAAGGCGATTGATTTGTCATTTATGAGTCATGTACGCCTGATTAAGGCTGCCCTGCCGTTCCTGCGCCAGTCGAAAGCCGCCAGCGTGCTGACCATCACCTCGTACTCGGTTAAACAGCCCATCTCCAACCTGGTGCTCTCCAACTCCATTCGCGCCGCCACCGTCGGGCTGACCAAGTCGCTGGCTCTGGAGCTGGGCAAGGATGGCATCCGCTTCAACTCCATTCTTCCCGGCTGGACCGAGACCGAGCGCATAACGGAGTTGATGTCCTTCCGGGCCAAACAGAACAAGACCACTGTCGAGGAAGAGATTGCCAAACAATCCAAAGACAGCCCGCTGGGACGCATGGGCACGCCTGAGGAATTTGCCAACGCGGCTGTCTTCCTCGTCTCCCCGGCAGCAAGTTACATCACCGGCGTGATGCTGAACGTGGATGGCGGGATGTATAAGGGGACCCTATAAATGAAAACCTGCCTGAACTGTAACCGCACCGAGCATGAAATCCCGCTGGTGACTCTGCAATATCAGGGTTTGCAGCTCTATATCTGCTCCCAATGTTTTCCGACTCTAATTCACTTTCCGGCCAAGCTGACCGGGAAGTTGAAGGATGCCGAGAAGATTCAACCTGCTGACCACGACCACTAATCAAATCCCAAACCCGGCTGGTGACAGCCTCTCAGACCTTGGATGGAGATGAGATCCCAAGTTGTCGCTTACTTACAGACAAGCAGCAATCGGACCACCTTCGGCGTCGGTTATAATTCCGCCCATGCTCTCCCCAGATCAAATCGAATCCCGCCTCGAACGGATTCTCCTAAAGGTACAGAAACCGGGCCGTTACGTCGGCGGCGAATTGAACGTCGTTGTCAAAGATTGGAATGAGGTTGAGACCAAAGTCGCCTTAATCTTCCCCGATATCTACGATATCGGTATTTCCAACCTCGGCTTGCAAATCCTCTACGACTTGGTTAACCAGCGTTCCGATGCGCTGGCCGAACGCGCCTATGCCCCCTGGGTGGACATGGAAGCCCTGATGCGGTCGAGAGACATTCCGCTCTACACGCTCGAGTCTAAACACCCGCTGGCAGCCTTTGACATCCTCGGATTCTCCCTGCCGTATGAGACTCTCTACACCAATACCCTGAACCTGCTCGACCTGGCCGGGATTCCACTCCGGTCCGCTGAGCGCGGCGAATCGGATCCGTTGGTCATTGCCGGGGGACATGCCTGTTTCAACCCGGAGCCGATGCACGCCTTCATGGATGCCTTTGTCATCGGCGAGGGCGAGGAAGTCATCCATGAGATTATTGACGTTGTGAAAAAATACAAATCAAATGTATCGTTGCGACATCGTCCTCCTGTTCTTGGGGGAGGAGCGCAGCGACGAGGTACCCCCCGCTCTGACCGGGAGATTGCTCACCTGCACTGCACCGAACGCAGTGCGGTGCAAGCGTCGCCGCCTTCGGCGGCTCGCAATGAAATCTTGCGAGAATTAGCACAAATTCCCGGCGTGTACGTACCGCGATTTTATGAAGTGAAATATCTGGAGGATGGCACCCCCGCCAGCATCACGCCCAACGTCCCCGAAGTGCCGAAGACCGTCGTCAAGCGCATGGTGGCAAAGCTTCCTCCGCCTACCACCCGCTTCCTCGTCCCGAACATTGACGTGGTCCACAACCGTGTCTCTGTGGAAGTGATGCGCGGCTGCACCCGCGGGTGTCGCTTCTGCCAGGCAGGCATGATTACGCGCCCGGTCCGTGAACGCAGCGTGGAAGAGATTGTTCAGGCTGCGAAAGAAGCCGTCAACGCCACCGGGGCCGAGGAGCTGGCGCTCCTTTCCCTGTCGTCCTCCGATTACACCAACATCCTCGAACTGGTCACCAGCATTGGTGAAAAGTTCAGGGATAAACATCTGACCGTCTCCCTGCCATCCCTGCGCATCGACACCGTCTCGGTGGCGCTGATGGAAAAACTGAAAGACCGGCGCTCCGGCGGATTCACGCTCGCCCCGGAGGCCGCCACCGAACGCATGCGGCGCATCATCAACAAGTTCATCACCGATGAGCAACTGCTCGAGACCGTCCGCGAAATCTATGCCCGCGGCTGGACGAACATCAAACTCTACTTCATGATCGGCCACCCGTCCGAAACCCTCGCAGACGTGCAGGCCATCGCTGACCTGTGCAAGCGCGTGTTGGCCGAAGGACGCAAGGCGCTGGGCGGCAAGGCCAGGGTCCACGCCGGGGTGAGCACCTTCATCCCAAAACCGCACACACCTTTTCAGTGGGTCTCGATGGACACCCCCGATCAGATCCAGGCCAAACAGGAACTGCTGATGCATGAATTGCGCGGCTCTTCTTTCAAACTTTCGTGGACGCCGCCCGAAGACACTCTCCTGGAAGGCTGGCTCTCGCGCGGCGACCGGCGCCTGGCCGAAGTGGTATTCACCGCCTGGAAGAACGGGACAAAGTTCGACGCCTGGCAGGACCAGCGCCGGTTTGAGGCCTGGACCTCAGCGTTTGCCGCCCAAAATCTCGACCCGGCCTTCTACACCCACCGCCCGCGCCGGGCAGATGAGGTTTTCCCTTGGGAGCATATCTCTGATGCAGTCCGAAAAAAATATCTGTATATTGATTATCGCCGTTCGCTGGAAGGTGGGTTCCGATCGGACTGCCGCGAGGGTTGTGATGCCTGCGGTATCCTGCCGACATTCGCAGCGACACGACGCGAGCATCCCGGCATTTACTGGAAATGTCCGGAAGTCAAGTCACCCGCTGGAGGGAAACAACTCGCGGCTGGAGGAGGTTAGCCCATGAAGCTGCGCGGAATCTTCTACAATATTCTTGTAGGTATCCCGGGTGGATGCCTCATCTTTATAGGCATGATCATGTTCAATACCGTTTTGAGGCTGCTCCTCCCGACCGGACCGTGGACCATGCTTATTTTTTTATGTGTCACCTCCCTGGTTGTCGGGATGTTGGCGCGCTTGATGCGACCCTTCCACGGGTTCGGCACCGCCATCGCTTCGGGCGTCATTGCCGCCCTGATCATCCTCTACCTGCGGCTGGCTTCCAAGACAGGGGCCATGGGCCTGGTCTTTGGGCCGGCAGGCATGCTGGTTACGATTGGCTTCACCATCCTCGGTGCCTGGATCTTTCCCTATCTCCGTAAACGGAATAAATGAGACTGCGTATCACTTTCTCAAAGTCTGGTGCCTTACGCTACACTGGTCATCTGGATTTGCACAGCATCTGGGAGCGGACTGTCCGCCGCGCCGGGCTGCCGTTATCGTATACACAGGGCTTTCACCCTGGCCCGAAGATCCAATTGGCCTCGGCTTTACCGCTGGGGTTCATTGGGCGCGCAGAAATCGTGGATTTGTGGATTGATGAAACAGGTGAGCGGTTGGATTACCCCTATATGGAAGTCTTGCAATCCGCTGCGCCACTGGGGCTGGTCATCTCATCCGTGGAATTTATCGACGAGCACAGTCCGGCTCTCCAGACGCAGGTGGTCTCGGCGGAGTACGAAGTTACCCTGTTGGAACCGGGTGACGAAACCGGGCTGGTGAAAAGCATTTCCGCGCTGCTGGGGGCTGCCTCCCTATCTCGCGAGCGGCGCGGCAAAACCTACGACCTGCGGCCTTTGATCGAGTCACTCGAACTGCTACCCGGTGACAGTTCCGGGGCGCTCCGCCTGCACATGCGCCTGGCCGCTCGCGAAGGTGCCACTGGCCGTCCCGAGGAAGTGCTGGATGCCCTCCATATTCCATTTGAAACCACGCGCATCGAACGGTCTCGTCTGATTTTATAGGGTACTGTGCAAACTTCTAACCAAAATCCCTTTGTAGAATAAACCATCTGTACTCGCTGGAGGATAGGATGGGACTGATTGCTTCTGGGTTCATCGGTTTTGCCTCTTCCCTGCTTTTTGCTTATATTCTCTACTGGCTCGACCGCTACGAAAAGGAACCGCTCCTGTTGCTGGGCGGTGTCTTTATTTGGGGCGCAGTCATCGCCGCAGGCAGTGCCTTCATCATCAATACCGTGCTGGGACTGGGAATTTACGTTTTTACCAATTCAAGCTTCGCCACTGATTTTGCCACCGGATCGTTTATCGCCCCTCTGGTGGAAGAAACCCTCAAAGGATTGGCCGTACTGGCAGTTTTTCTCGTTTTCCGCCGCGAATTTGATTCAATCCTGGATGGCATTATTTATGCCGGAGTGACCGCCCTGGGGTTTGCCGCCACCGAAAACACTTACTATATTTATACCTATGGATTCCAGGCGAGCGGCTGGAGCGGGTTACTTTCCATGACTTTCATCCGTGTCATTCTGGTCGGTTGGCAACATCCCTTCTATACCGCCTTCTTCGGCATCGGGCTGGCAGTCGCCCGTCTCAATAAGAACTTGTCAATAAAAATTTTTGCCCTCTTGCTGGGACTCGCTGCAAGTATGTTCGCCCATGCCTTCCATAACACCATGGATGTCTTCTTGAATGGATGGGCGGGATTGGCAGTTGGCACTGTTATTGACTGGACCGGCTGGCTGTTTATGTTCGGAGTCATTCTCTGGGCCACCTGGCGCGAACAACAGGTTTTGAAAAAATTCCTCGCCACCGAAGTTCAGACCGGGACGATCACTCCGGCCCACTTCCGCACCGCATCTTCGGGCTGGCTCCAGATGTTTGCAAGAATTACCGCCATTTTCACTGGAAAGTATCTCAAGACGGCTCGTTTCTACCAGCTCTGCGGTGAATATGCCCATAAACGCCAGCAATATGCCACTCTGGGCGATGAGGGCGGGAACCTGGCAATTATCCAGAAACTGCGTGCCGAAATGGCGCTACTGGCGCCGTTTGTGCAGGTTTGACAGGCAAACTGCGCAGGCCTTGAAAGCATTTAGGGTCTGCTCTATAAAGTGGTAAAATCTAATTGTCCGCCCCTGTAGCTCAGTGGACAGAGCGTTAGCCTCCGGAGCTAAAAAGGGCAGTTCGAGTCTGCCCAGGGGCACTCCCAATGCACTGTCACCAAGCAGTGCATTTTGATTTTGGACTGCAACAATAACCAGCTTTCATGCTAGAATATTGGCAACTAATTCCTGATCTATTCACACAAAACGGAGAATAGCTATGATGGATACCATACCAGGGTCTGCTGATTCTTTTCCGCCCCCTCCCCAACGCTCCCGTAAAGGCTTGTGGATTGGCCTCGCCGTTGGCGCAGTCGTACTCTGCCTTTGTTGTATTATTGTAGTTGGGGGTTACCTCTTCAGACAAGATATTCCCATTATTTCCCATTTCTTCCCCTCCCCAACGCCAACCGGTCTGTTCTATAACAACCCCACCGCTGGAATTAGTCTGACCTATCCGGCTTCCTGGCAATATTCCGAATCAGGCGATGCCACCAACGGCTACATGCTTCTCTTCGCCTCTTCGGCAGATATTCTGAACGACCCCTCGAACGCCCCTCAGACCGGTGCTGCAATGGCCATCCTGACCAATGTCCTGAAGACCAGCGATGTCTCGTTTACCGTCGACGCAAGTACAATGGGAGAAGTTGTAGACTACATTGCCACATCGTATTTCACCAATATCAGCCAGGGTCAAAACATGCACACTTTCACCTTGAGCGGAGACCCGGCAGCCTCGGGTATCTATACAATGACCAGCACCACTGGCAGCCCGGCAACAGCCCTTATCATCGGCGTTCTACGGAATGATGAGGTCATTCTGCTTTTCGGCGTCTGCCCCCAATCCGAATGGGCACAACACCAGCCTACCTTTGCCTCAATCGTGAATTCGGTGAGCCTCGTCACCCCCTGATTTGACAGGCTGGTTTGACTTGTTTGAAATGCCAGAAAACCAGCCGTTCCAGGCTGGCTTTTGGTTCCAGCGAAGGAAGGTTCATGGTTTGATGCAACCGGTAATAAATTGCCGTTTTTTCTTACTTCTTGGCCGGGTTGGTTTAGAAATTTTTGCAAGAAAATAAAATTCCATAGGTTTAGGGTAATCCGGTCTAAATATATTCACAGAGATAAGCGAAAGCAGGACAGGGTACTGTGTAAAGATGTGCACCTGGATTGATTAAAATCCCTGTATTTGGGCTGATAAATGTTACCGGTTTAAGGCAAGAAGCAGTAAAATCCAGCGGATGAATAAACTCGTCTTATTGATACCGTTGCTCGCCTTGCTCACCGCAGCTTGCGGGACCTCGGAACCGGTTTCCACGCCATCGGTCACCGCCTCCCCTTCAGCGGTTCCCTCCAAAACGCCGACTCTCCTGGCCACTCCCCTGCAACCCACGCTCACCGCCACCCCCGTTCTCATTGAAGGGACGCTCACCATCAAGGTCAACGTCCGCAGCGGACCCGCTACCAGCTACGCCTCACTCGGCCAACTGAATGCCGGAGGAAAAGTCCAGATCACCCTCCGGGACAGCCAGGGAGCCTGGTACCAGATTCTCTATCCTGCTGCCACGCAGGGACGCGCTTGGGTGGCCGTACAATATGTCACGGTGGCGGCAGGTGCCCAGATTCCGGTGGATGCCACCCCGACCCCGGCCGGTCCAACCGGGCGCGTGATCCAGCGATTGAATGTCCGCAACGGGCCGGGGACAACCTTTGATACACTCGGGTTGATCGAACCAGGTGTGGTGGTCTCCCTGACCGGTAAGAACAGCACTGCTTCCTGGTTCCAGATTGACTATCCATCTGGCCCCGGCGGGTTTGGCTGGGTCACAGCGCAATACATCCAGACGGACTCCGCCTCTGACCTGCCGGTGCTCGATGATTACGGCAACATGGTCACACCCGGCACCACCGGGACGCCCTCCGGCCCGGTCTTGCCTTCCACTCCCACGGTCGGTCCGGCTTATGCCGATGGTGATTCATCCATCAACCCGGCCATCCGAGTTACTTTCTCAGCCACAGGTACACAATTGTTCGTTTATTCCAGCCAGGTCTCTGCGCCTGAGGGCGATGCCGAAGATTGGATCGAGTTCACTCCCTATTCCGCCAGCGGATCAAATGCCCGGCTGGACATCAGCCTGGTCTGCACCGGCAATGACACGCTGGCGGTGGAACTTTGGCAGGGTGGAACACTGCTCTCCGGCTGGGGTACTTTAACTTGCGGTGAGACAGGAAAATCCATTCTGCTCCCCGCTGGTCAGGTTTACTTGATGAGTCTGACCTCTGCCCCCGGGGCTGGTCTTCGGCTGGTGGCTTACACGCTGACCGTGCAGAATAATCCTTAAACGAAATGCGCCGCCTGCTGCTCCTGCTTTCTGTTTTTTGTCTCCTGCCGATCGTCTCCTGCGTACCGGTTTCTTACGATACGAAATGGACTTATGCCGATCTGCGCCTGCTGGACCCTGTGGATGATACTTCGACCCCCTCTACCGACATCCTGGCCGTTTACACCCGCAATATCGGTTCGGACCTCGAAATCCGGGTGGACTTGCTCGACCTGCCTCTCATCCCCGATTACCACCTTCAGATCTTGCTCGACACCCTCCCCGGCGGGAATCCCTGGGATGTGACGATTGATATCCCTGCCGCTGGCCGTCCAAGCGTGACCCCGGCAAACACCATGCTCATCCCCCGTGTCATCCGGGATCCATGGCTGGATACCATCACCGTTCGCTTCAACCGCCGCTATATACCCCAGCCCTTTACTCTCCAAGTCGCATCCTTCATTCCCGGAAATTCTACTCCGGTGGATGAGACTGCCCCCGTTCGCTCGGACGCCCTCCAGCCCACACAGCGGGCACCGCTGGCTCTTGTTTTTTGGGACACTTACCCGGTAACCACTCCCGCCCAGGCCCTGCGCCGCTGGGACGGGGCGCATTCCGGTCCGCGCGGGGAGCGTCATGGTCTGAAACACATCCTCGATAACACCGAGCTGTATGGCATCCCGGTGGCACTGCTGGATATGAAGACTCCTGCCAGTTTGGCCGCCCTCAATTACATGGGCATCACGCCGCAAATCCAAAGGCTGGCCGGTCACGGCCTGTTGATCCTTCCGGATGTGGCTTATGCTGAACCAGCGAACATTTCCCTGGCTTTCAGCCGTCGCACTGCAGCCGGGTTTGGCCTGCCCGCCAGCCAATTTGCCTATAGTGCGGCTTCAAATCTCCAATCGAATTATCTGGCCCAATTCCTTCCGCTTGACAACTCCTCCCACCTGGCCCATTCCGGCGGGACACGGCTCATTCCTCTTCCAGCGCCGGATGCAATCCAGGCCACCCAGGACGGCCCCTCGCTCGACGTGCGCCGGGCGCTGGTCGCGGCGGCGTTTTCCGGTGACCTGTCTGATCTGGTAGTGCTCGGTGGGGACCTGCCCCGCTCCACCTGGGGAAATGAGGACATGGCCGGCCCCACCTTCGCCTGGATCGCCGCCCATCCGTGGATCCAGCCGTTGACCAGTGATGATTTGATGACGTTTCCCGTTGAAGCACAAGCAGTCAACCCGCCGGTAACGACATCCGCTGGTAACTCGTATCTCACTGCCTTGCGCGCTGCTCCCAATAACCCCCTCACCGATTCCGCTTGGCAATCTTATTTCATGCTGACCGCCCCAACCAGCGACGAAAAGCTTCTGGCTCTGCGTCCCAACTATCTCGGTCAGGTTGGCGAGCTGCTGGCTGCAGCGCGCTGGGCGGAGCATCCGTCCGGACAGGCTGACTGCGATCATGACCTGAATAGTGACGGCCACCCCGAATGCGTCTTATCCAACCGGACATTTTATGCCATCCTTAACCCCACAGGTGCGCGGCTGACGAACCTTTTTTACCTTGATGGCACCGGTCCACACCAGATCGTTGGACCTTCCAGCCAGTTTACCATCGGGTTGAGCGACCCATCCGAGTGGCAGCTTGAACTTGGCGAAGCCGCCGACCCAAGTGTTATCCCCGGTGCTTTCAGCGATGAACCCAACACCTGGATACCCTACACTCCCATTGCCACTCCCGAAGGCATCACTTTCACCAGCCCGGACGGCAGCTGGGTCAAGACCTACCATCTGTTGGAGAATGGTATCGAAATTACTTACCAGGTTTCCGGTCCAGTCAGCACCCGCATCCCGCTGGCAGTGGATCCGCAGACGTTCTATTTTGGTCCAACCCAATACCAGTCTGCCCTCGGTCCCGGTGCGTGGAGTTGGGGGCTGGTCAACGGGATCCAGGTCGAGCTACGTACTGAGGCGGTAATTTCGGCACAAAGCTTCACGGACTCATTCCCATACCTGTCTCAACCCGAAGACCCGGACCGCCTCTATCCAGGCGGTCACTACTTGGCGTTCCCGCTGTCGGTCGTAAACCTCCAGGGCAGCGGGAATTTTAGCGTTCAGATTATAGTGAAATGATTTTTTCTGAGAATCACCATGGCGATGGGATAAAAAAGGGGATGTTGGGCGGGTGAAGCCCGCCCAACATCCCCAAATCTTTCCCTCTATCATGGTAATTCCCAAATAACCGGAAATGAATAATTGCACAAACTCTTTTTTTATGGTAAAGTTTATCCAGAACATTCAAATCGAGGGTAGATATGAATAAAGAAGAAGTCCCCGACATCATCATCAGTCGTCTGCCAATCTACCTGCGCGCCCTGCGGCGTATGAATGCCGAGGGGAAACTGACCACTTCTTCGCAGGAACTGGGTGCAGGGGTAGGTATATCTGCTGCTCAAATCCGCAAGGATCTCTCGCAATTCGGTGAATTCGGCAAACAGGGCACTGGCTATGATATTGCCTTCTTAATTGATCAACTGCGCAAAATCTTGAATGTTGAGCGCGTCTGGGATGTGGTCGTAGTCGGTATGGGCGATATGGGCCACGCTCTGGCCCGTTATCAGGGCTTCAGGGACCGCGGCTTTCGCGTGACGATGGTTTTCGATAACGACCCTGCCAAGATTGGCGAGCAGGTGGGACATTTTGTAGTGCGCGACACGGAAGAAATCGTGACGGCTATCCGAGATTCAGGGATCAGGCTGGCGATGTTATGCGTCCCGGCCGCCGCAGCGCAGGAAGTGACCAACTTGCTGGTGGAAGCCGGGGTTAAAGCAATCTTGAATTACGCTCCCATCAACTTGAGCGTCCCTGCAGGGGTACAAGTGCAATACCTTGACCCATCCACTGGATTGCAAAGAATGACATATTACCTGGATTAAGCTTTACAATAAGGCAAAACGGCGTGCAGTGGAGCGCCGTTTTTTATTTTTCAAAGGAATGTACTGGGAAAGTCTAGGAATGGACCGGTACCGCCGTGAAGCCCAACCCGTTCGGTCCGACGTGTGCCCCAATGGCAGTGGTGACGTTGACTAGCAACGGCTGGACAGGCACCTTCGATTTCACCTCTTCGAACAACTGCCGGGCAGTATGTTCTGCGTTGGTGTGCAACACTGCCAACCGTTCGAGCGGTCCCCAGGAATTGAGTACATCCATCAGGCGCTCGATACCCTGCAGGCGCGTACGCGCCTGTCCCAGTCGATGAATAATGCCGTAACGCAACTCGATGAGCGGTTGGAGACCGAGGATGCCGCCTATCTTGGCCACCGCCCAGGAAACACGTCCGCTGCGATGGACGTACTCAATGGTATCCAGGAGAGCCACCAATCGCACACGCTCATGGACACTGTCCAGCAGCGCTGTCACGTCATCCAGAATGGCACCGTTGGTTGCGGCCTCCGCTGCCAGGATGACCTGAAACCCCAGCCCCAGGCTTACCTGACCACTATCCAGCACTTTGACACGCTGACCGAATGTCTCCGCCGCTAGGCGGGCGGCATTGAAAATTCCACTCAACCCATTCGGCGGATGGATGGAAATCACAAAATCTGCCCCGGCTCGGAGCATTTTTTCATAGCGTTCCTGGAATGAACCAACCGAAGGAGATGATGTTGTCGGTGGCGGGTTCAACTCTGGCAGGCGGGTATAAAACACCTCGCGGCTTATCTCGATCCCATCAGTATAACTATTGCTGCCTATGTTCACCAGCGCCGGGACAATTTCTATGCCGTACTTTCCGGCCAGGTCAGCTGGAATATCAGCAGTGCTGTCGGTAACTAAACCGATTTTCATAAGCCCTTCTAATCCAGCTTTTCCATGATGACCAATTCCGTGCTCTGCGGACCGAACAGCGCCGCCATATGCGGAGCAATGGTATGTTCGCTAAATAGCGTATCTGGGAATGTCTCCTGAATATACTGTCGTATAGGCCGGGTGCGGATGGTGTTGTGGCTCGTACCACGCGCCAGGGCAATATAGGCGGGAGCATCGAATTCGTTTATGAACTCCAGAAAAGAATCAAACAAATGTCGTTGCGTGCGTACCTTTTCTATTGGCGTCAGGCGGCCTTCTTCAATGGCAAATATGGGCAGCATTCCCATCATCTCTCCGACCACCGCCTGGGAATAGTCCATGTAACCGGAATGGGCCAGATATGTCAACTCGGGGATGCAAAATAGCATGTAGATGCGCGGGATAGTTTCCCGCACGCGTCGTTCAATCTTTGCCGGTGGAGAACCCGCAGCCGCCGCAGCCGCCGCAGCTTGGACAAGGAGACCCAGCCCGATGCCGGTTGTCTGCGAATCGATCACTTCGATTGTGACATGGTTGCTGTATTGCGCCGAAGCGGATATTGCAAACCTGATTGTAGGATTGAGCAGGGAGGAAAGAGTAAGCACGAAAATCGTGTCATACTCGCGGCTTCGTTGAGCATAAAACCGGACAAACTCTTGCGTCGAAGGTGGGATCAACTGCTGGGACGGTCCACTATGAGACCGAGGTTCATCTTCCGGCTGAGTCCTGATATGAAATCCGAATGGGATGACATACACCCGTTCATGCCCCGGAAAATTCGGATGGGTAAACTGTACAGTGCTGTCGGTGATGATACAAATGTTGGACATAAGTGATTGCCGGGGGCTAGGCATCCGGCAATACCAGCTACTCGATGGAGATAATAAATTGATAGTGTGGCTGGCCGCCATCCTGCAATTCGATTTCCTGTGCAGGATACGCCGCCCGGATCACATCCACAATGCGATTGGTGTCCGTAGTGGGTAGCCCCTCACCATGAAAGATCGTGATAAGCTCATATTCGTTTGCATGAGCATGAGCCAATGCTCCCAAACAAGCTTCTTCCACCGAAACCGCCGAAATCGCCAGCTTGCCATTCACCAAAGCAATGACCTGCCCCTGCTCCACCGAAACGCCATCTATCTCGACCGAACGAGTGGCAGTAGTGACCTCAATCGTTATCACATCTTCGATGGCTTTGGTCATCTTTTCAGCTACCGCGTCTATTTCGCCATCGGGGTTCAGGTGCATCATCGCCGCCAGTCCCTGCGGGATGCTGTGGCTGGGTACAACACAAACTTTCTTGACCGTCACATCCATGGCCTGCTGGGCTGCTAGGATGATGTTTTTGTTATTGGGCAGGATGATAATCTTTTCCGTTGGCAAATTCTCGAAAGCATCCAGAATATCTTTCGTGCTTGGGTTCATCGTCTGCCCCCCTTCGACGATGGCTGCAACACCAAGGCTGGCGAAGACGCGCGAAATGCCTGCCCCGGGTGAGACAGCGACAACGGCAATCTGTCCCGGCTCGATTTTCGCCAGTTCAACACGGGCGCCGGAAACCTTATGGTCAACCCCTTCCATCTGGGCAATTAAGTTTTCCATGGCAATCTTGGTGATTGTACCCAGGCTCATGACAAAATCAATAGGTTCGTAGCGTTTCTCGGTCGGGACATGGATGTGCATCCGGTACATTCCCTCACCTTCGCCCACTTGGATCGAGGTACCGATCTTTTCCAATTCGCCGTAAAACTTCTTCAAATCAAGCGTTGCTCTAGGAACGAAATCGACTACAACTTCGTAATCCTGTCCTGGCTCAATCGAATCCATTGTATTCTCCAGATTCATCGCCGAAAGCGGTTGGATGATTGCCGTGGGTGTGTCTAATGATTCGCCATGGACAAAACGAAGCATCCCTTCCAGAATGAAATACAAGCCCTTACCACCTGAGTCAACAACACCCGCTTGCTTGAGTACCGGGAGCAGTTCCGGGGTCCGCTGAACCGAGGCGCCTGCCTCAATGACAACGCGGGCCAGAATCTCGCACGGATCGTCTGTCTCCGGGATGGCTTGAGCTGCAGCCCACGCTGCGTCTTTGGCAACAGTCAGAATGGTCCCTTCCACCGGACGGACAACGCCCTTGTAGGCGGTGTCACGCGCTTCGGCAAAAGCATGCACAAGAGCCGGGCCATCCAGGACCTCATGGTCATGCAGAGCGCGCGCAAAACCGCGCCATAATTGAGAGAGGATCACACCTGAATTGCCGCGCGCACCCATCAGCGCTCCCTGGGAAACCGCCGCTGCCATCTGTCCAACCCCGCGATGACCGAGGTCATCAATTTCGTTATAAGCTGACTGCATGGTCAATACCATGTTTGTACCGGTATCGCCATCTGGGACAGGGAATACGTTAAGAGCATTGACCATTTGCTGGTTGGCTCGCAGCCAGGTCAGGCCCGCTTCGACCAATTTCTTGAGAGCTTGTCCATCAATCGGCGTGCGTTTTATACGCTCCAGCCGCGCTTGAACATCCGAATTCATACTTCTAAATTCTCCTCACCTTATTCAGAATCGCTAATGTGCAGCCCCTGAACATGTACATTGACATGGTGAATGGGCATTCCTAACGCCTTTTCCACCTGGAAGCGTACGGTATTGGCTACACTGGCAGCCACCGAGGTGATACGTGTGCCATATTCGACAATGATATGAACATCAATATCAATTTCTTCGCCGTTGTAATGCACTGCAACACCGTGCGCCGGTTCCTTGGTAAGGGTTGTCGTGATGCCCTCTGCCAGGTTCTTCGGTGCAAGGTCAACCACACCGTAGGATGTTAGGGTGGCATGATAGGCAATTGTCGCCAGAGCATTCGGCGAGATGTGTACGGTACCTAAAGTGGTCGTTTCTTTGCCCATGGTTTTGTCCTCTACACTCTTTAATAACACTTGACTTGTACAAGGATACGTTTCGTGGTAAAATACGCCGCTCTCAAAAGACAGGCACAGGGTTCATCTGGCAGGAAAGGAAGTTAAAAAATGGCAAAATGCGCTCACTGTGGTAAGGCCACTACCTTCGGTCATAACGTTTCCTTCTCTCATCGTGTCACCAATCGTCCCTACCGTCCCAACCTGCAAAAGGTAACGGTCATCGAGAATGGTCGTAAGGTGAAGAAGACGCTGTGTGCCAAGTGCATCCGCACGCTGGTCAAGACGGCGTAATTGGTTTTTAATCTGCAGACAAGGTCACGGCGCAAGCCGTGATTTTTGTTTTCCTCAATAGTTACAACTTAAGCCGTTACTATTTTTCTTAGTGATCGAACGCCTGCCGCGATGCCATCCGGATGGTGGAAAATGGCACTCGCCACCACGAACGCGTCTGCGCCTGCTTCTTGTGCCCGGGAGATGGTCATTGCGGAAATACCACCATCCACCTCCAGCCAGGCAGGCGAGTGGATCTCGTCAAGCCTGCGGCGGATTTCGGCCACTTTGGATAATACCTCTGGCATGAACTCCTGCCCGGAATATCCGGGATGGACGGTCATCACCAGCACTTGGTCAGCCAGCTTCAAGGCAGGTTCGATGTCATGAGCGGGGGTCGCCGGGTTGAGTGTCATGCCGGCTTTGCAACCGAGCGCTTTAATTTTTTTCAAAGTACCGCTAATATCCGGACAAGTTTCCACATGAACAATCAGAGAGCTGGCTCCGGCCTGTGCGAACGCTTCCAGCAGGTTCTCCGGGCGCTCGATCATCAGGTGTACGTCGAGCGGCATGCTGGTCGCCCGTCGGCAGGCTTCGACGATAAACGGTCCCATGGTCAGGTTCGGGACGAAGTGTCCATCCATCACGTCCACATGGATCCAGTCCACGCCGGCTGTCTCGCACTCGGCGATTTGTTCACCAAGGCGGGTGAAATCCGCTGACAAAATGGATGCAGCAATAACACGAGATTGTCTCATATTTACCAAAGGGATCATGGAGGTGAACTACCGAATGGGCGGATTATATACGAAGTAAATCCACATCCAGAACGGAATCAGTCCCAGTACAGCCACCAGGGCAACCAATCCAAGACCTACGGAAGCCCAGTCGATCTCGGGTGCTGAGGCGGACTCGGGTGTGGCTTTCGCGGATGGTTCAGTTATCGGGACGGGAGCTGCTTCGGGTGTCAGTGCCAGCGCCGGAGCGGACCTGGCATTGCCAAAGTTCAGCAGGACGCGTCCCAGCTGATCAGCAGTCCGGTAGCGCTGGGAGGGTTCCTTGGAAAGAACTTTCGTCAGGATCCGCTCCAGCGTCGGTGAAATTTCCGGAATCTTCTCACTCAACAACGGTGGTTCTTCTTCAACGTGCAGGCGGGCCAGTTCGGTGGTAGTGGTAGCCTGGAAGGGCAGCGAACCGGTAAACATCTCGTACATTATGATACCCAGCGAATAGACATCCGAGGCCGGGGAAGGGGCTGCCCCGGAGGCTTGTTCGGGAGCAAAGTACTGCGGCGATCCCCAGATCACCTCGCTTTGCTCATCAGGATGGATGGTGGAAAGAGCACGGGCAATGCCGAAGTCCGCTACTTTGAGCCGCATATCCGGCGTCACCAGCATGTTCTGCGGTTTCACATCGCAATGCACCAACCCGGCACGGTGGGCGTAGCCGATGCCGGCACAAGCCTGGATGAGTAGTGGCAGAGCTTCCTCGGGGCTGAACCGGCCGCGCTGCTTGATAAGTGTCTTCAGGTCCGCACCGGGGACATATTCCATGACCAAGAACAGTTGTCCGTTATCCAGACCGAAATCGTGCATGGTGACAATATTCGGGTGAGACAGGTTGGCAGCCGCTTTGGCTTCCTGGCGGAAGCGTTCCTGAAAGGCCGGGTCACCCGAGTAATCCTCGCGCAGCACTTTAACCGCTACCAGGCGTTCCAACATCAGGTCACGGGCGCGGTAGACCACGGCCATACCCCCTTTGCCAAGCGGATCCAGCAGTTGGTAACGTCTATTCAGTAATTTTGGCTCTTCCATAAGCTGCTTGGGGGGATTATAACACGCCGCCTTTGCGGTTCGTTCGTTCCCGCCCCAAGTATAATAAAGCCATGGCTGACGCACTGCTTATCTACAACCCCGCTGCCGGACGCATCTCAGTGCATCCATTTATCAGCGGTGTGATCCGCATGCTAACCGATTACGGTTGGCGTGTGGAAGTGGCAGAATCCCTCAATGGACGTCATACCACCCAACTGGCCCGCATGGCTGCCCGGGAGAATTTTCGCGCCGTCTTCGTGATTGGCGGTGATGGGACTGTCGGTCAGGCAGCCTCAGGTCTGATCGACTCAAAGACCGCCTTGGGCGTACTCCCCGCCGGGACGATGAATGTCTGGGCTCTGGAACTTGGTATGAAAGCTTTCACCTATCCACACTGGCGATTATTGCGTGAGAATGCCCGGCTACTGGCAGAAGTGGAACCCTGTGCGATTGATGTAGGACTATGCAATGATCAACCCTTTATGTTGTGGGCAGGTATTGGCCTGGATGCAATGTCAGTCAAGAACCTGGAACCGCGCAAGCATTTTGAGAAATATCTCAATGTGCCGGAATATTTTGCCACCACTGTTTGGAACGCTACGCTGTGGCATGGCATGAATCTGCGCGTCAATTCGGATGATAAGCATGTTGAGGGACATTATTTGTTGGCCGTGGCCAGCAATATCCGCCATTATGTTGGCGGAGTGGCTGAGATTTCTCCTGAAGCCTATATTAATGACGGTCTGATGGATCTATGGTTGTTCTCCGGCTCGACCCTGGCGGATGCCTTCCGCCATTTCTTCGATATGCGATCCGGGCGTCACCTGACCTCAGACCAGGCCCGCTGCATCCCTTTCCGCAAAGCCTCCATCGAGTCCACCACGCCCTTCTCTCTCCAGATGGACGGTGAGCCAATGCTGGGCACGCAGAGGGCATCGCTTGAAGTGCTCCACGGTAGTTTGCAGGTGCTCATCCCGCCACAAGCCAGGTATTTGCTTTGCAATGAAAAGGTATAATTCATGACAGGAACAGGAACCCTCATGAAGGCTGCTAGGTGTTTTTATCCCGGTATTCACTATCCATCCTTCTTCTTTATCTTTATCCTCGGCCTGACCTTCTTCCTGTTGCCTTTCTAACAATGAAAAATATCCTAAACAGAAAAGTGCTGATTGCAGCGGTGACCATCGCCAGTGTGTTGTTGTGCGCCAGTTTCGTGTACATCCTGGTGGGACGTCCTGCCGCTGCGTCTCCGGACCTGACGCCTGCCTTCGCCGCATTAACCGTTATCCCCGCCCCAACCTCCACACCGCTAACCCTGCCCCCCACTCTGACGTCCATCCCGCCCACGCCGATGTCCTCCCCCACCCCGGCACCGGGCCAAATTGCCATCGGTGTCTATGTTCAGGTCGCCACAGGTGTTGACGCATTAAACCTCCGTGCGGAACCCGGACTGAGCGCCAAACCTCTTGACCTCGCATTTCCTTCCGAAGTTTTCCTGGTAACGAAAGGGCCGGAACAGACCGATGGCTATACCTGGTGGTATCTAACCGCCTCCTACGACACCTCCCGCGCCGGGTGGGCTGCCCAGGATTTTCTTACAGCTATCCCGCCACCGTGATTTTTTCGTAGAGGTTAATATGAAACCCACCTCCATCACTGCCAGCCGCGAGAAAAAAGAACTGGCCGTCATGTGGGACGACGGCCATGCCTCCCTGTACACATTCTCCTTGTTGCGGGCAGGCTGTCCGTGCGCCGAATGCCGCGGTGGACATGACAAAATGGGCGATACTCCCGATCTGTCCGTGTTCTCTGCAGACCTGCCCGATTCCCCCGCTACTCGCATAAACAATATTGTCCCGGTGGGTTCGTATGGCCTCACCCCGGTTTGGGAGGACGGGCACGCTGCCGGGATTTACCGGTGGGAATACCTGCGGGCGCTGTGTCCTTGTGGGGAGTGTAGGAAATAACGGTTTCGGCAGCAGTGCTCCTGCCGCCGAAATCATCTTATGGCGTTTGTGTAGCTGTCGGTATCTTAGTCAAACGTACCGTAGGCGTTATTGTCAGCGTTGTTGTTGGAAACAGAGTGGGTGTTGTCGTCAGCGTCTTTGTCACGGTCAGCGTGGGCGTAAACGTGGGGGTGATGTTGAGATGCTGGTAAGCCTCAGCACGCCACGTTTCCGGCATCATATCGGCTGGCAGGGCAATCAACTTGTACCAGTTGTTGCGCGCCCCTAAATCGGATATAGGATCTCCAATCGCCTCAAGGAAGAGTGCTTCCCAATAATAGACCTGCGCCCGGGTGCCATCATTGCGCGCCAACGGCATAGCTTTCTGTTCTGCCTGCATGTAAGCATTGCCAGGCTTGCCCTGCAGGAAATAGGCGCGCGCAAGCCCGAGTTGAGAATCGAAGTCGGTCGGATCGTAATCAACCGCTGCCTTGAAATCGGCTTCAGCCAGGTTGGGATTGTCCAGGTTCAGATAGGCCGTTCCGCGCTGGAAGTAGGCTTCGGCATTATGCCGGTCGGTGTCAATTGCTTTATTGAGTACCTCTACAGCCGCTTCATACTCACCGGCGGCATTGTAGGCAATCCCCAACTGCAGAAAGGCGCTGGTATCATCCGGCATAAAAATAGTGTAGGTTTTCAGCACGCTGACTGCCTGGGCCGTCTGACCGGTGGCAATATAGGCGCGCGCCAGCGCCAGATATACCGGAACAAGGGTTATGTCAAGCTCATTGGCATGCGTGGCAGATGCCAGCGCCGCGTCATTCTCCCCCAGGTTCAACTGCGCATCTGTCAGGTAGAGGTAGGCCAGGGCAGAATCCGGGGTAATATTGAGAGCAGTACCTAGGTCCGTTTTTGCCGCCGACGGGTTGCTTTTGAAAAGGTACGCACCGCGTGCAATGTAGGCTTCGGCATAGTTCGGATCCAGGTTAATGGCTCCGTTCAAGTCTTTGATGATGTCCGCATTCGGGTCCAAGCCCAGGTTCGCACGGGCGCGACCCAGAAAGGCCGGGGCAAAAGATCCATCATGGTTGATGGCTTCCTGGTAGGCATCCTTGGCGCTGCCGTAATTGCCCTGCATGCGGTAACATTCGCCGATATAATAATAAAGGTCCGGTGCATCCGGTTCCAGGGTGATCGCCTGCTGGAACAGGGCCAGGGCATTTGTATAATCCTTTGCTCCCAGGAAACGCAGGCCGGCTTCAAAGGCGCTGCGGCTGACGATGGGATGCTGGGTTATCACGTAAAGTGGTGTTGGGGTGTAAGTGGAGGCAAGGAACACCCACAACGGCGTGGGGCCAAGAAATGTTGGTGTGGAGGTGCGGTAGGCAGGGGTGATGGTCGTTGTGAAAGCGATGGTCATCGTAGGGCGGTGTGTGGAGGTGCTTAAGCGCGCGGGTGTCGCCCTGTTTGGTAATAAGGAGCTACCGATGAACAGGGTCCCGATAACGATCACTGCAATACCCAGAATCATGAAAAGCCGCACCACTGGGTTGGCCCAGCCGCGTTGGCTCTCCTTCGGTTCCTGGGGCATGGTCAGCTTCTCCTCCCACAGGCGTCCCCGGTTGAGCGGGAAGGGCGGTACAGAATCATCCGGGGGGAGCGCCCCCAGCAGGATCAGCCCGCGCTTGGCGGCGGCATTTTGCGGGTCTGCCTGGATGGCCATCTGCAGGCAATACAGGCGTTCCTTTTGCGTGTCCACCGCCGCACTGAGCCAAACCCAGTAGGTTGGATTATTTTGATCCGTCTTGAGCAAGCGCGTCAGCAAATCACGCGCCCGCGCCCGATCACCCAAGTGCAGCGCTTCCATTGCCTCGTGCAGTAATGTGTTTTCCCCGGATTCCTCAGACGGCAATCCGTCATCATCGGCCATGAACTGAGTTTAGCACAGCCTGATGGAGTGGGCAAGTGAAACGTGTATAATCTCCCCATGCAAAGATTCCTGGCCTGCTTATTTCTTATTTTAATTTTGTCCGCTTGTGCGGGGAATGCCAAAGTGGTTACAAGCCTCGCCCCAGCTGTGCCTTATCAGACCATTACCCCCTCCGAAACTCCCACCGTCATCCCCCCGCTGACAGGATCCATCCTGCCCACACCTACACCTTCCACATATACCGTTGTCCAGGGCGATACGTTGAATGGTATCGCCGGCCGCTACGGCGTCACATTGGAGGCATTGCTAGCCTCCAACCCCGGCATCCAACCGTCAGCGCTCTCGGTTGGGACAACCCTCATCATACCGACCAGCAATGAGACCCCCGCCGAGCCAACACCCACACCTGCCCCGCTCCAGGTGCAACAGGCACGCTGCTGGCCGGAAACTGATGGCGGGTTGTGGTGTTTCGCCTTGGTCCAGAATCAGTATGCTGAGACTCTTGAAAACCTTTCTGCCCAATTCATCTTGTTGGATGCCAACGGACAGGAATTCGCCAGCCAGACAGCCTTTGGTTTATTGAATATTCTCCCCCCGGGGCAGTCCATGCCGCTGGCTGTCCACCTTCCTCCGCCGGTAGAGACCAACGTTTCCATGCAAGTCCAGGTGCTGACGGCCATCCGCCTTCTGCCTGGGGATGCGCGCTACCTGCCGGTAATGATGGAGAACACCCTGGTCAGCATGGAGGCTTCCGGGCGGACGGCACAGACAACTGGTCGGGTGATATTGACCGGTGCGGGTACTGCGAACACGCTCTGGATTCTGGCAACCGCTTACGACGCGGCTGGGGATGTGATCGGTGTTCGTAGGTGGGAATGCCCGTCTGCGTTGACAGCAGATGCACCCGTCTCATTCGATTTCTTGGTATCCAGCGTGGGTCCTGAGATTGACCGGGTGGAATTCCTGGCAGAGGCTAGGCCATAACAAAACCCTCTCACGTAAGGGACACTGCTTTCTTAAAGTCGATGGTCTGAAGCTTCATTCCTCTTATCCACCTTCCTTGGGAAAGAGGAAGATTGAAAAATCTTTTTTTTGCATTCGCCCCCCCAATGAGTGGGGCGGGGTCGGGGATGAGGTTGAAGATCTGGACTTTACAAACGCCGTGCTACAAGGTGGAGGATCCATTAACAAGGGGAAATTTAAGGTTGCAGCCACAAATAGCGTTCCAGTGGAATATTAATCGGTGTCAGCACAAAGCCTTTCACATCCGATCTGACCAGCTCATATGAAACATCGTGCATGATAAACAGAGCCGGTGCATCCTGAACGATCATCTGCTCGGCCTGCTGGTAGAGCTGGATGCGTTTGGTCACATCTTTCTCCACGCGCGCCTGGTCAAGGACAGCGTCCAGCGCCGGGTTGCTGTAATTGCCAATATTCTGCTGCGCGCCGGTATGGAACAGCACGTCGGCGAAATTCTCCGGGTCGGGATAATCCGCGCACCAGTTGCTGGAGAAAAGTTGCCCGTGCTGGCCGGAATTCAGTAAATCGTAATATCTATCTGGCTCAAGGTTCTCGATGGTAATGGTCACGCCCAGGTTTTGCTGCCACATTTGAGCCATGGCTGCCGCGCTCGCCCCGGCCGTATTGCCAATGCCTTCATCGGTAAAGGTGATCGGCGGGAGTCCCTGCGGGCCGCCATACTTGGATTCGGACAGCAGTTGGCGCGCCTGCTCGGGGTCATAGGGCAAGCCCTGCAAGTCCGGGTTATAACCGGGCAGCGCTGGTGGATAGGGTCCCTTTGCCAGGATGCCGACGCCATTGTTGACCACATCAATATATTTCTGCCGGTCGAAGGCCATCGTGAACGCCTGGCGCACTTTGACATCATCGAAGGGCGGCTGGGTTACATCAAAAACAACATAGTCGGTGCACAGGCTCACACCGCTGTATAAATCAGCATGCAGAGGGTCAGCCGGGTCAAGGACGCGCGCCACATCGGGAGAAGAGACGCCGGCCATGTCGATCTCACCCGATTCGTACAACCGGATGTCAATGCCCGAATACAACTCCACGACAATTTGCGGGATGGATGGCACTCCGAGGTAGAAATCCTGGTTGGCATCGTAGACCATCACCTGGTTGCTGTCCCAGCGGGTCAGTTTGTAGGGTCCCGTGCCGTTCGGGGTGCGGTACCATTCCGATCCGGATTCAACGTTTTTCTGATCCAGCACGAAGGCGACCGGCATGGTCAATTTGAACAGGAAGTAAGGTTTGGCTGCGTCTATCGTCACCTGAAGGGTATGGTCATCAAGCGCTTTCAACCCGGAGATGGAACTTGCCGTGCCGTTGTGCATCTCTGCCACGCCGACAATATCGCCCAGGTAGGTCAGGACGGTATCGGACTGCGTGGCCGGGTTGGCGGCACGTTCCCAGGAGTAGATTACATCTTGCGCGACCACTGGACGACCGTCGTGGAACCTGGCATTCGTCCGCAGGTGGAAGGTGTAGACCGTGCCGTCCGCCGAAACATCCCAGGATTCGGCCAGTTCCGGTACCAGGTTCAGGTTGGTATCGAATGAGACCAACCCGGTGAAGACGCGTGTATCGACAAAATTGTGTCCGGTGGCCGGATCGTAGTCGCGCGGGTTGGTGCTTTCAATGCCTGAAAGGAAGAGTGCCTGGCTGCGGTTCACACCGTTTACAACCGGCGACTCGAACGCCATCCCATCCAGCAAGGCAGCCATATCGTTGGCATAATAGTCATACGCCGAGGGCGAGCCGAAGGTCAACATGAAAAACAAGCGCGTCCCGTAAATGGCTGTTGTCAGGTTAATTTTCAAATCCGTGCCATTGTTCTTTGCGGTCACCACCCGGCTCCAAGCCGGTGTGCCGTCGGCACGGTTCAGGGCCGCGTCGCTGACAATGAGCATATCAGTCAACCCGGTCAATACAGAACTGCTGAGAGAGGAGATCGCCGATTCGGGTGTGTCACTCGCTTGCGCCGGAAAGACATATAAGTACGAAAAAACGGTCTGGTCTGGGCTAACAAAACCAGTCAGCGCCTGGTCACCCTGGGCGGGCGCCTGCGTGGTCCAGCCGCGTGGATAATGGACCCGCACACCGTTCTCCTGATTGATATAAGTCAGCGGTTCAACCGTCGGTGTTGCGGTGGGTGCGTTTGCTGGCCTGGTAGTGGGGATGGCAACACCTGAGAACTGGCAGGCAAGCAGCAGGAAAGCAGTGACCACCAGGCTGGAGATGAGTTTCGTCGTGTGTTTCATTTTTGCCTCCTGGAATGGCGGCGGGTGGTAACAAGTACAGGAACGGCGATCACCAGTACTGCCAGGATGCAGCCAATCAGTCCGAACTCGGCTACCGTCACCATCTCGCGGCTGATTCCGAGACGTTCGGTCAAGGGTGCCGAAGTCGCAGTGGGACCCGGCGCCTGCGGTGTCGCAACAAGAGTGGCCTTGGCCTGAACCTGGGTCGGGTGTGGCGTGGGATTTGCTGGTGCGACCGGGGCCGCGCCCACGGGAACAAATGTTGGCACTTGCGTCGCGGTGGGAACTGGAGTCGGGTTCGATGCCACGGAACGTGGTGCAGCGCCGATGGAAGCGCGCCAGGCATCTTCCAGGCCGTCCGTGTCAAAACTCAAGACTGCCTGTAAAGCCTCGTCAGTCGTCACGCCGTCGCGCAAGGCGATCAAAAGAGCTGTCATCTTGTCCCGCCCATAGGTCTGAATAAGGAAATTGACCACGCTGTAAGACTCGGCATAGGCAAGGTTCGCCCGGTCTGTGTCTTCCGGGAAATCGCCCGCCAGCGAACGCAGGGCGGGTAGTTGGTCGGCAGCCTTGGCCTGGTCAAATAGTGCTGCTTGATCAGGCTGCAGTCCACCCTGGCCGTACATGGCCAGACCTTCATTCAACCAGGTTGGGATGAAACCCAGACACGTGAAGGTCAGGTGACCCACCAGCACGTGGGTCAGTTCATGGGCTTCAGTGGTTTTGCCCCAATCCAATTGGTCGGTCGAAACACCGATAATAACAATGTTATTCTCAGGGAAGGCCAGACCCCCAGCCCAGTCTGGTTCGTAAAGGACGGCATCCTGCATATCCTGGCTGTTGGCGTATATGTAGATGTCAACCGGCTTCGCCGTGCTCAGACCTACATCCTGCGTGAGTCGCACCAGCGCCGTCGCCGCCGCGTCGTGCAGCGCCTGCCCGAAAACCTGCCCACCTTCATAATAATGAAGATTGATATTTCCACCGGAGATCACCTGCCAGCTGTGGATACTGTCCAGCCAGGTGACCGTCTGCTTGGGGCTGATGAACTGCGTGCCGCTGGCATCCTGCACCTGCCACTGCCACCAGATCGGAACGCCGGGCGGGAGCGATCCAGATTCTTGCATCTCCCAGGTCCACTTTACCTGTACGTCGGCAGCCGGAGTGAACTGCGGAAATGCCTTGGCTAAAACCGTGCCGCAGGTTAACTGGTCTACACCATATTCAAGCACCACCGAAGTGATATTTACCCCGGACTGGAATTCGGCCTGGAATGTGGCGGTTTCCGGGAACGAGAGAGTTGCATTATCGCTGACCAGGTGGATGCCCGTCTGGGCACGTACCGGTACTGTCAGGCTGCATAGAAAGATACCAATCAGAACAATAATGAACAGCCGGAATTTTGTCATGGGATTCCTTTCTGTAAAACGCGAATGCAAATAGTATCACATTTTTCTTGACTCCCATCCCGAATCCTGATAGACTTCCCCGCCGGTCATTTCAGACCTTTGTCCTGCGTTCTAAGGGAAGGCACAGACCGGTAGTCCGGCCACGGTTATCACAAACTCGCGGCTTGGAATGGGGATTACCAGGCTTTCAGACTATGAAAGCTTTGGGTAGTCCAGCGCGTTAACCTTGTATGGACGGGGTGCTTTTGGTATAATTGCCCCGCTTAACCCGGGAAAGGACGCTTGCCGACGTAGCTCAATCGGCAGAGCAACCGCCTTGTAAGTGGTAGGTTACGGGTTCAATTCCCGTCGTCGGCTTGGATCGTTGACAATCACCTTCCCGTTTATCTGTTTGTCGGTTGGGCCCATCGTCCATAGATGGGACCAAGCGACCAGCGAATGAAACGGCTGGAAAGCATCTGGGCAGTTACCCAAGTGGCCAAAGGGGACTGACTGTAAATCAGTTGGCAAAAGCCTTCGGAGGTTCGAATCCTTCACTGCCCACCTCCGCCCTCATAGCTCAGTCGGTAGAGCACATTCTTGGTAAGAATGGGGTCATGGGTTCAAATCCCATTGAGGGCTTCGCGACCAAGAAACATTGTCAAGGAAGGAGCAAGGATTATGGCGAAACAGAAATATTTGCGGACGAAACCGCACATGAACGTAGGGACCATGGGACACATCGACCATGGGAAGACGACATTGACGGCGGCGATCACGAAATACAGCCAATTTCTGGGGAAAGCGC